>Ga0209373_10000139_pt1 | contig 157738 bp, 125 predicted proteins | sample Higcelweek5metaG_FD_187173 | JGI IMG/M metagenome (GOLD analysis project Ga0209373, IMG submission 187173) | Freshwater pond sediment microbial communities from the University of Edinburgh, under environmental carbon perturbations - High... | ecosystem: Environmental > Aquatic > Freshwater >... | reverse complement strand
ACCGTGTCCTGCTGTGTTCAATGTGTTCGGTGTGTTTAGCGATAGATTTGTAACCCTTTTTAAGCTTCCGAATAACCCGTATCCTCTGTATTTTCCTTGCATTCAAGGCATTTTGACCACCCTTCTCCATCCATCGTCTGCCAAGCTGATTTTGACCACCCTTTTGAGGGTTTTTGCCCTTAAAATGCGTTTTTATCATCATTTTCTTTTTTCTGTTTTATATAAACAAAAGCACCGCAAATCCGCATAAAATCAGAGGATTCCGGTGTTTTTACTTCAAAATGTACACGAAATTAAAAAAATGCCCGTATCGCAAGGATTCATGCGGATTTCGGGATTTTACCCCAGCAACGTGACCCCCTCCCCCCCCTTGTCTGCAACAATCCGTGTTTTGTGGGGCGGCGGTCTTCTGATGCAAAGGTCGTGGAGATAAATATGCCCCTACCCTTGGGATTTATGCGGGTTTGCGGCATTTTTACATCCTAGAATTTATACTTTGGTATGCTGTCCTTTGCTCCGGTCTTTTTATTATGGCAAGTGCCGCATAATGGCTGCTAATTTGATTGAGACCACATCAACTTAGGTTCACCACGGTGCAGAACAATATGATCCACAACTGTTGTTTCCACCAGTCTACCGTTTCTGTGGCACTCCGCACAGAGCGGATGTGACTGAATGTAAACTTGCTTAGTTTGCGCCATTTGGCATTATAGCCGTGCTCATGCGCGAAAGGCCGGTTATGCACTTAATTATGCTTTTCGCAATAGGTATCAAACGTCAACTATGGACATCCCGGATGTCTGCACGGTTTCTTTGGTTTTATCTGCACAATTTCTCCTCCAAAAGCGGAAGCCCCAGCTGCTGCCAGGGCTTCTGCCTCATTCACTTCCTATAATGCCATTATATCACATTCCTTTCGGCATTTTCGGCAGGTTTTTTATTTTTCACTATCTTTTAAAAATTTATTATGCTTACGCCTCGGATAGCTTTCATCTGTTTCACCAATGCTGAAAGCAATTTGTTGCCAGCTGAGTCCATTAATATACCTTAAAGATAATATAAGCCTCATTTGACTATCATCAACTGACTGTATGTAACGGTTCAATCTGTTTAGTTCATAAAAACATTTTTTCAGGTTTAAATCCAGCAACGCCTTTAAATCCGCAATCTCAATGGCATGCTCGGCCAACTTGTCCGAAATATTGTTTGATCTCGGAAGACCTGTAATCGTAGCCATACAGGAAGTGGCTACAGTTTCCACTTCAGCAAGCCTACGCTGCTGTTCCTTAATTTCCCTGTTAAGATAATACAACTGTGATAATTCTTTTTTTGTCATAGGCTATCCTCCGTTTATGTAAACTAAGCCTTGATTTTTCCGCACATCTTTGCAAAAAATGCATACCTGATCTGGCAATCTCCAAGAATACCAAGTTCTTTGAGTTTTGCTTTTGTATTCAGAAAATCCTCTTTAAATTTTTCAGGGGTCTTATAGAACCTACAGTTTTTAGGACAATGCTTATTGCTTGTAATAATACATTTACTTCCCTGCTTTGCAAAGCATTCATCTGACATTTTAATTCCTCCGTTTAATTTATTTTCCCAAAACTTAGTAACCTTTGTTTAAATTAGATGTTTGGCTAATATTTATCAAAAATGCACATGCAAGAATAACTGATTTTAACATGCATATCGTCCACACCTATCCTTAAATTACGAGTGAAAATAATATCCCCTCATATATAAGGACAAAAATCATGAAAATTATCGGGTTCTTTTTTAAAAAAAATTAAAATATTTCTTCATCTTCTTTAAAGCCCCCTGTACACTTTCATATACCGACGAATATTTATGGTTTTCTTTTTTAGCAATTCTATCATATGTAAGCCTATTATAAAAGTATGCGATAATGCGGCGCTGCTCTGTTTCCGTCAGCTTGGACAATGCCTCATTCAGTTTCTCAACGGTTTCTTGATATATCAACAAATCCTCTGGTGATTTATTTATCTTGTAATCAAACCGTTCATCTATACGATTTTTGTCCAAATGGCGCTGATCCCTTTTATTAAGCTTTTCCTCCTCACGCACCAGATCACCAAGCGCCAAAGCAACCTTATCCGATACATCAACTTCAATTTCTTTTATTCTTCCTGATTCATTAAATTTGTATTTTATGTTCACGTCTACTCCTCCATTTTATTTTTTTAATCAAATAAAATAAAGGAATCTATGGATACCTCGCGTAATATATAAACCATTTCGGCATCTTAACTTTCATCATGTGTTAACCTCAAAAATGACAAAAAGCGCGGTCAAATAATCGACCGCGCTTCCGCACATACAAATGTCTTATGTTAGGATACCTTGGATATTAGATTAATTTTTAAATAAAGAAAGTATTCGTTGCAGCGATAATTGTTTGAAAATAAATTTAGTTTTTGTTATGATGTACTTTAATGAATATTTAATTAAAATATATATATTTTGCACCGCTGACACCTTCTTATCTCAAAATTTTAAAACTTAATAATTTGTCATATATTTAACAATACTTGTGCAACACTATAAAATTACATCTTTCGGCATATTTTGCACAAAAAACAAACCCTAAGATAACTTCGATTTTTCATCGAATTTTATTATCTTAGGGTATCTCAAAAGCATTATTCTTTTTTGGCTTCCTGAACATTTTTCTCACTTTCTTTCTGTATATACGGGATATAAAGAATTAACAAGTATGGCGACTTTAAAAAACGAAAGAATATCCTATCAAATTGCCTATGCAAACAAATGGGGAGAAATGTGTCATTTAAAGGTAATGATATCATCACCACTTAAAGAATTTATTACATTGCATACCAGACGCAATCCATAAAATTCTTATCTTCCACGCCCCACAGTTTGCTTTCCGGGCAGAAAGGTACGATGATTTCACCGTTTAATTTATCTCTGTCGTTAAATTATATTTTCTTGCATTTCTGCTCCATTCATTTTCATCTGAAGTATAATCAAGACAGCTTATTCCTGTTTTTCCCCTGTCAATCTGCGGCTTGATTATACTTCTTGGTGAAAGAGCATTGACTTGAACTATTTTCGGATTTTCTATATTGGTCATATCTATATCCTATCCGCTTTCCCATTCTCCCATTTAAAGCTGATCTTTTCCCCGTTTCTTGTAATAAAACCTTTAACTTCTCCCTTTTCCCATTCCTTCGGTATTGCAGGTATAAGCACAATTTCACCCGTATGACTTTGCATTAATGCTTCGCATATTGCCGAACATATTCCGAAATTGCCGTCTATCTGAAACGGCGGATGTGCGTCAAGCATATTCGGATAGATTGACTTTTTGAACATATTTCTTATATGGTACATTAACTGCCCTAATATCTTTGCTGTAGTCAAAAAAATTAATCCCTTGTTTCATACATCATAATCAGCCAGTTGCCCGCAGTGTGGTACTGTCAAAAATATTTAATGTTTTTTTCTTCAAACCCTTGATACACCAGCGTTTTAACTGCTTTTAGGCTCTACCCCCCTCCGCAGAGGACAATTTTATCTTTGTTCGGAGCCTGCGTGTACCCACGTTGTATGGTCAAGGCACTTTACTAATCGAACTAAATATGCTACAATCCGCTTGGTGCGGGCGTTTGAGCTTGTTTCTTATCTCCGTCCCGTCGCCCGCGCAAGACTTTGCAGGCATATTTAGTTTGGTTTGTCAAGTGTTTTGATTTAAAAAGTTTTCATAAAACTTTTGACACTACCATTTTGAATTCAATTATATCTCCATAAATTACATTATCAAAATAATGTTAGTATTTATTCCATTTCTCAAAAACACACAAAATATTTTTTATAGGATCCTTCCAAATTCGCACTGTGCGGCAACTCCTGTCCTATTCTGTTTGAGCAATGCTCTTGCAACACCAGCTTTCACCTCTTCTGTTGTTCCAAACGGCAAAAGGAATTGCCTGTCAATTTCTCCCCAAAAAGCTATTTTACCTGCATACTTTTCTCCGATATTTTCTATATCCATGCAAAACAACTGCTAATTTACAGCGTCTATTCCTATTTCGATTAAATCCGGATAAATAGTCCTATTATTTTGACGATATTGAAGGGCAAAGCGGAATAATTTTTTCTTCACTATCCCAAACAAATACTTTGAACATGTTTGTTCCACTTGGAATGTTTTGCGTTATCACGTCTTGCGTTATCTCGCTGCCTATTGATTTACTATCAGATTTCTTAACTGATAAAATTCTGCCATCTTCTGAATAAAACGCAAGAGCTAAGATGTATGTCAATCCTTCTTTTTTAAAAAGGTTGTTAATTACAACCTCAGCCTTTGCCAAACCGTCTTTTTTAGATAAATTTGCAGTTGCCCTCAACATAACATTACTTGCTACTGCATACAACGCACTGATCCCATGATAGCTCAATGCACCTTCATATATCCGAACGTCATCAATCTTACCATTAAAATAATTTACATCGGATATTTGCGTAGTATATTGGGAAGGCAAATTTGGAGCCAAAGTGCTATTTGTAATTGGCACCTCTATTCCATTCTTGTAAAGCTTCCATATACCAGCTTTTCGTAAGACTACAATGTGTGCCCACTGATTTTTTGGAAGTACTGCATCAGACACTAAATAATTTATACCTCCAAGCATTATATTGAGTTTATCGGATTGATCAATGATAATTCCATACCCATTTGTTCCAGGATTTCCATTGTACAGTACAAACTGAGCATTTCCTGTAGCACCTTTCCAATTTAACCATGCTGATATAGTTAAGTTGTCTGTTGTATTTGTAACAAGGTTTGTCGTTGCAAACCCATGATTTATACCGCAATCTAGTGAATATGTTCCTTCAATTCTGTCACTTGAATCAAAGCTTGGGTTGTTAAGATCAAGAGCATAGTTACCCGTGTCCTCATCTCCATTATTTTCTAACCTCCACCTGGCCTTGATAAATGGATTTGATAACGCATCTATCTCATTACTCGTTAGGGCTCTTTCATAAATCCGCACATCATCGATCATCCCCTTAAAATACTGCGGCGAATCAGATATCTGCGTATATCCGCTGGGCGTATTGGGCGTCATATTACTATTTGTAATTGATACCTCTATCCCATTTTTATAAAGCTTCCATATTCCGTCTCTGCGTGTAACAATAATGTTTGACCATTGACCGATAGGAAGTGTTACATCCGACACTAAATAACTTTTGCCCCCAACAAGTATTTCCAGCTTATTGGAAGAATTAAGAATTATTCCATATCCATTTGTACCTGTATTACCATTATACATTACAATCTGTGATGTTCCCGTATCACCTCCCCAGTTTACCCATGCAGATATGCTAAAATTATCAGTTAAAGTTGTAACAATGCCTGTCGTCTTCGCATATTGAGTATTTGTGGTAAATTCCAGTGATTGTGTTCCTTCCATTTTAATATTTGAATTAAAGATTCCGCTACAAACAGTAAAATGGTAGCTGCCCTTTTCATCATTTCCATTATTATTTAGCGCCCACCTCGCCTTGTAATCTACCGGTGCCGAAAAAGCATCAGGAATCCCATATACCTTGCATTCTGCAAAATTGAAATGTCCCGCATCGTTTATCCTCTGTATTCTAACATATCTGAATGTCAAAGGATTATTTACAACAACAGAATACAATCCTTTGAAATCAAATGCGACTGTATTACCAACATTTGCAAGCTCTGTAAAGGTACCAAAATCAGGATCATTGGATGCACGAATTGAGAAATTGCATCTGCTGGTAGGCTGGTCTACATCCCGTCTTCCATCCAGTTCCACCTGATATATTCTGTGTGCGATTCCCAAATCCACCTGCCAGTATGGATTGGATTCAACACCGTCTGAAGCCCATAAGCCACTTTCGCAATTATTATCATTTGCATTTGCAGGTGATAAAGCTGGATACGTAGATGATGCTGACGCTGTTCCTTCTATGGCAACATTATACCCCAGGGTAACATCCCCAATATCTCTATACGGCACCTCAATCCCGGCATTGTTTATAATCTCTTTTGCTTGTTGGCTCCATGGTGTTCCATAACAGCTTGTATTGCTGGTCCAATCCGAATAACCCTGTGTACGACCAACATTGCTGTTGTTATAAAAATTTTCTCGTCCTACATTATCCCCAATCGGAGCATTATATGCATTTGTAGTCATTGGCCATTGATCTATTACATTATAAACTATATTCTTATAACGGCTTCCTTGATCAAGATACACACCTGCAATTGGATATCCTCCATTGTAAAGAGAAGCTGCATTACTGCCAATATAGTTATATGCGAATATGGTATTGAGCATTTGCCCAAGCGTATATATTCCCCCGCCATCATCCAGTAATTGCATTACATTGTATAAGCGGTTTCTCAGCACAAGGTTATCGTGGCTGTCCTGATTACCTGAATCATCCCATTCAAATCCTATACTGATACCGGTATACGGAGTATTACGTATTTCATTCGTTTCAATTGTAACGAACTTTGAACTTAGCACATTAATTGCTACAGCATCACGATAATAATATCCTATATTGTCTATAAGATTATTTTTTACCAAGTCATATGCCGCTGTTCCCGGAAGAGCACCAAAACCACAAAGACTGTTATGATTACCCAAAGTGATAGCCCCTGACGCGAGGTATGAAAATACATTTCCAACATAGGCATTATGATCACAGCCATCATGCTCCATAATTCCCCACGAACCACCTAATGTAATATTACAGCGTTCAACTTTTATATTATTCGCATATCTAATGTCGACAGCACCCGTTACAGCTGAGAATACACCGCCTCCCTGACTTAATAGATGACCTCCCTGATAAGTGATATACCCATAACTGTCCGGGGCGACCCAGTTATTATGCTTTAATGTTATGCCATAAAATTGTAAGTTATGCACCTTGTCAGAAGCTGTCCCTGTCAAATTTATAAGAGTTTCCACTTTAGGTGCAATAATTTCTACATTAGCTATATCTTCTCCGTTTCTTGGCTTGTAATAGAGCGTGGAATTGGAAGTATCAAGAAACCATTCTCCTTCGGTATCTATGAGCTCATACGCATTTTCAAAATAAAACGATACTTTATCCTGTTTATGAAAATCAATAAAATCCGGATCATTTTCCGGAGACTTTAAATATACAGTTGCCGTATCCCCATTCACAGTATAATTATTAATACGGGCTCTTGTCTGGCTCCAGTGATTAAGCTTAACGATTTCACATCTGCCGTTATTTGCCCATGTACCGATATTCGTTCCGCTAATACTAATATCATAGGGATTAATGTTATCTAACGTGCTATAATAAGCTCCTCCTGTATGTTCATTATTTAGGTTTGGCATACGCGAACGAGTTGCCCATTTACCATTCACGTATAATTGCCTAAACGACCAATTAACACCTGTCTTTTTCCAAATCCCTTTTGATGAATCATGCAATGTCCAGCCTCCGGTAAGACTCTGCCCCCCACTAATCACAGGTTTTTCATTCGCATATGCCTTGTAGACTATATTGTATCCATTTGTACCTGAATCAGACTGCCCAAAGCGAATACCATCCGTATCCGTGACACTGTATGTTCCTCCCCTGAGATAGACATATATGTCACCCGTCATGTTATCATTAATCGTATCAACTTGCTGGCGAGCTCTTTCTATTGTTCTAAAAGCAGTATTGATTGTAATTCCGTTATTACTATAATCGTTTCCATTTGCTGTATCAACATAATAAATAGCTTGTGTTGCAGCTTGAACCTTTACACCAAGAATTCCTTGAGAAAGAAGAACTATTAAGAACAGTATTAACGTCCAAATATCTTTAACTTTTAACATGATACCAACTCCTTATCACACTAATTCCATTTATAATAACAAGATAATCCAATTACTCTATTATTTATTCTATCTATATTTATAAAAATCTAGTTCCCACGAGATGTGCGAAAATATGTAAATAATTATTATCTTTTTCTATAACCCGAAACAATTAATCTGCGCTTAATATTGATATAGGAGTATTTCAATTCGGCTAACTGCCCACTATATCTACATTTATTTCATGAGGAGCTTCTATTTTGCTTTTTACTTTACCATTTTCAAGATTATGCTCAACAGAAATTTTGCCATATGGAGTGGGATATATTCCTTTGACCCATTTCAAATCGCCTAAATGAGGATTAATCTTAATTTTTTTACATTTTGGCTCTATGATCTCCACCCCCAATACATAATGACTTAAAAACGGAGTGGGTCCACTTGCCCAGCCATGACAAAGACTGTGTCTAAACTTCTCATAGCAGAACCTTCCAAAACCTCCATGAATATCATCTTTTCCAATTGGCACAATTTCATCAATAGATGCAGCATTTTTTGTCCATTCCAAATCAAAATCTTCCCAAAATGTCGTTGCACCCATTTTTATCATTCCACCCCAATAATCCCGTATAACATTCAACGCTCCATATATATTCCCTGCATTTGCCATTGTTTGAAGGGTGTAATAACCCAAAAACGTAGAAAGTCCTTTCGGACCGTTTGGTGACAAAACTTCGTCATTTATTTTTCTGCAGTTTTCCAACCCTGATAACGAAACCAATGCCGCAATCTGCTTGTTTCCACAGTATTCAGGTATGTAATGTTTTAGTTTTAATACTCCATCGAGGCACAATTTTGCAAGTACTTCATTGTGTAAAACTTCGCAAAGTTCATTCCCTGCCAAAAGTGAAATAATCAACAGTGACTTAAGGCCAGCTTTTTCATACACCGTACCGTTAGAGCTCCAATCCACAAAATCATTTGGAATTGTATTTCTTCTATTATCACACTCATTGCTTAAAATATTTTCCAACACTCCAAACAAATAATCCTTTTGTTCCTTTAAATATTCCAAATCGCCATTTTGAAAATACCAATCACGCTGAATTTTAATCCACCACATGGTGTAACTTGGTATATTATTCATCCACATATTGCACGGTGTTTCATTTTTGATGAGATCAAGGCTTTTGGGCACACAATCGTCATATCCAAAAACACTACAAATGGTTGAAACCTCAGGGTGCATATCTCCGACCCAAACAAGACGATCACGTTTAATTCCATCCCATAAATATTCTTGCATATTAAGATGAACGGTATATGCTCCCATTTTCCAAATTTGATTTAACAACTCATCATTGCATTGAAATAAACCTTTATATTCTATATCACGAAATTCAAAAGCACCCTGAACCCCTCTTATTTCTACATCAGCATTTATTGACTCTAATTTAACAAACCTAAAGCCTGTATTTCCAACTCTAAAATTACTTCTATTACTTATTGGAAGAACTATATCTCTTAATGCGTGATCGTTTGTCGCATTTTTCTCACCGATCTCACTTAATGATTCCATAACACTTTCACCAAAAGTAAATCGTATTTTTGCATTGGGAGCTGTTGTCATTTGCACCGTCACATTGATTCCGCCTTGGAATTCCACTCCAAAATCAAGAACAATATATCCGCCTTGTTTTAAAACACATACGTCTTTCGCACAAAGCACCGCTTGTCTTGATTTTTCCTCCAGCAATACCTTTTCGTTTTCTATATTTTTTGAAATTACTATTCTATCCGCCACAAGCATCTTTGTACTAATTTTATATTCTGTTTTACTTTCACTCATAGTTTAAATAACCTTCCTCAAGTATGAGCATCCTTCTGTTTTACTTCTTACGATTATCCGCGTTCATTTTTCTGCTCACTACTATTCATGAATTTTTTCAGATTTCCGCACTCTGCTCCCACCAAAAGAATGATTCCTATCCCATGGGTATCATTGATACTCCTTTTCAGTTCATCCGTATAATACCTTGAATCAAACGTATATGATGAGCCTTGGCAAACACTGTATCTATTACAGAAATAAAAACGTATCCGCAAAGCATAGCATAAGCTTGAATCCATTGATGCAGAAAAATATTACAAAAGGGAAGATTCCTAAATATATGTTAAAACCTAATCCGGATACTATGCTGCCGTCTGCAGTTTTCTGAAAAAATTTTACTGCGGCAAACTGACCGACCAGACAGACAACGGAAATCAATATAAGAAAATAATATATCATTCTATGCAACTGTTCAGTTTCGCTGTATAAAGATATAATCTAGAACTTCTTTTTTCCGGAATATGAATCGTAAATCCGCTTTCCACCAGCACTTTGCCTGATATGGAAAATTCCTCTTCCGAATCCGCATCTTTGAAGTGATAGGTTTTATCATCCGAAATCCCGCCTAAATAAACGCTTGCCATAGGAAACGGCGATTCATAGCGCCGAAAAGCTAAAATAATTCCATCACCATGTTCAGGTCTGTCATACTGACTTGCAGTCCACCCGGAATTGTCCACTTCAGCGGATGGAAGAGCCGGCAAAGTATTTGTGCAGTCAAGGCTATGATTGATAAGGGGATAATAATCATACGAAAAATATTCCCGGACAGATTTGTATTCCTTTATATATTTTCTCACCCAATTAACATCTTTTTCGGAAAAATTTAAGTGTTCATAACCCCAGTAATTGACTGCCAAGGCTGCAGAATAAGCACTCCGCAGTCTATATGTATCGTTTATTACCGACCCAGTGCCGGTTCCTGTATAGGGAAGCCACCACGAAATGCCGGAATTGTGCGTCTGGCTGATTTCCGGAGAATGATCCCATATGCACTGACAATCACTTCGCCAGAGGGGAATGGAACGTTTCAAGGTCTCAATATCGATCCGGCGGCCGCCGCTGGCACAGTTATCAATAATTAATTCAGGGAACCGTTCCAGCAGGATATCCCAGAAACGGTAAAGTCCCATTATATGTTTGATTTCCGTAATTCCACATCGGTCATGAGCATCGTTTTTGCGCCAGAATTCAAGGGGATCTGTATTAAAATCCTGCCGGTAGCAGGAAAGATTTAATTTCTCAACATACCCAGAAACCATATCAGCGGTATAATTCATAGCCTTATCGTTTCCCAAATTCAGCAAACGGTTGTCATCATTTCATTCCAAAAACCATTCTGGATGTTCCTGCGGCAGAGGAGTGTTTTTATGGACTCTCTCAGGTTCGATCCAAAGTAAAAACTTCAATTCGGCATCTTTTGCGGATTTTGCAACCTCCAAAAGCCCGTCAGGATGGTAATTTTTATTGACAACCCAATTTCCTGTGTGCATATGCCAATCGCCTATATGCTCATTGGGACACGGCTGATTGGATTCGCCGTACCATCCCGCATCAACCCAAAAATATTTAAAGCCCAAGCTGTATTTGCTTATTTTTTCGATCCGGTCAATCATTTTGCTGTCGGCATACTGCCCCAAATCATTGTGGACAAAGGAGCCGTATCTGCCCGTCCGGATTGTCCGATAATTGAAAAATAATCTTTTACAAAACGACGAAATCGATTATGACCATGATTCTGTCCATTTTCATACACAAACAGTACTATGGAAGAAGTTCTGATTTTTTCCTTCGGCAAAAGCCTGAAGCGTGCGTTTTCTATACCGGTTTTCATTATGATTTCACCGTTTCTCCGCTCAAATTCAGCCTGCCATTGCCCAGTCCAGCCTATTGCAGCCAAAATTCCTTTATCGTTCTGGTTGATATCAAAAAAAGGAGCAAGGCCACTGGAAGAACGTCCGCCAATACAGGAAAATATTTTTGTCTGACCGTCAATCATATAGTGCTTTTGCGTGCAAAATTCCGTGTGTGTTAAATTGGCGCCTTCCACCGTTATTACGTTAGGCGCATTCTTTCCCGCTACAAAACCGGGGGTTATTTGTGTATCCTCATCCAAAACAAATGCCGCATCACAGTCACAGATATTAGATAAAATTCTGCTCTCCTTATCTGAAGTGTTTTCAAAATAGGTAACCCATTCATAAGCCTTGTATTTCCGATAATATTTAAAAATGTTTGTAATCTTTAATTCGTCGGGAAGAATATATTCCGTTATCTTCTCTGAAAATTCCCTGCACTCCTTAATCTCCGTATTTTTCACAATGCCTGCTAATTCCCAAAAATTCTTATCTCCATATGTAAACGAAAACGGATAAAATTTCTCTCATGTTATGTTTCTGATTTGCACGCTTTTATTCCTCCCGACAAATTTATATGTTTATTTATATTACCGATTATTGCAACGGTCACATAAATTCATTTCAGATTGTATCAACACGCCCTAATTAACTCGAGAATCCAAAGACCTTGTAATCGGCTCCAATTTTACCAAAGACGTAAGCAGGAAAGCCTTTACATAGTAATTGTTTATGTCGTTAGGCAAATTACTGATGGTAGCCTTGTATTCCGCTACAGAATCCTTAATAGTTTTAACCGAACAGATATCTGTATCTTTTAAAACATTTGTAGTTTTTTCGTATAATGCAATCACTAAAACAGGATTCAATGGCGTTGTAACATTAAACTCAGCTACAGCGCTTATACTTTCGCCGGATGTCATAGTGCCATCCAGTAAGAACTTATTGAACACATTATTAGTATTTGCAAGAACCCTGAATTCCGCACAATCTATAATTACATTATAGTATTTGGCTCTAAGCGCAACATACCTTGCACTCTTAACGGTTTCTAAAGGAAATTCCTCCAGTTCACCAAAGACATGTGCAGATTTGGTCTCTGCAACCATTTCCATGTCGTTTACAGGTATATCTAATTCACTTGCTCTTATTTCTACTACTCCGGGTAATATATCTCCGCCGCTCCCCGCTGCGCGATATAAATACTCAAATTTGCTGATATCATATATTTTCTGCAAATCAATTTTTATCCAACCGGTGTTGGTGTTGTCCTGACCGTATCTGCTTTCAGAGCTCTCTAAAAATGCAAAGGTTGATGCGTTTCCATCGTTCAAATTTGCAGCGTTGCTCCATGCAGGAAATGCATATGCCGACGTTGTCGTCTTTCCAATGTCAATATTTTGAATTCGGGGATCCAGTACTAAATCTCCAAAAATCCTGAATTCCGCACATACTACAGGATCATTATAGTATTTTCCCTTCAGTGCGACATACCTAGCATATTTAGGGGTAGTTAACGGGAATTTCTGCAACTCGGCAGAGATTTGATGGTATACGGCTTCCCCTACAACTTCCATGTCGTTTACAGGTATATCCGCTTCACTTGTTCTTATTTCTACATTTCCCTGTTCACTCGCACCTTCTCGCATAAGATATTCAAATTTGTCGATAGAATACAATCCCTGCAAGTCAATTTTTATCCATCCGGACAGAGAATCGTCGGTATTTCCGCCGCACGCTTCATAGGAATTTGCTAAAAATGCAAAGGTCGATGCGTTCCCGTCAGTCAAATTTTCAGCGCAGCTCCAAACTGGAAATGCATATGACGCTGTTAACGATTTTCCGAGAGCGATATTTTCAGGTGCAATTTCTCCAAAGGCCCTAAATTCTGCACATACTATAGGTACATTGTAGTATTTAGCCCTCAGCGCAATATACCTGGCATTTTTAGCAGGAGCTATAGTGAATTCCTGCAACTCCGCAGAGATTTGATGGTATGCGGCTTCTGCTACAATTTCCATGTTATTTACAGGTATATTTGTTTCACTTATTCTTATTTCTACAAATCCCTGTTCACTCGCACCTTCCCGCATAAGATATTCAAATTTGTCGATAGAATACAATCCCTGCAAGTCAATTTTTATCCATCCGGACAGAGAATCGTAGGTATTTCCGCTGCACGCTTCATAGGAATTTGCTAAAAACGCAAAGGTCGATGCGTTCCCGTCAGTCAAATTTTCAGCGCAGCTCCAGTCGGGAAACGCATATGACGCTGTTAATGGTTTCCCAAGAGCGATATTTTGAGCCTCAGCATATGTTGATATCTGCAAAGTTGAAAATCCGCCAAAAGCTATGCATATGCAAATCAAAGTAGCCCATATTTTATTTTTCATAAATAATCCTCCTAAATTTAATTTGGTATGTCTCCATTCTGGCTTTAGCTTTTATCCGCCGTTTAGACTTAAGTGATTATCACCTCCTAAATAAAATCTTTCTCATTCGGTAGGCCTTTATTCCGGTTTTTTCATTTATCCGCTGTCTAGACTTAAGTGGTTATCACCTCCTGTTAAATAAAATCTTTCTCATTCGGTTGTTTATAGTGCCGCTTGCAAATTTTTTATATGTTCTATGCTCCTTTGACGCTTTAACCAGATACTCATTAAAAATTTTTTACTAATATGCATAAATAAACAACGCTTTATTAACTCCGTTGGTACTATAAACCACTATTCTTGAATTGGAATTATATAATGCCGGCAGCATTGACGCCTTAGCCTTGTAAACTTTTTTCGAATCAGAAACGAACATGTTTGAAATACCAATGTATGGTATTATATCCGTTAAATATTCCCCTCCCGTGATATTGCTTCCTAAAACTAAAATACCTTCTTTTATAGTCTGAGCAACGCCATAGGAAAGTTTAAAAGCTGCTGGCGCGTAAGCTGCATTATCACCGCTTAAACTGTAGAAACTCCCGTCGGCAGTTGTGAATTCCTGTAACGGACTTGTATTAAAATCAAACACTCTCTCAATGGCGGATATATTGTTACCCATATGCTCAACAATTATAATATCGCCGCGGGATAATTTTGAAAGTTCATGCATATAGCTCGAAAAATCAGCCTCTGTTCCATCAGCGTTCTTGGCCGATAAATTCAAAAACTTTTTGTTAAAATTGTTCAGCCATTCGGGATGTTCCTGCTGAATTAAATAAGAATCATAAAATTTTGTTATATCGGTGCTCACAAAATTCTTTATTTCTCCGCCGGTTGCGATGTCGAAGCCTTTTATCACATAACACATTTCTTCTTGATCATTAACAGCCGAATTAACAGAATCCACAATAATCCCTTTTGCATTTTGGTCTGTAATTGCAGTAGCTCCACCAATACTACTTGAATATTTAATATACCTTACAACAAATGTAGGATAGCCGTAATCATCCTCTCCAAAGAAATCACACTTATCGTTGATATCAAACATTTGAGGAAAAGCAGAGTTTGCAGAAACAACCGAAAAGAATTTATCCATATCCGAATTATTTGAAACAACATTATTAACAACAGGTATTTTAAAAGTTATGGTTGAGGTTTTCAAAGGCTTAACCAACCGATTTTGTGAATAAATGCCGTTTAAATTATGAAAATAATATGCTCCGTTTGTAAGATCAGGAGTTGTTTTTTTCAGTTTATCTTCCGACTCAAGTCCGGCATTATAGTGATCCGTATCAATACTTATTATTTCCTTTTCTTTATCAACTTTAAATAAAATCAATTTACCTGTAAGATACGAATTATCAGCATCAAATTTTCCTTTAAGTTTTTCATTAGAAAGCTTTTCACCATCAATCAATACACTTGATGATAAAGGGAAAGTTTCAAAGGTATTCCGTTGGGTAAAGATTTTAACCTTCGCACCTGATAATCCGGATTCGCAAATAGCTTTATAAACAAATCCGACCTGTTCTCCAGTATCAGTCCATAAATTGTCCATCACCCAGTATAAATTATCATTTTCGTCTAATATACAGGTATATTCCTGACCTAGGACTAACGCTGTCATGTTAAGTCTTTCGTCTTGACAAAAATCGGATATCTCAATTGATTTTCCATCTATTACTACATATTCACTGCTAATCTCATCCACTCTGCCATGAATCGTATTAGAAACAGCATTTACAGTCATACTCAGTTTATCATCAGATAGGTATAAAAAAACTAAATCCAACTTTTTGATATCACTAATATCGGCTTTTTTACCATTCCTTACAACTTTTATATTGGGAGGTGTATGATAGCTTAATCTAACATCGTTTATTCCGCCAATTGTTATGCTATCATCTTGAACAATAATATAGTCACTTACAATGATTTCCGGGTTATGTATAAAGATAATATCAATCAAACCATCACCGTTATTATCCAGCAGTTCCAAATAGCCGTTAGATGCTTTCAAATCATCTTCCCTCCAGCCTGGAAAAGCGGCACCATTTTTTAATACATCAACTGTGTCAGAAAGTGTATATTTATCTAAACGGGAACTATTTTCATAAAAATAAGATATAACTTTATCATGAGCGCTTGTAACGTCTTTTCTTTTCACAGTAAAAGCATGATTCTTTTTATCATCAGCCCATGCACAAATAATTTCATCCGGCTCGGTTTTTTGTATAATATAATAAATGTTCATTCCCAATAAATATTTAAGTTCGCCAGTATTGTCCCTATATACTTTGTCATTAATTTTAATATATTTATCCGTATTTTCGTTTGGACGCAGGTAATTTGTCACATTATTTGCTGTAACCACACCTTTATGAAGTTCCATTTTAAAAATACTTTCTAATAATGTTTCGTCTTGCGTATAACGGATTGATCCGTCGCCAACAATGCCGTTGCTTTTCATGGTAGGCGTTTTAAGCGCGTTAAACATCAACAGCGCCGCATTACACTTATCCAAAGGATCGTTGTGATCAGTATATTTCAAACCGTCTAACAAACGAAGCTGTTGGGCAAGAGTAGTAACACCGGCTGCATATCCCCCTGTATTTTCTATTTTTTCAGAATATCCAAGAGCAACTTCAACCATTTTTAAAAATTCAAAAATCGTTATATAATCATCGGGTCTGAAATATTCAGCTTTATTAATTACATCCATAAACAGGCACATTTCCACATATCCGCTGGCCCAATGATCGGGAGGGACATCTTTAAATATCTGTGTGTTTGTAGGAGAGAGATTTATTTTCTCAAGATTCAGGATAATTTGACATGCTTCCGCCCTGGTAATTAATTTGTGCATGCCAAATTCAGACTTTGAAACGCCGTCCATTATTTTAAGGAACTGCATTGTTTCTATAGCGCCCTTATAAATATTGTCATTTATATCAGCGTATTCAGGTTTCGCATTAGGGTCTAATTTTGTGCCATAAACCTCCAACTCTGCAATTACGAAATAGGAATTACTAACCACTCTAACATATCTAAAAGCTTCTGGCAGATCTAAAGTAAGCTCAAGATCACTTCCGAACACCCCTGCATCTGGCTTTTTTCCCACATCAACAGAAGTTCTAAAGTCACGGTAGTTGGATAATTGAACAATCCATCCCGCCCTTGAATGTGTTTGGTCCATGTCTCTTCTTGAACGTACATTGATATTTTTTATTATATATGGGGCCTCAGTATCTACCGCTATATATTCATGACCACTCAAAGGGCCGGTAAGTTTTTCACTCCCCTGCGACCAAATCGTATCCACGATGCCATCATTAACATTTGATGGATTACAAAATGCGGCATATTGACTGCTGGCATATGCTTCTTTATTTAATGCGATATTCAGTTCATTTGCAGCATCTACTGGAACAACAATTATTAACGCATTTAAAAGTATTACGGCGCTAAGCATTATTATTTTAATTGGCTTCATAAATTCACCTCGTGTAAGTAATAATTCATCTATCGAAATAAACAAGTAACCTTGTTGTTATTTTAAATAGGTTATCAGCCTATCAATTATGACAGCAGCTTGCGCACGGGTTGCTCCTAAGTGCGGGTTAAACCTTCCAGTATCAAATCCGTTGATTACACCCGTGTTAACCATTACTATAATTGATTCGCGGGCATATTCATCAATATCCTCGTTATCGGCGAAATGAATACTTCCTGTTTCTCCTGTAAAAGGTTTTTTGATGTCAATTATCTTTTTGCACATTACTCCTGCATCTTGTCTTTTAATCTCTTCCCCAACGCCAAATTCATATTTACTTATACCGCTTATAATACCATTTGCATATGCTATCCCAATGTAAGGATAAGACCAATTTGACACATCACAATCAACAAACCTCATATCCATATCAGGCATAGACTTAAAATCAAAGGCTAAAACAAGCATTTTTACGAATTCTTCTCTTGTCACATATCTGTCGGGCTCAAATTTACTTTCGCCAACACCGCTAATGATACCTTTGCTGGCTAACTCTTCTATTGCATCCTTGGCCCAATTAAAACCTTCCAAATCTTTGAATAATGGCTTTGCTATTATTTCCGGCTGCTCCTCTTCCGTTATTAATGGCGATACCTCTTTTGCAGGATATATAACTCCGGCGCCCCCGCCTCCGTGGGATCGGCTAACCTTCGTATCGGTGCTGCTTCTCCTGCCGGCTACTATTTTATCTACAGTGCTCTTTACAAATTCGCCCAGTTTTCCTACATAAGATTTCATGTTTTTACTGTCAATATACTTTGCTATCTCAAGCAAATCAACATTTTTAGCTGTAGCATATGCCAAATCGATTTCAAGTTCGGTATGATATTTTTCCATAGCATTCGCAAGAACTTCATTAGAACTATTTTGCATGTACGACATAATTCCTATTAGTCGGATATTTTTGCAAAGTTCCTGCACAGTTGTCCAATTTGCTTTAAAATCTTGATATAATATTTTAAAATTATCAAAATCTATCTCTTTTACAAACAAATAAGGGACAAGTTCAGCATATTTTTCATAAGCTTCACCCATTTCATAGGAAGTGCCTTGGAAAAAAATATTTAATAGCTGAGCAATCTTTATATACTTTTTTATGTCTTCAGGAGTACTGATTTCCTTATTTTCATCTCCAAAAAATCCGTTTTTTGCTCCATCACGAACAAGTATAAACATTTCAGCCATTTTACTTACATCTATTTCTTCCAATCCAACCAGATCAAAGACGCCCATTGCATCTGTGTAATATTCAATTAAGTTCATAAATTCCAATGCTGTAACACTTCTAAACGAATCCACACAGGTTTGAACCATTTCAGTTGAAGTATGAAATAAAATATAATCAGCAACAGATATATTTCTGTTATAATCAGTGCAGGTGACTCTTACAATATACTTTCCGTAATCCATACCATCGGAAAAATGATAACTAAACTGAAAGCTCTGTCCCTCCTTCAAGTTGCTGAGATTATCGAAATAACAAATTGCTTCCGACATTTCATTGCTCGTATATTCTTGCTCAAATGTCTCGCCCGGTTTTAATACAAAAAAGTTTACTCTGCTGCCTGGTGTTATTAATCCCTGTTGTGTCACTGTCCCGTTTAAAGTAATGCTATTTGTCGCAGAATGATATGTAAGGACGGAACTAAGATCGGTACTAAGATTTTCATTAGCTTTGACATCTTTATATAGGTATGACATAAATAACATCAGGCATAAAAATAATACAAAGACCTTTTTCATAAAAAATTGTCACCTCTTCTTCTAATTGATATAATAGGTATATATTTATTTGTTAGTCAACACCTAAAGAAATCACAGTTGTGATAGGCTGGATGCTGGCATTGTCTGTAAATAAGTATGCCTTAATGTAGTAATCGTTAATATTACTCGGCAGATTTGAAATGGATGCACTTATCTGGTTTTCTAAAACTGATGCTACCAAAATATTTTTTGTTGCAACAGTTTTAAGAATATTTGAATGTTTTTCATAAAGAGCAATCATAACATATGGTGTTGGCAGGGAATCATCTTTTCCCAAAACAGCGACAGCATTTACTGTGCTGCCTGATTTCAGTTTTCCGTCTAACACGAATTTTTCAACATCGTATTTATCGTTATAATCAGGCCAAATGTATTCGTGTTCACACGAGCCTACATCTTCTCCGTTCACCCCTACCTGAAATCTATACCTTCCAATCCCTATCCCTTGTTTCATTTTAACATAAAATATAAATTCACCGGTAGATGTGTACAATGACTCCATATAATATATACCCGTCATATCCTCTTGACTGTAATTTGGAGAATAAACAATAAGCATTACTCTTGAAGCAGCTTCCGCGTCTCCTTTTACTATAAAAGCATTATCAGCTTCATCGTATTTCAAAACGAACCCAGCGGATGACGAATTGCTCTCATTCCATTCATATTGTTTTTTCACACTTCCGTCAGTATCGCCATTAATGCCTATTTGAAAAGTATATACTCCATTTTCACAAGTTTTTGGATCCATTTTCACAACAAACTTATAATTGCCGTCTTTTGAATCTACTGAATCAAAGTGAAATATCCCATTCATGGTTTGCTCATCATATCTCGGTGAATAAACAATAAGCATTACCCGTGACGGAATCTCTGAATTTCCATTTATTTTGAACTGCATATTGAAGTTGTCATAAGCAAGTGTAAAATCAGCATTTGTCATCTCACTGTCAAGCCAATTGTAAGTTTTTTCGGCAGTGCCCGAAACATTACCGTTTACTCCTACCTGAAAAGTATATATTCCGTTTCTGCATTTGCCCGTATGCATTTTAATCGTAAATGTATACATTCCGCTTGTATCAACATCATCAATTGCCTCAAAATAATATACTCCATCATCGTCCTCGTCTCCGTAAAAAGGCGTATATACCAAGAGTAAAACTCTCGAATGCGGGCTTGCCGTCCCTGTTACTGTAAACATTTTTAGCGTTTTATTATAATTAATACCGAAATCCACGTTGGAGGCGTCAACTGAAGTGCAAAGTGCAAACAATAAGGATACAGCTAATAACAGCAATATAAGGACTCTGAATATCTTCATCATTTACATTCCTTTACCAATTATTGTGCTAAATTCAGCGAATCCGCAATCATTAAAGCATTATTTAAGCTTTCAATAAGCACCGCCGAAAGTTTCTTAGTGCCCGGCGGAACGACAATTGAAGTTGATAAAATAGTCTCAGTTCCTATTGCGCCAGGCAAAACTTTTGCACAAACTATTTCCGTCATCATTCCATCGGTATCATAAGTTCCGGCAATTAATACATAATCTGTCCTTGCTGTATTATAATTAGTTACCGGTATGGAAACTGAATATGCTCCGCCAGCATTACTGATATTTTTTACACTTGTATTAGTTGAATCCATAACAGTCCAAGCGCCAATGTTTTCAGACACGTTTGTTGCAAACACTTTAAATTCCGCAAGGCACAATACAGCGCTGGTATTAATCGGCCTAACGGCTCTAATTGCTATGTACCTGTATTTTGTCATTTCAGGCATATCAATCGTTATCAGTTTGCCTGCTGACGAATTTCTATTGGTTGACAAATTCTTAATCAGTGTCATTTCTTCAACAGGTTCATTTTCGATGCTTCCGGCAATTTCTGCACCGTCCAAAAATGACCGATCCCAATTTGTGGGTCTTTCATACAGCCCAATACTTGAAATGTTGTAATAATTCAATAAATCAATTTTCAAGTAATTAAATGTAGTGGAACCATCTGCGTTTAAATAAACAAAACTATCTGTACTTCCGTCAACCATTTTACTTCCATTCAAAGATTCACTGTAATAAGTGTGGTCATCCGGCTTATATACAGGTTTGTTAAGCGCAACATTAACCGGTACCGGCGAAACAGTCGTATCTGCTGAAACAATGGAAATACTGCTGACATTGATAATTGAAACCAGCATAGCTGCCAGTAAAAATAAACTAATAATCTTTTTCATAGCTTAGCCCCCCCTAATGGTTATTTATTATCTTAATACCTATAGTTTCAGAATAAAAGCCTAAATGACCACTTGGTATAATTAAATCAGTAAAATCGTTAAATACTTGTTCGTTATTCAGCCACACTTGAAGACGATTTTTCTTACCCTCTTTAGTAATCAAAAACTTCATTATGTTGTTATCATTATATTTTACTGAAATCTGGCGCGTAACTATTGTATTCCTTACACCAAGGTTAACAGAATAAAGCGTTGCGGTATTATCTGATATACCAATTTCATATCTATTATCCTTCAATTTGTCCCCATCTAATGAAAACTGCTCTCCTGACTGTGCCGCAAAGATAATTCCGAATTGCTTTTTTGCGTTTGGAGCAACAGGCATGAATGAAATATCAAATGTTTTTCCTACGTCAGATATATTCGTATTCATATAAGGAAGGCGATTGGCCGTTAAAACCAACGCTCCGTCCGCTGCCCGGATAATAGAATTTGCCTTACCGGATTTTGTTGTCCATCCGTCAGTATTAAATGTAGCAATTTTCGGTGCGACATCATAAATTCCTTTTAATTTCCACATTGCAAACTTATTAATAGCCGGACAATAAATAGGAATCGTAAATTGATTATTTAAATCCACTGTTTTTGCAGCAGTGCCTAATTGTGCTGCCCCATAAGGCACAATAGAAATCTTTTTATCCTTTAAGTCAGATGTGATTGGAAATTCTGCAATAACTTCCTTATCGGCTTTATTAATCTCTACGTTAAGCGCATCTTCTATATTAATATAATCAATATCGGCTGATGATCTGGATAATTCAAACTTCTGATATGCTTTTTCCAGATCCAATACAAGTTCATATTTTTCCGCATCAGTTAAAACGCCAGACATTTTATTTTTCACCTCAGCTAATTTTTCTGAAAAAACCTGAGGCGCTGAAACAGGATATATGCCCCACATTTGTGAGGAGGCAGCGGTACGCAATAACTTCGCGCATGGAACACAGGATACATTGGCAACATATTCCGCAACATTGGCTGACTTAAGCTTTTCTTCGCAAAAGGCGACCATAGACTCTAATTCCTGATGTTGTACGGATTTACCTATTTCAACCAGCAAATGGCGAAGCTCAATAAATCTATCCAATTTTGCATTGCCGCCGGCCGAGTCCAAAGCATTGATAGCATTCAAGAGTTTATATTTATATTCTATTGGATACTGACCTGGCAATCCCCCGAAGGTACCGTTTTTCAGAATATTATCAGAAACTTGTTTTAACGCAGTAATGGAGCGGGGTAAATAATTTAACCTGATAAGGTCTGAATACCTTTGCGTTTCATCGGGAAGGTTAGGCTTTACATCATATACCCACGAACGTATATGCTTGTATTCATCCTTCAAGCCGGCATTTTTTATGATGACATACGCATTAGGAAGCGGATTCCCCGGCAAGTATATTTTAGGCGCTTCCAGACTGTTGCTGGCTTCCCCCGCATTATTTATCATTAAATCATGTGTCGTGTATAGATTTTTAATCACATTATTATTTGTTCCGCCATTTATAAGATACGTCACAAGAGCATCTTCACATACATTATCAGTCCATACGCTTCGGTTTGTTCCGTTGTCCGGATAAAAAGCCCCGTTCCCTTGGAATGGAGAATCCACATAATTCCCAGACACTACCATGCCAGGCTGGTCTCCCAAGGTGTATATTCCTGCTCCATCCAATAAGGATAGATTTGTATTGGAAATATAATTGTTTAGAATTTTATTTCCGCTGCTTCCGTAATTCCATAATTCACCTCCCCAGCCCCAGCCTAATGCTATGCCGGAATATGTGATGTCGGAAATTTCATTATTAACAATATTAAGATCCTTTGTATAGAATCCGCTTATACCTCCTCCTCCGGCTATTTCGCTTCCTGCACGCTTAATATAATTGTTCGATATTGTATTATTCGTATTGATTTCAACTCTGGTATAAAGATCCATGTCCGGCGTAAATGCCCATGCATTTGATAAAGCAAAGTCGGTTGCCCCTAATGTTCTTATCATCAAAAACCTGAACCTTTTGCCTGAAGTATCCGGAAAATAGTCCTGAAAATTAGCAGCAGGCGCCGTTTGGGTAGCCACTCTTACATAATTGCCTTCTGTAAAAAACTTATCATTAGACAACAAAACTTCAAATCCGGATCTTTGCACCGCAGACACCGCTGCAGGATCGAATGCCAGCCTGATCTTACTAATGGTATATGCCTTGTCAAAATCGTATCTTACCCAAGATTTCTCATCTTTTTGCCATGCATACGGGTCACCATGCCATGTTGATCCATAGGTGTACATATCCTCTTTCAGCCACTGATAGCCTTCGATTAACGACTGTACGATATCACAGCGCGCATTCTTCAACGCCGCTACTGTGCCTCCTTGGGTTCTTCCGTAATATGAAGTTGCGACCTTTTGAGTTCCGTCAATCAGGTTTACCTGGGAAGGAGGAACCGCAGGCGGCTTTCCTGTCAAATAGGGTAGGTCATGCTGTTTGCCGTGCCAGTCTCTGCCAACAACAACCGCCGCATCCCCGATATCGCTAAATGCGTTGCCGTCAACAATCGTATTGGAAGCGGAGTTTACCAAATCCATGCCGGCAGCTCCGAATCCAAAAAAGTAATTACCTTGAAACATAACATTATTGACTCTATTCAACTCTATTGTTCCGGGTAAATAAGAAGCTACATCGCTGGTTTCCTGATATGCTTGCTGCTGTCTGGTTTTAATTCCGTCCGTACCCGGCGCAAACCAAGTAGCATGAGCAAACTTTAACCCTTCAAACGTAAGATTTTGCACTTTATCATCCACATCACTGCCGATAATCCTCACAAGCTTTTCAAGCCTCGGCACAATAACAGTAGCGCTTCTTAGATCCTCGTCAGCTTGCGGCATATAGTATAAAAGCTTTGTAGCCCGATTATAATAAAATTCTCCGGGAGCATCTAAAAGCTCCATAGCATTGTTTATGGAAAATTCAAGATATGGCTTAGGCCCATGAGCGCCATCACTATCCATAACCATAAAATTCCACCAGCTCTGTTTCATCTTAACCACAACTTGATTTTGATTTTGCGGGTCTTGAATAATGGAATCAACTTTACATATGGTTGTAACCCATTCTTTTGCCCACTGAAATTCTATGTCGCTGGCATTTTTATATATGTCAATATAATCTTTCGACATATACAACCCATCGGAATCGTATATTGTATTGGGGTCATCGTAACTGCCAACAGCAGTAACAGTTCTTCCGGCGCTTGCTCTTTGAGCTTTTCGTTCATTAACATACAGCTGTCTTATCTGTTCAACATTATCAACTCTGGCTTGCCATATGGCTGGATTATCAGATGAAGGTAAAAACCCCGATACCTTCATACCGCCGGATATAACAGGCATATTGCTGTTTTCTCCGCGATAATAAATCCGATACCCGTTTTTCCCTGAGTCTTCTGCACCAAAGTCCAAAGTGTCTTCTAAAAAGTAGTAACCACCCTTAATATTTACAATAATATCACCCTGCATAGCGTCAGAAATTTCGCGCACAGCATTTTTGGCACGCTCAATAGTCTTAAACGGTGCGCTTTCCTCTCCATTGTTAGCATCGTTGCCGTTTGGAGAAACATATAATTCTTTCCAGACTGTCGCACTGTTTTCAGCAGAAAAGCAAGTAAATGCACACATATTTACTATAAACAAAGTCGAAAGTATAAACGAAATTAACCTAGAACAATTTTTGCGCATGTTATCCCCCATTCCCGGTATAATCAAACTAATTTCTTTATTTGTTTTTTGCTATCCAAGCGTCTATTTGAGCTTGAACCTCACTAATTATTTTATCTGTGCCTGCCGCATTAAGTTTTTCAATAAATTCATCATATGTCTTATCAACATCTACAGCAGCATATATAAGCACTTCTAAATATTCATCAATGACAGTTTTACAAGCAGTAATCTGCGGCTTTAAATTGTCAAGATTAGGGCTGAATCCTAGTAATGGACTTCTGGCGGCAGTCTCGTTTATACGTTTAGTTTCTTCCCATGTATTATCTTCTTGAAATGGCAATAGATAAGAATTATAAACCGAACCAATAGCCCATTCAGGAGCATTGTAAGGCCTGCCCTCAATCTTTTCTATACGATTTTCTCCGGTCTTCTTATAATTTACGTCTTCGATACCATAGCTTAATAAATTATAAAGTTCTACATCTGTGTTAACCAATTCAAGAACTTTAGCAGCGAGAACAGGATTTTTAGATGTCGCGCTAATTCCGTTCATAGTTGCTATTATGCCGCCATTTGTCAATAAGGGAGTAGCTTTTATAATCACAACTTCTTTACCTGTTTTTGAATTAGTTAGATCCAAACCAGGTTTATAAGTGGCACCTCTGCCTATACTAGGATAAACTTTGCCTTTGCCGACATATTCCTGCAATTTTCTTTCATCCTTTATTTGCGGCTGCGCTAAACCTTCTTCAACCCATTTCTTTCTTGTTTTAAGATAATATTTAAATTCTTCTGTTTCATACTGATTCACAAGCTTAGTTGGATTATCGCTTGCGAAATAAATTGCTCCGGGCAACTCTGAACCTAATATGCTCTGTAAGCCAAATATAATTGTAGAATCCTCATGCCAAGATTCTGAACATTCTGCGTATGTTCCGGTTGCCACTTTTTGCCTTACAAGATAGTTTTCAATCCCTTGCAAAAAATCTTTATAGTTATTTCCTAGACTTTCATATTCCTTAACATTCAAACCCAATGATTCTATGTTCTGCTCTGGAATTGCAAAGAAAGTTGCCCTTGCTGCTATTTGTTGATTTGGTATTGCGTATATTGAACCGTTAACCCTTACCCCCTGCCACAAATACTCCGGTATTTGTTTATAAAGCTCCGGTACATCCTTTTTTAAAATATCGTCTAAAGGCAGAAGGGTACCTTTAGCTATATTATTATAATAATTGTTTGACCAATTGGAAGTAAACACAATATCAAAGCTTTGGTTTGATGCATTTAAAACCTGAATTTTAGATTCATAACTTCCGAAGTCCAAAGGTATCAATTCTAAATTTGCACTTAATTTTTTTCCAACTATTTCATTGGCTTTTTTGAATACATCATTATTATCCACATTTGTAGAATCAATAGGAACGTACCATTTTACATTTCCTTTTATAACATTGGTGTTACCAACTTTTTTAACACTGCAGCCGGAAAATACGCTGCAACCTAAAACCAAACTTACCAATACTGAAATTATTACCTTTGATTTTTTCATTTTTACGCCTCCATTTTCTTTAATGTTGAGTAAAATCACATCTTGCGATGTAAAATCCTCTCCAGAACCGTACGTGCGGCTTTCCCGCATACGGCTCTTCATAACAACTTTTACAAATACTCTCTACTCGTAGAGATTTACATACCTTTTCGGTTTCGCAAGCGGATAATATTCAAGCATTCTTCGAAACTCTTCCCAATTGTAGCTTCTTTTCTGGCTTCTCCTGTTCATTATGTTAAATAACATGTTTGTCGCGTGATAGTGAAATTTGACCAGCATTTGGATGTTGTATGTCATACCATAATATTTGTAGTGACCAATTAATTTTCGATTTAACGTCTCCATAGTCTGTTTTAGCGGTTTCGTCAATCGTGTTCTTAACCAATCCTTCAAGGCTTTAACCTTTGTTCGGTATTTCTTACTGCTTGTTCTCGGTATCACACAGAACTTTCCTTGCTTATTCGTACCACAATAAAACGTGAATCCCAGAAAATCAAAGGTTTCCGGTTTCCTTTCGCCTCTGCGTTTTCTTCTTTCTTTTGCATATCTGCCAAATTCAAGAAGTCTGCTCTTGCTTGTTTCTATTTCAAGCCCGAATTTGTTTAACCTGTCTTGCATTAGCTTGTAATAATCCTCTGCTTCCCATTTGTTTTCGAATCCTGCCACATAGTCGTCCGCATATACTACCAGAAAACATCCGCCTTTGCCCCGTTTCTCATAGTAGGCTTTAAACCATAACATCAGCACATGATGCATATAAATATTTGCCAACATCGGGCTGATTATGTTGCCTTGGGCGCTGCCTTCCTCGTCCGTCTTATATTCCCCCGCCTCCATGACTCCCGCTTTCAGGTATTTCTTTATCATGTGGGAGTTCCACCCACCAAACTATCCGCCCTTTCCTAGGCGCACTTAACCTTTTACTGAGCCGACAACAAGTCCTTTAACAAAATATTTCTGAAAGAACGGAAACAGGACGGTCATAGGTCCTGCCGCAATAACACAAAGCGCCATTCTGACACTTTCATCAGGAACGTTAAGCCTGGCTAACATGCCGCCTGAGTTTGTTTCGTTTGCTTTTATAAATTCCACATTGTTTAAAATTTTTACTAAGTAATACTGCAATGTAACATCCTTGCTTGTATCCATATACATCATACTTAAAAACCAATCATTCCAATATGTAAATACTAAAAGTAGCATGATAGTGGCAATACCCGTCTTGGCAAGTGGTATTACAATTGAAAAGAAAATTTTAAATTCATTAGCACCTTCTATCTTTGCACTTTCTATCAAAGAATTCGGAATGCTTTTACAAAATATTCTTAGTATAAGTACATTCCAGGCATTCATCATTAATGGTAGTATTAATGATAACCTGTTATCCTGCAAACCAAGAAATCTGGTCATCAAAATATAATTTGCAACCATGCCTCCATTAAACAGCATTGTAAAATAAATATAAAAAGAAAGAATTTTTTTAAACTTGTAATCTTCCCTTGAAATCGTATATGCAAATGTCGTCATCAAAAACATACCGCAAATTGTACCGCATGCTGTAACAAAAACAGTTAAACAGTACGAATCAAGGATTTGCTTAGGATTCGCAAAAATATATGTATACGCTTTCGCGCTAATCCCTCGTGGGAAGAGAGTATAACCCCACGTTCTTATCCCTTCCACGCTTGTTAAAGATGTTGATATTACCATAACAAACGGTAAAACACAAGCGCACATCAAGCCAAACATGATTGCGTGTACCATGGTCCTTGAAAAGTAAAATTTGAAATCTCTTTTTTCTAACATTTTAATTTCCCCCTCTCTCGTTATCAAAACAGAGAATTCTCTGCATCGTATTTTTTTACAATACCATTCGCCATTAGAACAAGGAACAACCCTACAACTGATTGGAAAACACTTGCTGCGGACGACCCCGTTATATCACCTGATAATTTCAGGATTCTATATATGTATGTATCAATTACATCAGCCACCGTATATAAAGCCCCGTCATTATTAGTTATATAATAAAATAGTCCGAAATCCGCACGCATCATATTTCCAACAGACATTAAAAACAAAATTATTACAGTTGGTTTTATCATAGGTAGGGTAATTTTTTTTATCATTTGGAATTTTGAGGCGCCGTCAATTGCCGCTGCCTCATAAAGACTTGAATCAATTCCTATTATAGAGCCATAATAGATCAGTGTGTTAAAACCAATTGTTTTCCAAAGCTGAACAATTACCAAAATAACGGGCCATGGTCTTGGTTCTGTGTACCACGTTACAGGAACCTTTCCAAATGATTTTAATAAATTGTTGATGATACCGCCGTCATATGCAAATAGCGCCTGAGTCATATAAGCCACAACGACCCATGAGATGAAATGAGGTAAAAATATGGCTGTTTGATAAACTTTAATAAATACCCTTTTTTTCATGCTGTCCAAAAGCAGAGCCGTACATACTCCACATATTGTGCCGATAATTATGAATGAGATATTATAGCATATGGTATTTCTCAGTATCCTAACAGCGTCATTGGACGAAAATAAATACACAAAATTATCAAACCCAACCCACTTACTTGCAAGTATACCCATTCTATAATTAAAATCCTTAAAAGCGATAATGATTCCGAACATCGGTATGTAAGAAAAAATTAAAAACCACACAAATCCGGGAATTGAAAGTAAACTAAGCTGCCATGTGCTTTTCCAAGCCAACGAGTCTTTCCTAACCTTAGTCGAAAATCCTCTTTCCAAACCTTGATCTGATGATTTAGCAATTTTACTAATACGTTCCATTGTAATCCCTCCAAAGCAATGAACAAATGTTTAAACATTGTATGCTTTATTTTATCAGGGTTTTTATGAAAAGTAAATAAAAAAATATGAATTTTATGTTGTTTTTCTGCTCTTTCCTTTTTTAAAAGCACAATTTTAATATTTTAACACAAATAATACAAACTAAGGAAGTTACGCGTTAGTCCGCTGCGGCACACATCAACACCCCTGACTTAAAAGATGGTATAATTAATGCAACAACAAACACTTGATGAAGGTAAATTTTGATGCTGATTACCGTATTAAATGACAGATATCCTTGCAAGGCTTAAAAAAGTTGTGAATTTTGAAATGTTTAGGACGCCACTCAAAGAATTATTTTTGCAGTGAAGACAATCGAGCCGGCGGACGCCGGTCATTCGAGCATGTGATGGTTTTCAAAATATTGGTGTTTCAGAGTCTGTACAATATCGCGGACGACAACACCGAATATCAAATTAAAGACTGCCTAAGTTTTCAGCGTTTTTTAGGTCTCAATATTGGAGGTTAAGTGCCTGACGACCAGACCATATGGTCATTCCAAGAACATTTGTGTAAAAGCGGGCGAGAAGGAATTATTTGAACTGTATCATGCACAGCTTGAGCGGTCGGGTCTGATTACACGGCCGGGGTAGGCAGACCTTTTATTAGCTTTAGCGATTAAGGATGCGAGAAGCGCATCCTTAATCGCTAAAGCATAATCTAAAGGCCGGAGAAACTCGAGGTTTCCCAGGCCTTAAACACAATCTATCTTTTATTGCTCCTATATACTGTTGGAGTAACACTATAGCGTTTCCTAAACGTTACTGTAAAATAACTGCTATTTGAAAATCCTATACTATCCATTATAATTTTAATACTCTGGTCAGTATTTATCAATAATTTTTCAGCTTCAATTAATCGCCGTTCGGTTATCTTATCAGAAATAGAATCATTGGTGCACTGTTTGAATTTTCTTCCAAGATAATTGGGAGAAAAACCAATTTTATCTGCAATGCTTTCCAAACAAAGGTTTTTATCCGAAAAATCTTTTTCGATTATAGCTAAACATTTTTTAATCATAAGCTGTTGCTTATTATCAGTCATATTTTGGCGTTTACTCGAAATGTCCTCTAATATTTTTAACATAAGATTACCAACGTCATGCAAGCTATTAGCCTTATCCATTTTAATTAAATTTTGCGCAGTGTCAAATGCAAAGTCAATATCACCCTGTTTTTTTAAAATTTCCACAGCATTATGTATATCAAACAGCAAATACCACATAATCTCTTTACATTGAGAGACACTCATTTTTCTGGCATTGTCTATCAATAAATTTAAGATATCTGCTTCATCAGAGGTATTTTTTAGTATACTTTGCTTTATTTCTTTGCATTTCGATTTTTGCTCATCGAACAGTTCGCTATTATCATCGTTTATAACAGAATAGTCTAAAATAGCATTTGTTTCATATATAAATGCATACTCTTTAACTTCATTCACCTGTTTATAACATTCAAACAGATCTTTAGCTTTACGGCTTTCACTAGTAAAATACGAAGTCTTAGCGCCGATATAGTTTTCAACAGCAAGCATACATTCTTCAGCTGCTTTATTATAATCGTCAAAGAATGTATTTTTCTCGATATTACCGATTATATATAAAAAATCATCTTCGATGTTACTGACTAAGCAAATCGAAAAATACTTATTGAAAATTTCTGAGCACATATTGTCTATACCATATTTATATAATTCCATCTCAACCGTTGAAAATTTATTAGAGAGTTCTATATAACTATTTAATTTAATTATTAAAACCGAATTATCTTTTGTAACATCAAAATTATTAGGTAAATATTCTTCGACGTTATCAATATTGCTGAGTTTAGCATTATTCATATAGTCAAATAAGTATTTATCATTGCTATATTTCTGTTTCTTAACCCTATTATATTCTGCGGTCTTAATTGCAAGTTGAATACTATTTTTCACCTTTTTAAACCAGCTTAAACACCTGAGTATAATAATAAAAGCAATAACTATGCTGACATAAATGTACAAGAACTTTTTATTCAAAAGCCCATTAAAAAAAACATCGCTATATGGAGTTATAGTAATATACCATCGATCTACATATTCTGAATACAAATAAGTAATAATAGATTGTTTGTTTTTATATTTCTGAACTAAATAGTGTGTTTCGTTGCTTCTGCTTTGGAAAAACCGTTCATCAGAAATATTGGTGCTTACCTCATAATCAATACCGCCAAAAACTACATTGCCGGCACCATCTGTAATTATAAGCTTATAATTATTATCCGCATATTTAGTAAACAATTCCTTAAATTTCAGCTTTATAATAATCGCATCCCCTGTTTTATGATCAGGAGTGAAAATATACTCATAATTATAATTTTCAAACGCGCCATCTTCATTATTTTTATACAATAAGTATTTTTTTCGCTGCTTATAATCCTTCCTTCTCATTTCCATAATTCTTACACTAGGGGCACTAACTAAATCATATGATTGGGCGTAAATATCATAAAACATTTGATTATTATTGCTATACAAATATACAGTTTCAACATCCGGAACTAAAGCAACATATTTCCTTAGGCGTTGACACATATTAGAAAGTCGTATAAAATCAAATTGTTCACCTTGCATTAAATTCATAACCTCTTCTTCAACCGATATTGTAGCAGCCAGCGAGCTGATATTACTAACTGAGCTTTCTTCATCTGATAGAAGCTTATGAACAGAATTTAAAGTGGCGTAGTAAAAAGCTTCAATATTTTGCATATTATATATATAAAGAGAAAGAATAATTTGGCAAAGCAAAAGAAACGCAACGATTGCGATAACCGAATATTCAGTGAAATATCTGTTGTTTTTAATTTGTTTTGGCTCCAAAATCTCCACTCCTTTAAAAAGTGTATTTTATTCAGGCTTTAATCATAAATTTAGTATAAGTGCCCATTAAAAGCTTCACTGATTCAATAAGCGTTTATTGAAACACTATATCATAACACTGTAAAATAGTCAGCCTGATTCTAATTACCCTCCACGGCTAACGCATGAAAGACTAACCATTAATATTTTCAAATAGAATCTTATACAAAAAGCCATCAGAATAAGAACATTTGTGACGCTTTGCCCTTATACTCTATTTGCTCTTATCCCTTTTTAATAAATTAACTGCAATATGACGTATAACTGAAAAATTCTCACCACTATTGTCTTTACGCATCCTACAATTATCCTCGTTGAATGCTACATCAACCATTCCTATAGCATTTAACGATGCCCAATCATTTTTTTGATTTAGCCAATCTATATCTGCTGTAAAATAATACTTTCGTTTTTCTAAACGACCATGACCATTATCAAGTGATGAAATTTCATTAATTTCATCATACAGTCTACGATTTTAAAATGTCTCATTAAAATACCTAGAGACATCATTATTTAGATTTGTCTGGATACCTTTTAAAGAAAAAACATACTCCGCTTTTATAACTATTATTTTCTTAGCTATATCCTTTTGGCATCTCCACAGACGAACACCCCGCAGAATCAAGCGCCATTGACACTACCAATATTGCGGATGCAATTAAACTAATCCTGTTTTTTTACATTGTATGACCTCTTTCTGCTAAAATAAAATTATTTTCCCCTTTTACAAGGTTTTATGGGTAATTTTTACTCTTACTATATTATACAAAAGTAAATATTCCTTGTCAATACTATGCATTTTTTGAGTTTCCTCATTTTTTGAGTTTCCTCATTTTTTCAAGCAATGCCGAGGCCATCATCTTTAAATAAGCAAATTTGCATAGATTTCCATTTCTTTTTAAGCATATCGGCAATGCCTTGCTTGCATTTTGCAAGCACACTGAATAAGCCGTCTGCAATAGCACAAAATCCATATTTTGGTATGCTATATATACGTTAGTCAGCATCAAATCAGGGGTTCGTATTGATTGTAACGAGCGAACCCTTAAATCTTCAAAATCAAATTGTTGTTTCTTGAATCTAAAAAATTCTTCAATCCTCCACGCATCAAATATACCTTTGTTACAGCAACCGAAAGCCTTTTGTCATTGCTTTTCAAATTAGTTATAAGCATCATCGGTATTTCACCAATACCATAACAAACAACCAAATTCAAATCGTCATTTGGTCGGCAAGCAAGCCTTATTGGTATTGTTGATTTTATACTTCATTGTGATAATTATATAGGTGCCGCTATTTCTTCCTATGGTTATCTTGTATATTTAATAATTTTTGTAGTGATTTTTTGTGAAACAGGCTTAGTATCTGCCGGGGGACTCACTTATATTTGTGGTAGGTGCTTTTGCAGCCATAGGAAAACTTAATGTTTGGATATTACTCGTTTTGTTAATCGGAGCATCAGTTCTTGGGGATACAGCTAATTATGAAATAGGCAAGTATTTTGGTAGAGTGATATTAGAAAACAAAAAGGTAAAATTAGTTAAGGATGCGCATTTACGCAAAGCAAATAAATTTATCAGGAGTCATGGCGGTAAAGCCGTGCTTCTGGCAAGGTTTATTCCAATCATAAGAACAATAGTGCCATTTGTGGTTGGTTTGGGGAAATTAGAATAAGAGTTAAAAATAGGCTCAGTTCGAACATTTTTCATGAATAACAAAGATAATGCCACAAAAGTTATCCATGACATTTCTTTCTTCCTGCCCTCAATGTAAGTAAGCATATTTCTTGAAATTCCTATAAGTTCGGCTAACTCTTGCTGACTAATACCTAATTTTGCTCTTAAGACTGGCAAATTATTGGCAAGTGCATTAACAAATTCTTTTTTATTAGCTTCACTAAAGTGTTCAGCCATCTATTTCACACGCCTTTACAAAAGAATAACAACCATAACATACATTATATCCCATTATGTCGAAAAAGTCAATATCTTGTGTGCATTTCGCACGAAAAAAGCATGAAACCGTATTCCAACCAAACATCATAAAAGTAATTTTTTTGAAAATTATAATGCAAAAACCTGTTCTAATATTTTTGTTGGGTTAACGCTTGCCCAATATCTTTTATGTTTAAGGCTGGTTTTGCGTCCGACATCTATTAATTTTAGTATTGCTAATGCAAATTTACGGATTATATTGAGATTTAAAGCTGCCGTTTTGTCCAATGTGGAATTATTATCTTCCCTGAATGTTACATCCAAATGCCAGTGCATGCTTTCAATACTCCAATGCCCTCTTGCTGCTTTTTCAAACAGTTCAATTTCGACCGGCAGACTGCTTATGTAGTATCGTTTGTCGTTGCTTATTTTTCCGTCTTTTTCGATGGTTGTTTCAACCATGCCTATGCTCTTTAAACCTTTCCATTTGGCTTTATCTTCAAACCAACTTATGTCATCTGTCTGATAGTACTCCCGTTTTTCTACTTGTCCCCGTGCTTTTTCTTTTGTCACCTTGTAACTGTTTTGACCTGATTTTATTCTGTTTTTAAATTCTTCATCATTAAAATATTCTATGATATCATTATGCAAATTTGGCTGATTTCCTTTGACAGCAAGTACATAATCGCCTTTTTGCCGTATGATTTGAGCAGCTATTACGGTTTGTGTACCCATTGCGTCAATTGTTACCACTTGGTCATTTATTCTTAATGCTTCAAGTAGCTGCGGAATTGCACATATTTCGTTTGATTTATCATCGACAACAGTTTGACCAAAACAAATACCATCCTCTTTTGACCACGCTGAAACAACATGTAATGCTTTTTGATTTTTATTACCACTGCTACACATTGTTTTCCCGTCAATATTAAGAATACGTTTAATTTTTTCACCTTGATCTCCATTTAAAATCTCGTGCCACTCAAGTTGTATTTTTGTCAACACTTTCGGTTCAATAATGCTCATTACGCGTTCTAATGTATATTGAGATGGTATACCATTTTCAAGCTTTAAATACTTTTTTAATGCAACCTCATTTGCGACTGCAAATATCTGCATTTCTTCCCATTCATTCGCATTGGCAAGAGTCGCCATCAGCACGATAGCTACAACGTCTATCATTGTGTGCTTAACCTTCCACCACTGGCGAGGATCATTGATTCTCTCTAATTTTGATAGAAACATGTCAAGTTCATCCATTTCTCATGCTTTTGTCGTGTGCATTTCGCGACAAAAGCATGAAACTGTAACCCAACAAAAGCCCGATACCTATATTTTTTAAAATTAAATTGCAAATATCTGTTTAAACAGTTTAACCATATTATCGTTTGCCCAATATCTTTTATGTTTTAGGCTTGTTTTTCGTCCAATATCCACCATTTTCAATATGGCAAGTGCAAATTTGCGAATTATATTAAAATTTAGAGCTGTTTTGTCTAATGTTGAATTGTTGTCCTCTCTAAATGTAACATCCAAATGCCAGTGCATACTTTCTATGCTCCAATGTCCTCTTGAAGCCTTTTCAAAAAGGTCTATCTCCGTTGGTAAGCTGCTTATGTAATATCGATGGTCGATGCTGATTTTACCATCTTTTTCAATGGTGGTTTCAACCATTCCAATGCTTTTTAAGCCTTTCCATTTTGCTTTATCAGTCATCCATTTTATATCATCGGTCTGATAATATTCAGGACCTGGCAGCGGCGCGTCTTTGAAAAAGAGGGTCAATCAGCGATAGATAAAGAATGTGGTAGGAAGCCTCATGTAAACAAGGATTACACACTGAAAAAAATAATCAAAATCCTGACATGTAGTGTCAGGAAAAGGGACTCATGTTCTGAATGACAATAGATATACGATAGAAAAAGGCGACTATTTTATTGTTGACTATCAAAATTATCACACCTACGAGGTTATAAAAAACGAACAACTTAAAATAATTAATCTCATTTTCAGTCCGAGCTTTATCGATAAGTCGCTACAGTATTGCGATAGTTTTAATGATGTAGCGAACCACTACTTAATCCATTTTAGACTACCATCGACTATTGTTGACCTAAATAAAATGATTTTTAATGACAAAAACGAAAAAATCTATTCATTAATTTCAGTTATGAAGATGGAATTTGAGGAAAAAAACGACGCATATTTTGAATTACTAAGAGGTTATCTTATTCAACTCACAATTCTTACTTTACGAACGCTTGGAAAAATCAGCGCACTAACTACAAGTCCTTTAGTTTCTGATGTGCTTTCGGCTATTAGAAAAGATTACCATATGCCACTGCACCTATCGGATCTTTGCATAAAATACTTTTATTCAGAGCCATATGTTAGTAAAAAAATTAAACAGGAAACAGGGCTCACTTTCAGTGAACACTTAAAAAATACCCGGATTGAGCAAGCCTGTCGAATGCTTATTAATACAAATTTAAAAATCTATGAAATATCATCATTCATTGGATATAATAATTTTAAATATTTCCAAGAATTATTTAAAATAAAGCAGGGATTAACGCCAAGCGCTTATCGCAGAAAATTTTCTAATAAGTAAAAAACCATTGTTGACCGTCAGTGGTCTGACCGTCAAAATGCGCATATTACAAGGCTGATCAAAAACGCGACCTTCAAAAATTCAGGCGCTTGTATTGAGAATCTGCAGTATCATCCCGACCGTAAACTTGATTCTGGTTTTATCTTTCGATATGTTTCTATCGAACGCGGAGCCTCGAGTTGACGGTTTATTTTTTACCGCTCGATATGTTTACATTGAGTTAAAAAATGCAAAAAATGAGCGGCTTAGGATTTTCTCCCGAGCCGCCTGAAGTCCGGATATGGCTTAAAATAAGGCTTTTTTCACTAACTTTTTGAATCTGCTTTTGACAGCATAACTACACAATCCACATACGCAAAAGATATAAATAAATCTACTGGTAAGATACTGATATTCTACTCATTTCATCAGTTTTTAGATAATTCCGAGGCTCTGTTCCTGTAATTTCTTTAAAAACTCTATTAAAGTTACGTATGCTTTGAAAACCGCTTTTCATCGCTATTGTTGTTATATCCATATCGGTTTCGGTTATCAGATTTTTTGCATAATCAAAACGATATTGATTGACAAATTGTCGGAAGTTCACATGAAACGCATTATGAAAGCATCGTGAAACATAGTGATATTCATACCCTAAATTCCGCGATATTTCGCTCATCGTCAGTTCTTCTGTGAAATGCTTTGAGATGTAATCTAAAATTTTATAGATAAAAGTATCGTGATTTGTGACTCTGTTTATTACCTGTATATGCTTCGCATATTGATCGCAAACGGCATACAGACAGGATTTTAGTGTATAAATGCTCGGTCTATCTTCATGAATCAGTTTTTTCAATAAATAATTTAAAATATCGGCGTCGCAATTAAATTTTGATATTTCACCCTGTTTTTCATTCATTTGCTTTGAAAACTCACGAACAAAATCCTCAGAAAAAACGCCCACCCATGCACAGGAATTATCCGGTGTTTGATAGGCATGGATTTGACTTGGTAAAATCAGCGCAAAATCACCAGCGTATAATTTTTCTGTCCGCTGGTCTATCATTGCGTCCACTTCGCCCGATATGACGTAAATAAGCTCAAAATTTTTATGAAAATGATGATACCAGCTGCAATTTTGATATAAATAAGCATTGTAATTATAGTTTGCCCGCGAATTTGTTTCCTGATGAATAATCATTTCGCAACCTCCTAAAAAAAGATAACTTTCGTCTATAATTATACAATATTTTTCTTTTAATTGCAAGTATATATTTGTATAATTTATATTGAGGGAAGTGATGAAAAAATGAGTATCACCGGCAAGGTATTTTCCATAGAAGAATTTTCGACCTTTGACGGGCCGGGAATCCGTACTACCGTATTTTTAAAAGGCTGTCCCATGAAATGTATGTGGTGTCATAACCCGGAGGGTCAATCGTTTGAAAGTCAGATTGTTAAAAATACCAACGGCTGTACGGGTTGCGGACGCTGCCTGGATGTCGGCGAGCGTTTGACAGGCAAACGCACTTTGGTCAATGAAAGTATCAGTGCTTGTCCTCAAAACCTCATAAGGCTTTGCGGCATTGATTATACACCGCAGGAATTGACCGCAAAGCTATTAAAAAATGTAGCCATTTTAAATGGCAGTGGTGGTGGGATTACATTTTCAGGCGGTGAACCGCTGGCACAGGTAGCTTTTTTAAAACAATGTCTGATGATTTTGAAAGATCATACGCATCTAGCACTTCAAACAAGCGGATATTGTGATGAAACCATATTTAAGAATATGCTTTCCTATCTGAACTATGTACTATTTGATTTAAAATTTATTGATCAAGACAGGCATATGCAATACACCGGAGCTTCGAACACAATTATTATCAACAATTTTAAGACGCTTTGCCAAAGCCGGGCTCAGTTTTGCGTGCGAGTTCCCCTGATTCCGGATGTGACCGACACGGCCGCTAATATTACCGCGATTGCAAAGCTTATGAATGAAAACGGAGCGCGTTATGTGGAATTGCTGCCGTACAATAAAATGGCCGGTGGAAAATACGCGATGATAGGAAAAAAATATTGTCCCACTTTTAACGAACAAAAAGCAGTGGAAATCCATGATGAAATATTCCGCCGATACGGAATTGAAATGAATGTATTATGAGGTGATTGGAAATGACACAACGAGTAAAAAAACTGTTGGAATTATTACAAAAACGGGAATTTAGAAATTGCAGAATCTCCAAAGACTTGAACATTACAAGACAGACAGAACAAATGAACAAAATAGAGCGGGATATTATACGTCTTTCGGTTATGCTTGAAAACGAAACGCCGCTGATATTTGAAGGCGAGCGCATAGGGTTTAACAGAACCCTATACGAAATTCCTTATTATATCGATGAAAATGGTAATCGCTCCGGATTAGGCTTTGGAAACTTCACACCGGATTATGCCAATGTCATTTCGAAGGGTTTTGACCAAATTTTAGATGAAATCCGTCAAAAGCTTGAAGGATGCAGCGACGGGCAGGCAGAATTTTTAAAAGCAGCAGAACATGCTGTGCAATCAGTCTTAAAATTTGCGGTTCAGTACAAAGAAGAAGCAAAAAAGAAAAATAACACAGAATTATATGAAGCCTTGTCCCAAATTCCTCATAAGGGTGCGCAAACATTTTATCAGGCTTGCGTTTTTATGAAATTAATCATATTTACGCTGCGGTGCAACGCAAATGCACATATAACCTTAGGTAGATTTGATCAATACATGTATCCTTATTATTTAAAGGATATTCAACTCGGTGTTACAAACGATGAAATTCTGGAAAGCATAGAGGAATTTTTTATATCAATCAATATGGATACCGATTTATATCCGGGCGTGCAGCAGGGAGACAACGGGCAAAGTATGGTTTTAGGCGGTTGCGACAAAGAAGGAAATGATGTATTCAACACACTGTCAGGTCTTTGCATGCAAGCATCCTTAGAACTTAATCTTATTGACCCGAAAATTAATTTGCGGGTAAGCAAAAAAACGCCGTTTCAATTGTTTGAGCTGGGAACACAACTTACCAAAAAGGGGCTTGGATTTCCGCAATACTGTAATGATGATGTTGTCATTCCCGGGCTTGTTAAACTCGGTTATGATTATGAGGACGCAGTCAATTATACCGTTGCAGCCTGTTGGGAATTTATCGTACCAAGCTGCGGCGCGGATATCCCGAATATTATAACAATGAATTTCCCTATGGTCGTTAACGATACACTTCATAATTTCATTTTGGAATGTGATACTTTTGAGCAATTCATGGAAAAGGTGTCGCATGAAGTCCGTGCAGAATGTGACCGATTGATTGAATCAAGCTTTTGGCAGATTTCCCTATCGCCGTATGCTTCTTTATTTATTGACGGTTGCCTTGAAAAGGCTATGGATTTATCACAAAATGCGGCAAAGTATAATAACTCAGGCTGTCACGGCGCTGGAATTTCCAACGCGGCTGATGCGCTTGCAGCCGTTAAAAAATTAGTATTTAAAGATAAAACGCTGGGTAAACTGGAATTACTGGATGCGCTTAACTCTAATTTTGAAGGCTTAGAAGATTTACGTCACAGTTTATTAAGCTGCCCAAAAATGGGAAATAACGATGACTATGTTGATCAGATTGCCTGTAAGCTTATGGACGTATTTGCAAACTACTTAAACGGTAAAAAAAATAACCGGGGCGGCGTCTTCAGGGCAGGAACCGGCAGCGCAATGGAATATATCTTAAGCGCAAAAAAAGTGTCTGCGACAGCGGACGGCCGAAAGGCATATGAACCATATGGTTCAAGTTTTTCACCTGCTTTAACCACAAATTTGAACGGTCCTCTGTCGGTGATACAATCTTTTACCAAGTATGACATGCGCAATATCATAAACGGCGGTCCTCTTACCATTGAAATTCATGATACGACATTTAGAAATGATGAAGGAATCACAAAGGTTGCGCAGCTTGTCAAAGCGTTCATTGAATTGGGCGGGCATCAGCTGCAGCTTAATTCCATCAATCGTGAAAGATTGCTGGACGCACAAAAACATCCCGATAAATACCCGAACTTGATCGTCCGAGTTTGGGGCTGGAGCGGCTATTTTAACGAATTGGATCTGCCCTATCAGGAGCATGTTATTAAAAGAACGGAGTTCTCTTTATAATAATAAAAGAGAAATATTTTACTTAAAATAATGCAAAAATTATAAAAATGAGCGGCTCAGGATTATTCCTGAGCCGCCTGAATTCTATATAAAGCTTTATTCCTTATTTTTCAAATTTCTTATCATTCGAAAAGCAAATTGTATAGTTTTAATAATGCAATTATATCTTTCTTATTTGTTCCCAATCATTCTTGTCAAATTAGGTTATATTTTTTACCTATAAATGCATAATATAAAAGATTTATTTTTTCAAAATCCATACAAGCATTTCACTGATGCCTCTGTTTGCAAATCCGAAGTATGGAATCAACTTTAAATCCTGCTTCATATATCGATTTTCAGCAGGCATATAAAGCCCTTTAAAATCACTTGAATTTCGTCTATATCCTTTTGTAAAAAGAACTGGAGCATTAAAAAATTCATCAAATTTTACTTTAAATGCTGTATTAAGTTCAATAGATATATCACGTAAATTTTCGTCGCAATCCACACCTTCAATGCAGTACACAAGAGGACCGCGCGTGACTGCGATTCGACCCGCATTTTCATGCACATAAGGAGAGCTTTCCATCATCCTTACCGGCATTTCAAAACTGACTTGAATTTCAGTATTGTCACTTGCTTTGATATAAGCATAACCGTTTTTAAGCTCATACTCTTTGTCAATTGTAAATGAACTGCACCAGCCTGGGATTCTAATTGCAATTTTTGAGCATTTGCCTTTTATATATAAATGAATATCCCCTTCTGATGGGTAATTGGTTTTTTGAGTAATTTTCAGCCCTTCAAGAACAGCTGTACTTGACATAAAATGATGTACAAACACCGTATCATCATTTTTTGAATACAGCATATTCCCCAACGATGCAATATAACGCAAAACATTGGGTGGGCAGCAAGAACAATCAAATATTTCTTTCCGCTGCATAATCGGCAAATGCTCTGCCGTGTGGGTGCAGGAATTTCTCTTATGTTGTTTCGGGTCAATCTCCAGCGGATTTTCATAAAAAAAGCTTTTTCCGTCCAGTGATACGCCCGACAAAAACCCGTTATAAAGTGCCCTTTCGGCAATGTCTGCATAAACAGAATCTGGCGATGCCAATGACATCTTGTGAGCAAACAGGGCGAGCCCCAAAGCGGCACAGGTTTCCGCATATGCTTTTTGATTAGGCAGGTCATAGTCAATCGTAAACGCTTCTCCTACATCCGTGGAACCAATGCCACCAGTGATATACATCCGGCGTTCTGCGATGTTTTTAAAAATAGATTTGCATGCGTCAAACAGAGCTTCGTCTTGAAATTCTTGTGAAATATCCACCATTGCATTATATAAATATACTGCTCTTACCGCATGCCCTTCCGCAGTTTTTTGTTCCCTGAGCGGAAGATGGTCCTGCGCATACTTTGCATTTGCAAAGTCGTAGAATTTATTATCCTTTTCGTTGCACCCTCGTTGGTCAATGAAAAATTTACTGAGCTGCAAATAATTGAGATTGCCTGTTGCGTGATACAAACGAATCAAGGCAAGCTCAATTTCGGGATGCCCAGGCGTTGTAAAACCAGCGCTCCCCTCAATGCGAAATACCTTATCAATATAGTCAGCGTATTTGCACATAATTTTTAAAAACTTATCCTTACCCGTAATTTCAAAATATGTGACAGCAGCTTCCATCAGATGACCTGCACAATAAAGCTCGTGTTCAGTGCGATGGCAAAACCGCTGATCTTGCTCGGTTACTAAAAAGTACGAATTAAAATACCCTGTTTCATCTTGATTATTTTCAATCGTGTCTATCGTTTCATCAATTAATTTAATCAAATGCTCATCTTGTTTCTCACATAAAATATATGCCGCACCTTCCAGCCATTTTGCAACATCAGAATCCCAAAAAATATGAGGCTTATTAGGTGCTCCCTCTGTCCATGAGCATTTTAATGCGTTAAACCTTCCTGTTTCTGCAAATCTGTTGTAGACTGAATATACTGTCATATCCTCATTAATCTTTTGCCTTCCATGCCAAAATCCGCTTGCCAATTTAACATTTTTCATTCCGATTGGTTTTGAGCTTTGCATTTTTTTAAACCCTCCTATTGACTTTTTTCATTAACTGTATTATAATTCATTTTAGATAATAAAACAAGTTCGAAAAAAGTATAAAAAGTGAGAAAATCAGATATGGTTACAATTAATTCATCATACAGCATTGAATATATATCTTCGGGATTGTTTACAACCGAGCAAGCATGGATTCATCCGAAACGTATCATCGACAGTTATGAAATTATTCTTGTGCTTGATGGCGATGTCTTTATCCAGCAGGAAGAAACGAAATATCATATGAAAAAAGGCGATGTTTTACTTCTATCCCCTGATAAATTACATTTTGGATATTGCGAAAGTAAAGTCAAAGTTTCATTTTACTGGCTCCATTTTTATACTGACTTTTTCAGCAACTTTGGCTTAAGCGACCTTTCGCATTTCGAGGAAAGCTACAGGCTTGTCAGCTTATTTAAACAGCTTCTACACATGGCGAACACTCCAGGTTATCTGCCAAACTCTGTTGATTTATATGTTGCGTTAATCCTTTGTGAGCTTGAATTCATGCAGAAAAAACAAAGTATTCCTACGAGCGTTCTTGCAAAACAGATGTTTGAATGGATTCGAGTGAACACGGATAAAAACATCACAGTGATAGATGTTGCAAAGCATTTTGGTTATAATGAAAATTATATAAGCAAGCTTTTCAAAAAAAACATTTCATGTTGGTATGAAGGAATATATAAATGAGGAAAAAATGAAGCTTGCAAAAAACCTTCTGATAAGTACCAATTATTCAGTAAAACAAATTGCTTTTATGCTGGACTATAAAGAAGAAAACCTTTTTATTAAATTTTTTAAATACCATGAGAGAGTCAGTCCTACCAACTTTAGAAATACATATTTTAATACACATATGAATAAAAAATAATGTCTCTAAAAAATATAGCTACACTTAAATTTCAAGGCTTTATTGTTAGGTGTGGATCGGTGATTTTTGACTACAATACCGCCATTATTGATTGATTGTATTCTTACCCTATCGGTGCATAAATGCACCGATTTGCACACCCCCGAATTATTTTGTTATATTTTACCATTTCCAAGACCATTTCGACCTATCGTTTTCCTCCCTAAAATGGCAATAACCGCTGATAATCAGCGGTTATCGAGTGTATCAAAATTAGATACGTTTTATGTGGTTTCATAGCTTTTATAATACAAATATATTTTTTATAGCACAATTTCACGATGCACAACCTTTTCACGTTTTACTCCTTTTGACTCCCAATTTATCTGCAAAAATCGCTATTTCAACTATTCTTATTATACTTTAACAAGTTATATAATCTTTTGTTTTGATAAATACGTTCCTTGCAGGAGCTATCCAGAGACAAAAAGGATCTTACAAATATTGAACATCTCAACAATAACAGGAGTATGAGGAGGCAGATAGAATTCCTTATATTCTTATAGTCAAAAGCCATAACAAGCTCTCACCTGCCTGCAACGTATGGGAAGTTCAATTCACCTAAACGCACTTCAGAGTTTGCCCATCACGGGAAATTCATAATCTTCAAAATTATCAAGTAGGATACACTTGACCCTGCGTCAAAGTCAACAGACTTTTTATTTATACTTATCAATCCTATTGCTTTATAAATATCTCTTTTAATCCTTCAAAATCAAGGTAATCCTCAATAAACTGTTTTCTCAGAAGTTCAAGCGGAACGAACTCATTATATTTCCCGTCGATCTGCACCTTATCAGGCAATGGTAGATCATAAAGATCAAGGTTACTGCAAAGGATTTCGTGAATGATGTTTTCCAGTTCTTCTTTTGTTCCATCGAAAATCACTTCTAGGTATACGCAAGTGATCCACGGCAGTTTACTCTTTATTTTTCTGTGCAGTAAAGCGTAATTCAACGTCATAATCTGCCTTGTTCCTACCCAGGGGAAAATGGCATACTTTTTGTCAGAAAGCGGGGTCACGAGATTATCCAATATGCCGCTGTTACGAGCAATATATTGAATTTCTGCTAATCTTTCCTGGCAACGGATGCTCAAATAAGGATATGAAGCGTTCTCTTTCAGTATACTGCGTATTTTACGAACCAGAATCGTATGGAGCTCGACATTGAAATCAACATCCCAGTCTACAACAGATATGCCCGGAACCCGCTTTACAAAGATTACCTTCGATTTTTCATTTACATCCACCGTTTCCCATGTCATGCCGGCCAAAGCAAAACGAACACCGACCGGATAGACCTTATCAACCGTACCAATAGTGCGGTTTTCATCTTTCACAAGCAGATATTCCGGCGCGATAAACACGGTCAGAAACTTGTGGCTGTTTACGATCTTTTCGCCCTCGCGCCCGATGATCAACCCGCCATGCTCGGTGCGCTGAAGCTGATCTATTTGAATCATGTGAGAAAGCAAGCTCTTGTAATCATTCTGGGATATATGTTTAAAGCACCCTAAAGTAAGTACGGATTGCGCAAGACCTGCCGGAGACATTTCACCATTGCTTTTGAGGCAGCTCATGGTTTGGTGATACAGGAGGTTATATGCGTGGTGCTGCGGTGGAATCGGCTCCAGCCAGTGATCTTTTATATAAAGCTCAATAATGCTGATCGTACGAATAAATTCCCAATTGATCGGTCCGAGGATGTCAGCGGAATTTATCCTTATGCTTTCAACAAAAGTAAAAAGCAACTGCGGAATCTGCCCCCGTCGTCCGCATCGTCCCAATCGCTGAGCGAAACTTGACACATTGATGGGCGCGCCAATTTGAACAGCTTGGTCAAGAGAACCAATGTCGATACCCAGTTCCAATGTTACGGTAGCGCCGGTAACAATCTTTTCATCAGCGGACTTCATTTCATCCTCTGTATTTTCACGCAGCAAGGCCGACACATTGCCATGGTGTACGCGATATACATCGGGCGCTTTATTTTTCAAAGCGATTTCTCTTAAATTCGCCATGACAAACTCTGTTTCCTCACGGCTGTTGGTGAATATGATGGTCTTTTTATCTAGCGTCTGTTTAAAAAGATACTCATAATGCTCGCGGTCGCCGATATCCCCGGAGTTGACGCTTACAACATTGCCGCCTGTGTCCTTTTCTACAAGATCTCGTTCTTCGGCGTAATTTACGAAGCGTTCAATATGCAGCCTGACTTTTTTCTTCCCTTCTTCCGCAATCGGAGCCGCGCATTCCCGTCCGGTTCCGGTATTCAGCCAATTCTGAGCCAGAGAAATATCGCCCAAAGTAGCGGACAAACCGATACGCCGAGGATTGACGCCGGTCAGTTGTTTGAGCCGCTCAAGAACGCACAGCAATTGTAATCCACGTATGTCACGCATGAAATAATGAACCTCGTCTATGATGACAAAGCGTAAATCTGAAAACATCGAGAGGCACGCGCCGCGCTTGTTTGTTATCAAGCTCTCCAATGATTCCGGGGTAATCTGCAATAACCCTTCCGGTTTTTTGATGAGCCTGTTCTTTTGGGTTTGTGACGCGTCCCCATGCCATTTTGTGACAGGGATATTCGAATCTAAAAGCATCTGTTCCAAGCGTTTGAATTGATCGTTGATGAGCGCTTTGAGCGGCGAGATATACATAACACCGACCGAACGTGACGGCTTGTTGTAAAGCTCGGTGAGAACAGGCAGAAAAGCCGCTTCTGTCTTGCCGGAAGCCGTTCCGGATGAAAGCAGCAGATTATCGTCGCTGTTGAAGATCACCTCGCAGGAAGCCACTTGGTTACCGCGCAATTCTTCCCACTTGTTTTGATAAATAAATTCCTGAATAAACGGAGCGAGCCTGTTAAACTCATCCATACTATTTATACCTCAAATTCTTGAAATTCGCTATGTATATCTTCATCGGAAATACCGCCTTTTGCCATTTTAAAGCTATTATCACCCAATATCTCAGAAACGCTTTTTTGCGGATTTTGATACAGGATATTAACAAGCTCAATGAAATCACGGATGATTTCTCTTGGAGTAATATGTGTTGCAGCTCCCACACGATTATATTCAACTGTCAGAAAGTAAACCAGTTCATCATGCGACAAATGAGGCGTGTAATCATAAAGCTGCGCGTGGATGTTGAGCAGCTTCTCAATAAGGATATACATTTCCTCCTGCGAGAGCATCTGCAATCTGATAATCGGCGCGGAAAGATCTTTTACATCGGCGGTGGCAAAATGTCCCTCTGACAAACGGGAACGCAGCGCTTCATAACTGAACACACCTTTGTATTTATCTTCGATACACTGCGGTGTGCCGCCCATCAGAAATCCGATATGATTCGCTTTGCCCTGCAGCACATCGTTGTACATTGTAAGGATTTTTTCGTAATTATTCGCTCTGGTGATAGAATTCGGGATTTTAAAGATATTGACCAGTTCATCGATCACAACAAGCATACCCTTATAGCCGGCGCCGACAAGAAATGCGGCGAATATCTTTAAAAAGTCATACCATGTTTCATCGGTGACAATAAAATTAATTCCCAAATCCTCCTTAGCTTCTTTTCGGGAGGGATATTCCCCACGAAACCATTTCAATACATTGGATTTCATGGCGGCGTCATCCTGCTTGTATGCTTTCCAATAGGTGACAACTGCTTTTGAAAATTCAAATCCATTAACCATTCCTTCAATCGAACTCGCGACCGAATATATTTGTCTTTCCACCAGATTGTCAAATTCATCGCCGTCTGCATTGGATTCCGCTTTCACGGCCGCTTGAATGCCTGATATCCATTTTTCCAGTATCAAAGGCAGCGCGCCACCGTCGGGTTTTGATTTCGTGGAAAGATTTTGTATCAGTTCTTTGTATGTAGCAAGTCCCTGCCCCTTTGTTCCGGCGAAACGGCGTTCCGGCGAAAGGTCGGCATCCGCAACAACAAAACCTTTTGCAGTGGCGTAGTTACGAATAGTTTGAAGCAAAAAACTCTTACCGCTGCCGTATTTCCCCACAATAAAACGGAATGAAGCACTGCCTTCTTCTATCATTTCAATATCATGCAGTATAGCGGCAATCTCCTGCGTTCGTCCCACTGTAATATATTCTAGTCCCACGCGAGGCACAACACCGCCCTTTAACGCGTTTATAAGGATATTCGCTATCCTTTTAGGGACTTGGTTTACAATACTCATCTAACCAACTCCATTACTTGTTTTTTATAATCATCGTATAAAACGAAATCTTCGTCCATAAGATTATCACCGATATAATCGACTGCTTTTTCGTTGATTCCGTCAACCAGAACCTCCGGCATTGTGCCGCATTCAGCGGCAAAAGTTTTTATATCTTCGCCCTGTAAGATTACTTTAAGTGCCTGTAATTCGTTCTCGTTTAAAACATCCTTTAAGCTTTCCCAGCCATCCGGCGCGGCTGCAGGCTCTATATCTGCAGAATCCGCGAAAATGCTTTGATCGGCTGCCGGCAATGTGAGCTCTACCGGTTCTTCAACGGTCAGCGCTTCCTGTGTGACCAGTGCTTCCTGTCTTATGCGGGCAAGCGAAGCATGATCCACCGTTACAACAGTTTTAGTCGATTCTGCGTGGAATTCCATGACGGCGGCAGACACTATTTTTTCAATGAATATGCCCGATTTTGTCAGCCTTCGAACCGTCTCTTCATTGATCATATTGATATTCGCGGTGATTTTGAATCTGTATTTTGCGACCTTCCTTAAAACCGCTTCCATTTGCTTCAAAACATAACCAATGAACTGTCTGCCTTTTTCGGACGTAATCTGCGTGCTGGATGTCCATATATTCTTACTGCAAATATAAATTTCATTTTCCGAAAGCACAACACGTCTATCAGGTTGTTTTACCCAGTGGTAAAAAAGCGCGTCCCTAAAAGGCTGCCATGTGATAATTTTTCTTGTGGGACGAAAAAAAGCGTCATCGAAATGCATTCCCGCAGCTTCAAACTCCTGTTTGATTCTTTCTATAACATAAGAAAAACAATTAGTGATCATTTTGCTATTCTCATCAGTGAAAAAAGCAGACTTCCTTATATCATATTTCGAAATAGCGCAGTACAAATCGAAGCTGTCTTCTGTTTCTGCTATTTTCGGGTAGTGCTTGGTAAGATTGTATTTTTCCGTAAACGCTTTGAATGATTGCGGAAGCGCGTAGTAAATGTGATAATCCTTGAGCCATCGGAGCACATATTTATCAATGGAATCATTATAAACACGAAAACTCTGCCAAAAAGACATCAGCTTGTCCAAACCATCCTGCTGATCATTTACTCCAATGTTTCCCAACAACTCGTAAATATAAAGAAATGCGTAGGACAAAGACGTATCGGTGACATTTCCCTTTCTGACACCTGTGCGCCATGTAAAATATGTCCGGAGCTGTTCATACCCCATCATTTGATAGTACGGAAAGTATTGCGAAAACGGAACATTTCCCGAATAATCGTCCTCGTAATCTTTCATAAACATACCTTGCTGATGAAATATCTCCGCATTATTGTACTGGACACGCCTGTCAAAGAATCTCGAATAATCATATCTTGAATGGTGAGCTCTTGCGATATCCCTCATCCGACTAAATAGGTTACGGATTTCATCCTTTTCGGGCTCCGTAATTTTTTGAGGATTCAACAAAGTTTTACCGACATCAGGAACAGGGCGGGAATCATACTCTAACTCATAAAATATTCCATCTGAGAGAGACGATAGGGGCTCTGCCTTGGTTTTTTGCGGTGGCTGAATTAACCCGTCTCCTTGAGCCTGTAGTTTGTCGGGGATTTTGAATGATGTATATTTTTTATTTTCATTATTCTCGTTCATATCTACCACACATAACATTACCACTCCTTTATTGTAGCGGTTTTTTCTGCATGATCAGTTTTTTTACCCCTATCATGCGAGCGGCTCCAAATTAAAAGGGACTATCCGATAACCTTTCCAAAAACTTTAAAATCATCATGTTCCCGAATCTGTATGGGGTCGAATTCGGGATTCAATGAGATCAAACAACCCCTTCCAAGTTTTTTCAGATAGGCCTCGTTATTCAAACAGAAGATACCTATTTCTCCTTCGTTCAGCGCTGGTTGTTCATGGATAAATACTAATTGTTGATCTACAAAACGTGGCATCATGCTGTCGCCACTCACCCTTACCGCATAATCGGCAGAATCCGGAACTAAATCATCCACCTCAATCATTTCATAGTCACTGTCTTCCAGATAATTGCCTAATCCTGCTGAAACAGGTATGTCATATAAACGCAGGAGCCTTTTTTCGATAAAAGCCTGTCGTATGTCCATTACCTTGCAGATGTCACAAATAGAGAGAAAGGCATCAATGGTTGGCTTTGACACACCTGTCTCCCATTTGCATATGGTATATGTTTTAACATCAAAACCTTTCTTCTGCAAAAGGTCAACCAGCTGTGCCCGTGACAATTTTGCGGCTTCTCGCACTTCCAATAATTTATTCCCTAAGTTCATAATAATACCTCCAATGTTTATTATACACCAACATAGCAGTATTTGCAATAGATAATTGCAGATACTGCTATTAAGTTTTAAATACGCCCATTTGAGACGTAATAGCTGCGTTTCTCATGGGCGTATATCTGCTATGCAATCTTTGGGGTGCTATTAAGAATTATCACGCAAAGCTAATGCCCTATTTACCATAACACAGAACTCGGCACGAGTAATATTGCCAAGGGGCTGGAACGTACCATCTGGATATCCAGATATGAGTCCCATTGTCTTTGCAAGGTAAATATGTTTCGGCGAATTTACCCAAAAACCATCCTCACAATCAATATAAACATCATTATCCCATCCATCGTTTTCTGCAAAATCCAAAAACTCACTTCTTAAAATCTCTTTCCAATTTAAAGGAAACAAATATCCCGTTGTCGTATAACTAAAATCATACTCGGGATTTAGAATATTAACTAAAGCAACGGCAACCTGTCTTCGGTTTACTTCGTGGTCACTATAATATACAATCGAAAGTCCGCCAGCATAGTAATAATCCACAGCGATTAAAGCATACTTGCTCCACCATTCATCAGGGCTGTGATTTTTAATCTGGCTTTCCAAGGTTACAGAGGTTGTTTCACGGCTACTATCATCATTGCCTTTCAAATCAAAAGCGATAGTAATAATTTTTGCCATTTCAGCGTGCGTAACATTATTATCAGGGCGAAATGTGCCGTCCTCATATCCGTTTAATACGCAACTATCAGTCAATGACAAAATGTCGTTGTACGCCCAATGCGTTTCTGTAACATCACTAAACCTGATACCACTATTTTTGATAGTTGGTGATTTAGGTATGCTGTTTAATTTTACGTTTGTTGTATTATTCGTTAAGGTAAGAATCCCCCATTTGCCATTAAAAGAATGGTGATAAAAATCTGCATAACCTTTGAAAACTACAGCAAATCCATCGATAAAGCTCGAAATATAATCATATTCAAACGGGATAACAACCTTACCCGTTTTATCAATAATACCCCATTTTGCAGTACTGCTTGGCTGCATGATACTGATGCTAAAGTCTATTGTGTCGCCGCCATACACTACAGCGAAACCGTCGCTAAAGGGAGAGAGTTGATTACCTGCAAAAGAATCTGACGGCTCAATGTCAAGCGATATGATAACTTTTCCTGTTTTGTCCATATAACCTAGTTTACCATCCTTAATGAAACTTGCCAACCCTTCCGAGAATGTTCCAATACCTTCATATTTAAACGGGATAACAATCTTACCCGTTTTATCTATGACTCCATATTTGCCGTCTTTGCTGACTGTCGCCAGACCATCGGAAAAAGAATTGACCCAATCATACTCAAAAGGTATGACAATCTTGCCGGATTTGTCTATAAATCCATACCGCATATAGTAATTTTCGTCCCCTGTGTGAATGCTTTTTCCTGCTACCGTTAATCCTTCAGAAAAAGACCGCCAATCTGATTCGTATTCACCAACCGGGATAACTTCCTTGCCGGTTTTATCTATAAAACCCCATTTACCATCTTTCGTGACCGCCGCCAACCCACCAGAAAAAGGATCAATACCCATTTTGTTGAAAAGAGAATCTGTATCGCTATAATAGGTTTTCAAAGTAACAACAACATTTCCGTTTTTATCAATAAGATATTGCTTGCCGTCTTTGCTGACCGCCGCCACCCCTTCGGAAAAAGCCGTGGCGTTATCATATATGAGTGGTATAGCTATCTTGCCTGTTTTGTCAATGAAGCCGCATTTTCCGCCTTCCATTACTCTTTGAGAGACGTTCATATAGTGACCTCCAGTATAAACCAGCGCCAGTCCTTCTGAAAAATATGAATATCTGTCGGCGTCATATTCAAGTGGAATGATAATATTTCCTGTTTCGTCAATGAACCCACATTTTCCGTCTTTTTCGATCGTAGCCAACCCTTCATTAAAGCTTCCAACAATAGAGTATTCCATGGTTGGCTCAACTAAAATTTTAATGGAATTATCCATTGCAGAAGTCATTGTTGTAAACGGTAGTGTTCCTATTAGCATTGATGTTGCTAACACAAACCTTAATAATTTTCTTATCATTATCCTGCGTCCTCCTCATTTCATATATCGGAAGCAGCCGCAACTCAGAATAGTCGATGCACCAGTTCGCAAGTGTCGTTTTGCTCTGCGTTTCCACGAGTTTGATGAGTGACTGTATATATTGGTCTTCACAGTCGCCAAGCATTTTTCGGTGTTTTGCCATAGTCAACTCTCCCTCAAAGGCTTTATTATCAATAATGATGCTATGCGGAGTGCATTAGAGCCTATTTTTAAGAAGCGTCCATTATAAAATTTCGTGAGCTATTCTTTAATCTTTGGGCCACTAAACGGCCATGCTTTACAATCCATATTCCTTGCAAGCACGAATTAGCTATATCTTAGATTGTGTTAAAGCATATGTTAATCCAATTTGCAATTTTATCTGCGTTTCCTAACTGCTCCTATTGCTGTACTCTGATTATCAAATGAGGTAGCATTAAATCCTTATTTATCAAAACGTCCCATCTGTCAAAATTGTTTTACTTACCAAATGGCCAAAAAGCCTTTTTACAGACATTTTTCCTATTTAAATTTATAACCTCATTTATTTTGTATTGATCAAACTTTTCTGTTAATGCATTTATACCATACTTTAGTTTATATTCCATTTCCTCTTTATAAATTGGTATTATACTAAAGAATTTAATTTTTCTTGATTCGTTAACTTTTAATTCCAAAAAATCTCTATGTATATCAATTGGCGGTAGTAAAAGCGCACAGCATAATTTCGTATTTTGTGCATATGGTAATGCTGGGTCTCCATTTGGGATCGTATGCCCATATGATAACCATGTTTGATATTGATGTGGAAATCTTGCAAGCATCTTTAATACCCAAATTGGCCAGTAATTATTATCTACCTTAAATGCTTCATCACCCACAGGCCATTCAGGCGGCAAACATACCATCAATTCAGAATATTTCCAATCCTCCTGTCCTTCAGGAGTTGACATTGGTAAGTAACTCATGCCATTTGTAATAAATGTGTGGTAATTTCTTTCGCTTGTGGGTTTAATATGATAAACATCCAAATGCACTAAATTTGAGAGTATTTCATGCCATACCATATCACTTTCCCCGATGTATTTACTAATATGTTCATCTAACTTTGCACAAAGCTCCTCATCTCCATATTGAGGAGCTTGCCACTTTTCTTCTACATTTTCATATCTGTAAATTGGAGCCCCAGACTCTGAGTATTCCACTTTTTTATCCATAAATTAAATCTCCTTATAATATTAGCCATACAATCTTCTTATATTGCGCTTGGATACACGGTTTTCTCAATAATTGTTTCCATACTAAATTCTTTCCATAATATATCATACATTTCATATTCATCAAAACATAATCTATAGTGATGAATGCGTGAAAACTCTTTCCCAAAGGCATCTTCAGTTCTTCTATCTCGTTTTTCCCATGTGTCTAAAAAATCTAAAGTCCACTGAGAATTTTCAATTTCTACTAACCCAAAAATATAATCAATATTTTAATGTATTCAAAATCTGTGTATATAAACCCATACAATATATTGAATTTTAAGATTAATGTATCATCATTGAACTTTCCTATCTATCGTATCAAGTAGTTCTGGTTCTCCCCAATGAACTTCATTTTCCATTATAGCTTCAACTCTATATTTATGTATATGAACTGCGTCTTCGCGATAATAATACAAATATTGTCTTCCGTTTGATTCAGTTTTGACATTTTCAACTCCAACTCTGCCATCGACAGTAAGTTGAACTATTAACACATCAACTGTCTGATTTGATAAACTTACCAAATGCAATCTATACATATTTGCATTCGAACCTGTATCTGCTGATAAATAATATAGGCAATCGTTAATAAATATAACCGAAGACTTATTAAGCCCAAAAGAAGCATATGTTTTTTCGCCTTCTTGATTATTTTCATTTGAGAGAAAGTTGACTTTATATAATTGTGAAGAAGTATATGGTTCATTTCCTGTTTTGGGTAAAACTTTTACAAAATATATACCGTAATCATCCACTTTAACACAAAGAGAGTCTTTCTCTTCAGGTTCTGCATTGCTTCCTACAATGTTATAAACCCTCTCGTATCCTCTTGTTTCATCTTTTATCCCTAAATATCTTTTTCCGTTGCTTGTTGCAAATGTATAATATAGCCAGATGTTTCCACTTGCGTCAGGCTTTTTGATTATTTCATTTATTGATGAATATAGGGGACGGTCAGTTATACTTGCTGTACTGGAAACGCCATTCCAATATACTGTTTTATTTAACAATTCTGAAATCTTACGCAAGGGTAAATAAGTAGTATCATTATAACTGATGCTATAAGGAACTGAGCGACCATCATCTAATTCAATGTTTTCATTCCATTGTGCTCGGTCGACACCATCAATATTAATACGTATTCCACCCAAAATCGCTTCAAGATTTTCAGCTGCAATTGGAAATGCAAAACACAATATTACAAGTATCAAACAAGTAACAAAGCCATACATAAAATTCCTCACAATTTTCCTCCTTTTTCAACTTTCTATCAACACTTACTGTATCGGTTCGTGCAGCTGATTTTCGCTTAATTTTATCGAAATTTAGTGTTTTTACACTTATAAGATTTCCTCTCATAAGAAATGGTGTAAATATTATAACCTTGATTTTTTACTATGTTTAAATTCTATTTAATCCGCATGCCTAAAACGCAAATTAATATACAACAGTTTTAAAACTTTTAAATCTGTCATCACATAGGTTTACTTCCACTTTTTCGTTATTGAATATATCGGAAGACAACGATTGAGAGATAGATTTTGCAAGTTCAATAGTTCCATCATCCACCTTTTCTTTACTAACTACAATTGAAAAAATATAAGTAACTGATTTTTTATCAATCTTTACCGATATCGTTTTATCGTCTTTAATAAAAATACTATTCGTTTCCAAATACTTTCCCAGTTTATCAACATCATCTTTGCTCACATTTTTTGTATAATACAACTCATCACCTTGAATCGTTACCTTTTGATCTGGAATATAAATTGAATAAAATATTCCCCAGATACCTAATAAAAGGATAGCCGCCGAAGTAAACAATGGAATTAAGATTGATGCTTTTTTACCTCCACCATCTATATGCTCATTATATAAGCTAATTTGGTCTTTCTTCATGAATATTCCTAACCCTATATTAAGCGCAAAAAACAAAGACTTTATAGCTTGAGTGTCGGCAGATATACCTACAACTATAATTATTATGAACAACGTGAAACCTAGAAGCAACGATATGTTTCTTTTCTTTATATTCCCTACTCTCCCATAATTCAGCGCATACATAATTACAGCTGGTAAAAATGAGAAGAATATACTGATTGCAATAAAATTTTTAGGATTCCAAAGCCCTTTTCTCGTACTATAATCAACTTGATTAAGCGGTGTTTGAAAATACATTATATCTTTCTCCTTAAGGATAATGCTTTTTTAATATTAAAACCTTAATCATTATCACTAATCTGGCTTAATATTAAAGGATCTTTAATCTTTTTATCTTCTGCAAGTAACAGAATTTTAGAAACAACTTCTGCTGTCTTTGGGTCTTCATCCATGAATGGCAGGAATATTCTCCCTCTATGCTGCGACTGTACCGCTATAATATTAAGGGAGCCATTTGCCTGCATATGTACAACCCCACTGCCGAGGTGAACTGTGTATTCTCCGAGTGTTCCTGTAATGAAGGCATGCGAGCCTTCCAGTTTTACGTTTTGTATTTTCATCAAACGCAGCAATTCTGCAACAATTGCAGAACGCATTTCAATAGTGGAATGGCTCGTTTCAGGGTCAACCCCTCCTACATGAGCAACACTGACAACCAAATCAACATCACGCATTACCTCTGAAAATATGAGCTTCGGCAGAGAATCAAAGGGTATGAATTCATTGGTGTTTCTGTTGAGGAATTTAACATACTCAATGGTAGGAGCCTCAACTTCAGCGGGCGAAAACCAATCTGCCATTGCATATATAATAGCGACTATATCCTCTTTGTAGTAGACCTTTTGAAGTCCTTCCTCATAACTTGCAGTCCACCCTCTACCCCTTAACAGAGCGACTGTTTTGCGGGGCTGAATTTGATGCCCTGCGTAACGCCGGGATATTGTTTTTTCATACAATTCATCTTTATCAGGTCTATATAGCTCTCTGAATATCTGCTTGAAAGGCTGCTTTATCTGGTTGTCAAAGGCATATTTCTGCAACTTCGACCACTGACCGCTTTCGTATAAATGCACCGGATGAGCTATAATTGCGTTTTCGGTTTGTTCGATTTTATTCAAGATACCGTCGGCACTCCTAAGCCCTCCGTCGTCTAAAAATCCTAATATATCCCCGCATTTGAATACGAGATTTTTAATTAGGGGATAAATAACCGGATTTTGTTTGAGTTTATCAAGCTCAAATACCAAAAACGTATCTTCGGATTCCATCGCCTTTTCCAGCGATAGACGAGCCCTTGAGAACTGATCCTTCAACCCTTTATTGATTTCTTTCAGTTGTTTTACATAGTCATGGCTTTTGAGTATAGATGGAATATCCTTTAATTTTTTACCATCTTTCTCGGCGATAATCTCTGCTTTTCCCGTACTGTCGATTCTTATATGCAAATTAATTCCGTTAACATCTTTTGGTGTTAAGTATGGCATTATTTCAATCATTTTATCGGTTTCCATATTCCAAATCAATCGGGTTACATCGCTGAATCCTGCGTTTCTCGCCAAATTTTCTAACGCAATTGCGGCCGTTTTCCCTTCACTTTCGCGTCTTTGTGCACCGAATTGCTTGCTTTCCTTAATAAATCGTTGAATATACTCATAGCGATGCAAGGTTTCTTTTGCGTCTTTATTCAATGGTATAATACTGTAAGCCAACAATCTGTCTTTGTTGCGTTTTTGGCTTACGATGCTTGCAATCTCATCCGAATTCAGCTTCCCCAGCACTGCATCGGCAAAGAGTTGGGAACGCTTGTGATTTCCGCCACCGGAAATATATTTTGCACTATCATAAACCATTTTGAACTTTTTTTCGCCAATGGTGTTATAAGCTTCCCAAAACCAGTCTATGTCAAAGGCTCCATCTTTAAAGGCATTCTTGGAAATGGGCGAATAACGGGCAATGATTGTTTCCTTATCGTTATCAAACATTTCATTGACATGTGCATGGAAATACCAGCCGGTTGCCTTTAATCCTGGCCAAGCCAAATATTCCTCAATGATATCTATCCATTGCGGGGCATACATCGCCGCTTCTAGTAGCCGCTTGTCAGATATTTTTTCATTTTTCAGAAGCTCTTTCAGCTTTCCGGCAGTATCGCCCTCGTCAGGGTAGCAGCCTTTTAGTAGGTGACTGTACATTTTCTTCTTGGTGTTATCCCCCCACATGTAGAGATAACCTCTGACAAAGGGATCGTTGCCCGTTCCTTTTAATATATTGACAAAATGCGTGATACCTTTATATATTCCTATTTGCCTTGCCAAACTGCTGACTTCGGTATCCATATCACCCCGCTTCAGCTCAATTTCAACAATTCTATCCACGACAGTTTTTCGGATTTCCTCCAGCTCGGGAAAACTGAATGTGTTATTGTTTGAATATCTATTTCTGAACGTGAGTTGGCATATGTTCTTCTGGCTATTTGCTCTTGAAGTCAGTTCCTTAAAAATCTCCTCTTTATCTATCAGTCCCATTCCATACGCCTTTGAAAAATCAGCAAGGCAAAAGCATAGAGTCGATTGATAATTGGCCGCTTTGTAAAACATATAATTCGTGTAAAAATAATCACTGAATGTCTGTTCATTGAAGACAGCCTCTTTCATCGACTTGAGCCAGTAGCTGATAAGGTGGTTGTCAATGGTACAGGAAGACGCAGGAGTTCCCCAGCTATAATAGTTTACATTTTTCTTGTCGCAATTCATACTGAACTTATCTTTAGGGATTTGGCTATAGACCGCCAATGCTGTATCTTTAAACATCATAAATTTTTGTTCTTTCGGCAACTCATTGATTGACGCTTGAATTATGATGCTGACTTGGAATTGATTTTGAAAAAAATGAATAGAGGTTTTCTCTTAATATCCCGTTATTAAGAGCGCTTAAGTTTAAGGCATATCCATTTGTTCCTTCAATCTTTGTATAACATTGCTCCATAATTTTGAGTTCATCAAGTTTTAACAATTCATCATAAAGTTCACTTGTTAAATAGGTCTTAATAGTATCATCTTCAATCAAAAGAAGTATCAACGCAATGAATAATATATTATTAATGCCAAGACTTGTATTAGCTGATTCACGATTATTTATAAGTGGGCGTAATGCATATAAAAGCTTTGTTGCATCTATATTAATGGTTTTCAACGATACACTCAGTTCATCAGAACTAAAAGAAACCATTGAGTTAATCAATGAATGGATTCTACTTTCCAAATTAGAAACTTGTCCAATTTGAAGTGTATCTGCACCTTTTTCCTCAAGAGCTTTTGAGATTTCTTCAAGTATATCTTTGCTAATAGAATACTTCTGTTTGATAATCTGTGTTAGAGGAGATGTTTTGGAATTACGCATTTCTGATTCTACGTCTCGAATTGCTTTTATCACACGTATGTTTAATATTTTACGATCTTCATATGTAAATGTTCTTGATTCATCGTCACCTTTGTAAATGACATAACTGTAATCCAATCTGCTCTCATCTTTTTTATAAAATTTATATGTCAATTTAAGAGTTTCTTTATCATCAAGCATTACTGTTGCATCGGTAAGCTGAGCAAGTACATTTGGATTATCTTCAAAATTGGAAAAGTAAATCTCTATCTTAATTTCTTTACCATTTTCCATAGGTGATTCTAATCCTTCCCAAAAATCAGACTCTTCGAGCATACGGTCTTTTTCTGAAAAACTTGGATCAAGGATTAGTTGTAGAGCAAAAAGTAAGTTGCTTTTGCCTACAGCATTTTCTCCGATTATAACTTGCTTATCACTCAGTGCAAATTCTACATTGCTGAAATTTCTAAAGTTTTCTATGCATATCTTGCTAATATAAGGTTGAGTATTCATCATAATTATTCCTTTCAGTTCCCGTTTTATCTTCAAAGTAACGTTTAATTATAACAGCCAAATATAAAACTAAATATCAACTTCCCGTTATTGCTATAACCAGACGTTCCATTGTTTACTACCTTATTCCAAAATATTACCATTAGCTATCTTATCTAATATAAATCACCGCAATAAAATAATATATTCATACTCATCTTCTATTTCCCGCAGTTTCGCTCTTTGACAAGCGCCCTAAAACTTATGTCATAAGTTTTCTCTGAAGTTGCCGTGAAAAAACAGGCAGGAAATTCTCCGCTTCTTTTACGATATGCTACACATGCACAGCATTTTCCGTGATTAGAACTGCTGTATGTACATGGGCAATTCATACTCTTATTGCTTTGACAACTCATGATAGGTACCTTCAAATCAACGATGCGCCGCCCAAAAAATATTGATGATACCTGTTCTCTATTACTTTGCACCTTCACCAATATCGTAGGACTTCCATCCACACCTCTTCATTTTAATCAAGAATAACTTATTCTACACCAACATCCTTTATGTTTGATTATAGCACAATATCCAACATATTGCAATATTTTTCTCAAATTTTAGTATTTATCCATATATTTTTTGTGTGCAAAAAAAGGATATATCACGCGATATCTCCCTGCCCATTGAATTTTGTTGCTTTAATACTGCCGGTCTATTTTCGTCCCATCACGGAAAACAAAAGTAAACGCACTTTTATCTTTCACAACCACTGTTTCCACAATACCATTAAATAAGTTTATATCAAATCCAGGGATGATTTTGCCGGACTTTTTCATCTGTCGGATGAAATCCTGCCGGTATACCAACCGTGTGTCCCACAGAAGCTTTTCATCCTTCAGCCTCTGAATTTCGGCTTCAAGGCGGTTATGCTCTTTGGCGAGTGCGGCATAATCCCTATCATATTTCTTTTGATCCATGACGCTGTGAGCATTGGCATCAATCAGCTTTTTTATTTTTTGTTTTGTTGCTCCTAACTGTTCTTCCGTTTTTGTCAGTGCCGCCGCAATTTCATTAGTTTCTATGCCACCAGCAAGGGACTGTTCCAACACGGAAATGAAGTTCCCTTTATTCTCCACCATGCCGTTATAAACCTCCACGAAAGCCTGTTTAACTGTTTCCTCATTGACATACGGCAATCTACAGGATTTTTTTCCCTTCTTCCTATATTTCCCGTTGCACTGCCAGATCACCTTGCGGTACTTGCTGGTGGAATGCCAGACTTTTGGACCGTAAATGCCTCCACACTCTCCGCAGATAATTTTACCCGACAGCTCCCTGCTGCCGTTGGAAACGCCCCCACTCATCTCCCTGCGCTTGAATTCGCCCTGTGCCATCTGAAATATATCTTTTGAGATAATTGCTGGATGGGAGTTTTCTACGAAATACTGCGCCACCGCGCCGTTATTGACCGCTTTTTTCTTGGTTAAAAAATCAACCGTATACGATTTCTGCAGGAGTGCGGCTCCAAAATATTTTTCATTTTGGAGGATACTAGTAACGGTATTGGCATGCCAGTTTTGCGCACCGCACGGTGTTTCGATTCCCTCCCGTGTCAGCGTAGCTGCAATGCCTTTCAGGCTCTGCCCCTCCAAAAAACACTTATATATCCTTCGCACCGTTTCCGCTTCCTGCGGCACAATCTCCGGCGTGCCGTCCTTCCCTTTCTTATAACCCAGAAAATGATCATAAGGTATAATCAGCTTGCCGTCCGCAAACCGTTTCCGGATACCCCAAGTTACGTTCTCTGAAATATTACGGCTTTCATCCTGCGCCAATGATGATAATATTGTCAGCAGAACCTCCCCTTTGCTGTCAAGCGTCCGTATATTTTCTTTTTCGAACAGCACTTCGATTCCGCATTCTTTCAGTTTTCGTACCGTTTCCAAAGTATCTACGGTATTGCGTGCGAACCTGGAAACGCTTTTGACCAGTATTAAATCAATCCTACCTCCGAGTGCGTCCTCCACCATGCGGTTGAACCCTTCCCGCCCTTTGGTGGAAGTGCCCGTCCTGTCCTGGTCAGCATAAACATTGACATACTCCCATTGAGGATTGTTTTGAATATGATTTGTATAATAATCCACCTGCGCTTCATATGAATTGGCCTGTTCCTCCGTATCGGTAGAAACTCTGGCATACGCCGCGACCCGTATTTTCCTGAGTTTTGGGGCGGATGTGCCCTGTGTTATGAATTGTTCTCTTGCTGGGATAAATGTGACCTTTCTCTCTGACATGATTTCATCTCCTCCGTCCATTTCCGTGATTTATCCTGCCATGCTTTTTCAATTTCAGTGCCGTTTTTGAATATGAAAACAACCTTATTCCACTCATAAACCTCTATGTGCTGTATTTTCTGTTTGAAAACTTTCTCGTCAAATTCCTGAATTTCCAATACCTCCGCCGTAATTTCCATCAGGGTATCCTCAGGTATCTGCTTGGTATGGCAAGCAGCCTTGCCTTTTTCCAGAAAAGTGGCACAATTCCAGAAAACGCGCCTGTGCTTGTTACTGCAGTTGCTGACCTTACGGGTATAATGCTTGCCGCAGTTTGAGCAAAGAATCATGCTGGTGAAAGGATATTTGGATTTGGGCTGCACACTCGCATTCTCACGGGCGCGTTTTTTCATTTCCGCCTGCACAGCGAAAAAGGTTTCTTTTAAAATAATAGGCTGATGATTATCCTCCACAAAATACTGATCCCGTTCACCCCTGTTTATGACCCTTCTTTTTGTGATATGGTCTGTGCGGTAGCTTTTCTGCAATAATAAATCTCCGCAGTATTTTTCATTCATTATAAGGTGTTTCAGCCCTTTTACATTCCAAAGCCCGCCTTTCGGGGATGGAATCTCCTTTTCGTTCAGCATATCGCAGATACGTTTCAATCCCAATCCTGACAAATAGGAGGAAAAAATCAAACGGACGACTTCGGCTTCCTCCTGTATAATCCGAAAGCCTCCGTCATCCGTTCGCCTGTATCCGTAGAGCCGTTTCAGGCTCATGGGCAAAATCCCCTGTTCAAATTGTTTTTTCAGCCGCCATTTACAATCTTCTGAAACGTTGTAGCTCTGCTCCTGCGCGAAAGCCGACAGCACCGTCAGCATCAGTTCACCGTTCTCTGACAGGCTGTTGATGCCCTCCTCCTCAAAAAACACCGCTACTCCCAGCTCTTTCAGTTCCCGTACACAGGTCAGGGTTGTAACTGTGTTACGGCTAAATCTGGAGATTGCCTTGGTAATAATCATGTCGATATTGCCGTTTCGGCATTCCGCCAGCATTTTCTGAAACTCCGGTCGATCCTGCTTTGTGCCGGTGGTCGGCTCGTCTGCAAACACTCCGGCAAATTCCCATAGCGGATTTTTCTGAATCAGCTCACTGTAATAACTGACCTGTGCCGACAAGGAATGCAGAGCCGCGTCTTTTTCCGCCGACACCCTTGCATAGGCGCATACCCTCTTCCTGCGGCAGGATTCGGCGGCAAATGGTTCAATTTTGGTTATTATCTTCTGCATACCGTCATTCCTCCCTCATCCGGAACAAAAACCGTAGTGCGTCACCAAAGCCTGCCCGGTAATAAAAACGAGTTTCCTCTCCTGATTGTACGCTTAACGCGGACTCATAGGAGTTCCACAGCCTTTGCTGTTCTTGGGTAAAACTACCCTTTAGTTTTTCTTCCTGCTGCACGACATTTTCGGCGGCTTCAGAGACTGCCTTGGAGGATACAAGTCCCCAGTCGTTGATTCTTCCGGTTATAAATTCCTCCATGGCTTTTTCAAATTTTTCGTCCATATTCATGAACCTCCCTTTTATTTCATCATACCATATATGCCTCTAAGCCACTTAAATGTCAACAATTTTTAAGGATAAAAATGCCGAATTTACCGGCGTTTTCTTGTATCATTTACACCATAGACTCCCGACCACCGGACGGTATGCGCGGAGCAGTTTTCTGAGCGCAACTTGATGTTCTTTCTCAGAAAGCCACCCCTGATCCGACATAAATTTCAAAACGGCGGCGGACGCGCGATAGTATCCCTCATCCCGCAATTGTTCCTGTGTCAATCTCTATCTCCCCAGTTGATTTCTATCTTATTTATATACTGCATCTTCAGAATAATAGTAATCTTTTATATAACATGCGTGACTGCAATATTTCCGTTTCCGTGCTGTGAGGACTTTGATACTGTCCAAGACATCATAGAAATCCGTACCCAAACAAAAACACCCGGCTTTTCACCGAGTGTTTCCAACGCATAATCCTATTTCTTTTTCACCGGATAGCAAACCTCTGTTACCCAGTTGTCGGGGTTTTGCTCCATTGCGGGGCTGACATGATAAATATTAAACATTGCTCCGTCAAATTCATAATCGCTTTCGGCAAGCCAATTGCCGATAGCTTCATTGACTTCGTTCAGCTTATCATAGCCGCCCTGATAGGTAACCGACGCGGTCAGAACCGGCTCAATCGTTTTAAAACGGACATTCTGCGTATCCCTATACTTACCTGACACTGCAATCTGAACTTCGACATCGACATCCGACTCCTTGAAACTCTGGTCATGGAACACAGCCGCCGTATAGCAGGGATTCTCATAAACCACATTCTGCGGCTCAATCTCTTCCCGTAATTTGCCCCAAAGCATTCCTTCCGATTCATAATTCGGGATTACCTCTCTAACGCTTGCCACATTACGGCGCGGCATTTCTTTTACATTTACATCATATTTCATCACAAATTCATCCTTTCCTAATCGGTTGATTGTTGATTCAAGAAGCCGCAGCCGTTCCTCCGCCTCCGCTGCTTCCTGCTTTACCTCGGCATATTTAATCCGCAGATAATTTCGCAGCGCTTCCGCGTCGCCGTATTGATGAATTATTTCCGTTATCGCCGCAAGCGAAAAACCCATGTTTTTCAGCAGGAGAATTCTGCCTGACTGCGACAGCTGACCGGCCTTGTAATACCGGTATCCCGTGAAATTATCAACGCATTCCGGTTTTAGAAGCCCGATTTCATCATAGTGGCGGAGCATTCGGATACTGATTCTTGAAAGTTTCGAAAAATCACCTATTTTTAACATAACTTGCACCTCACACGTGTAATTTTTGAGCTCAACCTTATTATACAGTATACCATAATGTGAGAGTCAAGCCTTTTTTAAAAAAAATTTATGGATTGAATTTATGTAAAATTTTTAGTTATGAACCCCAAATCGAGCCATGCGGAACGATTGTCATAAGGCAGATATCATCACCCATTTTAATGCTCTTCAATAGCTCCACATCCACTTCGCAGCCAAAGGCTTTTTCGAAAAGCACTTTACTGTATCCGGTAGTACACTGACACCATGTATTTGTCTCAAGCCGATCCACCTCGGCAAGCATAGGACACGGGCAGAATGGAAATTGCAGATAAAGCACGCCTTCTTCACAAGACAAACCTGCCGCCCGAGCTTTTTTTGAATTTGCGAATTCCTCCATATTTGAAGCTGCGGACATCAGTTCTTTGACAAGCGCCAGCTTTTCATCCATTCCATAGCCGCACTGGCAGCCCATACGGATACATTTGATTTTTTTATTATCAAATCTATCTTCCAGCCTGCGCATGGTGGACTTCACCCATTCGGCATTATCCTCGTTTTTTGCAGACCCGCCGCTTCCATAGACGATTTCTTCCGCCGTCTTGGCGTCACTATTGCTTAGAACCGCCTCAAATATAACCTTTTCCTGAATCTTTCTGATATCAAACATTTGAATTCCTCCATAATAATAAATAATCTCTTTTATATTATAGAAAAAAACCTGATTAAATACTTCTGAATTCCTGCTCTATTTAATTGGTATACAAATATCCATGACGACCCAGTCTTTACCCATTTTACGATAGATATTCACTCCGTACCTCTTATCCATTTCGTATCCGCTTTTGGGAAGCCAAACACAAAAAATGCCCTGCACCGTGCGGAATATATCCTGTATTTCCCCCTCATAACGACATACAGCGAATTTTCCGCCTTTTATTATTGTCATATTCTCTAGTTTGCAGTTTCCGTCCGCCGTTATACAAAGGTCACACAGACAGCTGCTTAGTGAAGCAATCACAGGATCGTCATAATATCTTTCAAGCGTAACTGTATCATCTTTGATATAATCCTTGTATTTATCAATAAACCGGAACCAAATTTCCTTCAGATCATTGTAATTGCCGATGATTTTTTCATAAATGACGGGCATATCCTCTATGATTTCAATTTTTATCCTTGCCGCATATTCATCGTATGTATCGAAATAATCCAGCTTTTCTGGTTGAAACGGATTGGAAATGCTTGTGACATCCGTCGATTTCCGAAATTCAGCCGGTGAAAGACCATGATGCTGTCTGAATACCGAGCTGTAATTCGATGAGCTATATCCGTAATCTAACCCAATGTCAGTAATAGACCTTTGTTTCTTCAGCTTGATGTCAACAGCGCTTTGATCCATTTTCAAACGTTTAATAAACGCATATACACTCTCCCCTGTTACCGCCTTGAACGCCCTGCTGAAATAAAATTCGGAAAAATAGAAATGATCGGCAACGTCCTTAACCGAAATACCCTCGTCAAGATGCTGCAATATATAATCAATACTTTGGATTATAATATCTTTCTTCATGATAAGCCTCTGTTTCTCGTCATTCCACGACAATCATGTCGTTGTCGTCAAACTTCCAGCCGTCCCAATAGGCGACCTCCCAATAATAGCCGTTGATATCCTTAAAATAGCCGCTGTATCCGCCCCAGAACACATTTTCCGGTCGTTTCGCGATCGTGCCGCCGATGCTTTCTATTTTCGCAAAAATCTCGTCCACCTCTTCCTTGGATTGTGCGTTATAGGCCAGCGTGATTCCCGCAAACCCCTCTGCTATTTTGGGCGGATTGGTTTCATCGATATCCTTTGCGATTCCTTCAATCGGATAGATCTCCAGCTTGGTTCCGCCGTTATCGAAAAATACGACCTGAGGATTTTCCTCATTGTTTGGCGTTGAAAAACCAAGTCCGTCCCTGTAAAAAGCGCGCGAGCGCTCCATATCCCGTACGCCCACCGCAATAATATTGATTCGGTTCATCAAAAATCCCCCTGTCTTATTCATCTTGAATGATATTTTGCACGCGCCCGACCAACCCTGAATCCAATTCCACTTTTATCCCATGCGGGTGTGTCGGACTTTTGGTTAATATTCTTTTCACATATCCGCGCGTCAGCTTTCCGGTGGGCTGATCCTGTTTCAGCACAATATCCACCAACATGCCCGGCTGAATATCCGTCCGCTTATTTCCCTGCATTTTTTATTCTCCTTCACAAAAGTTTATATTCAAGTTTTATCCCCCTCGCAATATAGCGCGCAAAATACAGGTGCGCCCCTCTTGCACTCCTAATGGAAAGACTGATAAAACTCCCCATTTTTATCTAGAATATCGTTCAATTCGGAATATGGTATTTTAAAAGTAGCGAAAACTGCGTCATATACGTGGATTACATTCGGATCAAAATATATTTCTAAACAATCCTTTGTAATTCTGAAATGAGAAATAAACCTTTCCATCCTTATCATTAAGACCGTACAGAGTATAATATTCCGTATTAGTATTCCATATAGTTAATCCGTCGTTGTATTGTTTATGTGGTTCTTCCAAACTATAAGGCGCGATGTCTACTTTGCTGCCGTTTTTATCAATTACAAAACTATTTTCCGAATTTGCATCACGTACATCTGCATAATTTCCGATAAAATCATAAGCATAGCCATACTGGGGCTGTATTATAAACGTACCAGAATCATTTATGTACCCCCATTTTTTATCATCGTCAACAATTTTGCATGCCAAATACAGATTTGTTGTGTTTGGCGTATCTATGAATATTTTATGATTTTTGCCGTCATATACCACATTGTAGCCAAGGCTTTCAGATATAAACCGAAGCGGGACAAACATCCGATCCTGCTTTATTTCTGCCGGAACTTCCAATAGAACATTCTGCGGATTTCCGCCGGTATCAACTACGGCGTTATCACTTCCTGCAATTAGAATAACCGTAGTATTGTCTTTTTGTGCCGTTGCGGCTTTTGTTGCTCCATCCCATTTTATATTAGCGCCAACCGCATTAAGTACGGCTCTCATCGGCACCATAGTTCTTCCGTTCTGTATATACGGAGCAGAATCGAACTCGACTGCTTTACCGTTTACAATAACTTCAAGCGTATTGCTCCCCTCCTGCGCAAAAATCAGCGGAATAAACAATGCGGTGATTAACGCGGTTAAAATAAGTCTTTTCATCAGAGTCGCCTCCATCATATGTAATAAGGACGTGTCCCTATGACACACGTCCACTATTTTATTGGTGTATATCCGGTTTTTTCAACTAAATATTGCCCCTGCTCAGATAAAATCCAATCAATCAATTTTTGTGCGTTTGCATTTTTTGTTCCTGCCGTAACAGCATAAAACTGCGCTGAATACGGATAGGTTTGATTCGCAACATTTTCTCTGACAGGAGAAATTCCGTTGATAGACAGTAGTTTAATTTTATTATCCTTTACCATCTCGGTTGCGAAGAATAAAAATGAATAGCCAATGGCGTTATCATAATTCTTGTAGGATGATACTTCGCTGATAATGCCGCCCATTCCGCTTATGACATCCACTTTGGGCGGAGTCATCAGCGGCGTGTCCCCCATGATCTTTTGGAGCATGGTCTGGCTGCCCGAATTTTTAGGACGCTGAAAGGCGCGAATTCCTGTATCTTTTCCTCCGAATTCCTTCCAGTTCATAGCTTCGCCGGAATATATTCTCTGAATATCTTCTGTTGAAAGGTTATTCACCCTATTTTTGGCATTGACAAAGAATACAAAAGCTTCTCGTCCGATTGGGGTGAGCTTGAGTTCCGCCCCTTTTTCCTTGGCTGCCTGTAATTGATCTTTTGATGGAGCTGCCGCAAAAACAATGTCCGAATAACCGTCGATTAACCTGTTATAGGCTCCCACTGTATTGTTGCATACAACAGGATCCGACATTGTTGTGATTGAGCTTTTATATGTTTCTTCAGGATAAACCGCCTTTGCAAAAGCCGAGTACAGTGGGTACAGCGCGGTTGCCCCGTCAAGTAAAGGCAAGTGTTCCTCAATCGTCAGTGTACACGGTTCGTTCAGGGAAACCGCCTTGGTATTTTTCGAAAACGGCGCATACTGCGTTAAGTCCACCCCCTGCTCATTAACCCTCGGGATGCTATTCTGATATGCCTTATAAATTCCAATTCCGGCGAAGCAAAAACCAATAACCCCTGCTATGACGGCAAACGATATCAGGCGCGTTTTGAGCCGAAGCCATCCCCATATAAATGCAAAGGCAAATAGGATAAGAGAAGCATCTCCTACTGCAATCAGTATCTGCTCGAATTCTCTTCCGCCGGAAAACGCGACCCAGATCAGAATAATTAGTCCGGCAAAGATTAAAGCTGTCGTAACAATCATGCTAAGCACGATTTTCCAGAATATCTGCATGAATACTCCCCCCATCGTCGTCAATATTCTATATTTTAAATACTATTTTTTGTACTTCATCGGTATGTAACGGATACCATTCTCTATTTGTTCATTATCAGAATCTGTAAACCCTAATTTATGATAAATCTCTCTTGCATAAGGAGAGGAATGGACAGTTATTATCTCTGAGGTGCTGTTGCTTAAAACCGTTTCTAATAAATCTCGCCCAATTCCTTGCCTGTGATATTTCCTGTCAACAAAAAATAATGCAATGTGGCTTCCCTCATTTCTTGTCGCTATCACTCCGACAAGATTTCCTTTTTCATAAGCTCCATATATCTCAAGTTTATTTATTTCATCCTCGTTATTAATAAAATCTTTAAATGTATTAATGCCTTCTTCCACATAATCGGGAGCTTCAAATTCTGAAAACACATTCCATACAAGGTGCATCGCATCAGCTTTTTCGGATTGTATCACCTTTTTTATCTCCAATGATCATCATCCCCTAACATCATAATTTTTATGGTATACTTTATTTCATTCATGTTCTATCCGCCTTAATCAGACACCACATTATTCTATTCTTTTCTTTTGCGAAATCGTTGGTATAGCAGCGACGGCAGCATAATCGGCCATGAAAACATTGCCGCAATTGACACAAAACCGACATTTTTGCCGCTTATAAGCATCATGCCCAAATCATTTTCAAACGGATTGTCGTTGACAAGATACGTCCATGTAGCCGCAGGCCCTTTGAGTTCGGAATATTTTTCAAACTCCTCTTTGCCTAGCTCATTCATTATTGCCGCTGTCCGCTCCCTGACTTCTGTGCGCATTTGTTCAAATGCGTCAATTATCTCTCTGCAATAAACGTCGAACGGGTCTTTTCCGCCGATATTCATTAGGTAAATACCCTCCATAATCTGCGATTGCAGCGCAAGATGCTCACGCCATCCAGCATCAAGCTGCAACAGTATGATGTATTTTAGTATGATTTTCTCTTTCCCATTTATAGTTTTACATAGCTCGCCGTATTCCTGAATAAGCTTGTCCTCATCCCACACAATGCAGGAATTACGCATTTGAGCAATAGACCGTCTTTGCCGTTCCAGAATATATGAATAATTGAACAGCGTTTTTCTGATTTCAAAGTTTTGCGTTTCGGCTACCTTTTGAATATGCGCAATTTTTCTGTCAATATTCCGCACGACCAGTGGCGTTTCCTGCTTTATCGCTGAATTAAATTCATGCCTGCCGTATCTGCAAAACAGGTCATCCTCAAGGCATATAAAGAATCTCGTCGTCCCTGGGTCGCCCTGTCTTCCGGCACGCCCGCGAAGCTGGTCGTCAATTCTGCGACTGTCGTGGCGGTTGGTTCCGATAATATACAATCCTCCGAGCCCGACAACCTCCTCCCGCGCTTTTTCATCGGCGCCGCCAAGACGGATGTCAACGCCCCGCCCTGCCATATTGGTGGATACCGTTACAGCGCCGGGTTCTCCGGCTTTCGCTATAATGCGGGCCTCTTGCTCGTCATTTTTCGCATTCAGCACCCGGCATGGCACACCGCTGTTTTTTAGCATCCGGGCAAGCAGCTCCGACTCCGCTATGCTCGACGTTCCTACCAGCACGGGTCTTTTACTTTGATACGCTGCTTGAATCTCCTTCACAACAGCGGCATATTTAGCCTGTTTATGCGTGAATACCCTGTCCGGCAAATCAATCCTGACGCATGGTCTGTTCGGCGGAATCAGCGCTACGTCCAGATGATAAAAAGCTTCGAATTCCTGCGCCGACGGCAGCGCCGTGCCCGTCATGCCGCATATATTTTTATATAAACCGATATAATTCTGAATAGTGATTGAGTTATACACCTCGCCCGGCGGATTGACCGGCAGCCCTTCCTTGGCTTCAAGAGCGCATTGCAGCAAATCGGGATAATGCCTGTTTTCCGCTATGCGTCCCGTATATTCATCCACAAGCTTAATCCCGCCGTATTGCACAACATAATCAATATCACGCCTAAGCAGAACCCGGGCGTGAAGCGCATTGTTAACAGCAGCCAGCAGTCCGTCATGATACCCGCCGTACAGATTGCTGCATTTTAGCCTTTCTTCTGCAAACTGTATCCCCTCGGAAGTCAGATATACATTTCTTTGAAATTCGTCTGTGCGGTAATGTAATTCGGGTTTCATCAGCCTGACTGTCTCCGTCGCAGCTTCTATATCTGAAACAGCGTTTTCACTTCTGCCGGCAATGACAAGCGGAATCCTTGCTTCGTCAATTAAAATAGAATCAGCCTCGTCAACAATAGCGGTTTCCGGTACGCTTTGAACCATATCATCCGTGCAGTAGCACATCTGGTCGCGAAGATAGTCGAACCCCGCCTCCTTTGCGCTTGCATAGATAACCTGACGGCCGTACGCTCCTTTTTTTTGCGCGCTGTCCATACCCTCCTGAATATATCCGGTTTGAATACCCAGCGCGTCATATACCGGCGCTGTCCAAAGCGCGTCACGCTTCGCAAGGTAATCGTTAAAGGTGAGAATATGCGTTCTTTGATTATTCACTGCATTGATACATGCGGGAAACAGTGCGGCAAAGGTTTTTCCTTCGCCTGTGTTCATTTGAATGATTTTATTTTGCGCCATGGCAATACCTGCAATAATCTGGACATCATAAAGCCGAACGCCGCGCCTGCGGCGCACAGCCTCCGTCACCGCAGCAAACGCTTCTACCATTATGTCGTAAGGTTCACTCACAAGTGAGGAAAAAAATTGTTTCAGCTCACAATCGCTAAGCCCGCAAAGATTTATGCGCCTGATTTGATCCAAGCAGTCGTCTGCTTCAAAAGGGCGCACTTTTCCCTTGGAATAGTTTAAAATACTCATATTTAAGCTCCTTTGCATATTTTAATGAATCAGTTGCAAAGGGCAGGTTTATATAGCTTATACCTGTGATAAAGCTGAATAATCAGCAAGTGAAAAATTGCTAAAATCAATGCGGATAAAAATAGCCCCCATGCTAAATGGCACAGGAAAACAAGCAAAGCCGCTATAATATATATGGAAGCATAAAAATTCCGGCAAGGCAAAATATTGAACATAACTATGCTGCATCTATAAAATTCCGCCAAACCGCACGCAATGATTGAAAATATTAATTTAAAAATACTTACCAGCCTGTGCAATGCTCTCATTTTTGCCTCCACTCTATCGTTATTTAGCTATTATCCGATGAATTCGATTTTTCCCTTGTCCGGAGTGTGCGGCGGCTTTGCCGTTTTGGCGTATCCCAACAGCACCCAACATTATTACTTTCAGTGTTTCATTTATCATACGTCCTCCTATCTTTTTTCTAATTAATTTGTATTTTCGTAATCGGGATGACCTGCTCCGGCTTGTCCGGATGCTCCCCAAGCATTTTTTCCATCCAGATCATATCGTACCATTTGCCGAATTTATAACCGCATTTCGTGAAATGAGCCGCCTTTGAATATCCCAAACGCTCATGAAAAACCATGCTTGCATTATCAAGATGCTCGTCTTTATCAGGCGTATAAGCGATGCAGGCGTTCAGATTGATTATGTTCTGCCGCCGGAGAAGTTCTTCCAACGCAAGATACAGCTTTTTCCCCACGCCCCTGCCTCTGCAATCCTGTTTCACGTACACAGTGGTTTCAACCGCCCAATCGTATGCCGCGCGTTTCTTAAATGCCGACGCATAAGCATAGCCAAGAATACGGTTTTCTTCCGATGCGACGATGTATGGATACATTTGCAATGTGTCCCTGATCCGCTGCGAAAACTCGTCCACGAATGGTACGTCATATTCAAAAGTGACGGCGGTATCCGTTACATATGGAGCGTAAATGCTCAGGATTTCCTCCGCATCCGCCTCTGACGCCATCTTGATCAAAATATTTTCAGCCATCACGCAAACCTTCCTTCTTTTCGATATTAGCCTATGTTATATTTTTCATTCACCACATCGGTAACATATTCTTTTTTCAACTCCTGCAGCCTTTGATAATGCGCCGTTCTTCCGTGCGCTGCCTGTGCTTCGGCGCTGACCCACATTTCCATGAGAAATAACGTATTTTCCGCATCGACGGGGATAAAATATTCATATTTCGCGTTTCCGGGCTCCGCCTTTGAATCTCTGATGATTTCCTGTTCCTTCACTTTAGCGAGAAATTCATCCCGTTTGCCCGGTTTGACCGTATAGCTGACATTGACAAGGAGCAGATGATTCATTTTATGGATGGCCTCATCATAGCTTTCTGCATGAATCATGGCAAAGTATTTTGCAAATTCCCTTGTCCACATATCCATTTCATCTTCAATATCAGCCGCTTTACTCATAATAAACGCCGCAAATTTACAATCGGTTTTCGCCATGCTCGGAAGCAGCTCGGAAAATCCCCACTGAACATCTTCCTCATCATCCTCAAATCCGTTTCTTGCATCTACTACAAAATTGCTGTGCCGGTATTGTTTTAATAAATCCAAGGCAAATAACGTCGGCTGTCTGTAATCGCCAAGCCGCGCAAATTTTTTCCATGTCAAAAATACCACGTTATCGCATTCTATATATTTTACATTACAAAACTCAGAATCATATTCCCGTTTGCTGTTCATAATGAAAACTCCCGTCATTGTTTATTTGGGTAGATATTTATCTTTCATTTCCATTCGCGCAAGCTTAGAATATTTTTGAACAAACTGTGTTTTTGCATTCGTATAGCCGTCACGATCATGCTCATATTGTTTTAAAAGACTTAATTTTAATTTTCCGTATTCATTTGCCGTTTCTTTATGTGCAATCAGATAATCACGGAAATATAACTCATCCCAGTCCGCATAATAACGAACATGAAGATGATAAACTTTTTCAGCAAAGCCTTCAGGCGTATAGCCTTGATTGAACGCCAGCTTCAAATCCGGTTCATAAGCAGATGACATCAATATCCACTCCGAATCTGTCAACCGTTTCTATAATTGATCAAGATTACAATCCCTGAAAACCTCAAGCAAAATATCCACTGTCGGTTTTGCAATCAATCCGGGTACCGAAGTGCTGCCTATATGGCTGATGCGCGCTATGTTTATACTATTTACGCATTTAAGGATTTTTTCTTTTGCACTCAGATACCATTCCTGATACGCACAATTATGTTCTTTCAGAATAATCGGAAACAGCTTCCATAATTCTTCCAAAGACATTTCAGACAATGATTTTGCCATATAATTTTCCTCCTCATCTAAATGCCTTATTTATCTTTAAATACTTCTCTTTTTCTGTATCCGTAGCTTCACGCACCCGTTCTTTGCCGCAGTCAGGACACTGCTCACAAACGCCTGTCCGTTCAAACTGAAAATGACAATAATCACATATGTAATAGTTCAACATCCAACACCTCTTTTTGTAGTATACCATAATTTTACCAAAAAGTCTAGGCTCAAATCACCGATCTGATAGGTGCTGATATTATACGAGTAAAACACCCGCCAACACAGGTGCTTTACACAGAAAATTGCAGTTCTTCATTTTAATTGCCGGATTCTTTTTTTCCCAACGCATACGCCGCTTCCAATGCTTTTCGCAGCTGCCATACCGACACTTCATGAAAATCCATTATGTCAGAGTTTCTTGTTTCAAGCGTATCAATCAGAAGCATTTCCTTCGCGATTTTCGCAAGCTCCGCTTTCATATAGCTCCTCCATTCTCAGCTTGCTCCGCAAATTTGAACTCCTGTTTTTTATACAGCGCGGTGTAGGTAGGAGAATGCTTTTTTCTGGATTCTATAAGTATACCAATGTCCTCATTTCCCTTTTGCACCACCAGCAGGCAGTGCCAGAAGTTGTTTGCGTCCACTATCATCAGCGGAAGATTGTCCGCGATGAATTGCCTTGGCATTAATAAATCGAATGAGATATTTTCAAACTCTAGTTTGCTTAGGGCGATCACCTTTTCAATCACATACCGCTGCGGCTTTTTGCCCCGACTGATACATTCCGTCCGATAATCCTCCAGTTCACTCAGCCTACGCGCCTGATGCTTGAAGTATGCCGTTCCCGTTTGTTTTTCCTTCATTGTTAACACTCCAATCGTTTGATTTCCCTGAGTTTCTCAAGGTTATTAGTATGTTAACTCTGAAGTTCGTGTCAGTCAAATTAATAGTTCACGATTATCTTAGACGATGTTAAAAAAGTTTTGTCGGTAATGAACAATACATCAGTATGCTTTGCGAAATGCACTGCCTTTTCCACACCATTTTCTGAAAAGCAACAAAATATCCGAGTGTGAAATACCGATTTTCAGCTGCTGTTCACAGGAAATTTGATATACGCTAATTATGTTAATTTTGCCCATGGTTTCTAAGCATAATGGTTCAAAATACCGAATCCTGTCAGTCCTTGCGGCTCTCACCACGCAAAGGCTGGCAATCTCCGGAAGCAATCATTTTGCTCTGCCTGAATATGGGACTTTCAAGTTATTTTCATAACCAGGTCACGTAAAGCCCATATCCCTGCATATCTTGATTCATTATACTTTGATTCTCATGATACCCCGCAAAAGCAACATAGTCAATCTCCTTGAACAGTCCCATCCGTTCCAGTTGTTTTGACTCTCTCGTCACTCTCTATAATGGTTCAAAATACCGAATCCAGTCAGCCTTTGCGGCTCTCACCACGCAAAGTCCGACTATCTCCGGAAGCGATTAGTTTGCACTGCCTGAATATGGGACTTTCAGGTTATTTTCATAACCCGGTCACGCAAAGCCCATATCCCTGCATATCTTGATTCATTTTGCTTTTGTTATGATCATTATAGCACACTTACATAGTGGATTACAATGGATTTTAGTGGACATTTTTAATTTTTTTATAAGATTTTTTATGAATTTTATGTGTGTACCGAAGATCATACCCCACTTCATCAGCAATTACTGACTGACCAATCATTTCCTGATGAATATCGCAGTTCAAGTAAAAGCCTATGTGTGGAGTTTTTAACTTCTATGATTATAATAATATCATACTTTGCTTAGGACATTCAAGGACATTTCAGGACATCTTCAATTTTAATTTATTTTAATACCTCTTCATGCAACAGGCAAACATGTCGAACCTCATATCTTATCCCCATTTATTCCCCGTAATAGCCGTCTTACCAATCCATCTTCTGCTCTTGAGCTTTTCTTGTGCTGCGTCTCTGGTTATGATAATCATACCTGCATTTATCACAGCAGAATTTACGGGTCGGCTTAATTTTCACCCCGCAGAACCAGCAGTAATTTGCACAAGATACCGCCTTACGCCGATTTTGCCAGATGGTCAGCAGCATATCTTTCGAGGCGTTTCCGGTTAACCCATGATAACGGCAGTAATCCCTTACCTGATGTTTTTTCAGCCCCAGTTCGTTGGCGATACTCTGATACCCGCTGCAAAGATTCCTGCGCAGTCGTATATAATCCTTCTGTCTGTCCGTCATACCGCGCGCTGGTTTTTCAGCAACATCAAAATCGCCCCGGCGCTTTTTGTACCACCATGCCATCCGGCATTTGTCACAGCAGAATTTCTTTTGCTTCCGTCCGGGAAAATGTTTCAGCGGCTTGTGACAGTTCTGGCAGAACATTGCCTGAATCTCCTTTTCGGCGTCCATCAAAAGCTTTATTTTATCATCGACATTCATACTGATTCATCCCCCTTGCTTTTTTCAATCGTTAATCTTTTATTTTATATTTTATCATAAATTTTTCCAAAATTCAAATTATTTATTTATATAATCGTTTTTATAAAAATCCATTACATAAACAAATAATTTGAATCCACGCATCCAGCTTACACAATTGTTGTGTTTTCCAGAAGCAAATTGATATATTTCATCCTGCATCTTCCCCGCTTTCCATCCATACATATTTTGGTATTTTAGCCTTGATTTTTACCAGCATTTGCTGTTTTTGTGTCCAAAACAGCCTTAAAACAGCCCTAAACCACTAATTTACCCCCACTAAAACGTCCTTTTTTGCCATTAAAATCGACTTTTTTATTAAAAATCAACTGTTTTCTTAAACTTATTCAAATTTACCAATTCCCAAAATCCTTGATAAATCCTAACGATTCTGGCATTCGGCATTTTACCGTTTTTTACCTATTAAACGATTTAAAAATCCCCGTAATCGCTTTATCTTCCTATGTTCTTTCATGCTACATCAAGGCAAAAATAGACCCCCACCCCCCTTTGTCTGCAATTATGCGTGTTAATTGGGGCGGCGGTCTTATGATGCAAAGGTCGTAGAGATTTGAGGGGGGCTACCCTTTGGGTTTATGCAGGTTTACGGCATTCTTACATTCTAAAATTTATACTCTGGTATACTGTCCTGCGTTCCGGTTTCTGTGTCGTGACACCTCTTGCATAAGCTCCGCCAATTTGACTGATGGCTTGCTTATTTGTCGCAGCTGTTCAAATATGTCTTTGCAGGAGCAATCTATTATAGTAAGCCCTAAACAACCTTGATTTTCTTCCATTTACCTTGTTTATATCTAAATAAAAATATAATACTTCTTATAACCCAGTCTAATTGCATTGCAAGCCAGACACCGAAAACTCCCATATTTATATATTTTCCAAAAACGAAGGCTGTTCCAATTCTTATACTAAACATAGTTATTATCGATGCTGTCATTGTAAATTTTATATCGCCCGAAGCTCTAAGTGCATTAGGCAAAACAAAACTTGTAGGATAAAATATAATTGCGCCTATGCTATACATATAAAAAATATACGATGCAATACTGGTCGCTTCCGGAGATAAATGAAAGCAACCTACCAAAAATTTATTTGATGTCAAGCTAGCAATATTCATCAATAGAGCAATTATATAAGATAATTTTAAAATATGCTTTGTGTACATATCAGCTTGGTCAACTTTTCTAGCTCCCATGCACTGCCCGACTACCGTTACGATTACAAGCCCAAAACATTGAGAAACAATATAGGATAAAGGTGTAAGGCTTTTGGCAATAGCATTTGCCGCAATTGCCGCTGTTCCAAAGCTTGCTGTCAGACGTTGCAAAATTAATATTCCCAATTGGAACATGCCGCTTTCAACGCCATTTGGTATACCTATACCTAAAATTCGTTTAATCATAGTGAAATCGAGATTAATTTTTTTAATTTTTTCAATATATACAAGATTTGTAGGCTTGCATATCATAAAAGTCATTAAAATTCCTATAAACATTGCCGATACCAGCGTTGAAATACCGGCTCCCCAAACTCCCAAATTAAATTTATAAATCATGATTGCTTTAAGAGTCAGGTTCATTGCCATCATAGTCACTGTGCAGACCATAGGTATTCTGCTGTTACCCATTGCACGAAAAGACGCCGACGCCACATAATATGCAGCAAAGAACGGATACGAAAACAGTGACAACGCAAAATAGGTATGAGCGCTTTTCATAACGTCGCCTTCAACATTCCCTGCCAGTAATGATAAAAAGGGGGTTTTAACTATAAAAAATACTGCGCACATCATTATAGCTAAAATCATAACGCTATAATAAGCCATTTTCATAGCCTTATTTGCATTAAACAGCTCTTTTTTACCAATATATTGAGAAATAACGATAGAGCATCCAATGGTTAATGCAGATATCAGTTTTTTAATCAATGCGTCAAACGTGGTTATTAAAGAAATACCAGCTACTGCTGCTTCACCAACATATGCCACCATTATTGTATCCGCAATTCCTATAGCAACTATCATGGCTTGTTCTATCAGGATAGGGATTAGCAAGTTTACAATCATTTTGTTTGTAAATAGTCCCGCTTGCTTTAGCTTAAAAGGATGTAACTTTTTATTTAAAAACAATCCCTCTTGTTTTAGCCTTATTGGATGTATCAATTTGAGCATCTCCCATTTAAATTACTTCCACATACCATTAATTTCCTCTACTGTTTTTCTTACTAGTAGTTCGCCGCCCTGATGTCCTGTTATTCCGCTTGACACATAAGCGCTGTAATGGCTGCCTTCTTCGACTTTTTTGATTGGAAGATATGAGTGGCTTCCGCAAGCAAGCTGAATTACAAAGGTTTGCTTCGCCTTGCTCCTTGCTCTTATTTGGTTTCCATAATTTAGGAATAGCTCAAATGGATTTGTGGTAAAAGCAACATCTCCAAAACGTACAATATGTACTTCTATTGGGCAAATATCATGATCTTGTTGATATTCATATCTTGCAATTGTCCCTGCAAATATGTGCATGCTTGCATTATCCGCAAAATCAAAGTTATCCTTATTTTTTATATAGTCTTCAATGGCTTTTACGGCCTCATTATACTCTGTAATCGTAACTCGTCTGATTGGCATATCTATTGTTGTAACTTTGTGTTTTAGCTCTGTTTCACCATTAAGATGCTGCACTGCCTCATCATAAACATCAATTATTTCATTAGCGATACGTTTACCGACCTTCCATGTGCCTTTTATATCAAACATAGACGGGTCCGCATTTCTTTCAATATAATTTTCTCTTTTAATATTCGGATCATCAATAGGCGTTTCAGGGTTCACCCATCTTATCATATCCCTCGGGCACTGGTCACCGGCAGCGCTGCAAAGTCCCAACACGAATAAATCATCACCGAACTTTTCTCTTAGTAAAATTCTCACCTTGCCCCAATAATCGGAAGAAATAAAGCTTCTGTGCTCTACTACCTGTGAAGGACAGGCAACATTTGCAACTACGCCTGTAAGCTTTTTATTCTCATCAAAAATATATAAAAGCTCGATACCCGAATCATTACCGCCTTCTAATTCATCAAAATTAGCGCTGTTTGTATCTCCCCACATTTTCGCGGTTTTATCATCATAAACTACTCTGCGGCACATTCCTACAGCTGCTCGTCCGAATTCATTTGCATAGTACGCGCTTTTTCTGCTTTCCCATGCTTTTTTAATTGCAATGGTGATTTTCTCCGCCAAATATAAAAGTGCCTCTTGAGGATTCATTACGTCATTTGATGATACTTTTTCAACATATTCTTTATCTTCTGATAAATAGCGTTTTAAAACATCCAAGGACGATTCTGAAGAAGCTGTTCCTTTTCTGTCATACGCCATAGCTGTATGCGAATGGGTTGCATTAATGATTATTTTATTAACATCAAGCCCAGCCACATTATCTTTCAAACGCTCTCTGACTAATTGAATCAAATTTTCACCTATGCTTACCAAATCACAGGAGCATATGATCATTTGTTCTGTTCCCGATTCCACTGCCATTGCAGTAACTGTAATAGGTGTTTCCACATATTCGGAAATCCTTTCAAAGAATTGCCCTGCAAGTTTAATTTTTCTGTCGGGTGTAATACTTTCCTCAGCCCAACCAATCATTAATTTATTCATTTTCTTATCTCTTTTCATATTAGTCTGCATTAATATTTACTAAAATAACATATTGTTACCACCGCCGTTTGTAATGATAGGATGTACCCTGATTAAGTAAGCTTCTTTAAAGGATTCACAAATGGAATTGATGGCTGATATTGCCAAGTTGGCAGCGTAAAGCGTGCTTATACCCTTATCCGGGCTACCTCCGGCATGAGATGAGACACCTTTATAGCGCACAAACTTTCTTAAATTTCCTACTGCGCCTTTTTTTATTACAACTCCTTCCCCATTAGTTGTATGAATCATAAATGCCATATCTACACCGTCAAAATAACCTCTATGTAAAAATTCTGCTTTACCACCATTATAACTAATAATTCCCTTTTCACGCAAGCCTTGGCGATAAGCAAGTTCAATTCCTTCTTCTGCAGGAACGACGCAAAGGCGCACAGATCCGCATAGGCCATCCATTACACCTTCCTCTTTAAGTGCAGCTGCTATACCAATAAGTGCGCCACACTGTGCATTATGTCCGCAGCTATGAACAGCATGAGTTACAGGGTCTGACTCCGGATGTTCAATGCAAATCAAAGAATCCATTTCTCCACATATTAAAACCTTAGGGCCAGGTTTTCCTGTATCAATATCGGTATAAAAACCAGGGATATTTCCTGCCACTTTCAGTGTGTATCCAAGCCCTTCAAATATATCCGCCAAATATTTAGAAGTATTCCATTCCTTAAATCCAGTTTCAGGGTTTTCCCATATGTGTCTTTCGGTATCCAAAATCATTTTACTGTGCTTATCAACAGCTTTTGTTATTTTTTCATACATAAGAATTGCCTCCGTTTTATAATACTATTCTCCAATTGAAAATTGACAACTTTGTTGTCAATAAGTGGCGGAGCCGTGAGGAAAATAGTATTGAATTCACTTAAATTAAATCAAGAATTTAATTTAAGATGATTATAAAATTACTTCTATTACATTATCCTTAAGAACCATTTTTATATTATACGGCTCACTTGTGTTTGTCAAAATAGATCAAATATTTTTTTGCTTCGTCCGCAGTAGGTATTAATGGCAAGCCCTTTAAATCATCATATAAATTAAACCCAAGTTCAACAGGCATAAGTGTAAGCATAGTCATTAGGTCGTCTTCCATTTCAAAATAAGGGATTACAGTCCTATAATTAGATATATCAGTATGTAAACCGTAAGCGTATAATAATCAGGCGCTGAGCCAAGGACTCAAAAAATCCCTGACGAGATCATTCGGCAGGGATAAGCAACTCACATATTACTTTTACAATAATTGAGAATATCCTTGCTCCATGGCATTACAGAGCCCAAATCATATTTTGACGATTGCATCATCCCTGGCAAAATACTGAATAAATATGTAAGATACGAAAAGACGTTCAAGCCGTTTGTTTTTGCCGATTCAACGATACTATATATGCTTATGGTTCATTCTCATCTTGATTACATTGAAAACTCAATCCAAAAGTTAGATGATAAAATGGATGAATTGATCAAACCATACGAAAATGCCATAAACCTTATTTGTACCATTCCCGGAGTTGATTGCGCATCTGTCATCACAATCATCTCCGAGATAGGCACTGACATGGCTCAGTTCTCGTCCTCAAAGCGTCTATGCTGCTGGGCGGGACTAACGCCCGTCAACAATGAATCTGCCGGTAAGAAGAAATCCGTCTGAATTACACGTGCCGGTGTTTACCTCAAACCTGCATTGGTGCAAGTCGCTCATGCAACCGTGAAGTCGAATGATTCTCCTTACTACAAAACTAAATACGAGCACATATCCAAAAGGAGGGGTAAAAAACGAGCCATTATCGCTATCGCAAGGATGATACTTACAGCCATTTATTATATGTTTGTTACGGGTGAGGTCTAGAATCCCTGTGACCTTTTCAAAATTGATATGCCTCAAGCATTGCAGGATAAGCAAAAGGAAAAGGCAATTAAGCAAGCGATGAAGCTTCTTATTACAGAAGGTATTATCCAAGATACTAATGCTTCTATTTGATTTTAAATTCATTTCCATAATATGGCTTGCCTCTGACTTTGCGGCAGGTTTAGTTAAGTTTGTCCTTTTATAGGTGCGATGGATATATTTTTCACGCTAATCCTCATTATTGAGCAGTATCTATTATTTTCTTCAATTTGCTTATCATAGAGACCATTTGTGCCCGTGATATTTCCGCATCCTCATCGACTCCGCAATCTATCCCGTTATTCTCGCACCATTTTATAGCATCAGTCACCGCATTATCCTTTGGCGCCGCATAGTTATATATTGCATTAGCAAATTGCTTGTATGTTATGTTTTGTTCGGGTGCAAATTTTAGATTATCTGTCTCGGACATAATTCCTGTATATACAGCCCATTTGGCAGCCTCTTTCAAATAACTGTCAACCGGTATGTCGATAAAATCCAAATTTCCCGTTTGAGGTAAGCAACCTTCCATTCTGTACAAAGCAGTAGCTGTCATCCCCCTTGTTGCAGGTGTGTAAGGTTCAAATCTATCGCCTGATACACCGCTTATAATTCCGTTTTTCACCATTAAATCCACATCATTGTAAAACCAATCATTCTCGTCTATGTCTTTAAATGCTTTCGCAGCCGAATCCTTATATATTGTAAACTCATCTACCACCGTCATATCTGTGGTTCGGTATGTTACAACCGAAAATCTTCCATCAGAAATTTCTATTTTTGATACATTGGGTATGTGCTCCTGATTTTTTACTGCGGCAAACGGAAAATCCTGATTTTTCACATTATAGGTCTTTGCTTTGGTAGCGGAATTAACCGTCAAATACAGTATTCCGTCAGGATTGTAAACCGCTGTCGGAGCTTTCTCCCTTCCATTTCCATAAATATATTTATCAGATTCTGTAATTGGTTCAAGCCCATCCATAATATATGTGCGGCAATAAACATGGTCATGTCCTTGCAGTACCACGTCAATATTCATATCTTTAAATATAGGTATAATACTGTTTCTAAAGCCTTCGAGGGCTATTATATGGCTGTCATTTGCATGATAAGATACCGTATAAATCGACTCGTGCATGGCAACAATCTTCCATTTAAAATTAATATCTTTTGTTTCTTCCATCACCTGTTCCATAAACGCTTTATGCTCATCAGCTGATTCTGACTCATTTGCATTATTTAGAACTATAAACAGAACATCATTGTATATAAAATAGCTATTACCTCCGGCTGCTGTTACTCCGTACTGTGACGATTCGTTGGCAATGTTAAAATGCTGACTGTATGCATTGGAATTGGTATCGTGATTTCCTATTACAGTTGCCACACGGTGTTTTTTAAAGAAACCGTGGTCAAGAAACCTGTCGTATTCATCCTCGTTCCACGCCTTATTCACCTGGTCGCCAAGGCAAAACATAAATGATATATCCGAGAATTGTTTTTCATGCTCAATACGATACAAGCTTCTTTTCCATTCCTCTGTATCTACATCCTTAGTAAAAACTCTACTGGCGCTATCTCCGAAGCTTGCGCCGATTTGCGGGTCTGCCAGATATACAAAGCTAAAATCGCCCTTTGCACCTGTTTTGAATGTGTAAATTTTGCTTTCAAAACCGTTTTCGCTCATCATATATACATATTCAGTATCTGGTTCAAGCCCAGTGACAGTTGCTTTATTACTGTAATAATTTGTATCATTTGACATTATGGTAGTTGCCGGAATTTTCTGTACATTCTGCGGCATTGCACCGTCAATTAATCCACTCTTTTTAACAAAACTCAAAGCATTTGCGTATTTTGCGGTTGAATACCAAGTAAAATTCGCCTCGCTTTCGTCAGCCCCCATAGATATACAGATATTTTTTACGTTCTCAATCGGTTCGTCCACAAGCCTCAGGTTTGCCATGTTAAACCAGATATTATCCGAGGTCGCATTTCCGTTATGCAGTTCAACGGCAATTGTATTTTTACCTTGTTTCAACATACTCAAATCATATACCTCGAAGGTTATTTGCGTAAAATAGCGATAATTAGAACCACCGTAAATTTTATTGCTATCAATAGGGTGACACAGCGCTGTCTTATCAGGTGTAACGGCGGTGTCATCTAATGCAGCTGCTCTCTTCCCGTTGATATATATGATTGCACCGTCATCATACTGAATGTCCCCCACAAGCTTTGTCATACCCGAAAATGTTGGAACTTCAAATTCCGTTCTGAAAAAATATGTAGGAATACAATTTGTTCCCTCGCAGCCTGCTAAAACTGTATCCGCAACATGGCCATAGCCTAAATCCGCACCACCTTTTTTAGCTCCAAATGGTCCTTTCGCTGTTTTCCATCGACTATCATCGAAGTCTGGTGCAGCCCATGAGGTTCGCTCATACCCTCTACTTGAAGAATCACCGGCAGGGTCTGTATTATCGTCAAGGTATTTCCAAACAGTATTACTGTCAATACCAAGCTGATAAACCTTTGCCGGATATGTTTTTTCTGCAAAGCCTGTTGTAGCAACTGCCGAAAGCAACATTACCATAGAAATTAATAACGTTAAAGTTCTTTTCATTTTTATTTACATGACCATCCTTTCGTTTTAGCTTTTGCTTTTCCCGTCGCAAATCCCTGATATTCTTTCAAAAAATCTTCGGCATATTTTTTCATACAAATGGATATAGTATCCTCTTTAAATCCAAGGGTTATATTTAAACTTCCAAAGTATTTATCTATAATCTGCACCTTAATAAACAATTTTTGCGGTTCAACCCATGAGGCGGACGCGGCACATCTGTAATAATTATTAGGTTCAAATACCGCTCCTACATTATTTGAATATCCCTCTTGCGGAAAGAACCCATACTCATCTTTACACATACCGAATGAAATCTTTTTATCACCTTGTTCATTTGTATATTCAAAAGCTCCTGTCTCACCGCTAAAGGTCAGTTTAATTCTATTAATCCCCATTGGATTGTTATCGAGTATATATGTGACACCATTTATTTTATCGGAAAATTCCGAATGACTGTTTCCGTGCGCCGCTGAAAGCATTAGCCCTTGTGTATAGTTTTCCAGAATATTATAAGCATTATTGTCGGTTTCAACCTTGTCAGAATTTGCAAATGTGTCTGTTCTCTTTCGCAAAAGATTTTTGCCGATTTCAGCATTTTCCCCTGACATAATTCCTTTATAAAGCTGACGGTCACGTACTATGCTCATAAAATTGATATAACAACTAATCATTTTTTCTAAAAATCAATTAGCACTTGCTATGGCTGATGGATCGTATGTTAAGTAGTTCTGACAGGCATAATGTGCCGCAGCCTTTAGTTTTGCCATATTTTCTGTGCTCATTGTAGTTCTTTCATAATTACTTTCTGTTGCAGAATTGCCGGTAATCATTTCATACCAAACAAGTCCTGCTAAAACTCGTCCTACATTATCGGTGAGATGACAAGTCTTATCTCTGTACACTCCTAATGTTGTTGAAAGATTTTCATATTCGTTATTTGCATTAAGCGTTCCCTCGTATTCCGAGAATCCGTAATGCCTTATCAGATAATCAACCGCAACGGCAGTAGGAATATAAGCTTTATTATTATTTGAAGCAGTTTCGCTTGAAAAAATATTTGCACCAATTTGTTCGTGTGGCAAAAGTGCTGTAAGGTATGCACCTCTTGCGTCAGGCGTACCACCTGCAAACATGCCGCTATTCACATTTCCTGCCAACTCATTTATAGGTGCCCATGTTGCATGCACAAGGCGTTTTGCATTTGGAAGAAATTCTATAATGCCGTTTTTAAGTGTTGTCCAATATGTATTGGTATTGCTGCTGCTTACACCCCATAAGCCCTCGTCATATGCCGGATAGTGAGTAGTCCCCTGAAGTATGACATAGTCCCATTGATTCATTTTAACAATGTCTTTTAATGTTTTGTATACGTCTCCGCTTATCCCACGCTCTTGAACTCTGTAAGTAGTAGGATCATTCCCCTGCCAGGCATTATAATGTCCTTTTAAGTCCCTGCCTGCAATATATGCATTATAAGGATTAATGTTTACTCCGTCGGCGGCGGCAATATTATACAATACTCTGATAGAATCTTGAGAAAAACTGTTTCCTATTGCCAAAACATTAAGCGTATTGCTAACAGAATAATGTATTTCATATTTCAAATTATTGTATTCTACAAATGCTGAGCCTTCACCGTTTGACAAGCTTGCTTGCGTGATGGTTGCAGAACCTTGGTTACAAGTGATTTCCGGTGCGGTATTTGTACCGTACGGAAGATTGATTTTGTAATAGAATTTTGCAGGTTCAAAACCTTCTATTGCAGCTGAGCCCGATGAAATTGTTCCGACATAATCAGATGATGTAGCCTGAGTCAAAACCGCTGCCGCACAGTCAGGAACAACATTTGCATAAGCATAACGCTTATCATTTTCAACAAATGTCTTAATAACCTCAGTCCTATTATCATAGTCTTGAGTAAGTTTTGCATAATCCCAATCATATGGAATTTCTGTCTTTATCGTAATCGGATAATCATACATATCACGATTTGCAAATTTCCCTTGCGTAATTGTAGGGTCAATACAGCTTACACTATCCGTAACCGAAACGGTCAAATAATTATGAGCCGCATAATTTCTCGCTTCTATGCCTGTGATGTTTTCGTATTCTTTTGAATACTGCATTGCTTCATCAAACTTTGCACTCCAAATCTTGTTTTGTGCAACCTGATTTCCCATATCACTAAGAAGAACAGAAACATCTGCTTTACTGCTTGTAAGACCACTTGCGCTGTCAGAAATACTATGGAACAAATAAACAAGCAACCCCTTATTATTTATAACGTTTGTAAGAGCATTTCTCCAATCTGAAAGTTCGGCAGTACCAACCTCTGCCATAAGACTTGTTACCTGATAATAATCAGCAGGTGGAAATGTTCCGACTTCGTGACCTGTGTCTCTCATAGCTATGTAGTTTTCTCTTATCATAGCTCTTGTCGCAGTACTTAACTGTGTTGTAATCCCATCCGGCTTTGTAACACCGGGTTTGGCAAAAGTAAGTACTCTTTCATTCGGGAAAAGACCGTTAATTCTTACTCTTTCACCTGCAGTTTCACGTGTCATACGTCCGGCAGGATAAGTTGTTGGAACACCATTAAAATAGACGGTATGTTCATCATCTGTTTGACCTAAATATTCATGGCTGTAGCTATGGCTTGCCAAATTAAGTCTGCCGTTGGAATTGTCTAAAATATTCCTCCAATTTTCTATATCAGCATTATCAACAATATTTGTTCCTATCATAGCTATTGTACCGTTTAAGTTGTTCTTTGCAAACTCCTTGCTTAGGAACGAAGCACTGCCTTGTCCGCCGTCATCGTGGAAAAATGCCACAACTGCATCCGCGCCATTTTTAACTTTTTGTGCTGTTGCCGATACGGCTTCGTAATCCACCAAATTAATGTTGAATACATACGTCCTGCCAATTTGCTCTCCTTGTGGAATAACTGTAATCGTTCCTATACCACCGTTTTCATTGCTCGGCTGAACAACAGAAACTGTTGAATTTTCATCAACTGCCGTTGCTGATAATGTTGGATAATTCTCGGCACAAATATTTATTTCAAAATTTGATTGATTTTTATCAAATTCATCAAAAGGCACTTCGTTTATTCTCACTTCTGACAATTTTGACAAATCAAATTCTCCCGTCAAGCAATAAGGAGTCATATTGTCATACCAAAGAAACGCCTTATATTTTGTCGCATTGGCAACCGAAGGCATCGAAAGATCCGTATTAATTATTTCATCTTGTAATTTTACAGGGCTTTCATACTCTAAAGTTTCAATTCCAAGTAACTTTCCGTCTGAACTGTATGCTGAAAGAAAAAGAAGATAAGAGTTTGACTTCCAACTGCAACTGTAAAATTCCGCATTTGCTGTAATATCTTCACCGTTTTTTTGTAAATCTATAAGACTTTGGTTAAAATGAGTATATACTTCTAAATTGTCTATTTTTGTTGCATATCCGGTAAGATTAGTAGCGCCTGTGTAACTATGTGCAGCTGTTGTTCCAAAGCTTATGTAACGAACGGTATCTTTGTCATAAATACCTGTTTTTTCATATTTCAAACTGCCATCCGTGTTATATATTTTCAAGCTATAACTATCCGAGTCTAAATCAAGCAAAACCTCGATATTATACCATACACTTACATCACAATCGGCATTATAACTCAAATTTGTCAATTCAACATTATTTAATGAATTATATTGATTTGAAGAGCTTAAATATAAATTTGTATTATTTGTTAATGAACCTCTGTAAAAATCAAATTTAAAATACACAAGTCCCGTTTGGGATGTATAGTTAAGCGGTAAATAATATTCAGAGGATGCTTCAACATTTCTTGCTGTTGTTTTTCCTGGAGCATATCCTACGCACAGCGCATTTCCGCTGCTTTGATACCCTATATCAGAGCCTGCACTTGCCGCTAAATTCCAACCGCCTTGTGTACTGTAGTTAGGGTTTGTGGATACTTGATTTTCAAAATCTTCATCAACAACCCTGCCGGCAATTATTTCTATTGCTGCCGGTTCTTCATAGGAGAATCTCGAAATATAAAGATTATCTATTCTTGTCGCATATCCGGAAAGATTGTTTGCGCTTGTTATGTTGTTTGTTGCTTTTATGGAAAAAGCAATGTTGCTTATTGTATTATAAGTATATACGCCATCATCCTTAGTGTATTTCACGGTGTTATCAGTGTTATAGACTGTAAAACTATATGTGTCATTATCCAAATCTACTGTTATTTCTATACTATACCAGATTTTCTGAGAACAATTAGCTACATAACGCAATTCAGGAAGTGAAACCGTATCAGTATCGTTAGGTCCTATTTTTATATAGTTATAGTTTACTTTTTCTCCAAGGTAAAAATTAAATTTGAAACAGTATTGTCCGCTGCTTGCAATTTTATCAGGCGGTGAAAAATACTTGCTCGTTCTATATTCATCTCTATAGGTTCTTTTCCCCACAGCACCTACAGGGCAAAAAGCTGTAGCGCTGTTGTATCCGGTATCTGTACCTGCCGTTGAATCAAGCGAAAAACCACCCTCGTTAGCCGGGTCGGTGCTTGCAGTAACACCGTTTTCAAAATCTTCATTTAAAATTATTGTTTCAGTAAGTATTGGCGTCGATGCATTTACCTGCAATGCTAAAGAAAATAAATTTGTATATTGCAATGCAATAACTAAAATTACAGAGAGTATTCTTTTTCTCATTTTTAATATCTTCCTTAAAATTTTGGGTGCTGTCAAATTTTTTAATATAAAATCAACGGACAGCACCTATTTTTCGTTGATTTTACTTTTTTTTCAACTTCTTTATATATAAAACTTGCTCATCCCCCTATAAGTAAGGAACTTGTGCAAATATAACTTGCAATAAAATGCAGTTTAATATATAATAGTCGTATCTTTTAAAAAGGGTGCGTTCAAATGGAAGAACACATAAAACCCATGTTGCCGTTGTTGGATGAAAAATAAAAAAAGGTTGTTTCTTGCTATCAACTGAATTTCGTCCGCTTACCTATAATGTTGATCACCTGTATTGTCCTATACTTATGACTAAATCCTTGCTTTTAAATGTTCCTAAAAAGCCAACCGTCATATACCGTGTTGCATACCAAAACACGGTCATAATTACAACACTGCAAAAGCTTTTATTTCCGAGAGTATTTTCCATAACCTCTGAAAAACTTGGTTTGGTAGTTTTCTCACGATTCTCATTATCTTTTTTTATCATTATAGTTTAAAATTTAATAACAAATGTGCTTTTAGTTGTCCTTTATATATAATTCTACAGCTTTCAAGAGCGATTTTATTTTAACAAGTAATATTAATAGTATTTATGATAATTTCTCTATAATGAATCGTTTCTTGTAATACTTTGGTCAATTAAAAATTCAAACTTCATTGCACCCCTTTTTCCATTTGTGCTGATATCAATAAGAAACACAGTTCTTTTTTCACCGCCGTGCCCCAATGTATTCGTTTCCTCAACATTCACTTTCATATGCTCACCGCAAGATATTGTCAAGCCTTCAATGATAATTTTACCATTTAAAATTTCAGGTTTTATTTCAGTAATAAAACGTTCTTTTAAATTAATATTATTATCATACTCATCCGTAAGAATTACTTTATCTTCTAAGAGTTCCACTTTTCTCAAAAGGCTATTTATTTTTACAGGATAAGCATTTTTCATATCAACGGTTATTATATTATCACGGACACTGAGTTTACCGTAGTATTCCTTTCCATGACCCTGTGCACATGAATTTATTATTGGAACATTGTGACCCTCTGATGATCTTTCTAAAACACTTTTGTAGCTATCAATTGCTAATGATTGTAAACTGTATAGAGGTGCACCCAAATCACATAAAAGCTGCTTATCGTTTGCTGTTAAGACAAATGAACCAATATCATTATGATTATGCGTTCCACCCTCATCATTATTACCTCCTTTTATTGCAAATGCATACCTATCCTTTCTTACCACACAACACTGCATCTTTTCATAATAACTTACACCATTATCCGCACTTTTACCCACAACATCTGGATTGTAATAAAGAAAGCTTCTTATCGCCCATGAAAACTTATTGCAACTTAAACCTCCATATTTAAGTGGCGGTACGCTTACATCAAAACAGTTGTTGATATAGTAAAAATTTCCGATGTTAAATCTGATATTTGCGCTTGAATCTCCGAAGGAATATTTACAACCGTTACTCATGCATATTGACGAATAAAATCCGGCAATCCTCCGCAGCTTATCGTCCTCTGTAAAGCTTCTTCTATCACCTGTTAAGCGGCTGATCATATCACAGTAAATCAAATAAAAACCAAAACCATATTCCCAGTACACTGCGCCTTCACTTACAGAACCATCATCCTCTATCCCTGCAAGATAATTTTTCATCGTTTCTTCTATTCTAGGCCTTAATACCTTAAATGCGTCGCGGTCTTCATAAAGTAATGTTATACCTACAGAAGCTCCACACACCGCTGCCCAATTGTTTCTTACCTTTTCGAAACCAAAAACATTATCTTTCATTGAATCAGTAATGCGCCACTTTATCTCCCTTGTCATACGTTCTCTTATCAGTGGTGCTAGACTATCATGGAGAATATATTTTATTTCAGCAAAATACAATCCAGTTTCTGCGGCAAACAAATCAATAGTTTCCCTTTTATTCAAATGTTCCGGTGAAAGATGCACCGGTAGGCACCATGAATATTCTTCACATATTACATTTATTACATCCTGCAATTTTTCAATATATTCATTTTTTTCCGGATAAAGCATAGACAAGAGCGTATATACAGACATTTGTCTTCTGCGTTTAATATACAAATAATCATATTCTTGTCTCTCGCCCTTTGTCACTGCTGAATACCATAAGCTAAAAGGCAGTTGTGGGATTTCTGCATCTGCACAAACCTCAGAATATTCCTTCAACAACATATCCAATAGCGGTCTGTATGCCTTATCACATCTGAATTTCGCCCACATTTCTCTGTCCCTTAAAAAATCAAACACTTACGTCTTCCCCCTTGTTAAAAACAGCATTATTCTGCGAGTGATGTATCATTAAACACAATTACTTCCTTAAGTTCACTGCTTCTGTATTTTAACAAAACTCTTGAATATTCATCTCTGTTATGCGAATAATCTTTAATATCATCATATGTTCCGGAATAAACCTGCTTTCCCGTACTCTTAGAAGAATCAAAAACAGTAACTGGCACCGAAGCACTGATATTAACATATATCAAATTTGAATCCCAATCTATATTATCTGGACGAATGCTATATTCGCTTCCGTTTCCGTATGTAATATATGCAATTTGGAGCAATCCCTCCTGTCGAAATTTTGCATATCCATACATTAAATGAGCACTCCTATCTGTAGTTTTTATAGAATCCAGATCATTTGTTGCCCCTTGGTCAATATTACCAAGCATAATTTTTTTATTATTTAGATTATATTTTACCACAGCAGGCGAACCGTCTATTACTATCATTTTTCCTTGATTATCGGAAACATAACGTATAATATCGCCAACAACAAAATTGCGGCTATTAAAATCCTCTGCAAAACGATCCGAAACCTTGACGCTTACTTCGTTTCCTTGTTTTATACCTTTTACATATGGTACCATGGTTTGACTTTCATCATCGTATGCCTCACTTATTGAACTTATCATCATAAGTGGATCTGTATAGTTGAAACCATACCCACCAATAGTCATCAACAATTCTGGAAAATAAGACTTTGAATCACATTTGAACGCCGCAACACCATACGTTGAACCTTTTTTAAATGCAGATGACGCAGTTGTAAAATTCAAATTATTTTCATTTTCCACGTCCGTGATTGTATAATTATTCGGTAATACGATTTTCAACACACGACTTGACGCATTTACAGGTATGGTATATCCAAGGCAACCATCACTTGTATAGTTATACTTACCGTTTTCCATAGTTATTAATTTGTCATCTGCTTCACCATTTCCCATTTCTGCAGTATCAATTTTTATGATCTTATTATATGCATTAGTCAAATACCTGACGGGGAAACAACCGTTAGGTAATTCTTTTCCATTTATTGTGAGCTGCCCTATACTTGCGATGGCATCAATGATTTTGTCAGCATCATTATATTTATTTCCGTCTATTTTTACTGAATTGTCAAGCTCGTAAACATGCACCTTATTGTCCTGAGAATAAATCTCCATTTTAACAATGTCTGAAACACCTTTATCCTTAGCCGTTTTCAACACAAGTCCAAAGCTGTATCCTCCGGAATTGCTTGCATCTATGTATGCAATATTTGAAAAAGCATCAAGATATGCAAGTATTCCATTACCAACACTTGAAATAGATTCTTCAGCGTTTTTCAATACCTTATATTTGGTATTATAATCAAGCGTAACGCTCGGATAAGAATCATCTTTTTCATATTCAGTAATGATTCCTCCTATTTTTGTATCTGATAAGATTATTTTAATTACATGTGCCGAACAACCAACTGCATTTTGGGCAACAGATATAACTATGCCGTCACGCATATCCTCGGGCTTTGCCTCGCTCCCGTCTGCAAACTTCAGTGAATAACGTTCATAATCATCTTTATTTATGTTAATAGCAACAGACGGATTATACTTATCATAAACAACCCCATCATTGAGTGATACATTGTTTACAACATATGTATCAAACGCAGTTATCTTTATCACATCATACCTGCCGTCATTGTTATTGTCTATTACAATGATATCTCCCACTTTATCAGTAAGGGTTTTATCCGTAATTATGTTTCCAGTATAGTATGTATCATTATAGATATATACTATACCAGGAGAAAACAAAAGTGTTCCATCATTTTCCCCTTCAAAATATGATATTTTGTCAGCTGATAAACTGCCAACATCATCAAGATTAATATTATTCATCACATTTTTTGTATTATTTATATCCGCATAAAGTATAACAGGCGCATCGTCTTCATTTCCATATTTATAATAAAGTTTTGTAAACATTCCGAGATAATCTTCCGTTGCAGTTGTTCCACAATCCATTTCAAAATATTTCCCATTTGTGTCAAGCATTATTTTGTTTTCTTGTAACTCAGATTCTGCATAAAAAGTAGTAAGTGAATTTGCACATATAATGCCAGACTCATCGTAAACCTCGTGTATTTTTTTTAGAAGTGTAGTTGATTTATCCTCGGAATAGGTCCTATTTGCTGTTACTTCAACCGGATTTAAATTCAACATATTGAATATTAAAATAAGTGCATCATTTCCGCTTATTTCATCATCCCAGGCACATGATACTTTTTTTAGCATTGATTTTGTATTGGCAAGTGTAAGAATTCCATTTTCACCTATAGCTTCAACAAAGTGCGAATATTGCGTTAAGTCAAATATAAGTTCTAACGCTTCCTCAAGTGTAATATTATTGTGAGGATAGAAATATAATGTTTTTCCTGTATCTTCACCACGAATAGCGGCAAGTGTTTCAATTGCCGCGGCATGCTCATTTGTTATCGGAACATCAGCATACACATTTCCGCTTGCAGTACTTAAATCTGAATATTTCATTGCATTTATCACCATTTGTGTAAATACATCCCTTTTTACCCTACCGTTGTAATTGTATTCAAAGGTGTTATCAACCACACCTAATGCTGCTAGCAAATTATATTTTTCCTCATATTTATTTGTAATTGTTTCTGAGATTTCTGGTGTTGCTGCAAATGTAGCAACACCAGAAATCTTATTAATTAGATTATATAACATCTGTGCTGCCTCGGCTCTTGATGCAGCATTTTTAGGCATAAAATTCCCATCGGAATTACCTGAAATCACTCCGAGTGATTTTAGATAATACACACTGTTATATGCATAATCTGAAATTTCCTCATCATCAATAAATTTTTCGCCTTCTGATGAATTTTCACTGTTATTCAGTATATTTGACAATATTACAGCCATATCTTCTCTTGAGATTTCTGCATCAGGCATAAATTTTCTATCACTTATACCTTTTACAATACCTTTTTCATACGCTGTCATAATATACTTATAGCCCCAGTAATCAGACGGTACATCGTCAAATACAGTTTTATCTATATTTGATACCAAGTATAGCAATTTCACAGTCATAGCAACAATTTCACTTCTCGTCACGTATTCTGCGGGACGAAATGTACCGTCACCATATCCTGTTATTATGCCCTTACTCTTCATAGAATTAACCGCTTCATTTGCCCACTCATAATTATCCATGTCGGAAAATTCCTCTGATGTTTTCTGTACAGGTGGCACCTTGTCTGTAACTGAATTATCACTTAAAACTACAGTGTTTCCTTTCCCTTTCGATCCGCTTTTTGAAGATCTCCCAGTTATTTCTGGTACCTTCACTGTATTTAAAGAAGCTACAATTTCCTGCAAGCGAGTATTTAATATATCAAGCGAACATTTTTCTGCTGAAAGTTTTCTAACACATTCTGCTTGATTAGCCTGAGAAAGCAGGCTAAAGCTTGAAAGTGACAGACCAAGAACATCGCCATAGGTATTTAGAATATCAATTAAATCCTCTGAATCAATTTTCCCCCAACAATTGAAAGCTTGAAGAGCTAACTGTTCAGTTAATGCCTTTTTAAATTCGCTGTAGTCTTTAAAATTTCTGTGGGAGCAGTTGCTTAAAATTAGTTTAACTCCCTCATCTGTCATACTTTCGGTCAAGCTGTACATATTCTCTATAGCAGTATCTTTATAAATCATTTTTTTTACGGTATCAAAATCATTAATAAGGCTGTCATTTAGTGCCGAAACCAGGATGGCATTATTAATAATTTCAACAATAGTTTTCCATGATTCGATTTCTCCCGCCGTTAATTCAAACTCCCCTATACGTTCATATACAATATCAGACACAAGCGTCTTATTGCTTACTGTTTCATACATATCCCAAAAGCCGATATATTTTTCGTTATTTTTTATTATTTCTCTTATATCATTTCCGCTCTCTGCTAACATAAAGCTTTCTATAAGACCAAGTCTATAGCTTAACGGTGAATAGGAGACAATCTGCTTTTCATCACCAGCCATAAGTAAATATTCACCTTTTCCCGCGGTTTCAGGCATTATTACAGTGGCTGAATACTCACTATTTTTAGTTTCAAGTTGTCTGTAATAGGAAATAATATTTTCGAGAGGTGTGTTTCCAGTCGTAAGTGCCGAATAAAATTCCTCTATCGTAGTTCCTGCCTTCAGCATAGTAACAAGAACATCATCTTCTTCCGATGTACCATTAATAATAACAGCATTTTTATCATTATCAATTTCTACATTAATTTTTGCATTTACCACAGTTGATATAATCAACATGCAACAAATTATACTTGCAAATATTCTATTATTCATTTGGCACCTCAATTTCCTGCACGGAAAGTGCACGATCGTAAACTGAAATGGATTTAAAAATTGCAGTTCCGCCGTATCCGTCGTTAAAATCTGATAATATTATTGAGTCAGCAAGTACATCTGAGTTACGAATGTCTTTTTCCGAAATAAGGCTTCCATCTACATACCAACTCATTGTGCCGACCTCTGCATCTACTACTATCGTATTTACTCCATTGAGCATTTGCTCTTTAGTAACATTGGGCTTCCATGAATTGATTATTGCACCTCCAAATTTGAAATAAGCCTGTTGAGAATCTTTTTCAACATATATTACAAAGTTCTCATTTGGTGATGATATTATCGGACATTTTTTATCGCTAATTGCAGACAGATCCGCTAATTCAAACTGTAATGAAAAATTATAGGAATTAACAGCATCACAAATAATTTGTGGAAGTGTCACCGGTATTCTTCCGGTACTGCTTATTGCAGAAAATCCCTTATCAGTCCACACACTGTCTTCATTCAACGTAATATCATTTTGGTATCCACTTAAATCTGCCCATGTCTTGGCTGATTTGTCCATTATATTTCGTCCCGTATTATCCTGAGCATATACATTAAGAATCAAGTGTTCATTAATTATCGGTCTTTCTGTTTCATTTGTAGTATCACAGTCAATCATAACCGTCCTGGTTTGACCAAACTGTGAAGTAATATCCACCTTTATTACACCCGGTAGATGTATTTTTTTAATATGTATATCTGTTGTTGAATCCGTTGCTGCCGCAACAACATCAGCTTCGGGTGTATTTACGGTTATATTATAGCTATCTTTCTCATTTGTGTAATCTAATAACTTATGTCCATTAATTTTTATAAAGGAAATATCTGTTGAATCTTTGAGCATTGTAGCATTTTTTATGCATGGAATAAGCCTTTCGTTATACATGAAAGCATTTGCAATAATGTTTAAGTTTTCTTCCGTTATATCAATTCTAAGACTCATTGTGTCAGCCTCATCCGTCAAAAAAATCCTTTTATCCGAAAAAAGTTTTATTAATACACCATTTTCATCGTAACAACCAGCAAGCAGAATAATCTGTGTTTCTCCTCCCGTGTTGTTAATTATCGGCATTTTTACGTAAACCGAGGTTCCGCTTGCCGGATATGACGTTACAGCGTTTCCATCTGAATCTTCAAACCTGACGGTTGAAAACTCCGGTGTCTGTGCTGTTACGCAAATACTGAGCATAATAATAATCAGGCTTGAAAAAATTGATATAAAAACTGTTCTTTTCAAAAAAATCACTCCTCTTCAAAGTCTTTACTGTACTAATGCAAATCTTATTTCCTTAATTGCATTCCATTCACTTATATTACTTCCATTTGCAACGTATCTAACAAAACGAGCTGAAACAGGCTTTGTAAATTCGAATTTTTCCCATATAGGCTTTTCAATACTTCCATCACTTTGTCCACTGTAAACCATGGTAAAATTGATTCCGTCCTGCGAAACCATAATATCAAATTTTGCATTTCTCGAACTATTCGGATTAAACAATACTTCAGCATTTTTTATTAAATAGCTTTTATCAAGCTTATAATCAACATACCGTCCTTTTCCGAGCGAAGCCCATATAGTATCAAAATTTCCGTCAATAGAATTTTCGGCAAAATTGTCACCGTCAACATCACCGGTATCATGTGTTACACTTTCAAATTTTGCATATCCCTGTGCAGGAAGGCTGTAATCCTCTGGTGGTGGAGTGAGAAATACGGTTTTTGAATATTCATCCCATTCAACATCGATCTCCATCATCTCCGCAACACTTCTGAGTGGCAAAAATATAGAACCGTTTTCCTCAATAACTGATTGTGAAAGCTCTGTCTGATTCCCGTTATTTACTGCAATATTGGTGCCTACTGTAAGCTCCGCTGTGTTTTTTTTATTTCTTATATAAATTCTACCGCTATTGACTTCGCCTGTGATACCAAAATACTTTTCTAATATATCTAGTCCCAGCATCAGACTACCGTTTTGCATTTTCATCTTCCCTGCAGTATATATATAAAAGCCTTCTGTCTTTAAATTATAGTTAATAATTTCTTGCTTTTCCCCATTTTCATCCTGCAACTGCTCTGCTGTGTTTTCACTTCCAAGATATTCTGCAATAAAGTTCCCTCCAGTAGCAGAAATCGAAATAACACCGCCCTCCGGCGTTACATAAACATTTTGCTCTCCATCTGTTGTTGTCACTCTCCACGTCCCGCTTTCAGCATCACATACAGTATATTTAATTTTTTTACCTGCTCCGGCAGTAAATGAAATTTTACCACTTTCCCTCTCTCCGCTTTTTGAAAACATAACAACACGGTCACTTATCACTGCACCACAGTATTTATCAGAATCAATAAGTTTTGTTTCTAAATAATAATCCTTATCATTATCACTTACCTGAATTACATTAAGAAAGTAATCTGTTGCTGATGCATTTTTAGGAGAGAGTTCAATACGCCATGTACTACCCTCATCTGATGCAGTATTTGCAGGTTTTCCGGTATAGTCAACCCCATTAATATTCGAAAACCCGTCTGCTCCGCCGATCTTTGTAATCAATGACTGATCCTTATTCGGCAAAAGCGTATCAACAGTCATTTTTCCGTTATATTGATTTGCATAAACAGAGCTTTTATAGGTTCTTCTAAATATGGTTTGGTTTTCGTTTATTTGTGGTTCTTCAAGCCCATGTAAAAGCCATGTCTTTTTAAATGACGGATTTGATGCTGTAACCTTATCAAACACTATTAGTGCAGCCGGAACCTTTTCGTCAAACAAATTCAGAAACATAAAAGAGCGTTTAAATTCCTTCACCTTGTTGGAATATGCGTTTGTAAGATCCCCTTTGAGATATGTATATGCCGGCTTATCTCTATCAAGCGGAGCAATCTCCTGTCCCTCTATTTTTGCAACCTGCGCATCGCTATTTAAAATACCGTCTATAGTGCCAACCTCATTCCCGTTATTAACCGCACGCTGACCGCCGTCTAAAATATTATCTCTTGTGGTTGAGTCCGCCTTTGGCTCAGAAGGGTCGTAAATCAGCATTGTATTATGTGCAATTGATTTTGTCATGTATAAATTAAAATGCTTCGAACCGTATTTTGTACTACTGTCAGCACCTTGGTATACGCCGGAGTCACTTGCCAATATGCCCTTATAATAAATTTGGAAATGCCCTGCGTCTGCATGCTGATGACCGTTTAAAGCTAATCCTCCGATTTTCATTTCGGCAACAACTGCCGGAGAATCAACGCCGTCCTCCCAACCTGTTCTTGCAACGCTCATTCCAGCCGGATACGGGAAAAACCTACTAAGTGGCAAATTATATATTGATTTCGGCTCCAAATCGGGATTATTTATTACAAGGTACATTATTGCAGAGGAATAATAGAAATATGCCATATTTTTTGCTTGTCTTGCAAGCTCGTTTTTTAGATACGGATCATTTCCAATAGCCGAATCGAACAAAAATGAATTTGTTCTGTCATTCCAATATGTCCACATAGCGTTGGCAGTATCACTGGCTGAATCGCCGTCTCGTATAAGTTGCCCGTCCGGACGCCGCATGTAGATTGCGTTATATGAGACCTGATATAAATCAGACGTAATATAAGGGTCCTCTGCTCCCATTCCCTTAATAAGGAAATGCGACCAGCTATCCCATATATGGCGGTACAATCCGTAGCTGTCACCCTGACTGCTGTAATGCCCGACATTGAGATAATTGCGCGCCGGAACAAATTCCTGATAAAACCGTCCGCCTACAACCTTCCATATATCAGGTCGCTCATCATAAACGGCAATGGCAAACGCAAGCATATCTCTTAAAAGCTGCGCTTCACTGCCATGTCCTACAACAGAGCCTTGCCGCGTAGGAGGCCAGCCTATCTCCATCAGATCGGCAAGGCTTTCACATGCGGAAATAATACTTAGCTTTTGTTTGCTGCTGAGCAGTTCATAACACCAGTCGTACACCTCGGAAGCTACATAAATTGTATGTCCTCCCTCCCTCGTCACCCAATCGGTGTTGCCGTCTTCAACCGAACTGCCGTCAAGATAATTGAGTATTGCATTAACTGCAATTTCACCGCTTTGCAGATTGTTATTTATCGCGTAATCAAAAGCAAAGGCTTCAATTTTAGCAAGCATTCCTGTATCAGTTTTGTTTGAAATTTCACCCGTTACCGGCGATGAAATCTGTCCCATAAGCCTTCTTTTTGCAGCAGAATTCTGCGGCTTATCCATATTTGTTTTTATCCGCTCAATATCGCTCTTGCGGAAAAGTACACGAGGATGTTCTTCCGGTGGAGTAGTGGGCGGTGCTTCATAGTGGGCACTTATGCTCGAAGCTGCAGTTTCATCAGGAATATTTCCCACTCTCCCCGTAGGGGTAAATCTTTTATCGGTTATTAAAACATTATCAACAATTGCATTTGCCTCACGAGCATAAATTCTGAACACACAATCCTCACCTTCGGACAGGTTTGCCGAAAGGGATTTTTTCCATACAAAATCGTCTGAAATTGTATACTCTATATAAACATATGGTTCATTGTTTATTGCGACATACACACTGTCCTGATTGCTTGCCGTTGCATAAGTACGCAGCCAGAATGAATAAATACCGGTCTTTTCACATTTAAAACGAAATTCCACATGTCCCTGTGTGCCTGCCGCTTCCGCCTTGGAATTACTTCCCGTACTTTTGATTCCCTTCATGCCAGATGCCGCCTTGCTTGCCACAAAAACATAGGGACTGCATACCGTTGCATCCTCTGCCTCAATAACAAGGCTTGAGTTAAGACTGTACTCTTTTTTTTGAGGGCTTACCACAGAATAACGGCTTTTCGCTTCTGTGGTTTCAAATGATTTCACGCCGTCAATTGTCTGCGGGAGCGTTTCGGGATTTTCAGTAATATATAATGCATCAAGCCATCCATTTGTATTGCAATGATGTATTCTTAATGTATTGATTCCCTTATTCAGTGCGGCAATGTCAAGCTGAACCCATTTAGGACCATCAGGAGTAGAGTCTAAGTCTTTTTTTGCCCAACCGTTCCCATTGAATCTGTAAAATAATGAAGCCTGATTATATATTCTCATGAATATATAATATTCGCCTGTTTTTTTAATATCAACCATCCACGACAAATCTTCAAGCCCAATGTCCTTGATTTTTGTAACGGCTTTTGTTTTACATACTGCATATGCACCATTGCTTGCACGCTCATCATGTACAACAGAAATAGCATTGTTAATTATGCCATTCTCAGCCTCAAAAATAACATCTGTATCAAAAATCTTTGTCATAGCGTAAATTCTGATATTTATTATCTGCATTATCATAAATAAACTCAACAGAATTGAAACTATTCTTCTTATTTTCAGCATAGGCTTAACCTCTCTATTCTCATTTTTGAGCAGTTATTAATAATTATATTTTTATATTAAATTTGCTCAGTATATATCAAGCAATTACATTATTATCTTATTTAAATGTTTTAGGTGTAATTTTCTTTGCATGTATTACATAACTGCACCCGATATGATATTTTAAGTATACCATATCGGGGCATTATTATTTTAATTCATAACATCACTTAACGTATGCTTAGAAGCAATCACATACGGTTTAAGTGTCTTTCTGTTCAGAACAAATATCGCAACTATTTCATTTCCTGTTACATCTATGTCTTCAAAGCTTACATCGTTGGCTCCGTTTAAATAGCCAATCTTCTTAATGCCAATAAGCTTCCGAGGTTGCTCGCTGCTATATAAAGCAACATATGTTGTAACATCATCATTTATTTCACTCATATCTGAGCTTGTATTTGCAGTAACACTAAGTCCACCATTGCCAACTGATGCACTTACGCTGTCTATCGTAATTTGTGGATCCTTATCCCATATTACGAAAATTCCCATAACAGACATACTTTCAGAGGTCGAAACTGTACCCGTATTATATACGGGTACAGACTCGCCCGCTTCAAACGATCTTTCGTACGAATATAGCAATTTTACATCAGCCTTAGTATGAGTTCCGTTTGTAATATCTCCGTTAGCTATACCCGGAGAATCAAGCCGCCACGGATTGTTACCTGTCGTTGCACCGGCAGTGCTACTGTTTGTGGTTGCAACCCACTTATATGCAAGCGCCGCATAATCCATATTAGAATAATCATTTTTGTTTCGAGGTGACTGATATGTAGTTATTCCGTATGGAGATTGTCCGCTGCCATAGCCTGGTAACCATGTGCTGTCAGCTTTACAATATTCCGAAGAAGCACTAGCCGCACTCGGGAGCAAAACAACTATTTTGCCACCGGTATCTGCCTTGAATGAAAATAATTTCGCTGTTGGATTTGCAATGGCATAGCTAGTCGACTCTTTCATCTTAGTAAGTGGCATCATAAACATACTTGCACCCTCAAGTTTTTTCGAGAGATTTGCAAACGCCCATATTCTGTTGCTACTAGTTGTCGCGGCCGAATCGGCAAAGCTTCAACATTGTTATGTACATTTCAATATACTGCTCGATCATTTTAAACTGAACTTATCACCAAAGTAAGGGTTAAGTGTGTCCATATCCCAAATGAACACGCTAAGCTCATCTGCTTCAGCGAATGTACTGCTGTCAAATGATATACTGCTCTTACCGCCGCAACCGGAATCATCAATTTTAACATTCAACAAATTACCGTTGTTATCATAAAGTGCGGCTATTATTTTAGCATCTGTACCCAAAAGACCGAATGTGTTTACATCTATCTTTGAATTTTCAGCGTCAACATTATATGATATATCGTCCCACTGAACAAGCACAGCAGTGTCACCGGACGTACCTCCCCAGCCCGGAATTATAACGTTGTCGCCTGCTTTAAAGGTTTTTGCATATATTATATTCATCGGAGCTGAATTTGTTAATGATTCACTATTTGTATCTTCCTCATAACCGGGGCTGTTTGCACGGTATGCATTATTGGAATCAGTGAAACTATTTGTAGCGCCGCCGTAATACCAATTCAAAGAAATCGAGTAATATTTCAGATCAGAATAATCGTTATATGTTCTTGGCTTTATAAATCTTGTATTAGATGTACGCCATGTGCTAAGATCGGATGGATCTGTTCCGTTATTTATGCAGTTCCAATCGTCATAGCTTGAACCGGCTGCTGACTTAACCATCAGATAAACCGTTCCGTCATGATCGGCAGTAAATTCAAACAGATTATCGCTGATTGCATCAGCTTCACTTAATGTAGGTAACAGGAACATACTTGCTCCCAAAAGTGATTTTGAAGTATTACCTAAAACCTTTAACGGACTTAGTTTTCCGGTAGTAGAACCTGTTATTCCGCTCTCTAAAACCGTTCCGTTATCATTATTTACAACAGCTCCGCTTATAAATATAACATCCGAGGCTGTTGAGCTTGTGTAATCGGTAAATGATGTGAGTCTCGGCTGCTGCGCATGAAATGTGATTTTATAATTTATTTCATGTCCCAATGACGAATTATATGTAAGCGTTACATTGCTTTGTTCGTTTTTAATAGGTATCTTGTATGCTCCGTTTTCCGTCAAAGCTCTCATCACTACCTGCTGTTGACGGTATGAGGTTGTAGCTATTGCAGCACCAATACTTCCTGTTGCCGCACCTACCAAAGGTGTGTTGCTGCCGGAAAAATAATCCGTTCCATTTACCAGCCAACCATAACGCACATAGTTACCTGCTCCTCCCGGAGCTGTCCATCCGACAGGTGTACCGGAAAGCTTCAAATATGCGTATTTTGTACCCGCCGGCAAGGTTACGTCTATTACATACTTGCTTCCATCAAATACAAAATCGCTTTCATTTTTTGCAATGTAGCTTGTTCCGTCAGCTGAATATTGAATTCCGAATTCCGAACTGTTCCAAAGAGAATATGCAAATACTGCTACAGGGCTGTCAACACAGTCTGTCTTAACGGCAAATGCTTTTATTTGCGTGTTTTCGTTTATAGTGAACGGTGAAGAATATACAGCACTATCGGTAGTCGGCTCGATGCCGTCTGTTGTATAGTAAATTGTCGCACCCTCTGTTGATGTTGAAAGCTCTACTGTTGTTCCCGCCATAACCGTTCCGCTTTGTACGCTTGCTATCGGTGCTACCACAGTTTCGGGTGGTACCGTAAGGCCGTCACCCACGTATTCAATGTATAAATTATCTATCCTTGATATATAGGTTGAAGCACTAGCGCCGGTTCCAAGATTGTTGGTGCACTTAAACCCGAAAACAACCGCACCAACTGTATCATCAGTATAGTTTCCACTGACAATTTGAACGTTATCCCTTTTAACCACGCATGTATCGTTATCCAAATCGACCGTAACTTCCATTTGATACCATATATTTACATTTATTCCGTTTGCGCTTGTGTTTGCATTAAATATTCTGTAGGTGTCATCGCCGTTTGCATTTACATACACATTGCTCTCAGCTGATTTTGAGCCTCTGTTATACATGAATCGGATTGTATATTTTCCGCTTGTTGCCTTCATCCCCGGTGACAAAAAATATTTTGTAAGCCTTAGTTCTGTCCATGTTCGACTTACGGAACGTGACACGGGTGCAAAACCGTATGTACCGTCATATCCCTCATCCTGTCCGCCTCTATTAGTGGAAATACCTGTCCAACCACCTTCTGTAGTATAGTTTGCGTTATCCGCAACCGGTGATTCAAACGCTTCATTCAAAACGACAGTAACCTTTAAAGCATTCGGACTTATTCTAATGTAATCACTGCCTGTAGTACAGCCTGCTAAATAATAAGCCGAAACAGTTGTTGGCGAAACATAAATCTCACCGTTAAGTCTTATCGGGGTAGCTTCATCTGCTGCGCTGTTTACTGTTGAGCCTTTTGTAATGGTGGCCTCGCCAACAGTAAAGGAAGCTGTCTTGCCGCTCTTTGTAAAGGTCACTGTATCTCCCGAAACGCTTATAGAAGCGCCTAAAATATTTGCTAAATCCGATGCCGCAACAAGCGGATAACCGTTTTCGTCAAATAATGGGAAATTATTGGTCTCAACCTTTTCCGAACCATTATAAAGGTCACAGAAATCGTATTGAGTGGGAGTACCTAAGCTTCTTTGTGCAGGTGTAATTCCCGAACCACTGAAACCGCCGCCGGCATTAACCAATGCAAAATAAAGCGTAGAATCATTTTCTAATGTCTTTGTGAAATGAAGTACATTACTGTCTTCATCATCTGAGGTTCCTATAATGTCATATGATGAGAAGCTGCTGTCCGTACTAACCTTCCATGCACCGCGCTTTACATCACAGATTGTATATTCATATGTGCCTTCAGGTGCAGAAAAATTAAAATTACCTGTGAAAATGTTGCCATTTTTGTTAAATGTAACAACTCTGTCGGAAATTACCGCACCGGCTACATAATCGCCGCCAATTCTTGCAACATCTAAGTAATTGCTCTTATCCGCGTCACTTACCTGCATAACATTTAAGAATTGACTGCCCGATGATGAAATTTCCATACGATAGGTATTACCCTCATCTACAACACTGTCTTTCTCGGTTGCCTCATAATTTGTACCGTTTGCAGCCTTTGAATAGTTACCCTCACCACCGACTATTGTAATATACGGTGATGCCGGGAGAAGAGTATCAACTACCATCTTACCGTTATAGCTTCCGCTCGAATCGGAGTTTGTGTTTATAAATGTCGTTTTTCCTCTGGTACCTACAAGCTCTGTTGTAGGTTGCTGCTGACCGTGCAAAAGCCATCTTTTTGTATATGATGAATCAACATAGTCATATACCAGCATTGCTGCAGGAACATCATCCCTATTCAAGTTAAGGAACATCATTGAACGCTTATAGTTGCTTGTATTACTGTAAGCATCTGAAATGTCACCCTTGATATACGAATAACTCGGTTTTTCAGGATTTGTCTGGTCTACATCATAGCTTACAACCTCTGCAACCGTCTTCATGCTACTGACCGTTGTCGGCTCGTTGTTAATGCCGAAGGAGTCTGTTTGGTTTTTGTTATCTATAAGTAACCCGTTAGACGCAACCGTCTGCGTAGCATATTTAGTTCTGTGATATGACTCGTATCCGCTTGCTCCCGTTCCGGTGTTTGCCGGATTTGCGCCTTGATAAATACCTGATGGGCTTGCTAATATACCCTTATAGTATAGCTGGAACGTACCTGCATTTAAAAATTCGTGGTTGCCCTGCAAAGTGTTACCGACTCTCATAAATGCTGCCGCTGCATTTGAATTAGCGCCTTCGCTCCAGTTAGTCCTTGCTGTCATAATTCCGGCTTTATCACCAAAATAGTGTGTCAGCGGCAAATTAGCCTTTGATTTTGCCGTTACAGAATTACTGCCGTAATCGTATTTTGCTGCCAATATAATCCGCATCATAGCAGAATATTCATAAAAGTTTTGTACCGGTCTTGTATCGAGATACTCATCCTTGATATACGGATTGCCCCCTGCCAAATAGCTTAGCATTGAAACGTTAAATTTATCCCATGTTTCAAAAAGTTCAGTGGCAGTGATAGGATTATCGCCGTCACGGAAAAATTGCCCGTCCGGACGTCTGCCGTAAATTACTTGGTATCCGCCATCCTTAAGACCTTGTGTTGCTTCCGCACTGTACGGTGATGCGGCGCCCATTCCGGTTATCAGATAATATGCCCATGCATCCCACTGATAACGGTAATTTCCGTATTCACTTCCCTGCAGATTATACCCTGCCGGCAAAAAAGTATTACGCACCGGAACATATTCATCATAAAATCTTCCGCCTATAGTATTCCAAAGGCTTGGATCTTCATCATATACTGCAATAGCAAAGGAAAGCGCGTCACGAAGGAGCTGTGCCTCGGCGCCGTGACCTACCGTTGCTTTTTGCCCTATAGGAGGCCAGCCCATTTCCAAATAACTTCCCAAGGACGCAATTTTTGTTCTTAAGGTGTTTTTTTGCTCTGTTGTTAAAAGACCGTAGCACCAGTCATAAGTTTCTGCCGCAACATACATAATTTCTCCGGCAACACGTGCCGGATTACTCGTTACTTTTGACAGATCCATAGTATTAAGATAGGTAAACAAATACTCTACTGCCAATTCTCCTGCTTTGGCTGAAGTAGTTTCTTCGTAGCCGGTTACATTCGGTACAGAGCTTCCGGTAACATCCCTGCCCAATACATATGCAAGCGCTTTTGCCTCAATGTTACCTAACATTCTTTGACTCCAGCCGTTTTCAGAATCGCTCAGGTCGCCTCCGCCGTTATCAAAACCTTCTCGGTTTGTGACATATCGTCTGAACCATAAACGCTCGGCGCTGTTTTCACTATCGCTTCCGTTCAAAAATGCATTTATTGCCGGAATGTCACTTGATGTAAAAAGCACACGCGGGTGCGATGCAGGCGGTGTTACCGACGGTGTATTATATGCAAATACCACTGTACCGAACACTGATGTAATGTTCAGCACCATAGCAAGAGCCAAGGCTCCTGCTATGGTTATAAAACTTCTTTTTTTCATAAATATGTCCTCTCATTCAAGACTGCCGCTATGTAGGTTAATAGCGGCAAATCTTGTATCATCTCTGACGTATTAATTAAGTATGTCTGATGCTAAATACGAATAGTTATTAAGTATCAATGGCTTTAATGTTTCTGTGTTAAGTGCCAATATCTTTACGGTTTCATTACCGGTAAGCTCAGTGTTTTCAAACAGAAATGAATTTTCCCCGTCTGAATACGATATTATTCTTAGACCTGTCATTTTTCCGTCCGAATAGATTGCAGCATACATATCCTGCACACTCGTTGCTGTGTTTTGTGAACTTGTGTCGGTTATTATATATAAATCTCCGTTATCATTTACTGCTTGAACACTATTGAGCGTTACATGTGGCTGTATATCCCATATTACAAAAACAGCCATTAAATTTTCAGAAGCGTCAGATGCAGTAAACGTCCCTATGTTTCCGATGCTCACACTCTCTCCTGCTTCAAAGCTCTTTTCATATGAATATACTAGCTTTACATTATCCTTAACATGTGTACCATTTACTATATTGCCCATGTTTATACCTGGGTTATCAAGCCTGTAGGCGTTATACGGATCAGTAGCCGGGAAAGAGGAACTTAGCGAGCCTATCCATTTGTATGCCAATGCAGCATATTTAATGTTTGAATAGTTATTTTTGTTTCTCGGAGAAGAGAATGTGGTTATTCCGTTAGGCTGGTTGCCGCTTCCCTCACCAGCCTCCCAGTCAGTGCCAGCAGTGCGATACACTGAGGTAGGTGATACATCGTCCTTTGTTAAAATTACAACCTTTCCCGCAGTATCTGCTTTAAAGTTGAACAGTTCTTGCGTAGGATTGTTAATCGCGCCGCTTCCGGATTTAACCATGCTTGTAAATGGCAACACAAACATGCTTGCCCCCTCAAGGCTCTCTGAAATATTAGCAAGTGCCCACGTTCTGCCTTGTCCTGATGTGCTTCCATTCGCATAAGAATCCAAGATACTTCTGTTATCATTAAATGTTGCAGCGCCGCTTATAAACGGTATGGGATCGTTGTTTGGAAAAACAGTCGTATTAATATTATATTCTGTAAGCCTCGGTTGCTTCTCTGTATAAAATGAAATTTGATATTTTGTTGCAGATGTTGCACCCACTGCCTTATAATATACATAGGCTCGTGTTTCCTCAAGTATTATTGGAACAATATTATTGTTTGTTCTGCCTTCATACGTCAATGCTTTATTATAGCCTGTATTAACCTTTTGTGTATAAAAGTCTCCGATCAGTGGCTCCCCATTTCGATACGTATTATAATTGGTACTACTACCAACTATACCGTCTCTGGTAAAACTTCGGCAGGTCGTCCACCACAAGCCTTCATCCGGCATAATTGCACGGATGTTTACCGTTAGAACATTAGCCGGTAGGATAATATTATAAGCTGTCGTTACTGCTTCAAACCCAGGAACAGATTGCCACGTTTCCCCATTGTTAATTGAATACTGAATATCCAATTCGTTTTCTGCTGCCATTACCCCAAACATTGTAACAAGCATTGCCACCGTGATAAAAATACTGATAAACTTTTTCACGAAATAGTCCTCCTTTTAAAAATAGTTTTTTAGAATATGGGACACCTTAACATATCGGTATCTCAAACTCATTTTTATTTAACTCATCCAAATTTCAATTTGGTGATTTAAATATTACTTTGTTGTTTCGGCGAATATATTACTTGTTCTGCTCTCTTTTCAAAGCATCATTTTCTATTTTCACAAGTTTTCCCAAATTCATTTTATCAAGAGAATCAGTGTATTTTTGCCATGCCGCATCGTCAAGTATTTCTGCACCTGTTACCCATTTCTGTTCCTGCTCGTCAACATATGTTTTGATTGTATTGTAATATGAGTCAAATACCGCTTGCTCCTCATCGCTGAAAGAATCTGTATAAACTGGAATTATACAGTATTGATTATCACTATAAAGATTATAACCCTCCCTGCCAATATCGTTCATTGATATAATCTCCGCGTAAACAGAGCCAATAGTTCCTATTTCCACCTGTCCCTGATTTCTCATATATGTAGGTACACCTTTTTCAGCTTTAAGCACAGCATCCGTAAATGTGATTTTACCATTTTGCTCTGTATAATGCAATCCCTTTACACCATAAGCGTTAAGCTTTTGACCTTCAGTTGACATCCAGAAATCAAAATATTTTATTGTTTCATCAATTTTCTTATTGTCTTTCGAAATGCCCCAACCAAGAGAGTGGATTGCTTGTCTTGAATCCGCTTCTTTAATTTTCCCATAAATATCAGCCGGAGGCGCAACTGCCTTAAAACTGAATCCTTCTATAGACTTTGCATACTTGTCATTATACGATGCTGTACTTGAAAACCAATCATGTGTACACCCGCCTGTGTTGTTGCTTAAAAGCTGATCTCTTGCCTGCTGCCCTCTCGTAAATATTTCTCTGTCAATCAAGCCTTCCGCATACCAACTTGCTATTTGCTGTACAGCATTTTTATACTCCTCGGTTGCCGGGCCATACAACATTTCACTATTTTTTATTGTCCAACCTTTTTTGGCACCGAATAGCTGATACAAATGTGAAACTCCCTCTTGACGAACAAAGAACGAAATTTCATCTTCCTTACCATTTCCGTTTGGATCTTTTGTCTTAAATGCTTTTAAAACATTATGAAACTCATCAAGTGTTTTCGGCTCGGAAAGTCCAAGTTTTTTAAGCCAGTCCTCTCGCAAAAACCATCCTCTTGAAGGCAACGCCTCAATATCTAGTCCAGACAGTGAACCGGGTATAAAATAAATATGTCCATCTGTCGCTGTAGCTGCTTTTCTCAGTTTGGGATATTTGTCAAACATTTTCTTAATATTAGGGGCCTTATTTGTAATTAAATCCTCAAGCGGAATAAGTGCCCCTTCCTTACCAATTTTTTCGAGCTTGCTGTTTTCACCATGAATGATGTCCGGAAGCTTACTCCCGGCAAGCATGGTATTAAACGCTTGTGCACTCTCCGAAACTGTTTCAACAGCTGTACCTTTAAGCTTAATTCCGGTTTCTTTTTCTGCTTCCTTAAAAATTGGCCATTCATCGTTATAAACACAGTAATCAAAGAAATGCATAAAAATAGTTAATTCTTCTTCATTACCGTTTTTCGCAGTTCTTGTACTTCCACATCCTGCAAGCATGCTAATTGCTAGCAAAGCAACTGTAAATAATGATACTGCTCTTTTCATTTCATCTACTCCTTTAAATATTTTTTTAGCCTTTTACTGCACCAATCATGACTCCGCTCACAAAATATTTTTGTATAAACGGGTATATAATAATCATGGGAATAATGGATATAACAATAGTTGCATAAACCATCGTTTCTCTTGACATTGTAGAATAATCTATTGTTGCAGCCTGACTGTAGTTTGCATTCATCTCAACAACAAGCTTTTTCAAAAGCACCTGAAGTGGTATCTTATCTGCGTCTGTAAGCAAAATCATTGACCAGAAAAATGAATTCCATCTTCCAACAAAATAATACAGCGTTAGTGTAGCAATCATTGCCTTTGAAAGAGGCAATGAAATATTCAAGAACACTTGCCAATCACTGCCGCCGTCTAACTTAACAGATTCCTCAAGTTCTTCCGGTATTGCCTCAAAAAAAGTCCTTGCAAGTATAACATAAAAGGTTGACATACAACCGTGAAGCAAAATACCAGTCCTTGTATTTAATAAACCTAAATTTCGTATATTAATATATGTTGGCATCATACCCGCACCAAACCACATAGTAATAAGCATTATCGTTGCAAATAATTTACGAAAGTGCATTCTTTTTTTCGAAAGAGGATATGCTGCAAGTAACGTAAGTACCATACTCAGCAATGTACCAAATATGGAATAAAAAAACGTATTTCCATAAGCAATAATAATATTTTTTGTTTGAAAAACCTCTTCATATGAGCTTAGATTGAATTCATTTATAAAGAAGAATACCCTACCCTCATTAATAGCATTTGAGCTTGAAAACGAAGCTATAATTACATACCATAACGGATAAATTGCTAAAAACGAAATTATTACCATAAAAACTGCAAGAATTCCATCAAATACTCTTTCACCTTTTGATCTCAAATCCATATTTTCACCCCTTTACCATAAACTTATTTCGCCGACTTTTTTAGAAAGTATGTTTGTTCCTAATACAAGAATAAATGATACAACTCCTTCAAACAATCCAACCGCCGTAGATAACGAAAAATTATTCTCAATCAAACCACTTCTGTAAACAAATGTTCCTATAGTATCTGCTGTCTCATATGTAATAGGCTGATATAATAGAATAATTGTTGCGGTACCGGAGCTAAGCATTGAACCCATTCTTAAAATCAGCATTATAGCTATTGTAGGCATAAGTCCCGGAATTGTTATATGAATCAATCTCTTAAATCTTCCGGCTCCATCAATTGATGCAGCCTGATATAATTCACTGTCAATTGAACAAAGTGCCGATGTATATAAAATCGTACCGAACCCTATTCCCTGCCATCCGCCCATAGTGATATATATAGCCCTAAAATACTCAGGTTTAATCAAAAAATATATTTTTTCACCGCCAAACATTGCAATAATACTATTTATTATTCCTGCTTCCGGTGAAAGAAAAGATATTACAAGACCGGCTACTATAACAGCTGAAATAAAATGAGGCAAATAAATCATTGTCTGTACAACAGACTTTAATTTTTTATATCTAAGCTCATTAAGCAAAAGTGCCAATATTATAGTCAGCGGAAAAACCGTAAGAAGCTGATATATATTAATAAGAAGCGTATTTCTGATCGTCCGCCATGCATATACCCCACCAAAAAAATCTCTAAAGTGTTTTAGTCCCACCCATGCACTTCCTGTAATTCCCTTAAAGACTGAATAATCTTTAAAAGCAATCTGTATACCGTACATAGGAAGATATAGAAACACTATGTACCAAATTATTGCTGGCAAAATCATGAAATAAAGTTGCTTGTCTCTAACTACCTCCCTTATGTGTTTTTTTCTGCTAATAAAAAAGCTTGTTTTTTCATTCATTATCATTTCTCCCAACATAAATGCTACAAAATTTTTATGTCTATATCTTATACTTAATACTAATTCTTGTAAACAGCTATAATCTTCAAAGTGCCGAATTTGCTGTAAAATATAACACATTATTTTATTACGCAACCCTGATTTTATTCAAAACAACAAGTTATTCTTGATTTTTTTGTTATTCTATGCTATAATTGAAGATGATTTACAAAATATTAAGGTTGTGAAGTGATATGACATATTATAAAAAACTTTTGCTTACCAGTGTACTGATTTGCATTACATTTTCTTTAATACTCTGTACTACAATTTTTTCACTATATTATTTAAATATTTACTCTACATCTTCAATCAATGCAAAAAAATTTGCTGAAAAAACTACCGATAATTTTGACGAGATGCTTTTTAATGCAAAAAACAACGACACTATTTTAAAATACAGCAATGATATAACTGAATTTGTACAAAATCCAATTCCAATTCCGTATACAGTAATAAAATCCACAAACTACATTAATAATACAATTTTTTCACTTGAAGACAAGTGTTATATGACAGCGTTATCAAAAATCAACGATAATTTTGTTTTATCATCTTTTACAATGGATTTGGATTACTATTGTACAATAACGGGAATTAACAAGGCCACTATTCTGTCTTTCTATAATAGTTGCACTTCGGGAAAAGGTTCAACTTCCGAATTTGTTACTTCATACATAGACAAAAAACAAGCACTGACGTTTTTAAAATATCAAAAATATGAAAACAATACAGGTTGTATTCTTATGTCTACATATCTTCTTGAAAAACTAATCGATATGCCCGACACCCAATATGGTACCGTTGTTTTGTATATTAATAATATTCCGGTTGTTTCATATGGAAAATTAAACTATGATGACGCCTGCAAATTTGCTGAAACCGGCAGTAAAGATTATACACCCTACACAGTTTACGGAAAAAAAAATTATGTAGCAGGAGATATGAAATGTGTTTTTCTTTTAAATAACTCCATGCTTAGCCGTCCAATATTTGATGATATAATATGGATATCGATCGCATGTCTGTTATTTCTATTAATATCAATATTTGTTATGTATAAGGTTACCAAAAGAAACTATTTACCTGTAAAATCAACAATAGATACTCTTAAAGAATTTGGTGAAATAAATTCAGAAAGTGAATTTGAATTTATCTCTAATACATTTCAAAACCTCTATGAAGAAAACAATTCACTTACTGATATTCTGAAATCAAACAGTATTTCACTTGAAATTGAATTTTTTAGAGAGTTAGCCTTAGGCATGCTTCCCGAAAAGGATATATCTGAATTTTTTTCAACTTATCCTAAATTGTTTACTGAAGGTAAATACTTATTTGCTCTTGTTTCCTATAATAAGTATTTTGAGCTTGAAAAACACTATTCGCCCGAAGCACTTTTTTGTATCAAAAGAAATGCTAAAAAAAATCTTGAAGACTTCTTCTCAGATTCTGAATTTGTTCTTGTGTTTGATACTGACCATATGAGTCATGGTATTATTCTGCAAGTACAAGATGACTATGTGGTTGAAAATAAACTTAAATCCTTTATTATTCAATTTGAATCAAACTACTCTATTGAACTTTACGCAACAATAGGAAATGCTGTACGTTCAATAAAAGATTTACACAAGTCATATACTAGTGCAAAAAGACTTTATGACAATGTTATGTTTGCTCCTTCACAAAATCTAATATATACCGAAAGGAGCTTTAACCGAGATAATTCTAAAACATTCATATACCCTGTCAACTTAGAATCATCTCTTATTGAAAGTATAGTACAATGCAATCAACAGCTCGCATTCTCAATTATTGATAATATTTTTGATACCTGTACCTCTCAATGCGAATTTACACACGATATTCTTTCTCATTTCATATTTATGCTTGCAGCTACTTTTAACCGAACACTTGCTACCATAAATAAATCTGTATCCGAAATATTCGAAGATGGTATTAATATTTTTCTTGAGTTAAAGATGCAACAAACAATTGAAGAACTCAACAAAAAGCTAAAAGAATTTTACACTGAGGTTATTATCGCAGAAAAAGAGACCATTAATCTTGAGGGTACACGAAGTGCTGAGTATATGCTATCATTTATTTATGAAAATTACATGAATGATATTGCCCTTGTGGATTTATCTGAAAAGCTTAATATGTCACAAAATTATGCCGGCAGACTGTTTAAGAAGCTGACAAATACTAATTTTAAGGAATACCTTATGTGGCACCGTTTTACCAAAGCCAAAGAAATTTTATGTAAAAATAAAAATATTAAAATCAAAGATGTTGCTACTCTCGTTGGCTGCAACAGTGAAATTCTTACAAGAATTTTTCTTAAATATACATGCAAAACCCCCAGTGAATTTCGTGAAGCGTTGGAAAATTAGTTTTTTAAAGGATATTTATGCTTAATACGTGTCAGCATAAATATCCTTTAAAAAAATTTAAATTAAAGTTCTCTTAAACATGGTAAGAAGAAAATCCATATCAGATGAATATTGTTTTAATTCCTCTCTCCACAGGCTTTCCCATTCCAATGAAAGAAATCCGTCATAATTATTGTGTCTTAAAAGCTGTAGAATTTTTTTAATCGGCATTTGACCTTCTCCCAACAAGCAATATTCAAAATCATGCCAAATAGGGTTTTCTCTCTTTTTACCGTCCTTTATATGCAGATGTGCAATGTCCTTTCCAATGTACTTCCACGTTGTTTCTATGTTTTCACCGTTCTCAATCGGGTGCATAATATCCCATATAAATTTTAAATTTTTTCTATCGACATCCTTTTTTAATCCTGCAAGCACCTTCCCTTCGGAATACTCATTGTGAGTTTCAACCATGACCGTAAAGTTCTTATCAAAATCACAAATTTCTTTTATTGATGCTACAATTCCGCTGTGATTTAATCTTTCGGGAATCACATCATATCTGCGAACAAAATTTCCCAAAAAAACACGAATTCCTTTTGCGCCGAGCATTTTTGCAAGCTTAATCAGTTTTATTGTCTCTTTAATCTGCGCACTGTTATAATCCTTTATGCAAACGGCAGACGCAATACACAACACAATTATTTTCTCATCTCGAAGCCGGCTTCCTATCAATTCTATATCACTGTATTTTTTTTGCCCTAATATGCTGTTTCCCTCACCTACTCTGATTTCAAGTCCCTGCATCCCGTATTTTTTACAGCAACAGATTAACTGATTAACATCGTAATCCATACACGGCAGGGTGCTGAATGCTGATTTCATAATAATTTTTTTCATCCCTTCTCACAAATATAGTCTAATTTACCGTGTTTGAGTCATTCCCATATATGTTTCTTTATTAATTTCATATAATAAGTCCTCAGAATTAATAAAATGCCTTGCATCTTCTATCACTTCACTTGTAATAAATGTTCTTAAATCAGCCGCAGGTCCTGCCATGTGAGGATACAAGGTTACATTATCAAACTCAAGCAGACCGCTTTGTGAATTCAGTGGTTCCTTTTCATATACATCAAGTACTGCTGAAAACCTCCCTTGTTCAAGTCGGTTTATTAACGCCTGTTCATCTATCACACTGCCTCTTGACGTATTAATAAAAATACTTCCAGGCTTCAGCAATGCAAACAGCTTATCATTAATCATATGATATGTGCTCGGATTTGCAGCAGTATGAACGGTAACAATATCGCAATTTGAAAATATTTCTTCCATAGAGGCGTATGTAAATCCATACTTTATGCTTTTTTCTTCATCTGGTCGTGTGGAATATACTTTAATATCAACATCAAACGGCTTTAGCAATGTCAGTAAATATGAAGATATTTTCCCAAAGCTGATAATTCCTATGGTTTTCCCCTTGAGCGAGCAGGTTTCCAGCTGTCCGCTCGATGTCCAACGGCCTTTTTTTAATGTAGAACTGTATGTATTCAATTTTCTGAGTTCACATAATATGTATGCCATTACACCCTCGGCAACAGAACGCGCATAAAGCTCGTTTCCGCTAACCACCTTAATTCCCATATCATATAATCCCTCGCAAATAATCGGGCCCACACTTCCGCCTGTATGAACAACCATTTTCAAACGCTTTCCTGCAATTTCAGGTGTTATTTTTGTTTGCCCCCATCCGGTAACCACAATATCGCACTCACTCAGCCTTTCACTCATTTCATCTGCATTTAAATCATATTCATTTTCGTTATATAAAACATTGCCTATTATGCTTAATGAATCATATGTTTCTTTATTAAAAAACATTTTTCTGACATTTGTATTCATACTGACATATATATTCATAATACATTTTCTCTCCTTTACAATATTTTTCTAAATAATATAATATATCATTTATTCTTATTAATAAAGCATTGTTTTCTTCAAATAATGCTAATATTATACAACATATATAGCAATCTTGCACTTATTTTGTTCCTCAACGTTTATTTTATTCACAAACAGGCTTTTTCGCTTGAGGTGCGGTGAGCGTTGTGATATAATTTGTATAAATAATTGTATGGAATTAAAGTAGGGAGGTCAACTATGAGTGATATAGAAACTATAACCACGCGTTACATTAAATGCCATTCACCATCATTAGACATTGTTAAAGCAAAGGCATATTCCGATGCAATGCTCGCCAACGGCTCCTTTGATGATTTGAACTATGAATGCAATCCAAAATACTTATGGAAAGCAATGTCGCACTTTGACAGATTAACATTAATGGCGTTAAATAACGATTATGATAAAGCTATTACTGGAATAGAATTTTGGTTTTCAAAAGAACGCTTCGATTCCAATTGGTGGTGGAATGAGATAGGTCTGCAAAAAAAAAGCAGCCTGTTGGCGCTCTTAATAAAACCCTTTATGGACAAATCCTTAAGTCAAAGGTTTGTGTCAATTTTTAATGTTGATATAAAACCAAAATGGACCGGGGCCAATAAATGCTGGCTGGCACAGAATATTTTAATTCGCGGTCTGTTTGAGGAAAATACAAATCTTGTAAAGAAAGGCTCTGAATTTCTGGAATCAGTTATTTTTATTTCACAGCAAGGTGAGGAAGGAATTCAACCGGATTTTTCCTTCGCACAGCATGGAAGCTTTCTGTATAACTATGGTTACGGACTTGAATTATTACAGGATTGCTGTAAATGGATTGACATTTTTTCCGGCACGCAATTTCAATTTCAATCCGAAAAGATAAATATATTGTGCAGATTACTTTTGGACGGTAACAGATATATGTGTTACCACAGCACCGTTGACTTTAATACAATAGGCCGTAATATAGTCAGGGGATATAATTCAGAGAAAAGAAGCATACGTTTTCTTGATAAAGTTATAAATATTTTAAGAGCAGAATCAAGCTTTGAAAAAGAACTCGACAAATTAAAAGATTATATTCACGGCAACAGCAAAACACCGGGCTTTATCTGGACTAAAATGTTTCCATGCTTAAATTTCATGACACATCTGCGAGATGGATATTATGCCTCAACAAGATTTGGCTCAAAATTTGTACTCGGAGGCGACATAAGCAATGGAAAATGTATAAACGGAGAGGGCTTGATTTCTGGGTTTCAAGCGTATTTTTTAACGCATTATCTTGTTGACGGCGATGAATATTTTAAAATATTTCCGCTCTGGAATTGGGCATTTTTACCGGGCGTTACATGCCCTGAGGTTGAACTGCCAACTGAGCAGGGTGCTGTTATGAAAAGTAGTTTTGCCGGCGGTGTATCCGACGGAATATATGGCGTATGTGCAGTTGACCTGCACGAATCCTTCGAGCTTGATAAGTCAGTTAGCTTCGGAGGAAAAAAGGCTTGCTTTTATTTTGACAACGAAATAATACAGCTTGGTTGCGAGCTTTATTCCGATTCTACGCTCAATACAACTCTTAACCAATGCCACCTAAAGGGTACTGTAATCGCCGATGGAAAGCAAATTCAGGCAGGAACTTATAAAATTAAAGCGAATTATGTTCACCATAATAAAATCAGCTACTGCTTTTTACAGCCAACTGAATCAGTGCTTAGCTTTGGTCATAAAAAAGGAAGCTGGAAAAGGATTACGACAGTATCAACACAAGACCCATTGGAATCCAGCGGTGATATTTTTACATTATACATACCTCATACAAAAGCAAGCACATACGCATTTGCAGTTTTACCGAATTCGTCTGTTATTGATGCCACCAAATATAAACCACCTGAATATGTTAATACGAATGTTGTTCAAGCGGTTTATAAAAACGGTATTTTGGGAGCCGTTTTTTATCAAAGTGGCAGCCTAAAAATAGGGGGTATGGAAATCACCACAGATGCTCCTTGTTTCGTTTTGATTAGCGAAAACAATATACAAACCGCTGTTCCGAAAGGATTTTCTCAAAATGTCAATGTACAACAAAAAAATATAAAAAGGAGACCCTAAAGAATGAATGAAAAAGTTGTCTTGATATTGGTGGATGGAATAGCGTTACACCTCAAAGGCATGGCATTTTAAGCAATACTTATGTTCCTCAAGTAAGACCGATTATCGGACTTTTTGAACAGCTTCGAAAGCACGATAAGTCTGCTGCGTACGAAAAAATGATCATCGGCAGCCTGCCGTTGTAATCCATTTCAAGATACCGGTTTTTAATCATTTCTCATCCTTCAATAATAAAGTTTTTCATTCGCATCGGGAACGCAAAGCCGTTCTAACGCTATCATGCCTATTTACAGCCCGAACAGTCCGGTGATATCCTCATCATCCATCACTCTTTTGCTCTTTTGTTCCGAATTTTCAAGCAGGCTCTGCATTTTCTGTTCAATTGTTTTTTTCAGCAGCGCTTCAAAATTGATATTACGCAGTTTAAAAAACAAGGTCGGATCCTCATCAAATCTTGCGCCGATTCCGTAGAGTGCGGCAGCGACATGCTTGCACATTTGTGCCCAGTCGTAGCAGCTGCAGCTGAATTGAAGCTCCTTCGGCGCCGGAAACAACCCGTTCCCCTTTAATGTAAACAGTTCCCCCAGCTCCTTTGGAAATCTGCCCTCCACCAGTGCGGACATGCTATCGATTTTATGATTGCACACGCCGAGAATCCCATCCCATGTTTCCTTTGCCAGCGGTTTCACTTTAATTTCTACGCTATACGGTTTTCTTTCACTTCCCTGCACAAGCGCGCGAACAAGGCCAGTTTCAATCTTTAAGTCCAGCACCGCACCGTTTCTGACGTAGCTTCGCCCTCGGGCGATCCGGTTGGTGTAATCCGCATAATTTTCCAGATTCTTGTTCCACGCTTTTCCCCACCATGTATTCGCGATATTCCGTCCCTGTATCTCAATCGGAGCAAGATCCGGGTTTTTCTTTTTCAGCTTTTCAACCTGCTTTTTCGCGTTTTCCCTTCGTTTCGCAACAGGTATATATTCATAATAATCGTCATACATCCTTATTCACCTGCCTGCGTCAAAGTAAACAGCTCCATTAGCTGTTGGTTGCTCATCTCGGTAATCCAGCTTTCGCCGGACGACGCGATCACATCGCCAGCGAGCCGGCTTTTTTCCTCAATCATCATATCGATTTTTTCCTCGATGGTGCCTGTGGTAACCAGCTTATGCACCATTACATTCTTGTCTTGCCCGATGCGGAACGCCCGGTCGGTCGCCTGATTTTCGACTGCCGGATTCCACCAGCGGTCAAAATGAATGACATGATTGGCCGCCGTCAGATTCAGCCCTACGCCGCCCGCTTTCAAAGACAGCACCATAAACGGCACATACTCCTCCGCGGAAAACCGTTCCACCAGCTCCGCGCGCTTTTTTACCGGCGTTCCTCCGTGCAGAACCAGCCCTTCCCGTCCGAATACCGTTTCAAGAAAACGAGCAAGCGGTCCCGTCATTTCTCTGAACTGTGTAAACACCAGCACGCGTTCCCGCTTTTCTCTGATGGTTTCACACAAATCGGCCAGCCGTCCAAATTTTCCGCTGTAGTCCTGCCGGTATACGGCTTGTCCTAAAAACTGATCCGGATGATTGCATATCTGCTTAAACTTCATGATGCCTGCCAGCACCATCCCTTTTCGTTCGATTCCTTCGGCGGTTTCCAGTTTATATTCCATTTCTCTGACAAGCCCGTTATATAAAACAACCTGTTTTTTTGTCAGGCTTGCGTATTCCTTCATTTCTATCTTCTCCGGCAGATCGGTAATGACTGTTTTATCCGTTTTCAGCCGCCGCAGAATAAACGGGCCGACCGCCGCGCGCAATCCGGCGTAATCCGCGCCGCCTTCCTTCAGCCTGCCTATATAGGTTTTGAATTCCTTTGCCGTTCCAAGCAGCCCCACATTTAAAAAGTCAAACAGCGACCACAAATCGGAAAGGCTGTTTTCAATTGGCGTGCCGGTCATTGCAATTCTCGCGTCCGCTTTGATCTGTTTTACCGCTTTTGTCTGTTTTGTCCCGGGATTTTTGATCGCCTGCGCCTCGTCAAGAATGACCAGATTCCATTGTATCTCTTTCAGCTCTTCCATCCGTGCCGCCATACCATATGTTGTAATCACAAGATCGGGCGGATTCGTCATATCAGGCATTTCTTTGCCGCTGTATATCATCTGATAATTCAGCTGCGGCGCAAAACGGTCAATCTCCTTCCGCCAGTTTCCAAGAAGCGAGGCGGGTATAATCAGCAGTGAACTTTTGGGAGAGGTTTGCCTCAAATGCTCCAGCAGCGCGATAATCTGCACGGTTTTCCCCAACCCCATATCATCCGCCAGACAGGCTCCGAAACCCAGTGTTTTCATATAATTCAGCCAGTTCAGTCCTGTTTGCTGATATGTGCGCAGCGAAGCCAAAAACCCATCGCCCGCCGAAACCGATTCAATAGAAGTAGATTCCCTCAGCTTTTTCATGACGCCCTGCAACCATTCGCCGTGCGTTACCTCAACATTCACACCCGCGTCCTGAATCCCGAGTAAATCATCCGTGCCAAGCTGCATCCGCATGGCCTCCGCCATGGTATACACACCTTTTTCGGATAGCTTTTTTGCCTTTTCATACGCTTCCAGCGTGGATTGCAGTTTCCGGTGATCCACCTCCACCCATTTTCCCTTAATCAGCGACAAACCGTCCGTCTGTGCCAGAAGTAACTTGATTTCCTCTTCCGTAAGTGTCTCCCCGCCCAGCAGGAGCTGGGCGTCGAAATTCAGCAGCGCGTCCATACCGACCTTTGACGGCTCCTTGCCGCCGATTTTAACGGATAATTTCAGCGTATTGTGCTTTTTTCTCCACCAGTCGGGAATACGGCACAAAATCCCGCATTCCTCATACAGCGGAATTTCCCTCAAAAAAATATATGCTTCCCTGCTTGTGAACCGCAGCGGATGAAATAGCTCTCCCTTTTCTACCATTTCAGATATAAACCCGCTTTTCTGCGCCGCCTTGCTGACGGTGGAAAGCAGCCGCAGCAGCGTTTCATTCTGATCTTTATATTCCAGCAGCGCGTTTTTCAGCGGCACATGCTCTGTATTTGAATTCCCCGCGTTTTGCGTACTGTAGGTTGCCAGAAACGCAAACGGATATTCCTCTGATTTGTTTTCCACGAGATGAAAAAACACCCGCCCGGCCACATGCAGCTCCGCGTTTTTCTCCAGCAGAAATTCTGCGACGCTGCCGGGATAGGCACTGATTTCCTCCGCAAAAACGCTCGAAAGCGTTTGATATATATAGTTAATCCATTCTTTATTGATGTATTGTGTCCCCAGCGCGAACGGCACAGCGCTAAGAAGCTTTTCTGTTTCTTCTTCCGAAGGCGTAATATATGTATTTTCCCGTGTAAATTCGATTTCTGCATTTTGTGACAGGCTTTGAATAAAACCAGCGGAAACCTGATGCAAAAACGCAATAGGTGGCGAATAATCCGCAACGCTTTTGCCGAAACCGAAATGGAAAAGCCATTTAGCCCGGTTTTCCTGATATTGCCGCAAAACCTCATCCACACCGTCATTCTTTGCCCCAGTCGGGCTGATTTGATAATCCAGTGTAAAGCCCTGCTGTGTAAAACAGGCGTTCAGTTCTTGATAATCTTTCCGCATATCGCTGTCTCCTTGTCTTTAAATGACAATGATTTTTACTCATATAATATTTTATCACACCCTTTAAATTTATACAACCCTAAATTTGAATATACACAAAAGATTTCTCGTAAGCGATTCATAAGTTAGTTTACAACATGCCCGTTTTGGTGTAAAATATAAATATATTATGTATTGGAAAGTATTTTTTATGTTACATGAAAAATATATGTAGGAAGATAAATGAAGGTTGGTAAACACACAGCGTTTATGATTGATTTTGTTTCGGATTTCGCGGATGGCAAAATATCGCGTGATGATTTTGAGCTTGACTATTCAGGTTATATAATTGAGCATTTTCCAAACATGGAACGTGAGGACTATCGATTTGCGAGAAAGTTTGCAAATACCATTGATTGTGCCGTCGAATATGCCCACACCTATACTGTTTCTGATGATGATTTCAAAGTTGTAGTCAATAATGCGCTTTGCGACTTGCTTGGCATGGATGAACCCGACCTGTTGTGATCCGTCATTTCTGGTCTGTTATGCGGTAATATCCGCCGGGCATATTCACTCAGCCTGCCAATCGCAGCGCGCTTTTTGAATCCGCAGTGCGGACAATCCTGTCTCCCATTGTTCCGTACTGCCAAAATATGCACCGGAGCCGGGCACCCGGTGCATCAATGCACCGATATGCACACCCCTAAAAATTAATGCCATATTTTACCATCTTCAAGGCCATTTCGATCAATCGTTTTCCTCTCTGAAATGGCAATAACCGCTGATAATCAGCGGTTATTGAGTGTATCAAAATCAGATACGTTTTATGTGGTTTCATAGCTTTTGTAATACAAATATATTTTTCTTAGGACATTTTCACGATGCACAACCTTTTCACGTTAAGAATTACCTGTAAGGGATTGTTCCTAAACGGAAATGAAATCTCCCTTATTCTCCACCATACTGTTGTAAACCTCAACAAAAGGAAGCATGTAGCTGCCTCCGTTTTCCCGTTCCGTCCATACGATCGAATTAATCCTGATTCCGAAAACAAAACCCATGGTTTGGTTGGAAACTTCGGATGCTGTGCGGTAGACAGCTGAACTGCTCAGAGCATTCAACATTATGAGTGAAATCTGAAAAATCGACAACATTCGTTGCTGAACAGCAGTGGCTGGTAGTAACCGCTCCGTTCATTGTTAAGTCAAAACACATGAAATGTATTTAAACTATCTTTGCTAATGTTAAATTTGAATTACCTTTGATTTCAAGGTAGCTCTGACAAGCCAAGTTCTTTCAGAAATTCATTATGTCTAGCTTTTGCCTTGCTTATCGTATCCTCAATTATATCCAGATTATTTTTGACTTCAGAAATGTCGATAATTTCTTCTTCTACTGCTGTGCTCACATACCTTGATATGTTCAGATTATATCCGTTCTTTTCTATCTCTTCCATGGAGACACGGCGAGAATACTTTTTATCGTTTTCTTTTCGATATTGGTATGTGTCAATTATTTTATCAATGTGTTCTGGTAAAAGGACGTTTTGGCGTTTGCCTTTTTCAAAATATTCGCTGGCATTGATAAATAACACATCGTCTTCTTTCTTGCACTTTTTAAGTACAAGAATACAAACCGGAATACCAGTTGAGAAAAAGAGGTTCGCTGGTAGACCGATAATAGTATCAATGTTTCCATCTTTGAGCAGTTTTGTTCTGATTTTTTCCTCGGTACCACCACGAAACAGAACACCATGAGGTAAAATAATCGCCATTGTGCCTTCATCGCTCAAAAAGTGAAATCCATGTAGCAAGAAAGCAAAATCCGCCGCTGACTTTGGTGCAAGGCCATAGCTTTTGAAGCGGAAATCTTCTGCCAGAGTGTCGTTCGGCTCCCAACGGTAGCTGAAAGGTGGGTTGGCTACTACGGCATCACATTCCAGTTTTTTTGCGGGGTTCATTTCGTTTAGAATATCCCAGTCGTTCATCAGTGAATCTCCATGAAATATTTGAAACTCCGAATCTTTAAGCCCATGCAGAAGCATATTCATACGAGCAAGGTTGTAAGTTGTGATATTTTTTTCCTGTCCATATATTTGCCCAATACTGTTCGCACCAAGCTGTTTTCTTACATTTATAAGCAGCGACCCTGAACCGCAGGCGAAGTCAAGAACCTTTTTTAATTGTTTCTTTTTGCCTGTGCTTGGATTCTGACTATCGAGGGTGACTATACGAGAAAGAATGGTTGAAATTTGCTGTGGGGTATAGAACTCCCCGGCTTTTTTGCCCGAACCTGCCGCAAATTGACCTATTAAGTATTCGTAAGCATCACCTAAAAGGTCGATATCGCTTGGAAACCCAGACAATCCTTCAGCAATCTCGGTTATTATTGAGCACAACATTATATTTCTGGCTTCATAGCCTTTTCCAAGTTTATCAGAGTCAAGATTAACCTCTGAGAACAACCCACGAAATGTGCTATCAAAGGATTCATTTTCTATGAACTTAAAACCTGATTGCAAGGTCTTCAAAAGGTATTTGCTTTGCGTGCGTGCTAATTCATATATATTACTCCAAAGATAGTGCGGCTTAATTATAAAATGAACCTTGCGACGCATTTGCTTTTCAAACGTAGCCACTTGGTCTAAATTGTTAATATACCATACAACAAGGGGTGTTACCTTTTTACTTTGAAGCGGTTCTTCATATTCCTCAATAAGTGCTTTTCTAGCTTCTTTTACCTTTTTTTCGTCTGTCTCTCCATCTTTCAAAGACAACTTAACTAAAGGCGAATTATTTACATAAACTGTTATAGTATTTTTCAATATGTTTATATACTCATCTTGGAAGTCGTTATTACATTTTAATCTTATTTCATCTTCGCATTTTATATAGTCACTGCCAAGCTCTTTTTTTACTGCCGATTCATAATTGTCCGAAAGGTAACGCAAAAATAAGAAGGACAGCATATAATCACGGAAGTCGTCGGCGTTCATAGCTCCACGCAGTTTATCGGCAATACTCCAAAGCGTTGCACCTAATTGTTTTTGTTGTATATCATTCATTCTTGCTCCTCCTGAACTTGACCGTCTTCAAATAGTTTTTTATTGAAATTATAATCATCTATAAAATTGTTTAGTATGTTTTTAAAGTGATCTTTGTTTTCTTCAACCATTTCTTTAGGGTCGAATAAAGAATAGTTGCCATGGCTCAAAAGATTTACTATTCTTGTATAGACAGGTTCATCTTCATCCGCTCCCTTTCTTATACAAGAAGAGAAGTGTGCAAAACCATGAAAAGATGCTGTCTTTTCTAGTATATTTCTAAGAATATTAAAGTGATATGTATATAAATCCCCTGAATCAGAAACTTTCTTCAACTCCTTTAATAATGCAACATGATGAAAGAAAGGTGTTTTTGTTGTATCTTTAAGTATATACATTCCACTCTCTGTGCCTTTTTGTAAAAATAATTGTTCGGCATTATTAATTTCATTACATAAAACATTAAAAAACAATGTATGATGTGATGAAACAATTACTTTAACGTCATTACCGCTCATTAATTGCGCCAAATGACTTGCAACTGCAATAACATTATTGTCATCTAGAGAAGAAATAGGGTCATCAATATAAATATACTTTACCCAATTATACGATTCTACTTGATCCACTACCAACTGCACAATAGCAAGAAAGAAACACCAAACAAAGATATTTTCCTCACCACGAGATATTTTTATATTATCAATTCTCTGAGTAGTGCCCGAAATTAGTACCTCTTTAAAAAAGCTAATTGCCGAATTTTCATAATTAATAGAGAAATCAAAATCGGCATATCTGTGCAGCAATGGACGAATTCTACTTTCCATTTCTAATTCATTAAGTCCTGCAAAAAACCTGGAGTTACTATTTAACTTTAATACGCGTTCGGTATCATTCTCTAAATCATTATCCCAATAAAAGAGATCTTCAGTAAATGCGTTATAATATAAAGTATCAGCTGTTTTTTCTCCGGTATCACCAATTAACTGTTGACCTAATGATTTAAACTCTACGGAAAGCCTTGTCTTACCTGTACCATTATATGCAAACAATACAATATATTTCTTTTCATCTAACAGCATTCTGAAATACTCTGCAGTTTCTTTCAATGAGTTGAATTGTTTATCTCCTATTCTTTTGAGTATAAAATCTATTTTTATAAGCACTTCTGTAGATAAACCATCTTTTAAAACATATTCTACCGAGCCCTTCGGCTTTTTATAATTATCGGTAAATATTTTTTTGTATTGCTGAAAATCATCGTTGTTAAGTTTCTTGTTAATTAGCTTACTAAATTCCTCTTTGGTAAATTTAGGTGGAATGTTTATACTCATTCACCCACCTCCTCAATGGAAGGGAACAGCCCTTGCATTAAACCTTTTTTGTGAGATTTTAGTGCTTCAATCTTTTCTGACTGAACCGATATAAGCGTATCCAAATTTGAAAGACAATCCGCTATTTTTTGTTGTTCTTTCGGGTCTTTTGGTAAGACTAGTGGACACATTAACACATCTTCCTTTTTTAAGTTTGTCTGTTTGACCCCGTCATCAAAGCTCAGAAAATAACTGTTTCTATTGACAATATGAAACAACAATAAGCCAGCGGCATTTCTTGGCGTCAATCTACATACACGTTGATTGACAGTGTACGTCTCGTCTCTGTTAACATAATAACATTTTGCAATTGCTCTGCCATTTGGCACATCGCTAAGCACCATAAGAATATCGCCTTCATTAGCTAACAAATTAGCTGAATTTGTATATTTTTTTACTTCTCCCTCGGTAGAAATGAATTTTGAATTTACTACAATATATTTTCCATTTTCATAAATTTCATTTTCATGAGCCTTTCCATTTTCGTAATCAGCAACTTTTTCAAGAGTTGTTGCCTCCCACTCGCCACTATCCCTAAACTCTGGAAATCGCCATTCTGGCACAGTTTCACCCTCGGCAGGGAACAGCTTCTGCATTAAGCCTTTTTTGTGTATTTTTAGTGCCTCAAGCTTTTTATCTTCGGCAGTGATGAGGTCATCGAGGGAAGAAAGGCAACCAGCTATTTTTTGTTGTTCGGGAAATGAGGGTAATAAAATTTGTGTGTTTCGCAACTCGTCCATATTTATTTTACATGGAACAGCATTCAACAATGATTTACTGCGAATTTCCTTTTGGTATTTTTTGGATTGAAAATAGCAATGTAAGTAATACGAGTGAAATTGACTTGATTTTTTTACAACGGCTAACGTAACGTAAATACTAAAATCAAAATCCCAATTCACAATTGCAGAAAAACCAATATTGCCAATTCTCGTTATTATTACATCTCCTTTTTCTGGTTTGTTCTTAATTGTTGCAATTAAATAATCTTCTCTGGAGATAAATTTATTCTTGTTACCGCTTACTATATTTTCAACGCTATAAAAAGGAACACCTTTTTCGGTATATTTTGGAGTTTGATGTGTTCCATCAAATATAGAGGAAGAAATATTTTTTAATGTTTTTTGTTCCCACTTGCCACTTTCCTTAAACTCCGGAAACCTCAACCTCGGCACTAAAGCCGATTGCTCCTTTTTATTCATACGCATTCAACCCCACAATCACACGTCCACTTGCAAGCTTTTTCAGCAGCGGAATTAAATCATCCATCAACTCTGGTTCTTTCTTAGCCCTATCTCTCCAGCTAAGCTCCAGCGGCTCTAATAGATCAGTTAGTTTTTCACCGTCAAAAATCATGCGCCCCATAATTTCATCTACAAAGGCTTGCAGTGATACAGGCTGTATACCGTGTTTGTTTGCAATTGATTCCATTTCTTTGGCTGCTTTTTCTGTCTTGAATTTTTGGTATCCGGCTTTTATTGACTTTTCGTCCAGCCCTTTTCCGGCTTCCAGTGTGCTGATATAAGCAATAATATCCTCACGCTCTTCCATCATATTTGAATTGGAAGAAAGCAAACTGATAAGCTGCTCACGGCTCATTTTTTCTTTTTTAGGTACATCCGGTTGCGTGTACCGCGATATCAGCGACATGATATAGTCATAATCAATTATAGCGGAGTAAAACAGAACGAACTCGAAATCGATCTGTTCAACCACCGGGTCTTTATCTTTAATGTCTTTGCCTTGCTGGGCTTTTAATATTTGTGCTGTTTCAATGTAAACACCACGGAACGCGCGCAAAGTATCTTCCGGCAATAATTCCTCAATTTTTACCGCTTGTTCTTCTTTAATATCTGTATATTGGTCAAGCTGTGTTTTAAGTCGCTGCACTTCCTTGAATTTATTGATAAATTCACCTCGCGCGGCATCACCCTTAAGGTTGCTTACTTGCTCCGGTTTACACGCGAGCCCCTGTGATTCCATAAATTTTTTGAGATCGGCAACTGCCCTATCCAGCTTTTTTACCACAACAGGAGCCGGGTCAACAAGCCAAATTTCTTTTGCTCTGCTACTGTTTTCTTTTCCGGAGAATAGCGCAATCGCTTCATCAACATCCTTTTCTTGCCCTCTAAAATCAAGAATGTTACCATAAGGCTTTGTGTCGTTCAAAACACGGTTTGTTCTTGAAAATGCTTGAATTAAGCCGTGTTGCTTTAAGTTTTTATCCACGTACAAGGTGTTTAGATACTTGGAATCAAAACCAGTTAACAGCATATCCACCACAATAGTTATATCAATTTTGTTTTTGTGGGGATAATCGGAATTCGGGTACTTTTGGTCTTTGATGCGTTGTTGCACATCTTGATAGTATAAATCGAATTCGTTTACGCTATGAGTTGTGCCATACTTCAAGCTATAGTCATCAATAATGCTTTTAAGCGCCGCCTTTTTCTTATCCGGCTCTTGCTCATTATCGGCTTTTTCTTGCAGTAGGTCTTCTTGAAGCTGCTTAACATCTTTATTCCCCTCAGCCGGAGGAGTGAAAACACAGGCAATATTTAGCGGCTTATAGCTTTCGCCCTCACCTTTTTTGCGTTCCTCTTGCAAAGACTTAAAAAGCTCATAGTATTCTATTGCATCGTTAATAGACGCTGTCGCAAAAATCGCATTGTATCGCCTACCATTGGTAGCGGCATCGTGTTTTGACAGGATTGTTTCGGCGATCGCTTTTTTACTTACAATGTCAGATGCTTTTGCTGCTTTTTTGACATCTTCCGGCTTAAAATAATCAATATGAAAGCGAAGCACATTGCGGTCATCAATGGCATTCGTTATGGTATAGGCATGCAGTTCTTTTTCAAAGACATCTTTTGTCGTGATATAATATCCGACTGTGCCGTCAATTTGCTTATATGTTGCATTTTCATCAAATATTGGCGTTCCGGTAAAGCCGAAAAGCTGTGCTTTTGGGAAAAAGTTTTTAATTGCTTCATGATTATCGCCAAACTGCGAACGATGACATTCGTCAAAAATAATGGCAATGCGTTTATCGCTGAGCTTTGCTAATCGATCTTTGTAGGTGGGTTCGCCCTTTTTCTTTTTCTCTTGGTTGCGCTTGCTATCTTCATCAAGGGCAAGCCCCAACTTTTGAATTGTTGTAACAATAACTTTATCGCGATAATCATCCGAAGTAAGACGCTTCACTAAACTTTCTGTGTTGGTGTTTTCTTCGACGCAGCCTTCTTGAAATTTATTAAATTCCAATCGAGTTTGTCTATCAAGGTCTTTTCTATCAACGACAAATAAACACTTTTCAATTTCAGGATTGTCCTTCAAAAGTGTTGATGCTTTGAATGATGTAAGTGTTTTCCCACTTCCGGTAGTATGCCAGATATATCCGTTGCCACGGTTTTGAGCGATGCAGCCCATGATTGCCTTTACAGCATAAATCTGATAAGGGCGCATAATCATCAGTTTTTGTTCACTTACCACAAGTACCATGTATCGGCTTATTAGTTGCCCAAGAGTGCATTTCCGTAAAAAATCATCTGAGAAATCATAAAGATTAGAGATTTTTTCGTTTGAGTAATCAGCAAACTCATATATTGGCAAAAATCTCTCGTCTGCATTAAAGCAAAAGTGTTCCTTATGGTTGTTTGCGAAATAATAAGTTTTAGTTTCGTTGCTTACGATAAAAAGCTGGATAAAACAAAGCAGCGAGTTTGTATATCCGTTGCCTGGGTCGTTTTTATAATCTACGATTTGTTCCATTGCCTTCTTGGGTGTAATTTGCAGCGATTTCAACTCAATCTGAACAGCGGGAACACCATTGATTAGAATAATAACATCATAACGGTGATTGCTGTTATTTGTATTTATTCGCAATTGGTTTATCACTTCAAATTCATTCTTACACCAGTCTTTAATATTTACAAGAGTGTATTGAAGCGGTGTGTCATCATCACGCTTGAAAGTGTTGATTTCACGTAATGTTTTTGCAGCTGCAAATACATCAGCAGTAATAATTCCTTCGATAAGACGTTTGAATTCGGAGTCACTTAAATTCACTTTGTTTAAACGTTGAAAATGCGCTCTGAAATTCTTTTCAAGTGAAGCTTTATCCCTAATATCATCACGGTATGTGTATTTTAAATCCTTAAGCTTATCAATGAAAGAAGCTTCTATTTGCTTTTCAGTCTTCATTACTATCTCCTTTCAATTCTTGTTTATCTATTTTACTTATATGTTGTTCAATCTATATGCTTTAGTATGTTATCATCAAAAATTTCGAGGCTATCCAGTAATTTCTTTGAGTCATCAAATTGCTGGAATACAAATACAATCGCAAGATATGTTGACCATTGCAAAGGTCGACGTTTCGTCTCTATAAGCATCATGGACTGTCGAGTCACTCCAATTTTCCTTGCTAAATCTTTTTGAGTGATACGAATAGATGTTCTTAATACGGGCAAGTGCTTAGCCATTTTTTCTAAATATTCTTCCTGTTTTTGAGTCAATGGTTCCTTTTCCATTTTGCCACCTCACATTTTTACCATTATAACACACTTTCTTTTAAAAGTAAATACCGGTGATAAAATTTTTAGCTTTAAGACATAGAAATACTCTAGCGCTTTTATTGGCGCCGGCACTCCTTTCGTGCCCTCTGGTGTTTTCAATGTACTGCCCTTAAAACCCGAAACCTCAAATATTCTCCATGCCCAACCTCGTATAATATCATTTTGAATCTCTTAACTAAACAGCAAGTAATTCACACTTATTTGAGATATTGTAAAATTCTATAACTCAAACGTTACTATAGCCGCCAACGGTTCTAATCTGCCAAATGCATCCCACGCCATAATTTTGACGAGGTAGGGTTCAGCGGTTACGTTTGATATGCTGATATCTGTAAAACTGTCAGGATTATCACCAAAGACAAAGGGTAAATTCTGTTTCATTGACACATACACCAATCTTCTTTCATTGTCATAGATACCACAAATTACGGTTCCTGATTCTGTCCCGGAAGATATCTTGTTTATATTATAGCTAACAGAGCCGGATATGGTATTATCGGAAGTTCGGATAAGTGAACCGCCGGAGCTTGTTAACTCATATTCAACCTCTTGAAATGTTTCTTCTGCCCATACGGCATAGAGAGTTATATCCGAGTCTGTCGTATAACTTCCGCCCGGCTGATATTCCGCCGCCACCGATGATGCGTTGGTTGCCCAGCCTAGAAATCTATACCCTGCACGGGTCGGGTAAGCAGTGCTCAGTGTCAGCGCAACGCCATGAGTTTTAAACTGTCTTTCCGGCGCGCCCATTCCACCGTTTGCGTCACAGGTTACGGCGTAGGTAGCAGGAATCAGCTTAAACTGTTGCGCATAGGTGCCGTTTATTATCCATGTTTGTACGTTCGTCAACGGAGCAGCCGGCCCTTTGCTGCCATCCACATCAAGCGCAAGCCCGGAATGCTTTGCGACAAGCCTATAAGCTCCGCCGCAATCAATGATATACCAATGCTGCGCATCGTGATTCCACCAAGGGCAGACCTGAACATTCGTTCCGCTGTCAGTTCCCGCGCCCTGAACGTCAAGTGCCTCCTGCCGCCATACATTTATTATTTTATAGCTGTTGTCCGGCAAACGTGTAAATTCCCACCGTCCGTCATATGCAACAGTCCCGTTCTCAAAATAGTTTATAGTCCATATAAACACATTGCTCCCGTTATCGGCGTTATAAGTTGGAACTACGCATAGTTCAGAGTTTTCCATCACATATATCCCGTTGGGTATATCCGCGCTGGTTACGGGAACTATTCTGAACCTTTGTGCAGAACCTCCATGGTTATTAAACTGCTGAATTTTGGTAAAGTCCGCAGATTCGTCATTATATACGTCAAGAGTAAGACCGGTGCATTTATTTACAAGCTGATAATCTCCGTTTGCCGTAACAGTTGTTACATACCAACGCTGAGAGTCACCGCCGTGCCATGATGCTTGCAATACATCCGCACCGACGTCATAGCTTGGTACATCTAAAACTTTTCCGCTGTATGTTGACTTGATTGAATATGAGTTATCAGGCTGTCGTTCAAAAATCAACATTTGGTCGGTATTTAAAACGCCGTTACCCAAACCGGCTTGATAAAGAACAGTGTTTATATTTTCAGTAGTGTTTCGCATGGATGCGTATTTGCCGGAGCTCGTATGCCTTATTGCGTATGTTCCGTTGGGTATATTTGCCGAAGTGGTACACAAACTACAGTTTCCCAAATGTTTGTATGTGCCTGTATAATATGAATCCCCGCAAGAACATTGCATATATTCGCGATGCGGATGAGCTGCTTCATAGCCATAGACATAATTATGAGAATTAGGTTCCGTATTCCCCCAAAATGTATTACCGTACCAGAATTCACCTGTGCTTATCCCAAAAACGGAAGTTATATTGGGGTTAGTCCATCTGGGCTTTTGCACCTCAAAGTGCAAGTGGGCGGCCTGAGAATCACCGGAGTTCCCAAGCTGACCAACAAAAGTACCCTTTGTAATTGTTTGTCCTACAGTAAAATCAGGTACTGTATCATATCTCATATGAAGCAAACGAACATAATATCCGTCATTAGTTAATATTTCGATATAGTTTCCTGTATATGGAGTCTTGGTTCCATCATGAATATTTCTTTCTATTCCGGTTACACTTCCATCACAAGGAGAATATAAATCACATGTGTAATCGAAAGGGTGTGATCCAACATATTCGCCGCCGGAAATAACGTCAAAATCAACACAGTATCTGTTTGCTTGAAAATCATGACCTGAAAATGTGCCGGTAACTTTCATTAAGATGTCAGACTTCCAAGGTTTATCCCAGTCATCGGGTTCTGCAGAAACTAAAGTATCTGAAAAAGCACACATAATTATTACAGTTAAGAATATGCAAAAGATAATCTTTTTTACATTCATAAATATCTCCCCTTCTTGATTTATAATATTTTCTATTGTATATTTCATCAAATTCTTGAAGCATTATGATCTTATGGAAAATTACGATAACTTATGAATTGCTGTCACCGAATGGTCACTGTTTTTGTTGCTTCATCTCATCCCACTATAAATCCTAATTTCTTACTTAAAAACGAAGATGGTTTATTGTTTTCTCGTGAATTAATCTGGTCGGAACATCCATTGTTTTTTCAATACGGTTTAATGGAATAAAACAGATCGCCTCATAATATCCAGCTGGCTGAAAAAAATTGTTTTCAAACAGCACCTCCGAGTAATTCTGTATATCTATTGTCCGGTAAATATTAAAATCAGCTTTATTATAATTTTGAAAATCCAAATGCTCCGGCGACTGGGCAGACGCAATTTTCCCTTTATCCGCATTGACTCCGATCATATATCCGCTATCATTTTTAATTAGAGCAGAAATCGTTCCGCTGTAAACCTCCCAGTTTTGCGTGTCCACTATTATTTTCGTCCACGTTGTCAAATCAGCGGTCACATTTGCATAGATACGCTCATAATATCCATGCACTCTATATTATCCGTTTGCCGCCGAACGCATGAATTGTTCTGGTTCCGGTCTTGCATTTTCCGCCTTGTAGAGTTCCTTTTGGAATAAAAATTTCATCACCGGCTTGCAAAATAGTTTCAATACCATTTATCGTAATGATATATTCTCCTGATAAACATACCATGTATTCATCATAATCGTGTATATGCTCTTTTGATGTTCTGTCAGCCAAACAAGTCCAAAAAGCCATTTGACTTCCGTTCTGAGCAGTATAATAGTACCCATCAATATCCGACGTGTTTTGTTGCTCCATCGGCACTCGGTTTACGATTCTTTTCATAAATTCAGGAAAATCCTTCATAATATATGCTCCTAATTTTATCTATTATTACAGACTGTTCTTGCAAGCTCAAAAGCCTCAACAAGTGCTTTCTTTCCCTTAATATCTCCTTTTTCTTCGACACCGTCGGCTTTTATGATTCCTCCGTTTTGAAGAGAAAAATACGAAAGTACTGATTGATACATAGCCTCGACAGAATCAAAAACAGTCGGTATGGTATCTGCACAGACCATAAGCAAAACCAGCTTTTTGACACGAAAAGTGTTTCGTATCGGATTATGCAGCCGGTCAACAATGCTTTTCAACTGAGAGCTTATTCCGTAAAAATAAATTGGAGTGGCTATCACGATCGTTTCCGCATCCGTGAGTTTATTATAAATATCCTGCATATCGTCCTTTTGAATGCATTTATGGCTGTTATTCACATAGCAGGCATTACAGCCTGTGCAGCCGCCGACCTTAACATCCGCAACAGATACGATTTCAACCGTATTATTTTGTTTATCAATACCATCAATAAATGATTGAGCCAGCATATCAGTATTGCCGCCTCTACGCGGGCTTCCTATAAGTACAGCTATTTTAGACATTAAACCATCTCTTTCATTTTTAGAATTTCAGCCTCAATACCGATATAATTTTTCTTATGTATTTATCAAAACTAATTGCATTGAAGTGTAATGCCATTATTAAAAATCGCACTATCCTACCATAAGTTAATCTATATATTTTTCTTTTTCTTCGGTTTTGGTATTGGCGTCACTGTTTCCAGTGCTGCAATAACATCACGCAATAACGCAGTATTATCGGTATCCAAAATGTAATGTACTTTTGCGCCATTATATGGTAAGCCCTTATCCGCCTCCGCCATTCGTTGTTCAATGCATGGCAGAATTTTTACAAACACGGTATTATCGCATACAAGCAGAATGGGTTTATCATTGACATATACCATATATTCACCAAACATCTTTTTATAGCGTACGCTGCCTATACCACCAATTTGTTCACATACATATTCAATAAATTCCACTGTTGTAGCCATAATAATTCTCCTTAGAGTATTTTGACGTAAAATCTGCGGTTCCTCGGCGGGTCAAATTCACAAAAGTATATACCCTGCCATGTGCCAAGAACCGGTTTTCCGTTTGCTATTATTACCGATGCGCAAGAACCTGTTGCAGATGCCTTCAAATGCGCTGCGCTGTTGCCTTCCGCATGACGAAACTCAGGGCGGTCGGGATACGCCTTGTGAAGCCCAATCAGCAAGTCGCGCACCACATTTGGGTCAGCGTTTTCGTTGATGGTAATACCGGCTGTTGTGTGCGGACAAAAAACCACGCACAATCCGTCTGTCATACCGCTTTTTGCAATTGCTTCACGCACCTGCGGAGTGATGTTATAAAAGTCCTCCCGGGGTGTAGATAATGTATATTCATAAAAATTCATTCTTTATTTCCCCTTATAAGCTTGGTAAAATTCTTTGAGCGACGCTTTGGTCGCATCGTCAAGATAATGCCAGCGCACACCGTGAATGGCGCCTTCCAGCGCCGACAAACGCATAATGCACGCGGACGGGTCGCGTAAAAGTATACGTAGCCACGCCTCGCGGCTGCCTGTTTCCTTTAACTGTTCAATGGTTGTAATGCCTACTTCCGTAAGCTGCTCTTCCAACTTTTCGGCAATGTTCGGCAGTTTTGTCAGTTCACCCATATCTCACTCTCTCCAATCAATAAAATTCCGGCTGAAACATTCTTTGAAACCTATGCGTTGCTGTCACTCCACGCCTTTATCCGTTCCCGAATATTGCTGTCAGCAATATTTTCAAGAGCGTGTCCGTTTTCGCTGAGCAGCTTTCGTATATGTTCCTTCAACTCATAATTTGCAGTCTTTTCCGGGACTGCCATGCGAAGTTTGCCATCTTTATATATTGCTGATATACCAAAAATGGTGTTTGAATGCACCATTACCGCACAGGGCTTTTTCAGCTTTTCCAGACCCTCAATCACTGCCAGCAGAATCATGGAAACGTCGGAATGTCCTTCCAAATCCTTTTTCTCAAAGTATTTCGTATAATCTCCGAACGTCATTAAAAGCTGATACCGTCCACGCTTAGATGTATAATTAAATCCGCCTTGTATATAAAAATCCGCATGAGGCAAGTCTAAAGTCGGCAAATCGGGCGGCGCGGCAGCTTCTTCGTCATCTGCATCACGTTCAGTCTCTGCTGGACGCAGCAAATCCATCGCGTCAACATCCAGCGTTTTGCAAGCGGCGAGGACAATCAATATTCCGACTGCGTCTGATGAAACACCACCTATTAACCTTTTCATCGCCTTTTTTTCAAGCTGGCGCACACGTTCGCGGCTTATGCCCATAGAATCGCCGATTCCTTCCAGAGTTTCTTTCGGATAATCAAATAATCCGTATCTTCGAAACAGAACAAATAGAAGCCGATGACCACCGGAATAATGCAGAAAACGGCAAGCTAAAGCAAACTTAATATTCTCATAGAACGCTGTAATTTTCTCCGTTTTAAGCGTATTCACTTGATATTCCGTGAAACCAAAACTGTGCAATATATCACTGACATTCCGCTTCTCGCCATATACATCGGCAAAAAGTGTGTGTAGCCCAATAGCAGTCGATTTTATATTTTTGGGTATATCAGCCATTCTGCTCCCTCATTTCATCTATCCTTGATTCCTTCGTCGCTTCCACCCATACTCCGCGTTACCCCTGCTTCATACCAACACAAACATTATCTTGGTACAAGTATTGAACATATCAACAATAATAGGGGCTTGGGGCGGCAGATAGAATTCCTTACAGTCTTATAGTCAAAAGCCACGACAAACCCTCACTTTATTGTAATAAACACGATGGGAAATTTAAAAAGCTATTACAATTTCCCGAAATTCGGAAATTTCAGAATTATCAAAACCCATAAGCTTAAGACTCATTCGTTGTATTAAATCCGCAATTTTAATACTGTAAAATCGAATATTGGAGTCATTGTTGAAGTCGTAATAGTAAGCGTGCCCATGGACAATGTTTCGTCGTAATTCCTTAATGCGATTTGCGATTTCAGCAGAGGTTATACGATCCCCATTCAATATATCTGGAAAAACATCAAACATTAGTTTTAATTCATCTTTTAAAGGGAATTTGTTGTTTTTTGCTTTTTTTGGTTCCAATTTTTCAAACAAATACTCAAATGCTGAAATCTGTTCTATAAATCGGTGTGGGGTGTAGATTGTACCAAAGTTAGCAAGGTGCCCCAAGGGGATGCTTTGGGTAACTTTGGAATCCAACTCTAATGCTAAATTATCAAGTATTTTAGCAGTATATTTCATAACTGGAAACCAGCAACAATTTTATTTGTAGAAAGCGTAATTCGTTCAAAGGTAGCATCAGCAGTCGAAGTTATAAATTTAGAAAATCTATTCATTAGAAGAGTAATTCTATAGCATTCTTCAATCTGTGCTGTTTGTAAGAGTACAGATGTTTTGCCACGCATTTTAAAGCTTTCTAATAGACCCATACGGTGATTTTGACCAATCGAATATTTTAATTCATATTTGCTCCCACAAATATGAAACGGTATTGAGTATACCTCTGATTGTTCCGCAGCAAGATTTACTCCAGATCTAGCTAAATCTAAATAATGATACTTGTATCGAAAAATACCATCGAGTAATCCTGACTCAAAGTTTATTGAATCGATTTTTTCGTCTGAACTTAAATTATTTATAATAAAGCATGTTAAATAGCAAGTGCTTCCCATTGATTCTTCAACTAGTAGGGTGATTTCCTGTGGTATATTACCATCACCAAAGCACTGACCGGTCAATATATAATTTGTCTTAAAGTTATATTCTTTTACAAATAGAGTAACTAATTCTTGTTCTGAAAACAAGTTCATCTGATAATTATCTATTATGAATGGTATCTTTCCATTTTGATAATCAATTACCCCTTTGAACATATGCATCATTCCTCAGAAATAAATTATAATTTCCAAACTACAAAATAGCTCGGACTTTAACTCGTAAAATCTGTGATCGGTAAATCATTTTTTTAGCTTCCGTATGTATTAAATGTTTGGATTCTTATAAAAACCGTTTTGTTTCTATTCTATTTTCCTAATATCACTCTTTTCATTTTATTGTAACACAAAATCTAACATATTGCAATAATTTTCTCAAATCCTATCAGTTATCACTATTATGCACCGAAAAAGTCAGGTTTGACCATATATATAACCAAAAAATGTTCATATGGCATTTTCAATATGACGTTTAATATAATTGAGGGGTATGCAAAGTTCGGTTGTAAACCTCTTTGCGTACCCCTGTTACGACTTTAATGAAAGACTAAATTTACTCTCCGCATTCATCAGCGTGCTGATGCTCGTGGCAGATACTACCGCTGCTTTTAAGTTTCCCCTGCAAATAGGCATTGGCGGCAGCCTCCGCCTCACCTGTCGCTCCGGTTATCACCTCAATGCCATGTTCATTGAAGATTTGCACAGCGCCGCCGCCCATTCCGCCGGAGATTATGACATTCACGTCTTTTTCATGCAGAAAATTCGGTAAAAACCCCGGTCTATGTCCTGGATTAAGAATAAATTCATCACTTATAATCCGATTATTCTCTGTTACAAATATAGCAAATCCTTCACAATGTCCGAAATGCTCCGTTACCATTTTACCTTCACTTGCCACTGCTATTTTAATCATTTTTAATCTCCATTCCGCTGCCAAATACCGGCGGCATAAATTTTATTGATTTATTTCTCTTTTCACCCGTAGGTTTTGTCAGAGGAATGAAAAGAGATTAATTTCGTATCTGCCTGTTTGCAAATATACGCTTTTGCTAACATATGGCAGGCGACGTTCAATTCTTAAGTTTGAATTTATTCAAACTTATTCTCCTTTAAATTCACATAATTTAGAATATATTTCGGGAATGATTTTTCCCACATTAACAGGCTTTAAATTTTTATCCGTCCAAGCATGCATTGTTTCCCCTGTTGCGAGCAATATATTACTATCAGCGTTCAATACCTGATATGAAAAAATAAGACGGACGCAGGTGATTGTGCTTATTTTTGTAATCACTAAAATTTCATCCTCATATTTAGCGGGACTTATAAATTTACAGTGCATTTCATATAATGGCAGAATAACGCCCTTTTCTTCAATCATAGAATTAGAAAGGCCTGTTTTTTTCAAAAAGTCTGTCCGCCCCGCTTCAAACCATACCGCATAATTGGAATGATGTATAATTCCCATTTGATCGGTTTCCGCATACCTTGCGGTAAAAACCGTTTCTGAATGCATTAACTTTCACCGCCTTGCAATAATGTTTTCTTTAGTTTATTACATATTTCAGACAAGGCTTTCGCCGCCTTGCTTTCGGGATAATTTACAATACTTTCACAATGATTCACCGCTTTAACAACCTCTTTATCGAATGGTATTCTTCCGATTACGGGAACACCAATTTCAGTGCAGTATTTTTCGATTTTTTCTGTATTATCAATACTCACGTCAAACTTATTAACGCAGACAGCACATGGAGTACTGAAATGCTTTGCCGTATCAATGATTCTTTTCATATCATGAATCCCTGATATTGTGGGTTCCGCTACAATCAGAACCATATCCACTCCGCTGATTGAGGCAATGACAGGGCAGCCAATTCCCGGAGAGCCGTCTATAACGACTATTTCACTGTTATCTGAATCAGGAATTTGTTTTTTAACCGCTGTTACCAGTTTTCCCGAAGCACCGCTGCCCATTTTAAGCTGCGCTGTTGAAAATACGTGACCTTCTGACTTGTACAGCATAAGCTCACCTGACGCATAGTCCTCCATGCTAATTGCTTTTACCGGACATATCACCTCACAAACGCCGCAGCCTTCACATTCAAAGATTTCAACCGTTTCATTTTTAATCGCGCAGAACGCGCAATTTTGTTCGCATAATCCACAATGAACACATTTCGTTTTATTAATAACCGCTTTCCCGAATCCATAATAATTCTTTCGCTCAGGCTCGCCACTTAGCGGTATGGTCAAATGCAGATTGGGAGCGTCCACGTCGCAATCGGCGTATTTTTGAATTCCGCCCAGCGAGATAAACGCACTTGTGACCGTTGTTTTTCCTGTTCCGCCTTTTCCGCTGAGAATCAGCAGCTTTTTCAGACGTGAAAACTTATTTTTCACGATATCACCTCCAGAATTTTACTAAATATTTGGTGATACCTTTCATCGGCTCTGACGACAATTGTTCCTTCCGAATTGAGTCTTCCTATTTCTTCATCATACGGAATTTTGGATAGTATATTTATTTTATTTTCTATGCAGAACTGCTCGGAGGGATTTTCCCCGTCCATGCATTTATTGAGAACCACACCGAACGGCTTATCAAATAACTTGACAAGATCATACACCATCGAAAGATTATGTGCGCCGAAAAGCGTGGGTTCCGCAACCAAAATACAATAATCGGCTTTCCTGATACTTTCCATGACAACGCATGCGCTGCCCGGCGGACAATCAATAATTACAGTATCTTCATCAGACAGTTTTTCAATTAACCCTTTAATAATCGGAATGCCCGAAACTTCGCCCGTATTTAGTCTGCCCGTGAATACTGTAACATTTTCAGATATGCCTTCTTCAATTTCTCCTATCGCTCTTTCCTTCGCTTTCAGCGCTTTTTCCGGGCACAAATAAATACAGCCGTTACACGAATGGCATATTTCATTAAAAACCATCAGTTTATTGTTTATATATGCCAAAGCGTTATATTTGCAAAAATCCACACAGATTCTGCAGCCTGTGCATTTGCTCATATCCACTTCGGGAACTTTTACTTTTACCTGTTCTTTTTTTGTTATACAAGGCTTTAAAAACAAATGCCCGTTCGGTTCTTCCACGTCACAATCCACATAAACAGCTTTGTACGCGGCACAGGCGAGATTTACAGATACAAAAGTTTTCCCTGTTCCTCCCTTGCCGCTGAGTACGGCGATTCTCATGCTCACATTCCTCCGTAATTGTGAAAACCCGGATGAATATCATCCAGCAGGGATAATTTGCCCTCTTTCCATTTTTCTATATTTTCAATAACCGTTCCGTCCTGCGCTTTATAAACTTCAATATTTGCAGCATTTAATACATCAGCGGCATTTTGCCCCAAACGATAGGTAATGACCACTTTTGCGCTGCTGTCAACAATCATTTGCGCAGCTTTAATTCCCGCGCCGCCCTGACTTGCCGCCGCGCTGTTATCCAGATATTCCACAGCACAGCTTTCCGTATCAACCAACGCAAAAAGAGGCGTTCTGCCAAAGGACTGACAAACAGGCGATTCTAAAGACTTATTTTCCAATGGTACACTAACTTTCATTTTCATCCTCCAGCTATACTATTTTTTCAATTTTATCGGCTGCCTGTAATAAATAATCATTGCTGAACCGGTCAAATTCACCTTTATCGGCAAGCTGTGCCATTTCAGGGTCAATCGGCAGTCTGCCAAGTACGTCAAGGTTTAATTCTTTTGCGGTATCTGTAAGTCTGCTTTCTCCAAACAGCTTAATTTCCTTGCCGCAATCGGGACATTTGAGATAACTCATGTTTTCCACAATTCCCAAAACAGGTATATTCATGCTTTTCGCCATATTGTACGCTTTTTTTACAATCAGCGAAACAAGCTCCTGCGGCGAGGTTACCACAACGATCCCGTCCAGCGGTATGGATTGGAATACGGTCAGCGGTACGTCGCCCGTTCCCGGCGGCATATCGATAAACATATAATCCAGTTCTCCCCACAAAACATCCGTCCAGAACTGCTTAACAGCGCCCGCAAGCAGAGGACCTCTCCAAATTACAGGAGCGTCCGCCTGATCAATCAAAAGATTAACGGACATAACCTGTATGTTATTGTGCGTATGGGCAGGGTAAATCCCATTTTCATCCCCCTTTGCCTTCTGTGTTATCCCGAACATTTTCGGAATAGACGGGCCTGTAATATCGGCGTCAAGTATGCCGACACGATAACCTTTTCTACTCATTAAAACCGAAAGCATAGCAGTAACAAGAGATTTTCCCACACCGCCCTTTCCGCTGACCACGCCTATCACTTTATTGATTGAATTAAATTCATGTGTTTTTTCAATTAAGCTTTCGGGATTTTTTTCACACCCCTCGCAGGATTCTTTATTGCACCCGCTATCCACGCAGGTTTGACTTTTTTCTGACATTGTTCTCCATCTCCTCATTTTTTGTTTCTATAATTCTATAGAATCTCCCGCGCACAATGCAAAACACTGTTTTCCCAAAAACCGTTTCATTTCGCAGATTGCGTGAATACCTGTGCAGTGAAGTGGGATAACCATTTGGATATCCAGATTAATCATATGCTGAATTGTCATCTGCAGGCGTAAGGGGCTCACATTATCCAAATGCATACCGGCAATCAGGGCATATATTTGTTTACCGGGAAACATTCTTAACACATAATTAAGACAACTAACAACCCCTGGATGGCTGCATCCGAGGAATATAACAAGTCCCTTTTCATGTTCTATAACAAGCATTTGTTCATCCTTCAAGCTGTCCAAAGACTTATGATTATTTTCTTCGATATAAAAGCCTTCGGGGATTCCTTCAAAGGGCTGTGTGCTTGGAATTTCGGCACAAAGTGATATTTTAGGATATACCTCAACAAACTTTCCGCTGAATGTCATATGATCCTTTATAATTTTATAATCGTTGAGCGACCACGGAATGCCGATTTCCCGGCAGGAGCCTCCCTTTACGGCATATTTCTTCGTGAACAAATCCGCATGCGCATAGATCGAAGGATAATTTTCAGATTCCTGAAAATAAATTAACCCGCCGCAGTGATCATAATGTCCATGGCTTAACACAATGCAATCCGTTTTTAACAAATCAATACCCATAACCTTCGCGTTCCGAAAAAATACGTCAGACTGACCCGTATCAAACAAAATATTTATATTTTCAAATTCTATTAACACCGACAAACCGTGTTCCGCAAGCATACCCCGTTTTCTTGCTCTGTTGTCGGTAAGAATATTTATTTTCATAGGTTTTAACAACTCCTATTACATTTCAACACATAATCTCCGACGTTTACGCCGATTCTATCGGCGACAACAGGACATTTTGCTTTCAGCAGGAAAAAGATTTCCCTTTTTTCTTCCGATAATGTTTCATAATTCCCCTGACCCTTACTGATGACAATGTCCGCTTCCTGAAAATGCTTTTTAAAATTCCCACGGCATTCCTCAATGATCAGCCCAGGCGCGCTGCAGCCGGTGGAAATCACTGCGGCCTTATCGCACAACCCGGAAGCGGCGGCGTCTTTCATCGTAACGTCATTTAATATTGCCTCGCTTCTGACCCCATAGAACAAATCCAGATATTGCAGTTCTTCCATTAGCACTCTGTCAAACACCGTTTCCCCAACATTATCACCAATAATCAATAGCTTTTTGCAGTTTGATAATTTGCTTTTAAAATAATCTATATCACAAATCGCAAATTCTTTCTCAATTTCCTGTTCAATGCCACTTAAATCAGGATTCACATTAATCGCCGCGTCAATAATATTACCGGACGCAGATATTTTTAGAGCCCAGTAAATTCTGTCCTGTTTCAGGTTCAATAATGCTTTCAGATTCGGAAAAACTCTTTCAGCGAAAACTAAAGATTTTATTTTTATAGTATCATACGGATCAATAACACCGGTTTCTTTTTTTACTATATTATGAAGCGCTCTTCCCAGTTCGGGAGCATATTTGTATTTTTGATAATCGGCAACCGTAAGCGCAGCCTGTCTCATAATTTCTTTATGTATTTGTATATCATGTGAAGCTAATCTTGCCGCCTCCAGTGTCTGCCTTAAAAAACAAGATAAGCATTCCAAGCAAATATCCATAGCCACCTCCAGAAAAAAACTTATTGACATATGACCAAAATTATTATATCATTATTATGGTCATATGTCAATATTAAATATAAAAAAATGTATGCAAGGCAGCTTTATACCTTACATACATTTTAAAACTATTCGTTATTCTATACTTCTACCGTTTCTCCAGCAATTTTTTCTGCAGAATTTTCCTTGACATGTCTGTCCGCATACTATTTTTTTCGAACCGCAGGAAGGACACGCATATTCTCCGGTTTTGATCGCGGCAAGATTTTCAAAGCTTTCCATCCATTCTTTTTCGCAGTCCATACATTTAACGGGACAAATATTTCTCGTAAAATTACCGCCTTCAACGCGAATGGCTTTCCCGTTAATCAAACTATCGGCAACCTTTTCTCTGGCGGCAATCAGAATACGCTGAAATGTCGGACGCGACACTTCCATCTTTACCGCACATTCCTCCTGCTCCAGCCCCTCTAAATCTTTCAGCCGGATTGCCTCCAGCTCCTCAATCTTCAATATATTTTCAGGCACATTTTCAATACCGTTCTCCGAAGGAATAAAGTATGGAATTGTAGGCACATTTTCAATTCTTCTCCATTTCGTAGGTCTTGCCATTACTTTCATCTCCAATACTCAATCATTACTTTTATTTTATACGAATTTTCGTGATATGTCAACATAAATATTTGTCATAACAGATGAAGAGAGAAAGTAATTATATACCTTCCCTCTTCATTTTTAGCGGCTATTGTGAGACATCGTTCAAACTTGAAATACGCTCTTTTACTTGTTTAAGCTGGTTTTCCAAAAATTCAGCCTGTTTGTTTAACAAACCCTTTTCATCAGTTATCGTATAACCGGCATGTTGCCAGTGTCTGAATCCACGTCCGAATCTGAACGTTCTTGAGCCCCTGCCAAAATTAGCATAGCCCGTCGCAGCAAAATCAGCGCAAAAACCTGCTCCTCGGCCTGTCATCCGACCAATACGCATTGGCCCTGTTCCGTCACCTCTTGGCATAATATTCACCTCCTTTAGTTTATTATAATCATATGCCCATAATTATATTATCATATTTATGGGCATATGTCAATATCTTTATTTTATTAAAAGATCCATTCCTTCCTTGACCCGTCACGAAAAACAAAAATAAATGTATTTTTATCCTTTACAATCACAGTTTCCATCATACCATTGAATAAGTTAATATCAAACTCAGAAATGATTTTACCCGACTTTTTCATCTGCCGGATGAAATCCTGCCGGTATACCAGCCTTGTGTCCCACAGCAGCTTTTCATCCTTCAGCCTCTGAATTTCGGTTTCAAGCCGGTTATGCTCTTTGGCGAGTGCGGCATAATCCCTATCGTATTTCTTCTGATCCATAGCGCAATGGGCGTTGGTTTCAATCAGCTTTTTTATCTTTTGTTTCATTACATCAAACTGTTCTTCCGTTTTTGCCAGCGCTGCCGCAATTTCATCAGATTTTGTGCCGCCTGCAAGGGATTGTTCCAATACGGAAATGAAATTCCCCTTATTCTCCACCATGCCGTTATAAACCTCAACAAAAGCTTGTTTGACGGCTTCTTCTTTAACATACGGCAAGCTGCAGGCTTTTTTCCCATTCTTCCTATATTTCCCGTTGCACTGCCAGATCACCTTGCGGTACTTGCTGGTGGAATGCCATACTTTTGGGCCGTAAATGCCTCCACACTCTCCGCAGACAATTTTGCCCGACAGCTCCCTACTGCCGTTGGAAACGCCACCACTCATCTCCCTGCGCTTGAATTCGCCCTGCGCCATCTGAAATATTTCTTTTGAGATAATTGCTGGATGGCTGTTTTCCACGAAATACTGTGCCACCGCGCCGTTGTTGACCGCTTTTTTCTTAGTTAGAAAATCAACCGTATACGATTTCTGAAGGAGCGCGGCTCCAAAATATTTTTCATTTTGGAGGATACTGGTAACGGTATTGGCATGCCAGTTTTCCGCGCCGCACGGCGTTTCGACACCCTCCCTTGTCAGCGTAGCTGCAATGCCTTTTAGGCTCTGCCCCTCCAAAAAACACTTATATATTCTTCGCACCGTTTCCGCTTCCTGTGGCACAATCTCCGGTGTGCCGTCCTTCCCTTTCTTATACCCCAGAAAATGCTCATAGGGTATAATCAGCTTGCCGTCCGCAAACCGCTTCCGTATACCCCAAGTGACGTTTTCTGAAATATTACGGCTTTCATCCTGTGCCAATGATGATAATATGGTCAGCAGAACCTCCCCTTTGCTATCAAGCGTCCGTATATTTTCCTTCTCGAACAGCACTTCAATCCCGCATTCTTTCAGCTTCCGCACTGTTTCCAAGGTATCAACAGTGTTGCGCGCGAACCTGGAAACACTTTTGACCAGTATCAAATCAATTCTGCCGCTTAGTGCGTCCTCCACCATGCGGTTGAACCCTTCCCTTCCTTTGGTAGAAGTGCCGGTTCTGTCTTGGTCGGCGTATACATTCACATACTCCCATTGTGGGTTATTTTGAATATGGTTGGTATAATAGTCCACCTGCGCTTCATAAGAATTAGCCTGTTCCTCAGTATCGGTAGAGACTCTGGCATACGCCGCGACCCGTATTTTCCTGAGTTTTGGGGCGGATGTGCCCTGTGTTATGAATTGTTCTCTTGCTGGGATAAATGTGACCTTTTTCTCTGACATGATTTCATCTCCTCCGTCCATTTCCTTGATTTATCCTGCCATGCCTTTTCAATTTCAGTGCCATTTTTGAATATAAAGACAACCTTATTCCACTCGGGAACCTCAATTCTTTGTATTTTCTGTTTGAAAACTTTCTCGTCAAATTCATGAATTTCCAATACCTCCGCTGTAATTTCCATCAGCGTATCCTCGGGTATCTGCTTGGTATGGCAAGCAGCCTTGCCTTTTTCCAGAAAAGTGACACAATTCCAGAAAACGCGCCTGTGCTTGTTACTGCAGTTGCTGACCTTGCGGGTATAATGCTTGCCGCAGTTTTGGCAAAGAATCATGCCGGTGAAGGGGTAATTTGATTTTGGCTGGGTTCCAGCGTTCTCGCGGGCACGTTTTTTCATTTCTGCCTGCACGGCGAAGAAGGTTTCTTTTAATATAATAGGCTGATGATTATCCTCCACAAAATACTGATCCCTCTCGCCCCTGTTTATGACCCTTCTTTTTGTAATATGATCTGTGCGGTAGCTTTTCTGCAATAATAAATCTCCGCAGTATTTTTCATTGATTATAAGGTGTTTCAGCCCTTTTACATTCCACAGCCCGCCTTTCGGTGAGGGAATCTCCTTTTCGTTTAGCATGTCGCAGATACGTTTTAAGCCCAATCCTGATAAATAGGAGGAAAAAATCAAACGGACGACCTCGGCTTCTTCCTGTATAATCCGAAAGCCTCCGTCATCCGTTCGCCTGTATCCGTAGAGCCGTTTCAGGCTCATGGGCAAAATCCCCTGTTCAAATTGTTTTTTCAGCCGCCATTTACAATCCTCCGACACGTTGTAGCTTTGTTCCTGCGCAAAAGCCGACAGCACCGTCAGCATCAGCTCCCCATTTTCCGACAGGCTGTTGATGTTCTCCTCCTCAAAAAACACCGCCACACCCAGCTCTTTCAGTTCCCGTACACAGGTCAGGGTGGTGACTGTGTTACGGCTGAATCTGGAGATTGCCTTGGTAATAATCATGTCGATATTGCCGTTTCGGCATTCCGCAAGCATTTTCTGAAATTCCGGGCGATCTTGTTTTGTGCCGGTGGTCGGCTCGTCGGCAAACACTCCGGCAAATTCCCATAACGGATTTTTCTGTATCAGTTCGCTGTAATAACTGACCTGCGCCGACAGGGAATGTATCATTGCCTCTTTTCCCGTAGACACTCTGGCATAAGCCGCCACTCGCTTTTTCTTTGGTATTACAGGCACTGACGGCGGTATTTCCCTTACGATTCGTTCCATAATTAAGCACATCCTTTCAGCTCAATTATAGCTCTGATTCGTATAGAAATCAACATGCATAAAGCCGTTTATTCGGCTTGCTCTGCGGAAAGAATTGTATCAATGTGACAATCATTTTCTTGTGGATATTTACTTCCTTTAAAGCATAATAGCGGTTTAACCGGCAAATACATTCCCATAATAATTACCCGTTATTCGGCAGATATGCGGCACATTCAGGAATTCCGCTTTCGCCACTCATGACAAGAATACCGTCCGTCCTCCCTTTTTGCATAACCAAAATACAATGACAAATTCCGTTTTCATCAATCCCGCATCGACAAGAATGCCGTTCAAGAAACTGCCTTCGAATGCACATATCACTGATGAAATTCTCATACCTGATTTTTGTAAGATAAACTTTTTTCTCCACCACAAATCGTCTGCGCTGCTCACTGAAATGCGGCCTTCGCAGGCTTTCAATTGTTTTGGGATGTTCTACAAAAAAGGCGGATTGTTCGTTCATATACATACTCCGCCTCTCATGTTACCTGCGCCGGCATTTATATCTGTCCTGCCTGTCAGGAAAATTATCGCAATTTTCATTATTATTCCTCCAAAAAATATATTTTAGATACATAATATATCTATATTTAACATTATATCATATAATAGATATAAAATAAATACATAATATATTTTCGGAAGGTGATTTTTATGGCTACCAAAAGCGTATCCATCCGCATTGAAGAGGAAATGCTTCGAAAAATCGGGTATGTCGCTGATTATGAAGGTCGTTCTGTAAACAGTCATATTCTGGTTCTGATCAGGGAGGATATTAAGGCGTTCGAAAGCGAGAACGGCAGGATTGAAGGGGAAATTGACCCTGATGTGAATGTCAAACCATCCAAAAAAGCGTGAATGCAGTTCTATGCATTACCTCGTAACAGACGGAAAGCGCTCTATATCGGAGCGTTTCCGTCTGTCGTTATCTTTTTCCTTGATTTTACTCCTCCCGCATCCGGCACAAAAACCGCAGTGCGTCGCCAAAGCCCGCCCTGTAGTAAAAGCGGGTTTCCTCGCCCGACAGTACGCTGTGGGCGGATTCATAGGCATTCCACAGTTTCTGCTGTTCCTCTGATAAGCTATCCTTCAACTTTTTCTCCCGTTCCTCTGCCCGTTCCATTGCTTCAGAGACAGCTTTAGAGGAAACATATCCCCAATCGTTGATTCTGCCGGTTATAAATTCCTCCATGGCCTTTTTAAATCTCTCATCCATATTATCTATACCCTCCCTTCAATTAGGTTAGGTATATCTATCACTCTACAGCGGCGCTACAGTCAAGATTTATATTCTATAAATAGCTACAAATTTAAACGCTTTTTTCTGTTACATCCGCACTTTTTTCATAAACTCCATTTTATTATATCAAAAAAAGCCTCTATCCGAAGGGCACAAAAAAAAGGAACTGATTGCAGCATCAGTCCCTCTTATTATTAATCGGCAAACGCGTATTCGCCCATAAATAAAATCTCGCCGTTTGCGTCGTCGCGGATCATATAGGTAAAAGGCTTATCGGCGGTGAATTCAATGGGTGGATCCTTCGGTATGCCACTGCCTCCCGCGCCAACACCTGTTACGGCGGCGGCCTCCGTGCCGTTTTCATCCACATTTATGAACGTTTTATGGATAACATCCGTAATAAATATATTAGTCGGCGTATCGGTAAGCATATTTTTTAAATCCGCTTTATCCTTATCGAACGCCGTTTGAATACCCAGCTTTGCAAGCGGCTCTATCAGCTTTGTTTCAAATTCTGTTTTAAATTTCGGCATACTCAGCTTGATATACTTCTCCCCCATTTTGTCGGTATATTTTTCCAAATCCATTGTCTGTTCCGCAGGAAGAGCGACATACATACTTGTTTTTCCGTCCCTGTACGGCAACTTTATCATCTGAACCGAATCATCTGCATAATAATCAAAATATCCTGTCTGATTCATGAAATCTATTTCTGTTTTTTTGCCGTTTCTGTCTGTGAACGCCGCCTTTTGTGTGGCTTCTTCATAAAACTTGCACGCCCACTCACCCTTGAAATAGATGGCATTTACGATGTACGCCAAAAAGTCGCTGTCCGAAATCATCTGATCTATTTTACCGTTCGTTTTGTTTTTCACCCAGCTGTTTATCGTTTCCACTGCATCCTTGTTATTCACTTTTTCGCTGTCGGCCTGATAATACTTTTGAATAACATCTTTGAATGTACTTTCAAAGTCAACATTCTTGTAATAATCGGTGTTCAGCCATAAGGAATTGGCTATATTCAGCTTTACCTTTTCATTTTCGCTGTATTCCTTGATGAGCTGCGCGGACTGTTCATTAAAACTGTCCAAATCATTAATTTGCAAAGTCTTTAAAATTTCATCCTTTGTTGCGCCGTCAGCGCCCACCGCAGCCATTGCCATTGCCATTTTGATGCTGAGTGGAGAGAACATATAATTTTTATCTGTCGGCATCAGCTTGTTTAAATTCCACGCAAAGCTCATGTCAGCATCTGAGGACTCAGCAAAAACAAGGCTGTTTATCTGTTGTTCATTAACAATTCCTTTTTCAATCAACAAGTCTTTTAGCATCTTTCCGTCAGCAGTTTTCACCAGCATAGCGGAATAGCAAATATCCACCACCTCATTGCGGCTCAGCGAATAGCCGTTGGTTGACATTGCCGTTTTGGTGTCGTTATTCGTCAGTAGTGTATATTTTATCCCTGCTTCATACGCGTCCTCAATAGTAATTCCCTGATAACCCATTGCGGACAGCAGCATTTTTACAAATTCCTGACCCGTCACGCCCCGCTCCGGTTCAAAGGTTGTTTCTCCCATGCCGTTGATGTAGCCCTTCTCCGTGGCGTAACCGATATTCGCATACGCCCAATAATCTGACGGAACATCCGAAAAATTCCGGCCTCCTCCTATCGCCGCCGCTTTTTCCTCGCCGATTATGCGCAGAATCATGGTAATCGTCTCGGCTCTTGTCACCGGTTTTTCAAGCTCAAATCCGTTCTCCGTGCCTTGAAACAAGCCCAGCTGATTCAAAACATCCGCTTTGTCTTCGTTCAAAATAGATGACGCTTTATCCGTTTTCACTTTCTCGCCCTGCGCATAGTATGAATCCAGAAATTGATTCAATTTTTCGCTACCCTCATTAATTTTATACTTAAAGTTCGGGAAGCTGCTCATAAATGAACCGTATCTGGCGATCAATCCGTTTTGGATATACACGGAGCCTAAAATTCCTTTGCCTAAAAAATTGATTTCATATGTATCAGAACGGTCGTATCCATCAAATGATAAAACATTATCATCCGTTTCGGCAATGGAAAACTGTGCGTCAAACTGCGTTATAAATTCGTTCATTTTGTCCTTGTCCAGCGTACGCATACCGTCATCCGAACCAAGATTCCATATCATCATTTGGGTAGCGTCCGCAAGCTTGGCGGAATCCGAAAAAGCAATGTCCGCAAGGGATATTTGTTTATCCTCGGCCGAAATACTTATTGCCACAATACTGAAAATCAAGGCAAGCATTGATATCCAACTTATCCTTTTTGTCATTTCTATACGCCCTTTCATTTTGAATTATATCCTTTAGACGATAGGAATGTATTTTTAGTTCCAATATTTTCAAAATTTTTCAATAATGAAATCAGCAGCTTCCTGCGGACTTATTTCCGATATGTCCACCTTCCGCGTTTGTAATTCGGCATACAGCGGTATGCGTTCTATGCTTCTGGCGATCACATCCTCTGTGCGGATTCCGGCGTCCACATCCTTTTTCAAACGGGATCGCAATGCCTGTTCGCTGCATACCAACGAAATAATATGTACTTTGCAGTCCACAGTGTTCAGGCGCGAAACAATATCGTCAATGATCTCCTGCCGGTGCATTACCCAGCAAAATATGATGCTTTCATAAACGGTGCATTGAATATAATTATTCAAAAGAAAACAGATATTTTCCACCACCATTTTCTTTGTTTCCTCTGTTACCTGAAACGGGTGCATATCCCAGCACCAGTCCCCGTCCAGAAAAACACTGTTGTTTAATTGTCTTTTCATCAACTGACAGGTCGTTGTTTTTCCAATACCCATTGTTCCGCCGATTAAATAAATGTTTTTCATAGCGTCCTTCACTTTCAATATCCTATTGCACTAGCCATCCGTAATCCTGTCTGCAGTCGACAATATAATCGACAAAAGCAGTCTGATCCTTGATCTGATACAAAATGAGATAACGCTTTTCAACAAACATTTTATGATATTTATTTAGCGGGAGGAGTTCATGTGATAAAAATGGGCAACGCTCCGGCATCTGCGATAAAGAACGGATTGCGTTCAATAAATCATTTTTCAGTTTTCTTGCAGCATTTGGGCTTTTTTGCGCCAGAAAACGAATGTGACCCGCCAGCATCTGGCGGGTACGTTCGGATACGACCACTTTATATTGCGTCATGTTCCACCTCGCTGATGATATCTTCCAGATAATCGTCCAATTCGTCCGGAGAAACGCCCATTCTCCCCGCCAGACGGTCTTCCTCCGCAGCCAGAAGTTCTTCACGCAGTTTCAGCATCTTTTCACGGCGCACAAACGCCTCTATATCCATCACCACAAGATCGCCTTCCCCATTTTTCGTGAGGTAAACCGGTTCTCCGGAGGCTTTGCATAAAGCGGCAATTTCATTATAATTCTGTCGGATACTCGCGGACGGTTTGATTTGCATATTGCTCACTCCTTATAGCATTATTCTATCTATATTATACTCTTTTTATGCTATATTGTCAATGTGCTTTGATATATTTGTGATAGGTGTTGAATATCAATCGGATAGGAGGCTACCCATTAATTGAGTAGCCGACCTTCCACACCACCGTACGTACCGTTCGGTATACGGCGGTTCCTTAGTTTACGCTTGTTTGCATTGGTGATGTTGTTTTCAGTTATCATCAAAGAATCGTACACTCGTGCATATCCTTCGTTTTCCGAACTATTCTTTTGCAGTGAGCCCTCTTTTGGAGGTTGGCAGCACTTTATTTCTTTATCAGTAACATTCATTTACTTTCACCTACTAAGGTTCAACCCTTCCCCCGTTGTAGAAAATTTAGGGTACTACGGTCTCGGCTGACTTCTCATGATAAATCTTGTTTCAACCGTGGTTCAAATTTATTTCCCCACGTCCATGAGACCTCCCCAGGTAAGAACGCAATCTTTCCTTCCATATATCTGCTACATTTACACAGTATGCTTCTGGATAGTTTTGGGCTTCGATTTGTGTAGCAACCTTACCCAGCATACATATGCCTTATGTAATTTCTATTCGTCAGACCAGAAGTTTGCCGCCAGCTTCCTTCAGATTCCACCTCACGGTGGACACCCTTGCTCTTGGCTATGTGCTTGGCACTATCAACCCGCACTCGGGACTTTCACCCATTAGATTGCGCCCATGCTGGGCACACCACGAGTAAAACACCTGTCAAACACAGGTGCTTTACATAGAAAATTACAGTTCTCCCTTTTCACAAAATATCTTTAGCTTTACTGGCGATGCTTTTCAGCTTCCTTTTTCCCCAGCACATATGCCGCTTCCAGTGCTTTTCGCAGCTGCCATACCGAAACCTCATGAAAATCCATAATATCGGAGTTCCTTATCTCCAGCGTATCAATCAAAAGCATTTCCTTCGCGATTTTCGCAAGCTCCGCTTTCATATAGCTCCTCCGTTCTCAGCTTGCTCCGAAAATTCGAATTCCTGTTTTTTATACAATGCGGTGTAGGTCGGAGCCTGTTTTTTTCGGCTTTCAATTAAGATTCCGGTATCCTCGCTCCCCTTTTGCACCACCAGCAGGCAGTGCCAGAAGTTGTTCGCGTCCACCGTCATCAGCGGTATATTGTCCGCGATGAATTGTCTTGGCATTAATAAGTCGAAACTTACATTCTCATACTCAATTTTGCTTAGGGCAATCACTTTTTCAACCACATAACGCTGCGGCTTTTTGCCGCGCCTGATACATTCCGTACGGTAATCCTCCAGTTCGCTTAGCCTCCGCGCCTGATGCTTGAAGTACGCTGTTCCCGTTTGTTTCTCCTGCATAGATTAACACTCCAATCGTTTGATTTCCCTGATTATTTCAGGGTTATGGTACATGTTAATCTATACTCCGGATGAAGTCAAAATGTATTAGTCACGATTATCTCAAACAATATCAAAATAGTTTTGTTGGTAATGAACAATGCCTCAACCTGCTATAAGAAATGCACTGCCATTTCTGTCCTTTTTTTAAAATCAACAAAATGCACGAGTATGAAAGATCGATTTGCAGCCCCTGTTTTAGGAAATTTGTTTCTTCCTGTTTTTGACCTCACCATCCAGCGACGCCTTTCAGTTTCTGTCCCCTGCGAATTGACGCCCTGTCCCACGGATTACACCTGTTCTATTACTGCCGTCAGTTTCCGTATGCTTTCTCTCCGCCTCAGCAAAAAAAAGTGAAAACCATGCTTACCAATAACCTCATTTCACTGCCCGGCCAAACCTTTCCATGCTGGAAAAAGTTGTTTACATTCCAGACCCGCGAAAAGGACGGTCACGAAAAGTGGCTTGACCCCGCCGCCCGGTTTTGGCATTGCGGATGCGCCGGAGATTTTTCGCCATGCTGCGTTGCTCGTCGGTTAAATAACAACGGTTATTCACCCTCCTCGGCGCCTAGCCTGACAATAAATCCGCTCAAAATGGCAGGCACAAAAAGATCTTAAACAGGCTCTTACAACACGGACATGATATAATGTTTTTAAGGGCGTTAAGCGCATCAGCACTTAACCCCTTAGCGGCTATAAATCATCTGCAAATGATTTGCTTTTGTCAGTGAAGTCTTTGGATAAATTAAGATATCCGTAGCAAAACTTTTGGGTATTCTTTCTCTTCACCGAAGCAAAAACAAGTGTCAACCGTACTCTCCATGCTAATTTTACGCATGGTTTCTCAGCATAATACTTCAACATACCGCATCCGACCAGCCCCTGCGGCTCTCACCACGCAAAGGCTGGCTAGGAAGCAATCATTGCTGCTCTGCCTGAATATGGGACTTTCAGGTTATTTTCATAACCCGGTCACGCAAAGTCCATACCCCTGCATATCCTGATTCATTATGCTTTGAAAATAAGTGTCAACAGTACCCTCCATGTTAATTTTACGCATGGTTTCTCAGCATAATGCTTCAACATACCGCATCCGACCAGCCCTTGCGGCTCTCACCACGCAAAGGTTGGCTTTCTCCGGAAGCAACCATTGTTGCTCTGCCTGAATATGGGACTTTCAGGTTAATTACATAACCCGGTCACGCAAAGTCCATGCCCCTGCACATCCTGATTCATTATGCTTTGAAAACAAGTGTCAACCGTACTCTCCATGCTAATTTTACGCATAGTTTCTCAGCATAATGCTTCAACATACCGCATCCGGTCAGCCCTTGCGGCTCTCACCACGCAAAGGCTGGCTTTCTCCGGAAGCAACCATTGTTGCTCTGCCTGAATATGGGA
>Ga0209373_10000138_pt1 | contig 158055 bp, 132 predicted proteins | sample Higcelweek5metaG_FD_187173 | JGI IMG/M metagenome (GOLD analysis project Ga0209373, IMG submission 187173) | Freshwater pond sediment microbial communities from the University of Edinburgh, under environmental carbon perturbations - High... | ecosystem: Environmental > Aquatic > Freshwater >... | reverse complement strand
GCGTTACGCCGAACCAGAATGCGAAACGTCTTGCACCCGCCGTTCTGGAAGGAGCTTCGGCGTTTCTCTTTCTGGCGGCGGAAACGCTTCTCCAGAGTCACGACGGCATTCTCCGCCTGTTTCCGGGTGTGCCGGACGATTTCACCGGTTCCTTCGACCGTTTCCGGGCAGAGGGCGGTTTCGAAGTCTCCGCAACGATGAAAAAAGGGCGGGTGCAATCGGTTCGAATCCGGGCGCCGCACGGCGGAACCGTCCGTCTGGAAAATCCATTCGGAAAACAGCCGCATGTTCTCAGCCGGACGCTGAAAAAGAATGATTCCATCTCTTTCAAGGACGAAAACATTTCGTCCCCCCGGAAAACAGTCAGAGACGAATGATCGAGGTCGTGTATTTCGCCAGCTTGGCGCGGTCAATCCTGATTCCCAGACCGGGTGCGGAGGGGGCGGTTCCATGATAACGATCCAGAGTGAAGGGCTCCTCCAGAATATCGTCCTTCATATACATGGAATCACAGACGCAATCCGACGGAAGAGTGCAGTTCGGGAGCGTGGCGGCGGCCACCCGCGCGGCGACGGCAACCCCGAATCCGACACGTCCGCCGATCCAGTTGGCAATGCCTTTTTCGCGGCAGAAATCGTGAATCCGGCGGGTGTTGGTCAGGCCGCCGACCCGGCAGACCTTGATGTTGATGATGTCCGCGCTGCCGAGATCCGCACAGCACCGGGCGTCGTGCATCGTGTGGATGCTCTCGTCCAGACAGATCGGGTTTCTGACTTTTTTCCGCAGAATCGAGTGATAATAGATATCGCGTTCATCCAGAGGCTGTTCGATCATCAGGAGCCGGAAACGGTCCCATTCGGCGATATGGTCCGCGTCTTTGATTCCATAGGCGTTGTTGGCATCCACCATCAGACGGATTTCCGGGAAGCGTTCCCGGACCGCCTGAATGTACGGGGTGTCGAAACCGGGACAGACTTTAAGCTTGATCCGGGCGTCGCCTTCTTCGAGCAGTTTTTCCACGGCGGCAACGGTTTTGGCGGGTGAATCCTTGATGCCGATGCTCGGACCGGATTCGAAGCGCCGGTGAGTTCCGCCCAGCAGTTCCCAGACCGGCCGACCCATCATCTGCCCGTAAATGTCCCAGACGGCGGCGTCCACGGGAGCCTTGGCGAAGTGGTTGCCGCGGTATTGCTCCATACAGTCGGTGACTTCGTCCGGATGAGTGAATTCTTTGCCGAGAAGAAGCGGCGCGAGGGTGTTGCGGAAGATGTCAGCAACGGAACCGGCGGTCTCATGCGCATAAAAAGGAGTGGCATCCACGGCGGCCTCGCCCCAGCCGGTCAGGTCTCCGCTGCGGAGTTCGAGAATGGCGGCGGTCTTGTCGGTAATGATCCCGGCGCTGATCCGGAAAGGCATCGCCAGCGGAATGGAATACAGGTGCAGGATCATTGAATCGATCTTGAAATTCATTCTTCGTCTCCATAATCGTTTTGCATCCCGTGCCATATTGAATGATAAAAAACAATATATCATTTATGTACATGAAAATCAACCGGTACGCCTTGCAAGTCAAATCCGGAACGTGTATATTTCAATGTTCAGAGTATTTTTTATCGAGCCCCTGAACTCCGGCGTCCGGCGGGCGCAAAACAGAAAAATCAGGAATGACACGAATGGCACAGACAAATCTACATGAAAAGGTCAGCGCGGTCCGGCGGCAGCTTGCCTCCGTCATCCGCGGAAAAGAGGAAACCTTCGACCTGCTGCTCACAGCTCTTTTCGCAGGGGGCCATATTCTCATGGAAGACGTTCCGGGAGTCGGAAAGACGACTCTGGCCAAGGCGCTGTCGCTGTCGGTGGACGCCCAGTTCAATCGGATTCAGTTTACGCCAGACCTCCTGCCGGCGGACATTCTCGGGTCTTCCGTATTTTCTCAGAAGGAAGGCTCATTTTTCTTCCGGAAGGGGCCTATCTTCACCAATTTTCTGCTGGCGGACGAAATCAACCGGGCGTCGCCGCGCACCCAGTCGGCCCTGCTGGAAGCCATGAACGAACGTCAGGTTTCGATCGACGGACACGTCGAGAAGCTGGCGGAACCGTTTCTTGTGATCGCCACGCAGAACCCGGTGGAATACTATGGAACCTATCCCCTGCCGGAAGCCCAGCTGGACCGCTTCGCCGTCCAGATATCGCTTGGATATCCCGACGAGGACGCGGAGATGGCTCTTCTGATGGACCGGAAGATTGTCGATCCCCTGGACTCCATCCAGCCGCTTCTGGACTGCCGGGAAGTCTGCAACATCAGCGCGGAAGTCCATACCGTCGAAGTCGAGCGCTCCATCATGGAATACATGATCCAGATCATCCGCGCCACACGGGACACTCCTGAAATCCGCCTTGGCGCCAGCCCGCGCGCACTGCTGACGCTGTCCCGCTGCGCCCAGGCCGCCGCCTGGCTCGACGGACGCGTATTCGTCCGGCCGGACGATGTCAAAACTCTTCTGATCCCTGTTCTGGCGCACCGTCTGGTCATGACTCTTGAAAGCAAGCACGCCGGCATCTCCGCCATGGAAATTCTGGAAGGAATCATCCAGAAGACCAGAATTCCCGTCTGACGGTTTCCGCGAAAGGGAATATGAAGAAGAGAACGCAAAAGAGCGAGAATTTTGTCACGCGTTTTCAGTCGGGCCCCACCTGGCTGCCCCTCCGGAAGAATCGCGTGGACAGGGAATACGTCTCTCCGACCGTCATGATGCTTTACTGGATGACGGCTTTCGCGGACAATTATTTCACGCCGCAGGGACGCCTGCTGATGATTGCCTATCTTCCGATCGCCTTCTATTCACTCCTTCTCGCCCGCAGCCCGGCGGTCATGCTGTTTTTCCTCCTGACGCTTCTTTTCCTGATCGACCTGCTGGCAAAAATCGTCTTCCCCAGAAGCATTCAGGTGACTCGGCGTCCTCCCTCGCGCACCGTATGCGGAACAACGTTTGAAGTCCGCACGGAAATCGTGAACAACTCCTTCCTCCCCGGCTTCGACATTCTTGTGGACTCCTCCATGAGCACCAAGGAATTCCTCCCGGAAGAGCGTTCGGTTCCCAGACTCCAGATTCCGGCAAAGTCCCAGCTGGTGCTCCGCCGCCGTTATAAAATCCTGAAGAGAGGCATTTACGAACTGCCCCCGCCTGTCGTGGAAAGCCTCTTTCCCTTCGGTCTCATCAAAGCAAGACGCAAACGCGGAAACCGTCAGGAGGTCATCTGCCATCCGTTCCATACGGAACTGAGTTCCATCCGGCTGCCCGACGGTTCCAGCCTCCATCATCACAGCATGAGCTCCACCCCGACGGTCGGCGACAGCACCGATTTCCACGGATGCCGTGAATACCGCGACGGCGACGATCCCCGCAAAATTCATTGGGGCGCGAGCGCAAAACACAACCGTCTGGTAGTAAAGGAGTTCCAGGAAGAGAAACTCTCCAGTGCGGCCATCATCCTCGATAACCTGTGTCCCTCCCTCATCACCAGACCGTTTTCCATTCTGAAGAATCTGGTCACGCTCAAGTCGATTCTTCCGGCCGATCAGGATGCCCCTTTCGAGGCCGCGGTTTCACTGACCGCCTCCCTCGCGAATTCGCTGTCCGCCCACAATTTCGTAGTCGACGTCTTTGCCGCCGGTTCGAAGATCCACCACTTCCGGACCGGACGGAACACGATGACCCGCGAGGCTTTCATGGACCTTCTGGCTTCGCTGGAATATACGCGGTCCTATGACCGGTTCTGCAAACTGTCGCCCTCGGTTCTCAATCAGATCGCCTCCACGGGAGCGGTTTTCCTGATCCTCCTGAACGTTGACAAGGAAGCCGAAAATCTTTATAGGAACCTGCTGAAGCACGGGGCGGCCGTCCGGGCCTTTCTGGTCTCGTCCTCCCCCGGTCCGGACTGGGTGGAAACTGTTTCCGGGGAAGACCTCCTGAAAGGAGGAAACGGCAGCTTATGAAAGAAACGCCCTTCCTCGACTTTACGACACTCCTGCGCAACATGGCGATCGTCCTGCCGCCGGTATTCCTCTATACGATCAAAAGCGATTATCCGCACTATCTGATTTTTACCGTCCTGATTCTGCTGTTCGCGTTCTTCCAGAAGGCCTATCTGCCTTTCAGCGACCGTCCCATCATCTACACCGCCACCATGGCGCTGATCCTGACCGTGATTCCGGACCTTCTGGTGGGAATCGATGATTCCCGTGTGGGGTTGTTCGATCTCGTGGTGCGCTCCAACCTCGCCATTCCGTTTCTTGCGTATCTGGCCGCTTTCAGCTGCGCCTTCTATCCGCTCCCGCAAAGGCTCGGCTTCACGGCCGCCTGTTCCGCGGGCGCCATGCTGATCTGCGGCGACCGCTTTTACTCGGAAAATCTCTCCAACTCGCTGCTGTCATTCCTGACCCCGCTTCTGCGGAGCTATACGATCACATACGCGTGCGCGGTCACGGTCATGGTCCTTGTCCTCCCGTTTTTCTTTTATTCCGCATACACCAGGAAAAACTTTCCGGGACGGCGCTTCCCTATGGAAAACCGGATCGCCAAGATCTTCTGCATTCTCCTGATTCCCGTGTTCGCCGTCGCCGCCACCCGCTTCTATTATCAGAACGAATCCTTCATGCGCACGGTGGAGTACTACTTCCTCCGGATTGGCATGAAACGCTACACGCCTCAGTCGGGAACCCATTTTCTCTCGCAGAACGTCGATCTGAACTCCACGCTTTCCCCGGAACTGACCGCCGACCCGGACGCGGTCATGTTCCGCGCAAAAGCGGCCTCGGCGCCGGGTTATCTCCGGGGCGGGGTCTACTCCACATATGAAAACGGACGGTGGGCCGTTCCCAAGGCACTCCCCGAACAGCTCTCCGCGACAAGACGGGCCGCCATCCTCTCCTATTCCACTTTCAGTGTGGGCGAGGAAAACAAATTCGCCCGTCCGGCATCGATCGAACTCTTTTTCGACCGACTCCGAAGCGGGGGCGTCATTCCCGCGCCGGGAAACACCTTCCGCCTCGACGCCGTGGCGGATTCCGGCGACCTCACGCCATCCGGCATCTTCTCTCTGAAACAGTGGAAATCCGACGGAGGATGCACACTTTATGTTCCCGCCATCGTCCCGGAAGCCGCCTGGCAGAATCCGAAACCGGAAGACTCCGAACTGCTGACCATCCCGCAGGAAATCCGGGACACTCTGGAGGCACAGCTTCCTCCGGAAGTCCTGAATTCCAAAAGCGACATGGAAAAAATCCTTGCTCTTCGGACATACTTCCACCAGAAATTCACGTATTCCCTCGCTCCGCCCGACCTGAGGCCGCGGGGCGATCCCATCCTCCATTTTCTTTCCAAAACCCGCAAGGGACACTGTGAACTTTTTGCCGCATCGGCGGTCCTTCTGCTTCGGACACAGGGAATTCCGTCACGCTACGTAACCGGGTTCCTCTGCGTGGAAAAAAGCACGGTATCCGACTATTACATCGTCCGGGCCTCCCACGCACACGCATGGTGCGAGACATATCTGCGCGATGAGAAGCGCTGGATTCTGGTCGAGGCGACTCCGGACAACGGACTCGCCGAGATGCGGGCAGGGAAAGATTCCTCTCCGAAAGCAGTTTATGACCTTCTGAAACAACTCTTCCAGCAGGCGTTCGCCGACGTCCGGCGCGGTCATTTCGCCAATGCGGTATTCACCCTGTTTGAAGGGTTATTCGGCTTTCTCTGGAAATTGCTGAAAACTGTTCCGGGGATCATCGCCGCGGCCTCGATTGCCGGCGCCATCATCCTTTTTTACTGGAAAAAGCGGAGACGCCGTCACAAAAAACGCACGACACTCTCCCGTGAAATGAAGGCGCTTGCCGCCTGTTTCGCAACATTCGAGAAGGCCTACGCCGCGCGGACGGGCAGGAAATACCGTCCGCCGCAAATGACGATTCTGGAATACTATACCGATCCGGATGCCCGGAAACTCTGTCTCCGCTACGAACAGCTCCGCTATCGGACCGTCTCCCCCTCCCCGGAAGATATCCGGGCGTTCGAAGAAGAAGTCAGTCATCTGCTCCGGGATCAAAAGAGGGCGAACTAAACCCGTTCCGGGCAAAAAGCCGGAAGCAGGCATCACGGGAAATCAGAATTTGCGGTATTTCCATGTGAGGGCAAGATAGGAAAGCATCGCCAGGAAAGTCAGTCCCGCACAGAGATAGAACGGAAACACCGGATTGATGAGCATCGACAGATACCCTCCCAGCAGAGGGGCAAAAGTGGAAGTCACTCCGACAATGGTTTCATTGACCGACACATATCGCGGCGTCTTTTCCGGATGGACCAGCGCGTGGAACGTGCACAGGAAACAGAACATCCCGGAAAAACATCCCAGAAGCATGGCGCCCAGAAAATAAGGAATCCACCCTGAATTCAACGCGAAAATCAGAAGCGCGGCGACTCCCCCGATCGAAGCGATAACGACCGGACCCGGATGATACAGGCGATGCCCCAGTTTCCAGAAACCGAGGCCCACCAGTCCCTGCGTGTAACTGATGACTGCGATTACGATCCCCAGTTCCACCGTGGTCATCCGCAAGGTCTTGGTGCAGTAATCCGGAAGGTGTGTCCGCATCATCATGATGCCGATGTATCCGAGAATCGTCAGCACCCACGCCGCCACCATCAGGTCCGGAAGAGTCCGGGTGAATTCCGCCTCTTTCACGTCGGGAGTCTCCGCCCCTTTTCCGTCCTGTACAGGCGTCTCTTCCATCCGGAGTTTTTCATTGACGAATCTCCGCATGAAAATGACGCACGCGATCACGAAAAGGATCAGCAGGATATTGATTCCGTAACAGTATTTCCAGCCGTGTTTCTGAGAAAACATGCCCCAGACCAGCGCCGCGATAAACGGTCCGGAAGCCAGCCCCGTGCTCCATGAGAAAGTGTAGATTCCCGTGCTTCTGGCGACGGATTCCAGCGAGTGGTCCTCCTTCTCGAACATCTTGACGACCATCTGGAACGGGGCGAAGAACATCGCCGTTCCGAGACCGGTCCCGAGCAGCCAGACGTATTGCATCGCCACATCCTGAAACACCAGCAGTCCGACCATGGAAGCAAGCAGGATGCCCTGCCCGATAAAAATCAGCTTCGTGGCATTGCGTTTGTTCTGGATGTATCCCAGGGAAAAAGCGGTGACCGCGTAGACCGCGGCCCATACGGCAATCGTCAGGGCCACCATGAAGGAGTTCGCCCCGCTGTCCGCCAGCCGCTTGGGGGTGATGAAGAAAAATACGCCGGTAATGATGTTGACCAGCGCCGGAAGAACATAAAACAAATATTTCATATTATGACCTTTCCGGCGGGCGGCGCGGCCGGAACTTTTCTGTGAAGGTTACGCCATGAGGAGGGACATGATCGCTTTTTGAACATGCAGACGGTTTTCCGCCTGATCGAAAACGATGGACGCCTTGGAATCCATGACCTCGTCGGTGATTTCCTCGCCGCGGTGAGCCGGCAGACAATGAAGCACTTTGATGCCGGGTTTCCCCATGCGCAGCACATCGATGTCCAGACGATACGGTTCAAGAATCTCCAGACGGCGCTTGGATTCCTCCTCGAAACCCATGCTGACCCAGACGTCGGTATAGACGAAATCGGCGTCCTTCATCGCGTCCTTCACGGAACTCGTGTAGGAGGCGGAACCGGGGCCGACCTCGATGTCCAGCAGGTCCTGACGCGGACGGAATTCCTCCGGAGCGGCAATCGCGATGTGGACCCCCGAAAGCTTGGAAGCGATGATGAGGGAGTTCGCCATATTGCTGGCGCCATCGCCGAGATAGGCCATCTTGAGGCCGTTCAGATGCCCGGCGTGTTCTAACATCGTGAAGATATCGGTCAGCGCCTGGCAGGGGTGGTAGTCGTCGGTCAGGGCGTTGATGACCGGAATGCGGGCATTGGCGGCCAGTTCTTCGACATCCTGCTGGGAATAGGTCCGGATCACGATCCCGGCCAGATACCGCTCCAGCACGCGGGCAGTGTCGGGAACACTTTCGCCGCGTCCCATCTGGGTCTTGCTCTGATCGAGATAAAGGGCGTGTCCGCCCAGTTCGTGGATTCCGACTTCGAAGGAAACCCTCGTGCGGGTGGAGGATTTGGAAAAAATCATCCCGACGGATTTGCCGTCCAGCGGTTTCGGCTGATTCGGCTTGCCGCGTCCGGCCTTGAGTTTCGCGGAGAGGTCAAAAATCTGTTCGAGATCCGTATGGTTGATGTCCAGACAGGACAGGAGATCTTTTTTCATGGGACTGTTCCTTTTCTTCGGGTCAGGATTTGTCAGTGAATTGTGCGAAAGCCTCGTCGATCAGGGCAACCGCTTTTTCGCAGTCGGCCGCGGTGACCGTCAGGGGAGGCACGAGACGGAGGATCGTCTCACCGGCAGGAAGCGCGATCATCCCTTTGGAGCGGAGGATGGAAAGGACATTCCCCGCCGGGGTGTCGAGCACAATCCCGATCATAAGACCCGCGCCGCGGACCCCTTTGATACAGGAATATTTAGAAGAAAGCGCCCGGATTTTTTCCATCAGGAAAGCGGAACGGATCCTGACATTATCCAGAATTTTTTCCTTGTCGATCGAATCGATCACCGCACAGGCGGCGGCACAAGCCAGAGGGGTTCCTCCGAACGTGCTCGCATGAGTTCCGGGAGTCAGGACTTTCGCATATTTCCGGCTGACGACCATCGCGCCGATGGGGAAGCCGTTTCCAAGAGCCTTGGCCATGGAAAGGGCATCCGGAGCAACTCCCGAATGCTGCCAGGCGAAGAACGTGCCCAGTCTTCCGACGCCGCACTGAACTTCATCGTACAGGAGCATGATGCCCTTTTCGTCGCAGAGCGCCCGGACCGCCTTGAGGTAGTCCGTCGAAGCGGGAATGACTCCGCCCTCGCCCTGCACCGGCTCGAGCAATACGGCCGCCGTCTTGTCGTCGATCGCATTGCGGAGAGCGTCGATGTCGTTGTAGTCGACAAACTTGAAGCCGGGCATGTCCGGCTGGAATCCCTTGCGGTATTTGGAACGTCCGGTCGCGGCCAGAGTAGCGAGGGTCCGTCCATGGAACGAATCGTTCATGGCGATGATCTCGTAACGGCCTTTTTCACTGCCGGCCTTGCGGGCGAGCTTGATCAGGCCTTCGTTGGCTTCGGCTCCGCTGTTCGCGAAGAAGCAGACGCCGTCGAAACCGTGTTCGATCAGCTTCTGCGCCAGTTTCGGCTGCCATTCGTTCAGATAAAGGTTGGAGGTATGGACCAGTTTTCCGGCCTGTTCCTGAATGGCTTTGGTCACCGCGGGATGGCAATGACCGAGGCTGCATACGGCAATGCCCGCGGCGAAGTCAAGGTATTCCCTGCCTTCCGCATCGTACAATCGTGTGCCTTCGCCGCGAACGAACAGAATGTCCGCCCGTGCATAGGTCTCCATGACATACTTTTCATACAATGCGCTGATTTCCTTCAGTGTCGCTGCCATTTCCCAATTTCCTCCGAGGTTCCTGTGTTTTCCAAAAAACCCAAAAATATGGATTAAAAAAAACAAACTATTACATTAACACTGATTTCCTGTAATACAAGTTGGCTCCCCGGAATCTTTGAAAAAAAAGATTGCATAGCAATCTGTCGCCGGGAAACCTCATTCCGGTTTTCCGGCACTTGACAGAAGCGGTATGAGAAGATACTTTTATAAGGATATCGCTGTAAAAATCATTCCGAAAGGAAGGAACAAGGTCATTCTGTAAAATTATGGAAAACAAAATGGAAAACAAGCTGGTCATAGTGGAATCTCCGGCAAAAGCCAGAACCATCGGCAAAATGCTCGGAAACGAATATACGATCAAAGCCTCGATGGGGCATGTGCGGGACCTGCCGGCAAAAAGTTTCGGCGTCGATCTCGAACACGACTTCATGCCGCAGTACGAGGAAAGCCGCGAACGCTCGAAGAACCTCTCCGAATTGAAGTCCGCCGCGAAAAAAGCGGGTGAAATCTATCTGGCGCCCGACCCTGACCGCGAAGGGGAGGCCATCGCCTGGCATTTGAAGGAAATCCTCAAGAACTGCAACAAGAAAGCGCCGTTCAAACGGGTAACGTTCCATGAAATCACACGCTCGGCGATCAGCAAAGCGTTCCAGTCGCCCACCGAACTGGACATGGACAAAGTCGACGCCCAGCAGGCGCGCCGTGTCCTCGACCGCATCGTCGGCTACATGGTCAGCCCGCTTCTGTGGGGCCGGATCGAAAAAGGCGTGAGCGCGGGACGCGTCCAGTCTGTTGCGCTCCGCCTCGTCTGCGAAAGGGAACGCGCCATCAAGGATTTCGTACCGGAAGAATACTGGAATTTCCTTGCGAAATTCTCTTCCGGCGCCTCCGGAGTATTCCATGCGAAACTCTTCAAAATCAACGGCGGCAAGATCGAGATTCGCAACAAGACGGAAGCGGACGCCGCACTGGCCGCCGTCCGCGGAGCCGACGCATGGCGCGTGGACTCCATCGAAACCGTTCCGCGCCGGAAATTCGCGCCCCCGCCGTTCATCACCAGCACGCTTCAGCAGGCGGCCAGTTCCGCACTCGGATTTTCCGCGAACTCCACCATGCGCATCGCTCAGGATCTCTACGAAGGCGTGGATGTCGGAACCGGCGGTCCGCTCGGTCTCATCACTTATATGAGAACGGACTCCGTGACGGTTTCCGTCGAAGCGCAGAAGGCGGCCCGCGAGTTCATTTCCTCCTTCTACGGCCCCGATTACCTGCCGGAAAAGCCGCCGATGTACAAGTCCAAGGCTTCCGCACAGGGCGCCCACGAGGCGATCCGCCCCACCGACGTGACGCTCACGCCGAACAAGGTCAAGGAATTCCTGGACGAACGTCAGTACAAATTATATACGCTTGTCTGGCGGCGTTTCATGGCCAGCCAGACCGCCCCCGCCGAACAGATGCGCACCACGGTCGACGTCGCGGCGAAAGCCTCCGATTCGAAGACCTACACCTTCCGTTCCGTCGCGACGGTCACTACCTTCCCCGGATTCCTCAAAGTCTACGACATCCGCGAGGAAGGCTCCGACGAGGAGGACGAGGACACCCGCGACGCCGAGGCGCTCAAAGCTCTCCGCAAAGCCGATCCGTGTGCACTCAAGGATCTCCTCACCGAGCAGAAATTCACCGAGCCCCCGCCTCGCTTCTCGGAAGCGACGCTCATCAAGGAGCTCGAATCCAACGGCGTGGGGCGTCCGTCCACCTATGCGACCATCGTCAACACCATTCAGGAACGCAAGTATGTACTGAAGGAAAAGGGAAAACTCATCCCGACCGACCTCGGCTTCCGCATCAACGATTATCTCGTGGAACGCCTGCCGGAACTTTTCCAGGTCGGTTTCACCGCGAAAATGGAAGATGAACTCGACCAGGTGGAGGAAGGCAAGGTACTGTGGACCTCCATGATGCATACCTTCTATAACAAGTTCGAGAAATGGCTTCAGGAGGCCAAGTCGCAGGGCGCACCCGCCGCCTCCAAAGTCAACGCGCTTCTCAACCTGATGGATAATTTCGAAGACTGGAATCCGCCCGAAAAAGGCGAAAAGCGCGTCTATGACGACAAAAAGTTCTACAAGTCGATCTGCCGGAACTTCACCGACGGCAAAGCGCTGTCCGCTCCTCAGTGGGAAGCACTCCTCCGCCTTGCGGTGAAGTATCGCGACAAACTCCAGGGGCTTCCGGAATGTGCGGCCAGAAACGGCTTCGAAGACGAATTCAGCGCCTCTGTCGAGGAACTGGACCAGCGCAATGCCCGCGCAGAGGAACGCCGCCAGAAACAGGAAGAAGCCGCCGCGGATGCTCCCGCCCAGGATAAAATCGCAGATGCCTTCACAGCAATGAAGGCGATCGCCTGGAGGGAACCGGAAAAGGGCTCCCGCCGTTTCTTCGACGACAAGAAATTCTTCGAATCCCTCCGCAGACAAAGCGAACAGGGGCGTCCCCTGAGCGAAAAGCAGCTGGCCGCCCTCGGCAAACTGGCCGAACGATACAAGGAACAGCTTCCGACCTTCGATCACATCGTTTCCGTGCTGAATCTTCCGACCGCCGATCCCGCGAAGGAAGCCGCCTCCTCCGCCTCCATGACGGAAGCCGACGAACTTCTCCGGAAAATGAAAAGTATCTCCACATGGGAAGAACCCAAAAAAGTCAGAGGCCGCGTCTATGACGACAAGGTCTTCTTCGAATCGCTGGCCAAACAGCGCGGCGCCGGAAAAGTCCTCAGCGACAAGCAGCTGGCCGCCCTGAAGAAAACCGCCGCCAAGTATTCCATCTCATAACGCAATCCTGAAACCGACAGGGAGAACGCCATGGAAAGGCTCCAAAGAATTTGTGCGGTCGAACCGAGGGAAAACGGTTCCTCGCTTCTTTACATCCGCACAAAGCAGGGAACCGTGGAGCCCCGTGAAATCTCCTTCCGGCCTTTCCTCCTGACCGCGTTCAGCGCCTTTCCGCCGGACCTCCCCGGAGTCCGCGCGGAATCTCTCAGCGGCGACGGAGACCTCCGCTGGCTCGTCTCCTTCCCGGACATGAATGCCTATGAACAAGGAGTGGACCTCCTGAAGAAAAGCACCGGGTTCGCCGCCGGACAGCCCAACGCGCCCTACCGTCTTTTTTCCGACCTCACACAACAGGTCCTCATCCAGAATGAGTTGCGCCTCTTCGAAGGCATGACTTTCCCGGAAATCCGGCGGATGCAATTCGACATCGAAACACTTTGCACGCCCGGCTACGAATTCCCCAACCCGAAACGCGTGGACGACTCGATCATCATCATTTCCCTTTCCGACAGCACCGGATGGGAAAAAGTCCTCAGTCTGGAAGAATATTCCACGGAAAAGGCTCTGCTGGAAGCCTTCGTCGCCGCCGTCGCGGAACGCGATCCGGACGTTCTGGAAGGACACAACGTATTCCGTTTCGACCTGCCGTATCTGGAGGAGCGCGCCAAGCGTCACCGGGTCCTGCTCAAGCTCGGGCGGAACGGCGCAACTCCGTCGAAACGGAACTCCCGTTTCAATATCGCGGAGCGGACCGTGACATACACCCGTTACGACATCTACGGCAGGCATGTTTCGGATACTTATTTCCTGCTTCTTTTTTATGATGCGGTTCATCGGAACCTGGACAGCTACAACCTCAAATACGCGGCAAAGCATTTCGGCGTCGCCGCGCCCGAACGCACCTATATGGAAGGCTCGAAGATCACGGAAGCCTGGACGAATGACCGCGCCCGCCTGCTCCGCTATGCGCTGGACGATGTCCGTGAAACCCGTTCCCTTTCTTCGATCCTCTCCCCGAGCTGGTTCTATCAGACGCAGCTCCTGCCGCTCGGATACCAGAACGCGATCGTCCGGGGCAACGCGACCAAGATCGACGCCCTGTTCGCCGCGGAATATCTGAAGGCGCGCCACGCCCTGCCGACACCCGAACGCGGACGCCCCTTCTCCGGCGCCCTCACCCACGCCTTCGACGCCGGCGTCTTCGACCGCATCGACCATTGCGACGTCCGTTCCCTGTATCCCTCCATCATCCTCTCCGAAGGCTGGGTCCCCGCACGGGATTCCCTCAAAATCTTTCCGGAATTGCTCGCCAAGCTCCGCTCCTTCCGTCTGGAGGCCAAGGACTCCGCCAAGAATGCCTTCACGCAGGAAAAGAAGGACTACTACAACGCCCTCCAGTCGGCCTTCAAAATCCTGATCAACTCCTTCTACGGTTATCTCGGATTCGAACAGGGATTCCTCAACGACTACGAGATGGCCGAGAACGTCACCGCCAAGGGACGCGAAATCCTGACGCTGATGCTGGACACCCTCGAAAAGATCCCCGCCAAGATCATCGAAATGGACACAGACGGCATCTACTTCCAGCTCTCGGAAGGCAAGACGCTCCACGAGGTCGGGGAACGGCTCGAAAATGTCCTGCCCCATGGAATCGAAGTGGAGTTCGACGAATCTTTCCAGGCAATGTTCTGCTACAAAAGCAAAAACTATGCCCTGCTCTCCGCCAACGGCGAAATCTCCATCACCGGCGCGGCGCTGAAATCGCGCGGACTCGAACCTTTCCAGCGCCGTTACATGGAACAGGTCATCAATGCCCTGCTCCACCACGACGGCGCAACCGTCGCCAGAATCCACGCCGAGTTCACCGAAGCTGTCAGAACCCACGCCCTGCCCTTCTCGGATCTCGCCAAAAGTGAAACGCTCGCCGACTCGCCCGACACTTACAAACGGAAGCTGGCAGCCGGAACCGGACGCCGCAGCGCCGCCTACGAACTCGTCCTCCGCTCCGGACGCGAATACCGGCAGGGCGATCAGGTCACATTCTACATCACAGGAACCAAAAAGAAAGTCGCCGTGGTGGAGAACTCCAAGCTGCTCGCCGACGCCGATGAAAACGTCCGGGACGAAAATGTGGAATATTATCTGGACAAACTGGAGGAGCTGAGACAGAAATTCGCGCCGTTCATCCAAACGGACCTCCCCCCGGCCGGAGATGATCTCTTTTCCCTGAACGCCTGATTACGCCTTTTTGTTTCTTCTGGATTTCCGCATTCCCGTTTGACTTTTCGGCGTGGATATATATATTGATTGTTAGAGTTTTTTCTGCGACAACAACCGGGAGGTATTGAAATGTCCATCAAATTTGAAAAAGGCTTGTTTTTGACCTTGACTGCCGCCACCGTTCTTTTCGCGGCCGGATGTGCTTCTCCGCGTGTCAAGCCCTCCACGGAAGTGGACCCCGACACGGATCCTCTGGGCGGGGCAATCACCAGCGGGGACGTCCGGACAGTCGCCTCGAAAATGTGCCCGGCGATTCTTGCCGTGCCGGAAGTGGCCGAATGTCCGCCTCCGGTCCGCATTCTGATCGCCGACTTCAAGAACAACAGCCGTTTCCTGATTGACAAAGATCTTTTCGCCAACCGTCTCCGCACGGAACTGAATACCTTCGGCGGCGGGAGAGTCCGCTTTTTGAGCAAAAGCGTGACCGTCCAGAACGAACGCGGCAAAGTCCTCACGCTCCGGCAGCAGGACGTCGTCCGCAAAAACCTGAAGGAACTCGGCGCGGAAATCGCGAAACTCCCGTGGGTGGCTGCCAGTCCGAACCCGATCAAAATCGCGGTGATCCCGGTCATCAACACAAATCTGGTGAACCTGAACGCGGACAGTTTCGCCGCCATGCTCCGCTCGGAAATCGTCAATGCGGCGGGCGGAAAAGTCCAATTCCTGATGCCCGGCGCGATTCAAGGCGCGGACTACTACCTGACAGGACAGTTCGTTCCTGAAAGCATGAGGGTGGAAGGCATCATCAACCTGATGACCTATGTTCAGGTGATCGAGGACCGCGTGAAGCGCGGACAGTCCCTCGACCTGACCGACGGACGCGTTCCGGCCACCAGCAACACCTCCTCTCCCCTGATCGGCACCGAGATCAACATCCAGCGCGAATCCGAACTGGTCCGCATGATGCGCGATCCGGCTCTCCGGGCAGACCCCAACGTGAACAAACGTTTCAACGTCATGCTCGTGAAACCGGATACGAAAGTGGCGGTTTTCGAAAAGATGTTCCTGCTTGACCGTCAGATCACCGACAACAGCGACAAGACGAATTTCATCCTCTCCGGAGAGATCAATGCGCTTTCCCAGCGCCGTCGCGGAGCCGCTTCCGATTACCTCCTGATAACCGTCAACCTGGTCGATCCTGAAACCAACGACATGGTCTGGGAAGGTTCTTACGAAACAAAACGCATTACGGATGAAGGAATCGTTTACCAGTAATCCGTAACCGGCATCATCAATTCAAGGAGTCTTTCTCATGAAAACCACAGTAAAACTGATCATTTTCAGCGCGTTTGTCGCGCTTGCCCTGATCTCCTCCACCGCCTGCCGCGCAACTCAGAACGCCACCGGCGCGAACCGGGAACACATCGAAGAGGAAGGAACGGTCATCGTTGCCCGTCCGGAAAAATACTTCATTTTCTTCGGATCCTACTCCATCGGCGAATACCTCGACATCACGTATGACCGTCTGACCCGCAATCAGGCGGGACAGACCGGCATCGAAGTCGGTATCCGTTACAAGGGGGCACTCCGCTGGTATAACTTCCTGAACCGCTCTCCTGAATACGTCACGCTCTATGTCCGGGCCGACTTCTATCAGGGCACCCGGATCGGGAAGGCCTATGGTCCTCCGATTTATTCCACGAACCGCCAGATTGTCCATATCAGGCTCGGCGACACCTTCAACTTCAAGGCGGTATGTCCCGATGTAAGAGGACAGAGCTGCCAGATATTCATCTCGGAATAAGGCGGGGAACGGAATGCGGAGATTTCCTTACGCGCACGTGCCGACCCTTCTTTGCGCGGCCGCCCTTCTTCTGGCGGCCGGATGCGCTTATGAAGGCGACTTCGTAAAAAAGAGTGAACTCGAACTCAAAGCGATGGAAGTCACCGCCACAAAAGGCAGTCAGCTGTTCCAAAGCGGCCAGTATCAGGAGGCGGACAAGGTCTTCACCGAACTCGGACGCGAACGCACTGTCAGCCAGCCGCTTTACCGGTATGAGAAAGTCTCGATTCTGCTTCTTCAGGGAAAATACGATGAAGCGCACGAGCTGATGCTGAAACTCAAAAACGATCTGGACTTCGTGACCGACAAGCAGCTGGAGGACAAAGCAACCAGCCTCTGGCACGGAGAACAGAACAAGGTATTCAAGGGCGACCCCTATGAGCGCTGCACCCTTCATGCGTTTCTGGCGCTCTCGTTCCTCCGCAAAGGCGATCCCGGAAATGCTCTCGCCTGCGTGAAAAGCGGGCTCCTTTTTGACGCCGACACGGAAAAGGGAGCCTATACGTCGGACTATGCTTTGCTCCTTTTCATCGGAGCCATGTGCCACCAGCGCCTGGGGAATTTTCAGGAAGCCATGCGCTTTCAGAAACAGGCTATCCAGGCACTGGCTACACGAAATGTGAAGGTCGCGGCCAATCCGGACGGACAGCCGATCGTTTCGGGAACCTCCTTCGACCCGTTCCTGAAAGACTGCAACACGGTCCTCGTTTTCTGGGCAGGAAGCCCCCCGACGATGATTCAGCAGGGCGAATACAAGGAGGACCGTCAAATCATCGGCGGAGCGATGACGCTCGATTCCCTTGTCCTTGCTTATGGGAACCCCGCCGAACGTTTCCTCTTTCCCCGTTATCTGGCCGACATCAATTTTCAGGCCCTCACGCGGGGCAACCGCATGATGAATGAAATCCTGAAGGAAAAAGCCTTCTGGAAACTCTTCATCAATACGACCTCCACGGTCCTCTTTGCAACCGGAGTGGTCCTTCTGCAGACAGGAAACACTTACATGATTATTGCCGGAGGCAGCTGCATGGCCGCCGGAACTATCGGATACATCGTCGCGTGGTGCATCAACCCGGAGGCGGACATCCGGCACTGGAAAAACCTCCCCGGCGAACTGGTGATCCTCCCCCTGAAACTTCCTCCCGGGCGCCAATGTTTTTCCTTGTCCGGCTATCTGGGCGCGGACAAGGTCATTACGCGGAACTATGAGGTCGATATCCGCGGCGACATTCCGTTGAATGTGGTTCACATCCAGATGGACAAGGGCGCCATGATTTCTCCCGCAATCTTCCAGAATAACATACAGCTGCTCGCCATTGCTGCCTTCTCCGCCTCAACCTCCGTTTCTCCGATGCAGTATGAAATCAATGCCGGCCAGGTGGAAAACGTCCGTGCGACGCAGGGCAACCAGATCCAGAATCTCGCTGGAGCCGCTCTCCAGAAAGCCTTTTATTCCATGATACAGTCGACGGTAAAGGAATAACGATGAAAAACAAGTGGATTTCCCTCCCCGCCGTGTTCGCTGTCCTGATGATCACCGGCGCATGCACTCATACGTATTACATTCCGAAAGACATCCCCGACTATTCGGAACTCAAGGAAAAAATCAACACTTCCGCCGTGTGCATGCAGTATCCGCATCCGATGATCGTACCGGAATGCGACCGCCTCCTCTATGAGGAACTCCTGAAGAACGGCTATTCAAACACGATTTTCAACAGAGTCCCGGTTTCCCTGAGGGAACTGGAGGCGGAACACATCATCCAGCCGCTCTACCTTTCATACACATATCTTCAGGGAAAAGAGGAGATTATCATTACCTATCAGCTGGTTGTGATGGTTCGGCCGCCCGGAGTTCTTGACAGCAGCGGACAACTGGTCTATGGCTCGCCCCGTTATTTTCAGGCGTTTTCAAGAAAAACGGTGAAGTCAATAGAACAATATCCCTTCTTCACCGCGGAAAATATGTTGCCCGTCATTCAGAATCTTTTCAGGAACCCGGCATTCAGGAAAGCGCTGGAACCGGCTCCGGTTCCAGTCCCGGTCCCTCCGAAAAAATAACCTTCACCTGATTGCTCGCTCATATACGCGCAAATAGGATTCGGCCGCCTTTTCAGGAGAATTGTTCCGTTCCGCATACTGACGTGCGCCCGGCCTGAGTTTCGGACTGTCCCGCAGAACCTTGAAAATCGCATCGGCCATACTTTCCGGCTCGAACGGTTCTGCCAGCACGCCCGTTTCGCCGGGAACCGCCAGTTCGGGGAGTCCCGCTGTCCGGAATGCCGCGACAGGAGTCCCGCATGCCAGGGATTCCACACAGGTGTTCGGATAGTTGTCCACCACGCTGGGAGTCACAAAGGCATCCGCGGCACTGTACAACTCCGCCATTTCAGCTTCCTCCTTCACGACGCCCGCAAAAGAACACGGGAAAGGGACATCCGTCCGGAAAAATTCGGCGTCTCCCTGTCCGAAACAGATCAGATGGAGTTCTCCGGCGGGAATCCTTCCCGACAGGAATTGAAACGCCTGTTTTAAGAGTCTCATCCCCTTGATGGGACTCTCCACCCTCTCCGCCCCGAAAAGCAGGATGCGCCGGGAAGGTTCGATTCCGAAACGTTCCCGGATACCCGACCCGCCGCGCGGATGAAACACATTCAGGTCCAACGGATTGCGGATGACTTCGCAATGGGTTCCGCTGAACAGGGCGCTTCGGATGAGCTGTGCCGCATTCCAGCGGCTCGGCGCGACAAATTCCACCCGGAGATTTTTCCAGCATCTCTTTTTATAGCGCCATATCAGACGGTCCAGGTCGGGGCCGGATGCCCCTCTTGGAAAATTGTCGGCGCGGTATCCTTCCAGAAACCGGCGGTCTCCGTGAAGCGTGTCCACACAGAATTCCGAACCGCAATACGCCCAGTTGTCATGAAGGGTCCAGACCAGCGGTTTCCGGATTTCCGGAAGGGAGCCGATGGAAAGGAAATCGCCGCAGATCCAGTGAAGATGAACGATGTCGACATCGGACGCGTTCAGTTTTTTCACATCCGCAAAGGGGAAAAGACTCTCCGAACGGCTCGATGGATTCGGAGAACGGCAAAACTGATCGCGGAAAAGATCGATGCCCTTCCGGAGACAGCGCATGGGAGGATTCAGGAAACGGCGGCGGAAAGGCGGAATGATTCCGTCGGGAGAATCCCGGAAACAGATCCGGCTGTCCACCCCTGCCCGGCAGAGGGCTTCATGAATCCGCCGGGAAGCAATTCCGGCGCCCCCGGTCGGAAAAGTGCATACATGGAGAACCTTCATGGTCACATCCAGTCCTTGAAGGTGATTTTCGACAATCCGTAGCGGATGAAATCCTTCCAGTCTCCCTTGTAGACCAGCAGGAAAATCCGCCGGTCGTTGGCTTCATTCACGGCCTTCCGGGAGGGATGTTTCAGTTTTTCCGGCAGCATGTCGAAAGAACGTGCGTCTGTCTCCGAAAGCATCGCATGCGTCGACTGAACACGCCCGATGTTCGAAATCATGTTATAGTTGGGCAGGATGCAGAGTCCTCCATTCTTCAGGATCGTATAGAACCACATCCAGTCCCATACATCGGAAAACCACGGTGCACGCTGGTGACATTTCTGGAAAATCCGGGTGAACCGCCATTGCATGTAGGGGTGTTTCGGCAGAAGAGAGCGGATTTGCCCGGATCGTTTGAACTCCTCGAAATCCGGCATACGAAGATCGAATTTCTTCCAGGCGCGCCGCCAGGTCGCCCAGCCCCACGTCAGAGCAAAACGGGAAAATTCATACGAGGCGTCCGAGGCACGGGCCTGGAAATAGTGGCTGCCGCCGATGACCATGATCTGTTCGTCGTTTCTGTAATACGCGAGCATCTCCGAACAGAAACGGAAAAAATCCGGCGAAGGGAGACAGTCGTCTTCCAGGATGATCCCCTCCTCCACATGCTCGAAAAACCAGGTGATCGCCTGCGCCGGAGCCTCCCGGCACCCGAGATTCTCTTCCCTGAAACGATATTCCACTTCACAAGGCCAGTCCACATTCCGGACGAGTTCGCGCACCTGGGCGCATCGGGGAGTATCGGAGGCGGAACCCGGACGCGGACCGTCCGCGGCCACAAACAGTTTTCGCGGCTGATAAGCACGGATCGCTTCGAATACCCGCCGGGTAGTTTCCGGACGGTTGAACACGATCAGCAAAACCGGTGTTTCGCCCATTTTTCCGTCTGCCTTTCTTGATTCTGAAGTATCGCATACTGTAGCACCGCCGCAAGGAAAATCAAGCAATCCCCACTTGACTTTGAACCGGAAACACGGTATAGTTTCCCAAAGGATACGCCATCATGAAGATCTCTGTCATCACTGCCGTTTTCAATGCCGAAAATTCCATTGCGAAATGCGTGGACAGCGTCGCGTCGCAGCAAAATGCGGATTTCGAGCATATTCTGGTTGACAACTGTTCAAAAGACCGTACCGTTCAGCTGGCTCTCGAACACAATCCGAATCTGAAAATTCTTTCCGAACCGGACCGGGGAATCTACGACGCCATGAACAAAGGCGCCCGTCTTGCTTCCGGAGACATCCTGGCCTGGCTCAATGCCGATGACTCCTACTTTCCAGAGACTTTCCCGACAGTTCTCCGGATATTTTCCGAACATCCCGAAGCTATGATTGTTCACGGCAATCTGAGCGTAAACGGGAGGGAAGTCCGTCCTCCTTCCCCTCCGGCATCCTTCGGCGGGGCACGGATCTTTCATCCGGCCGCATTCATCCGCCGTGAACTTTTTGAACAGTTCGGTCCGTTCGATCCCACCTATAAGATTTGCGCCGATCTGAACTTTTTTCTCAAATCCAGAAAGGCGGGTGCCGAATTTCACTATGTGGACAGGATTTTCACGGAGTTCGCATTGGGCGGAGCCAGTACAAAACACCGCATTCTGACGGCGGAGGAAGTCCGCCGTGCCCTCCTTGAAAACGGTTTCGGATGGTTCCGGGCAAACTTCTTCTACTCCTGCATGCGCCTGCGGGGATTTGCGGCGAAATGTTTTGGCCGTATACCTCGGGCGAACTCAAATTGAATTTTCCGAAAAAATGAATCCGCAGCTTGCGATTTCGGAAAACTCATGTATAATATAAGGCATTCAGCCCGATATGGAACCGTAGCTCAGTCGGTTAGAGCAGGTGACTCATAATCACCGGGTCGCTGGTTCGAGCCCGGCCGGTTCCACCACTTTTATCTTACATTCAAGCCGCTTGTAATGAACGATTTGCACCTTTTTATCCCACAAAATATCTTTTTTTCCTGCGGGGTTGCTGTTTTTGTCCTTGGCATATTAGCTCCTTGCGATGACGGTTGTGTCATCATCATATCATATGCAACATGATGAAACAACAACACAGAAAAAACACGAAAAAATTCGATATTTGTACCGAATTTGTACCGTCAGAGGATTTTCGATGCCGTCATGCAAAAAGAGGAAGCACACGTAAGTGCTTGCTAATGAATGGGAAAAGAGGATGGGGTGGATGACGGGACTTGAACCCGCGACCTCCTGGGCCACAACCAGGCGCTCTAACCAACTGAGCTACAACCACCATGAAAAACAGGTCACTAATATACCCCGGTTTGTCCGAATTTCAAGCAGTCCCCGGATAAATATTGAAAAACTTCCGGAGAAAATTCAGAATAAAAATGAGGGACAGACTCAAAGAATCCGAATGATAAAAATCCCCGGGAACGTTACGTTTTCCACGGGGATTTGCGTCAAATGAAAACGGAAAGGTTATTTTCCGCAGCACTTCTTGTACTTCTTTCCCGAACCGCAGGGGCAAAGATCGTTTCTGCCGACTCTCGGAACATCCCGCTTGAAGGAGATGTTGATCTCGGGCACTTCCTCCGACTGAGGCTGTCCGCCGCCCGGGAGTGATTTTGCAGGCTCCGCCGGAGAATCCGCGAACTGATCCAGAGACTCGTGAACGGCGGTCATGGGCATGGAAGCGAACATCTGTTCGAATGCCTGAATGGAAGTGGCGGAACGGAACATGTTGGTCAGGATTTCCTGATCGATGTCCTGCATCAGGATGTCGAACATCTTGAAGGCTTCCTGCTTGTATTCGACCAAGGGATCCTTCTGCGCATACGCCCGCAGACCGATGCTGGAGCGGAGGTTGTCCATCGCATAGAGATGGTCCTGCCAGAGACGGTCCACGGCGCTGAGAATCAGGTGGCGTTCGAGCCAGACCAGTCCTTCGGGATCTTCGACGGACTCCTTGAGGGCGTACATCTCCTTGACACGGGCCACGATCGCGTCGCACATGGCATCGACGTCAGGCTCCCCATTGGGTCTGAACTTGAAGACGGCCTTCTCGTCGAAACCGATGGGGAAGGTCATATTGAGCCAGCCCATCAGGGAATCGCGGTCGATGCCGGAGCTGCCGGATGAATCCTTGGAGGCAGTGGCAAGGGCATTCTGGATATGGCGGAAAATCGCGGTATCAACGATGGTGAAAATTTCCTCGCGGCAGTTGTCGTTGTAGAGGGTTTCCTTGCGGAAGCCGTAGATGACTTCGCGCTGCTTGTTCATCACATCGTCATATTCCAGCGTGCGTTTGCGGATGGAGAAATGGTGCTGTTCAACACGGCGCTGGGCGGTTTCGATGGACTTTGTCAGCCAGGGATGCTGAAGCTCCTCGCCTTCTTCCAGTCCGAAGCGCTCCATGATACGGACGATGCGGTCGGAACCGAAAAGACGCATGAGATTATCTTCCAGAGAGACGTAGAAACGGGAGGTGCCGGGGTCGCCCTGACGTGCGGAACGGCCGCGCAGCTGGCGGTCGATCCGGCGGGAATCGTGCCGGGAACTGCCGATGACATAAAGGCCTCCCAGATCAGCAACGCCTTCTCCGAGCTTGATGTCGGTTCCGCGTCCGGCCATGTTGGTGGCAACGGTGACGGCGTATTTCTGTCCGGCGCGCGCCACGATATCGGATTCCATGGCGTGGTTTTTCGCGTTCAGGACGTTGTGCGGGATTTTACGGAGTTTGAGCAGACGGCTGACCAGTTCGGAATCTTCCACGGAGATGGTGCCCAGCAGAACGGGCTGTCCGCGCTTGTAGGCTTCCTCTGTCTCATTGACGATCGCGTTGAATTTCTCACGCTTGGTCTTGTAGACGCTGTCGTTGTGGTCGAACCGCTGGCAGGGCTTGTTGGTGGGAATGACCACCACGTCCAGCTTATAAATCTGGTGAAACTCGTTCGCCTCGGTTTCGGCGGTGCCGGTCATGCCGGCGAGCTTCTCATACATACGGAAATAGTTCTGAATCGTGATCGTGGCGAGGGTCTGGGTCTCTTTTTCGATCTCGACGTTTTCCTTGGCTTCAAGGGCCTGATGGAGACCGTCGCTGAAACGGCGTCCGGGAAGGATTCGTCCGGTATGTTCGTCGACAATCAGGACCTTGTTTTCAGCCACGACGTAATGGACGTCCTTTTCGAAGAGGCAATAAGCGCGGAGGAGCTGGGAAAGGTTCTGGAGGCGCTCGCTCTTTTCGGCGAACTCCTGCTGGAACGCCTGCTTCTTCTCCGCTTTTTCACGTGCGGAAAGCATTGCATCCGTGTCGATCGCATGAATGGACTCGAGAAGGTCCGGAAGCACGAAGGCGTGCGGATCGTCCGGGGACACCGCGAGACGCCCTTTTTCGGTAAGGTCGGCCTCGTGGTGCTTTTCATCCATGGCGAAGAAGAGATCCGCCTGGACCTCCTGAAGCATGCCGCGGTTCTGGTCGCTCTTGACGGACATTTCCATTTTCTCGAGACGTTTGAGGACATCGGAGGACTCCAGGATGTGCATGAGCTGCTTGTGCTGGGGCATTCCGAGCCTGACCTGAAGAAGTTTCCGGATGGCGGTTTCCATCTCATCCTCGGAGGCGTTCTCCTTGGCAAGGACGGTGCGCGCTTCCTGAATGAGACGTCCGCAGAGCAGATTCTGACGGTTGAAAAGATCGGCGATGGCGGGACGGAGCTTCTCGAACTGATGGGTGGAAACGGCAACCGGGCCGGAGATGATCAGCGGGGTTCTGGCTTCATCGATGAGGATGGAGTCGACTTCGTCGATGATCGCGTAGAAGTGGTTGCGCTGGACGAGATGTTCGAGGCGCAAAGCCATGCCCATGTCGCGAAGGTAGTCGAAACCGAATTCGCTGTTGGTGCCGTAAGTGATGTCGCAGTTGTACTGTTCGCGGCGGTCGGCCGGTTCCATTTCGTTCTGGATGCAGCCGACGGTAAGGCCTAGATAGCGGAAGATGGTGCCCATCCACTCGGAGTCGCGGCGTGCCAGATAATCGTTGACGGTGACCAGCTGGCAGTTCTTGCCGGTCAGGGCATTCAGGTAAAGAGGAAGGGTGGCGACAAGTGTTTTGCCTTCGCCGGTGGCCATTTCAGCAATTTTGCCCTGATGAAGGACAATGCCGCCGATCAGCTGGACGTCGAACGGAACCATGTCCCATGTCAACTCGTGGTCGCAGACCGTGATGGTGGTTCCGCAGAGACGGCGGCAGGCATTCTTGACGACGGCAAACGCCTCGCACATGATGTCGTCCGTGGTCTCCCCGTTGCGGAGCCGTTCCTGAAACTCCGTGGTTTTGGCCTTGAGGGCCTCTTCGGAAAGTTTCTGGTATTCGATTTCCAGTTGATTGATCCGCGCCACATTCGGAATGAGACGCTTCACGTCGCGTCCCGACTTGCTTCCGAAAACAGCTTTCAATATTTTAGTGAGCATTGGAATGCCCCCTTCGTGTAAATGGTATCAATAATTCAAACAAAAACGGACTCAAGACTTGGAGCCGGGACGCTCGATGGGAACTCCGGCTTTGCACAGCGGACATTCCGCCGGATCGTACGTGGGCAGATTCAGGCGGATCAGGCTGTAGAGCGGGATTCCGAAATCGACGGTTCCGCCGCTGCGGTCGGTGACGATGCCGACCGCGACCGGATCGCCTCCGAGGGACCGGACCAGGTCAATGGTCTGCTGGACGCGTCCGCCCTTGGTCACAACATCCTCCGCCACAATGATTTTCTCGCCTTTCCGGATAGTGAAGCCCCGCTTGAGGACAAGCTGGTCGTTCTCCTTGTCGGCGAAGATCGCCTGAATGCCGAGGGCTCTCGCCAGTTCCTGTCCGACGAGGATTCCGCCGATGGCGGGAGAAATCACCGTTTCTGCACCAAGGTGCTTCATGCGCTCGGCAAGAGTCCGGCAGAGCTTTTCGGCAATGTCGGGAAAGCGGAAGAGAAGAGCCGCCTGGAAGAACCGGTCGCTATGCAGCCCGCTGCGGAGTATGAAATGACCGTTCAGAAGAGCTCCAGCCTTCTGAAAACTCTGAACAATTTCCTGATCTGTCATGATATACCTTCCATAGTAAATTTGTAAGTGGCTTATCTGAACGTATCGGAGGAAGTCGGTTCGATCCAGATGTGGAAGTCGACCTTTTTGTCTCCGAGATTCAAAGTGATCATGGTGTTGAGACGCGTAAGCAGCAGGGAGTAGGGAATCTTGACCTCGCCGGCGGGAACCGCCACAGCCACATTGCAGTCGCCCAGAATGGACTCCGCGTCACGAAGCGCGAGGATCAGGCTCTGGAGCTTGAGCAGCTTCGCCTTCAGGGAGGCGTCGAAAGAGTAGGGACGGTGGCACTTCGGACACAGGGCCTGAAAATCGGAGCGATCCAGCTCCATCAGATTGAATTTGACAACCCCTCCGCATCCGGATTCGACGCATACGAAATCCAGCTGGGCGCCGCGAGTATTCATTTCTTTTTTTTCTGTCATTTGGCAAGATCCTGCATGTAAACACTTGTGGTTGAATCCGTTCCCGGAAATTGATACACATTTCAATCGGTAATATAATCCGCCGGAGGCAAATATGAAAGAGCAGATTCAAAAAAAAAGCATATTTCTCGCGCGGACTAAGGAAGGGGAATGCGGGAAATGCCCTTGAAATTGAAGAGAGTCCGTTTGAAAAGCCGGCTCTCGCGGGATACAGTATGGCATCATGATACAGAATCAACTCCGGGGAAGAATCCGTACAATGCAGGAGAATCTCATACAGGTCACCGCGGCGGTCATCCGCCGGAACGGGGAAATCCTTCTCTGCGGACGTGCTCCCGGTTCCCGTCACGCGGAATGCATGGAGTTCCCGGGCGGAAAAACCGAAGAGGGGGAAACCCTGGACGAATGCCTCAAGCGGGAACTCCGCGAGGAACTCGGCGCGGAAGTGTACGTCATGGACCTGATCCATGTGGAACGTGTCCTCTTCGGAGAAAAAACGCTTCAGGTGAACTTTTTCCGGACGGCGCTCTGTCCCGGAACCCCGCCTCCCCTGCCCCGGGAAGGACAGCCGATGCGGTGGGTATCCGTCCGGACGCTTGACCGGGAGCCGATGCTTCCAGGCGATCGTCATCTTGCCGAACTCCTCGCCTCGACGGAAAAAAACGGAAAAAAACATGTCTGTGCACAATAAACCCCTATTGGAATGCGTTTAACATTTCAGAAAAGATTTTAAGAAATGATGAACAGCAGCGAGCATGAAGCAGATGATCTTACTCTCATCAAGGGCTATCTGGCAGGCAATGCCGGGGACTTCACGGCTTTGTATGAGCGTTACAAGAGGCAGCTGTACGGTTACTTGAACAAAATGCTCAATGCTGACCGCTCGAAAGCGGATGATCTTTTCCAGCAGACATGGGTCAAAGCGATCGACCAGCTGCCCCGGTACGAGCATCGACAGCAGTTCGGCGCCTGGCTCCTGAGGATCGCGCACAATCTGGCGATTGATTCCTTCCGGAAAAACGGAAGGCTCGCCCGATACGAGGCGGGAAGTCAGAACGAGCCGGAAAGCGGGTTCGACGCGGTGGACAACCGCGAGGATCCGTTGCGGAAAATGCACCGGGAGGAACTGGAAAAAGCCATCGAGCAGGCTGTGGAAAAGCTCTCGCCAGAACTGCGCGAGGTGTTCCTGCTGCGAAGGGAAAATGTCGCCTTCAAGGAGATCGCCCGGATTCAGGGGAGTTCGATCAACACCTCGCTGGCGAGAATGCAGTACGCTTTGAAAAATCTGCGCAAGACTCTTGCGGATTGGAATGAATAGAAAGGAGGCTGGAAATATGAAAACATGTGAAAAATTCATGATGGAAGCCATGCAGGACATGAATTCTCCGGAATTGGAGAAACATCTTGCCGCATGTCCCGAATGCGCCTCCAGCGTGGACATGCTCCGGCTCCTGAAGGAACTCCCTTCCGGAAATTCGGAAGTCCCGCCCGAACTGGATTCGGCCGTCCTCGGATATGCGCTGAAGAAAATGCCCGCAAAACACAAACATTCCCCGGTGTTCGTGCTGAAGTTCGTCTGGCTCCCGGCCGCGGCCGCGTTCATGATCTGCCTCGGACTCCTCTACGCACTCCATCCCTTCGAAATCTGGAAAACCTCTGCCGTACAAGTCGGCAAGGCCAAAACTTCGGTACACTATGACATGATGGACAATCTCGATTCGGAAATTTTCCTGCTCTCCTCCCAGATTCAGGAAACTTCCGTGCGGCTGAGAAACGTAACGGCATATTCAACCATCGCGCAAAACAGGATTTACTGACATGAAGATTCATCGAAACTGGCCCCCCTTCCTTTCGCTGGTTCTGGCTCTTTCCGTGGGCATGAGCGCCCTGTGCGCCAATCCGCGGGAATCCGCCAGTCCCGGACAGGAAAAGGCAGAGACTTCTCCTGACGAGACACGTCCTGAAGGCCCCCCTCCGCGCGGACGGAATCCCCATGCGGGGTTCTTTTCCAAACTGAGCGCGGAGGAACGGGCGGAAATCGATCAGCTGGCACGTTCGAACAATCAGGCCGAACTCCGGAAAAAAATGCGGGAACTTTTCCAGAAATACCGTCCGCCCGAAGCCAAACTGGTGGATGAACTCAGTGAAAAATATCTGGCCGCAAAAACGGACGCCGAAAAGACAACGATCAAAGCAGAGTTGGAAAAGGCGGTGCGGGTCCAGTTCCAGAAGCGTCTTGAATTCACCAAAAACAATATCACCTCTACGGAAGAGCAGCTTGAGAAAGCCAAAAAAGATCTGGATCGTCTGAAAATTTTTTATCAGAACAGTCAGAAAGATTCTGAAAAAATCATTCGCGAAAGAGTCGAACAGATGTGCCTTCCGAAAGAAAAGCGGAAAAAGACTTCCTGGGGCGACAAATCAAAAGAACCGAGACCGTTTGTTGAGTCCCGTCCCCCGCAGCCTCCCCCGAATGAATAATTGAATCCCCTCCCCGGAGGGCAGAGGTTTTCTCTCCAGACACACACCACCCTTTGCCCTCCGGTCTTTTTTTCTCTTCTTCCCCTTCACCGCTAACCGGATTTCAAATGGAGGAAGGACCTGTCTCCCCAAAAAACGCCCCGGCAGTTGCGTCATTTTCGGTGCAGTTTTTTTGATTTTTTTTTGAAAAAGCTCTTGAAATCGGCAAAGCTCCCGATATATTAGACCGTAAACCGTTTTTGGTTTTCATGGAGCAATGGAAAAATGGCCGAACAGAAAACAGAGCATTTGAAGCGGATGATTGTCCGCTACATTCGTGAGCAGCAGCTCAAGAGCGGGGAACGCCTGCCGTCCCAGGATTTTTTCCGTAAAGAGTTCTCCTGCGGAACCACCACGGTCCGCGCCGCAATCGAGGAACTTAAAAACGACGGCGTCCTGGAAGTCAGGGACAAAGTCGGCGTCTATGTGATCGACCCCAACGCGGACGGCCATACCGCCAGTGTGATCGGCATTTGCGCCATGTATTCCGACAGCCCCTACTACTGCTGTCTGCTCTGCGCCATCCAGAGCCATCTGAACCGTCTCGGATGCATGGCGCATCTCTTTTTCAAATACAAGCCGGGCAACCAGGACAAGCCCCTTCTTTACTATGACACTTCCGACTACCCCGGACTCGCCCGTTCCGTGGAAGGCAAAATTCTCGACGGCATCATCCATCTGGACGACTTCAACGACCGCTCCCTCCGTTTCCTTGCGAAAGCGGGTATTCCGACCCTCTCCGCCTGCGGACTTCCCCTCTCCGAAAACAGCGTTTCCTATGATCTTGTAGACATCCTCCGGCGGATGTGCGCCCGACTGAAAAAAATGAATGTGAAGCGTCCGGCTCTGGTTTCGGTCAAAGCCACGGAGAAACACCTCGACCCGCTCTTTCCGGAATATACCGGCGGCAAGGGAATCATTCTTGCCAATGAAACCTTTGCAGACGGCAGCCGTTTTATTGAAAAATTCATGGCTCTCCCGGAAAAGAAACGTCCGGACATCATTCTGTATATGGATGACATTCTCGCCCAGTCCATCACGTCCAAACTGGTCTTCCTCCTGCCTCGCGAACAGCTTCCAAAAGCCGTGATTTTCCGCAGCAGACAGCTCCGCGCCACCTTCGCCGTTGAAAATCCGGCATTCTTCAATATGGATCTGGACCACTTCGCCGCACTGATCGTCAATACTCTTATGAAAAATGTGAAAATCGGCAATATCCGCATCGGACGAGTCTACTACCGTCCGGAGGAAGAGCCGGAAGTCTCTTTGAAACAGACAGCAGAGTGTTTTTCGGAACCGGACAAAATAAATTGAGGAGGAACAGGATCATGAAAATCAAAAATCGCCGTATCAACCAATTCACATTGATCGAGCTTCTGGTCGTCATTGCAATCATTGCGATTCTGGCCGGAATGCTTCTGCCCGCACTGAACCGCGCCAGAGCCTCCGCCCGCGGCATTGCATGTCTTTCCAACGTCAAACAGCTTTACAATTACTGGACCCTCTATGCCGGCGACAACAAGGAATTCATCCTGAACGTCAATCGGAAAGACGCCTTTTCAGCTCCGGGAATCCCTGCTCACTGGGGAGAACAGATCCTTTTCGAATACTTCAACATCCGTTCCGACAAAAACACCGCAACCACCTCGAAACTCTTCCTCTGTCCCGAAGACAATAAAAAGAACGGCATCTATGTGAACATCAAGATGATTCCGTTCTCCTACGCCTACAACTATGCATGCGGCTACGAAACTTTCACGCTGGCCTGCGGGTCACCCCCATTCTACAAACTTTCCCAGAAGAACGCTTTTCCCGACAAGACCATGCTGTTCGGCGACCACTGGAAACGTTTTACACCGACCGCAAATGTGCTGGACAAAATCCGTTTCTCCTATGGGCGTGACATCGGAGTCTACCGCGCCCATTCGGGAGGAATGAACGCGGTGTATCTCTCCGGCAACGCCCGGATCGCCAACAGCGCATGGTGGCACGCGGTCTGCTGCAACAACGACCTCTGGAATGCACCCAGTACGACCTGGATAGGAGAAAGGTTCAACTGATGAAAAACATAAATTTTTTCTTTTGCCTGCTGTTCCTCGTTTTCGGCGGAACCCTTTGCGCCGGAGTGCAACTGAGTTCGAACGGAAAAACGCCGTATGTCATCGTCAAAAGCGCCGACGCGACGGAAGCCGAATCGTTTGCCGTTTCCGAGTTGAGTTCATATCTGAAACGGATCACCGGAGCGGACTTCAGAATCGTGGAAGACAAGGCTCCCGTCCCCTCCCCCGCACTCCATGTGGGAAACACTTCGTTCGCCCGGAAAAACGGAATCGGCACCAACAAACTTGCACCGGAGGAATGGATCATCCGGCAAGTTGGAAAAGATATTGTTCTGGACGGAGGACGTCCGCGCGGCGTGCTGTACGGCGTATACGATTTTCTGGAAAGGTACGCGGGATGCCGCTGGTACGACCTCTGCACGGAAAAAGTTCCCGTCCATCAGGACCTTGCGCTGCCGGACACGGTGAATGTCCGCATGAAACCATTCATCCGTTTCCGTGATTTCTACTGGGTCAATGCGATCCGTCCGGAATATACTCTATGGGCCGTCCGCAACCACATTAACGGGCAGATCCAGAGAGAGGCAAAATATGGCTTCCGCGAAAGTTGCGGGAGCCCCTCTTTCGTGCACACCTATTATCAATATTCCAAAGACTTTCCGGACGAGTGCTTCTCCATGAATGCAAATGGAGAACGAATCCGTGCCCGCAACGAAAGCGGTCCGGGACAACTTTGTCTCACCAACCAAAAGACACTCAAACGCTGCATTGAAAAACTCCGCTCTTATATTGCGCATGACCGAAAAAAAGCCCTCGAAAGGAAGGAACCGTTCCCCCTGATTTATGAATTCTCAACTTTTGACAACTCCGACGACTGCCTTTGTCCGGACTGCTCTGCGGCAAAAGAAAAATTCGGAGGCGCCTCCGGACTCATGATCCATTTTGCCAATCAGCTTGCGGACTCGATTGCGGAAGAATATCCGGAAGTGATGGTAAGAGTCAACGCCTATCGGACGACAATGGAGCCTCCGAAAAAACCGATCAAAGCCCATAAAAACGTGATGGTCCGTCTTGCCGCCCTGGGCGTGGAATTCGAAGGCGCCAACGGACGCGATGTTCTGCGGCCCCTGACCGCGAAACAAAATCAGTTGTATGTACAGCACCTGAACGGCTGGAAAAATGTTTCCCGCCTCGGAATCTGGGATTATTTCCGCATGTTCGGACAGCCTTTCGGCGAGCCCGTGTCATGTATCGGAACCCGGGCGGAACTGTTCCGGAAATATCATGATCTCGGGGTCGAATCCATATTCATCGAAGGAGAAATCTATCCCGGCATGACCGATCATTTTCTGGACTTGCGCAACTGGCTCACCGGGAAACTGATGGTCGATCCGCTGGCCGATGTTCCCGCCCTGACGGACGATTTCATGAACGGCGTCTACGGCAAGGCCGCGCCCATGATGAAAGAGTATCTCGCCTATGTGGAAAAACGCATGAAGGAGGAAAATGACAATCTGGCGACACGCCATCCGTCGAAATGGGCGTATCTGGACGACGCTTTCTACCGGCATGCCAAAGACCTTCTGGACAAGGCCGAATCACTGGCGAAGGACAATCCGTCGGAACTGGCCCATGTCCGGCAGGAACGTTTTCTGCTGGACAGTTCCCTGCTGAATATGTTTGACAACTATCCGGACAATCCGCTCGGGTTAAGCAAAAAAGAACTGACGGATCGGGTCATTCTCGGAGAACAGGCGTTCTGGGAAAAATATCACGGAAAATCCTACTGGGCGGCCAACAGCCGGAAGCATACGGAAAAATACATCGCCATGCTGAACCGCCCTCCCCTTCCGAAAGAGTTTCAGGGGAAAACGGTGGCTTCGCATCTCTGCTGGTCGGACATCGCCACCCTTCAGAAAACCGTGGTGGACGACAAGGAGGCCGCGGGGGGCAGAACGCTGCTTGTCCCGGTGTTCAACGGCCTGAATCCGGACACTTTCCACGACAGGGATTTCCAGTATGGGGTCTATGCTCCGACGCACAATCCAAAGCAGCTGATCAACAAAACGATCCCGAAAAAAGATTTGCCGCAGGATGAAAAATATCACATCCACTATCTCGGGCGCACTCTCATCCCCGATCCGCAGACCTATTTGTGGCTTCATTGGTCCTGGCACATTCAGCCGAAGCTCGGACATCTTTACGATCCGGCCGAACTCGAAACAATGTTCGACTTATACGCCTCCCTGAAATTCGAAGGGCCCGCCTACGTGAAGGGGTCGCAGAAGAAAAACAATATCTTCCTCGACCGCATCATCGTGGTCCGTGCCGCAAAATAATCGTTCTCCTGCGGACAAACTCCGGTATCGGGAATCCTGTTCCCGTGCCGGAGTTTTCTTTTCTACCTTATATCTATATGGAAAAGGCAGACATCTTTTGAAACGGTGATCCGTTCCGGCTGTCATGCTTTCATCTCCAGGAAATGACGGACAGGTGCGTATGGACATTTTCCTTTCAGGGTTCCGCCGCCCCCTCTCCCGCCAGCGTCCTCATCTTTTCACCGATTCCATGCCTCTGCAAGAAAAAAATGCTGTTTTTCAGCAAACAGGGGGTTGACATTTCTCTTTTCAGCGATTATAATGTTGAACATAATAAACTTATTCCATCTATCAGAAACAGGAAAAACGATATGAAATCACTGGGAGAACTTCAAACAGTCACCCTGGCGGACGGCGTGGAAAATCGTCTGCTGGAATATATGCGGCAAGCCAGCCTGAACCCGGGAGATCCGCTTCCGAAAGAAGAAGAACTGGCGTCCCATCTGAATGTCAGCCGCCATATCGTGCGGGAAGGCGTCAGCCGTCTCAAGGCGCTGGGACTGATCGAATCCAGAAAGAAACGCGGCATGGTGATGAAACACCCGAGCGCGTTCACCGGACTCCGGAAACTGGCGGAGGCGGACCTTTTCAACCTCCGGGAGCGCGAAGAATTCATGGAACTCCGCGTGGCGCTCGAACTGGGCATGTGCGACTTCATTTTTGCCAGAAAGACACCGGAAAAACTGGCGAACCTCCGCAAAGTGGCCGGACTGCCGAACTCCTCGATTCAGAAGTTCACCACCGAAATCGACTTCCATACCTGCCTGATGGAGATCGGAGGGAATCAGATCGCCAGCCAGTTCCGTGAAATTCTGGCGAATGTTTTCAAACCCGTGTATGAGGGCAAAGAACACATCAACAAGGCGCTCCGGACCCCCACTCACCATGAAATCTGCGATATTCTCGAACACGGCACTTTCGAGGAATTCCATGCCGTGATGCGGAAACACTTCGAACCGTATCTTGCCAAGGAGAAAGGCGGAAAAACCGCCGCGGGGAAAACTTCAAAATGAAAATCCGGTCGTACAAGCCGGAAGACCGGCGGCTTCTTCTGGAGCTCAATAACCGATTCCTGCACCGGGACCGTCTGCCGGAGAAGCCGTTCATGGAGCATCTCCCGATGTCTCCGAATTTTCAGGCGGAGGGGTGTTTCTTTCTGCTGGACGGCGAGGAGCGCCCGGACGGCGCCGGAACCGGCATGCTCCACCGGAAGGCGTTCAATGAAAAAACCCGCTTTTATGCGCAGAATCAATTTCAAGTGTTCCGCGTCCGCGATACGCTGGAAAAATCATTGAACTGATTGAACTGATACATGTCATCACCGGAAATAAACAGAAAAAGGAAGCAGTGAAGTATGAAAAAAAGACTCTGGATTGCTCTCGCCGGCCTTGGCATCATGACCGCCCTGTTCCCGCTTTCAGGCGGGGATCTTTCCGCGGAACGCGTATCCGGTTCCATCCTTGTCGACGGAAAACTCACGGAACCGGACTGGCAGAAGGCTCCGGCCTGTTCCGACTTCCTGAAAGCGGGAGCGAAATCGCCGTCCGCCGCCGGAACAACGGTGAAGGTTCTCTATGACGACAACGCGCTGTATATCGGCGTCCGATGCGAGGAGCCGAAGGTTTCCGAAATGGTGAAGCAGGAAGCCCCGCGCGACGGCGGAATCTATCAGTCCGACTGTGTGGAGGTCATGCTGGACCCCGCCGTCAGCAAGGAACGCTATTATCATTTTCTGGTGAACGCCCTCGGAAACCAGTATGACGCCTATCGCGATCAGGGCGGCGGCGTGCAGTATCCGCGCTGGAACGGTTCCTGGACCGCCAAGTCTTTTATCGGGAAAGACTTCTGGAGCACGGAAATCCGGATCCCCTTCTTCAACTTCACCGAAAAAAATCCCATTGACGGCGTCTGGGGAATCAATGTCTGCCGCGGCAAGCGCACCAATCCGCGCGAGGATTCTTCCCTGACCGGAGAATATCACAAGGTGGACCTTTTCCGGAAACTGACCGGAATCAATACGGACTTGAAACCTTTCCGTCTGGAAGTTCAGCCGCCGGCCGGAACCATCCGGTTGGGCGACCGGGAACGCATCTTCATCGAGAACAATACCACCGTCGGCAACTTCGCGGAGAAGCCGCTGGAAATTCTGGCCGATTCCTGGCTGACCGCTCCGGATGGAGATGTGTTCACCTCCCCGAAGACCCGTTTTTCGCTCAATCCCGGAGAGGTCAAAAAAATTGCCCTCCCGAAAATCGAAATCGGAAAACAGGGAAAATATGTGAACGCCCTGCGGCTGACCGATGCCAAAGGACGCACTGTCGCCTATAAGGAAGCGGAACAGGAAATCTGTTTCTCCCCGATCCGCATTCAGCTTCAGGTGCCCTGGTACCGCCATTCCATCTTTGAAACGCAGAAGATCAAACAGGTCGAATTCCGTATACTGACCGGCATGGACGCGGCGGCTCTGAAAAACAAGGTAATGGAAGTTTCCATCCGTAACAAGGACAAAGCGGTCTGGAGCGAAACCGTAAAGAACGTCAAGCCGGAACTTTCCTTCCAGATCGACAACGCAAAGATCCCCTACGGCCGGTATGTCATTTCCGCCGTGCTCAAGGATCAGAACGGCAAAAAAGTGGATTTCTGTTCCGCCGAGTTTCCGCTCTGGAAACATCCTTACCGGAAAACGGAGACATGGCGCGGAAAAGACGGCAACTGGTATGTCGAAGGAAAACCTGTCTTCATCAATTCCTTCTGGTCCGGCAAGGACTCCGAACTGCCGGAACACAATGTGGTCATGATTTTTGAAACAGGCTGGAAAACTCTTGCTCCGGGCAAACTGGCCCTTTCCGGAAATCCGATTTTCGGGGTCAACAAGAAACCCGGGGTCCAAAAGGCTCTTCAGTCGGGAAATCTCGACGAAAAATATCTGGCGCTCTACCGGGAATCCGTCCGGAAAGACTTGCCGGCTCCCAATCTGTTCGGCTATTACCTCGCGGATGAACCGTCTTCCTTCAGCGCTTCCGTGGACGCCCTGAATCAGGCCTACGAAACGCTCAAAAGCGAAGATCCCTATCATCCGGTCATCATCAGCGATTCCTGCCGCAACGACTACATCACCGCGTGCGACATCAACGGGCACCATCCATATCCGAACGTTCTGAGCAATGTCAAGGCCAACGACTCAACCTCCATTGCAACCACCTATGACAGCGGGATGGCGCGGCTGGCGGACGGCTATCACAAGACGACTTTCATCTTCATGGACATGGGCTTCAACAAGTGGGACTTCGGGCTCGGACCGAAGGAAGGCCGCATGGCTACATTCGACGAATTCCGCGACCACATGCTGATGGCGCTCGCCTGCGACATGAAGGGCCTGATCCCCTTCAATTCCAATTATCAATCCTATCCGGAAGGCACCATCGGATTTCCCGCGATCGCCAAAGAAGGCGCATGGCTCGGAAAGGCGGTGATCGCGCCCGATACGTCATTCCGTCCGAAAGCGGACTATGACAAGATCCGTTTCATTTCCCGGAACCTCGACGGCAATACGGTCATCATCGCCTCGAATGTGAGTATGGTCCCGCGCACGGTGACCTTCTCCGGACTGCCGGAATCCGTCCGCTCGGTCAATGTGATCTCTGAAAACCGCTCCATTCCGGTGAAGAACGGCTCGTTCTCCGACCGTTTCAACGAATGTCAGGGCCATGCCTACACCACCGGCTCCGCGCCCGCGCTGGATAGTGTTCCCGATGTGAAAAAACGGATCGAAGAAGCCTGGGAGAAGCGTGCCAGACCCGGCAATCTGCTGTTCCAGCGCTACAAGGATGACACGGTGAAAGTCACGGCGTCCTGTACGTTCGTCAACTACGGCATGTCGGGGGCGGAAACCGTGCTCTGGCATCTCTGTGACGGGCATATCCCGGAAACCTCCGTCGGATACGGCCTTCTCTTCTGGAGTTCGGTCATCGGCAAACTTCCCGCATGGATCGAATTCGCCCCCCGGAAAACACCGTTTACGCTGGGCCGCGTGGTCGTGTATCCGACCGAGAAATCGATCAAAAGCATGAACGTGGAAATTTTCTCGAACGGGAACTGGAAAAAGGTCTATGAAATCGCGGATGCCTCGAACCTCGACCGGATCGACTGCGTGTTTCCTCCGGAACAAACGGATAAATTCCGTCTCAACATTCTTTCCGCGAATGAAAAGCAGAACCTCCGCCGACATGGCGACAAACAGATCCGCGTCAGGATCGGGGAAGTGGAAGCCTACGCAAAATAAATCCAGAAACAAGGAGATATGAAACCATGAAACAGCTTTTCGCCGCCGCAATGATATTTTCAGCAGTATCTCTGCTTTGTGCGCAGGAAGCCCCGAAAGCAGCCGTCCCTGCCCCGGAAAAGAAACTGGTCGCCTGCTGGAATTTCGACGAGGGACAGGGAACCGCCGTCGCCGATTCCAGCGGGTCCGGCTACAATGGAAAAATCGTAAACAGCATGCGTGCGGTCCAATGGGTCGACGGGCGCAAAGGGAAAGCGCTCCATTTCGAATGTCCTTTGAAAAAGAGCGACCGCAATACTTCAGGAGCGGTCGTGATCGAAAGATTCCCGACCGACTTCCGGAACGGAATCACGGTCGAATGCTGGGTGAAAATGGACAAAGAGGCGGACTGGCGTCAGCGAGTTTACAATCTCCTTACTTTTTCTCCCGGAAACTATGGGCCCGGCTTTATCCTCTACTATAATTGGACATATTACATGTTCATGTCCGGCCCCGGCGGGGAAAATGCCAGCAAGACCATGTGGGACGCCCGATCTCCGGTTCCGGATTTCCGCGACCAGTGGATTCATGTCTGCGGCACCTTCGACGGCAAAAAGGGGCGTGTCTACATTGACGGAAAACTGCTCGGGGAAACCAAAACCGAGGTCGTATATTATCCGCAGAAAAGCAATTCTTCCGCATTGACCATCGGTTCCGGCTGGGCCGGCGCCGCCAACGGATTTCCGGGAATCATCGATGAAGTGAAGATCTATAATTATGCTTTGCCGGCCTCTGAAATCGTCAAAAACGCAAAACTGGATATGTAACCTTCATTGAACGGGAGACGTCCTATGAAAACAGCAGAAAAACATTTTCCATCGTGCAATTTCACATTAATAGAACTCCTCGTTGTGATTGCGATCATCGCGATTCTGGCCGGAATGCTTCTTCCCGCGCTGAACAAGGCGCGGGCGACAGCCCGGCGGATCTCCTGCACCAACAACGAAAAGCAGCTCGGCCTTGGATTTTCCCTGTATCATGCCGACAACAAGGAATGGCATCCGATCCACCTCAGCACCACGTATACCAATCTCTCCAGCGCACAGCTGAGCGCCATTCCGCTGTCCAGCAAACGCTGGTATCTGATGATCGGAAAGTACCTGACGCCCGTCGACCCGACGACCACCGCCGGAGAGCTCGCCATTCAGAAACATACGCTCTGCCCGGAGACGAGCAAAGTCGGGATTGACCGGTATGCCTGCGATTATCTCATCAACTGGTATGACTTCGATGGAGCCAACTACCGGACCTACAATGGAACCGCGGACCGTTACGGCGTCCCCTGGTTCCGGATGAACTCTTTCAAACCGTCCTCCTGCATGCTTCTGGTGGACGGACGCACCAACAGTTTTTATGTAACGAGTTCCAATACCGCGATCGGAAACGTGCAGTTCAATATGGATATTTTCCGTCATAACCGGACCGGCAATATCCTGTATATGGACGGGCATACCGGAAATGCGGGCATGGGAAAAATCCCGGACACGGCCGGCAACAGCGCATCGACCCCGTACAATCTGGTCTCTTCGGAGAACAGCCGCTTCTGGTTTGGATGGTAATCCTGAAAATCGGATATTTTTGAATTTATTCAAAGGAATACAAATGAAAATCAGCAATTGGAACGGATGGATGGTTCTGGATGAACTCGATCTGCCCTCGGAAGGCGGAATCAAGGTCGAATATCTCTCCGACGGCGGTCGTTTCGAGTCCGCGTGCGTGTTTCCGAATCTGACCGAGGAGACTCTTTTCGAGGCTCACAACCATCAGGATTGGAACTGGGCCACCGAGTATCGCGGACTGGTCCCGGAACGCATGATCCGCGGAAACAAAGTCTATTGGAATTATTACGTCAATTTCGCCGGAATGCCGGAAAATACGAACCGGAAGCTCCGCGTAACCCGTTTTGCTCCCGGAGGACGCGTCCTCTCCGTTACGGAACACGAGGTTACACTCAATCCCGGCAAAACGGTTTTTCTAAGCAACTGGCGCGAATGGGAAGGTGCTCCGGTCCGCACCTATGAAGGAATGGAGCCGAACCGTCAGAGCGATCCGTCCGGCGCCGCCCCCGGCTGGACGGTCGCCAACTGTATTTTCGGACAGCCCCGCCTCACGATCTTCGGAAAAGAAGAAGTTCCGCCGCTGTCATACTGTCCGGAACTTTCCGGGAAGTATGACCTCTATCTGTGTCTGAAAGAAGAAGTCCTGGAATGCGATCTGGAATTGCCCGGCGCTCCGGTATGGGAGCGTCTGCTGATCACCTCAAGAACAATTCCCTTCAACAAATTCTGGAAGGAAATCTACATCGGACAGTATTCTTTTCAGAAGGCGGACCGGATCGTCATTCATCAGGCGGAAGCGACCCGGTTCAACCCGACCCGCCGTTTCGGAGACATCTATTACTTCAAACTCGTTCCTGCCGAAAGGGCAGAGAAAAAATCCGCCGCAGCCGGGCGTGTGAAGGAGATACTGTTCTACAGCGAGCCTTACAGCCTTGCTTACGGACACAATCTCCAGAACGAAGCCATGGCCGAACGTGTCACCGATGAATATGCCGCGCTTGGAGTGGACAAGATCGTCTGTCAGATGGGACGCACCGGTTCCTTTGTGCTCTATCCGGACAGTATCGCTTCCCGCGGACGCCAAGGCAATGTCAAAGGCGATGATCAGCAAAGTTCGAACGGGGTCGCCGAGATGATGGGAAACATGGACATCCTGAAGGTGTTCCCGCCGCTCTGCCGCAAGCGCGGAATCAAATTTCTGGCGAACATGGGCCTAAACTCCTCTTACATCGGAAGCACTCTCGAAACGAAATTTTCCATGGACCATCCGGAATATTATCATCACCATCTTCTGGATTTCAGCATTCCGGAAGTCATCGACTTCGCCACGGAACCTTTCCGGGAAATGGCCCGGTATGAGATCGACGGTCTGAGCGTTTCGCACACCCGTTATCCCTACTGGCAGACCCGGGACACGATTCTGGCGTTCCATCGCGGCATCGTGGAAAAGATCGGACGGAAACGGCGGAAGGAGCTGGAAATCAACATCAGTTTCGTCACCGGCGATCCCGACTATTATCAGGCGATCGAAGTCATGATGAAAGAAGACCTGATCGATTCGATCGTGCCCGCCAACCTGATGTGCATTTATCCGGCGGTCGACCTTGCTCCTTATATCGAGATGGCGGGACGTTACGGGAAAACCGTGTACGGCATGATCGACGGATGGGGGCTTTCCACGGCCGGCATGAACACCAGTATTCTCCCGCGTCCGGCGGAGTGCGAGGCGCTGGCGGAACGTTACATCGGACAGGGCGCTCACGGAATCTACTTCTACCAGAGCGAACAGATTATTTCAAATCCGTTCCTGCGCCGTTTCGTAAAAGGTCTGAAAACGGACGCCATTATGTCCGAAGCGAAAGGATGAATTGATGAGATTGACAAAGCAGTGGATTACGGAAGGCTTCGAAGCATTCCGCCGCGGGACCTTCGGGAACGGCGGCCAGAATCTTTATGTCTCGAAGGCGGGCGTTCTCCAGCGGATCTTTCAATATGACCTGAACCATGACGGATACTTCGATCTGGTCTTTGCGAATTGCCAGAATCACCACGAGGCCGCACCGTCCTATGTCTATACGCTGGACGGAAAACGCGAGGAACTTCCGGGTCAGGGCGCCCTCTGCGGGATGGCGGTCGACCTTACGGGCAGCGGCTTCAAGGATCTGGTGGTCACCGGATACTATGACATGGCCGCGCCGTTCGCGTCCACGGACATTTATTTCGGTTCGCCGGAGGGATACTCGGAAAAACGCCATATCCGCATTCCGACTCCCTATGCGGAGGACTGCTGCCACGGCGTTTTCAACGGAAGCGGCAAACCGGCGCTCGCCTTTGCCATGCCGAACTACGGCACCGTCCGCGTTTTTTATCCCACGGAACTGGGAATCGAGTGGTCGCGCTACATCGATCTGCCGATCAACGGCAATCTTCTGACCGCGGCCGACCTCGACGGCGACGGTTTTGACGAACTGATCGTCCGGAAAAAGGATTCCACGGAGACGGTCATTTACTGGGGAGGCGAAGACGGCCTTTGCCTGGATCGCCACACGGTTCTTCCCGAGCTTCCCCCAAGCGAAATTCTCCAGCCGGAAGAAGAAAAGCCCCTTCAGAGCGTCATGGAAAAAAAATTCGAGGCGCCGCGTCTCCTTCAATCGGTGGTGTGGAAGAATCGTCCATGCCTCACCCTTTCCTCCGGCAAAAAGGTTTTCTTTTACAGCTCCGGCCCGGAACGGAAAATCGAGTGCGTGCTGGAACTGGAAGTTCCCATGGCGCTCGCGGTCGCGGTCGGCGACATCAATGGCGACGGCTATGAGGACATCGCCGCCGCCTGTCGTGTGCGGAATCCGGAGGATGAACACAAACAATGCAGTTTCATCTACTGGGGCGGCCCGGACGGTTTCCGGCCGGAACGGCGCACCGTGCTGGATACGGAGCAGGCTTGTGACGTCACGATCGGAGGACGCCGGAAAAACGGCTGTGCCGACGTGCTTTTCTGTCAGAGCAACGTCAGAAGGACCTATACAAACCATTCCCTCCTTTTTAAAGGCACGAAGGAGGGCGTCGATCCCACCCCCCGCAAGTTTGAAGGAGAGGATTCACGCCGGGCGTTTTTCGTGGAAAATCCGGGCATGGAACCCCGCATTTTTCTGGTGAACCACTATTCCCGCTCGTCCGTCGGATTCGACAAAACCTATATCTACCGGGGCGGCCCGGACGGTTATTCTCCTGAAAACCGTCTCGAAGTTCCTTCCTGGTGCGCCGTGGATTCCCTTTCCGCCGACCTCGACGACGACGGCTGGGCGGAACTGCTGGTCTGCAACAATTCAGAGAATTCCCTCCATCTCGACCCCGGCCATCATGTCCACCATTTCGGCCCCGGCGGGTTCGAGCCGGAAAAGACGTACACCCTCAAAACCGATCTCGGATGGGGAACGGTCGCGGGAGATTTCAACCATGACGGCTATCTGGAGCTGGTTACGGTCTGCAATCATTGGAAAGACTTGCGCATTTTCTACGGCGGGCCCGATGGATTTTCCCGTTACGAAGACATTCCGCTGGATGGAAAGGGAAGTCCCCGGTGGATTCTTGCCGCCGATCTGAATAAGAACGGCTGGCTCGATCTGATCGTGCCTCTGATCAACGCGGAGCGGTCGCTGATTCTCTGGGGCGGTCCCGAAGGCTTCAGCCTCAAGCGCAGCACGGAACTGGCCATCTACTACGGCGCCTGCGCACGGGCGGCCGACCTGACCGGAAACGGATATCCGGATCTATTGATCGGAACCCATACCGACACTCCGAAAAACGGGGAGCTTATCCCGCACCAGCCGCACCATTCCTATCTGCACATTTACTGGAACGGCCCCGACGGATTGAGCGAAAACAACAAGACCATTCTGCGCACGGACGCCGCCGATGCGATCTGTGTCGCAGATTTCAACAACGACGGCTGGCTGGACGTTTTCTGCTGCAGCTACCACGGCGGAATAGACCGGGATGTGCACTCCTTCCTCTATTGGAACCGCAAAGGGACCTTCCGCGCCGCCGACCGTCAGCTGATCTACACGCATTCCGCGTCCGGGTGCATCGCCGCCGATTTCAACGAGGACGGATATGTCGATCTCGCCGTCGCCAATCACAAGGTCAACGGCGATCACCTCGGCTTCTCTTCGGTCTGGTGGAACGGTCCGGACGGATTCGACAAGCGGAACCGGGTCGACCTCCCCACGGCCGGACCGCACGGAATGACTTCCGTCGAACCGGGCAACCTCCTCACCCGCGGACCGGAGGAATTCTACGAGTCCGAACCGGTCCGGGCGGAATCCGGCGTTCTTTCCGCAAAAGCACACGTCGAGGCGGAAATTCCGCACAAAACCTGGGTGAAGATTTATCTCCGTTCGGCTCCGGGCAAAGCCGGGCTCCGGAAAGCCGCCTGGCGAAAACCGGAAGAATTCAGATGCGGAAAAGGCGACTTCATCCAGTACCAGCTGGTGCTGGGTGCGACGAATTCGCTGCGTTCTCCGCGAATCACGAAAACCGTCATCGAACTTGAATATAGCAAAAAAATAGGATAAATAAAATATTTGTCCAAATCAAACAAGGAATGTTTCTCATGAAAAAAGTATTCAGCGCAACTGTCACGCCCCTTCACGAAGACGGAACCCTCGACAAGAAGGGGCTCCGCAATCTCTTCGAACGCAACATACGCCACGGAATCGACGGCATTTTTCTCCTCGGCTCCATGGGCGAATGGGGCAGTTTCGACGATGATTTCAAGGACGAACTGGTCAGGGAAAGCATCGGGATCATCAATAAAAAAATGGAGCTACTGGTCGGAATCAACGCCACCAGCCTTCCGCTTTCCCTGAAAACCATGGAACGCTATTCCAGATATGAGTTCGACAACTATGTCTTCATGCTGCCCGGCCGGACCTCTTCGCTCGACCCGGTCAAATCCATCCTGAAGGTGCTGGACGCCGCCGACCGGAGCGTCTATTATTACCACTGTCCTCCGAATAACGGAGTCAATCTGTCGCTGGACGATTTTGCAAAAATCATGAAGCATCCGAAACTCAAGGGGATCAAGAATTCCGCGTCGAACATGTGGCTCCGTCGCGAACTTATTTACATGAAAAACGAAAAGAAGCTCAAGCCACTGTTCCTCGAAGGTCAGGAATGGGCCGTGGACGAAGCCCTGATCGCGGGATACGACGGCATGCTCTGCGGGATGGGCGCGCTCGCATCCAAGGTGATGGTCGGCATCGCCCGCGCGGCGAACGCCGGAAACATCGCCGAAGCGGTCCGCCTTCAGAATGTGTTCATCTCCGTTTTCCACGGCGTTTACGGCATCGATCTCGCCAACGTCTGGAACGGACAGAAATACGCGCTGGTGAAGCTGGGCCTGATCGAATCTCCTTATACCATCGCGCAGGAAATGGACTCCCTCACCGACACGGCGAAAAAACGCATCGAAGAGTGTCTGAAACAACTCAAAGAGGAGCTGGACTGAAGATGATTCCGATTCATCTTGGCGGACGGCGGGAGCTGTTTGTGGATGACTTCATGATCGAGGAAAAAACTCCGGGGGCGGATTTCCGTTCCCACTCCCTTGAGCGCAGGGAAGTGGTCTTTTCCGTCGATGCTCCGCATGAGTTCACGAACGCTTCCGGTTATCAGAGCATTGTGAAAGACGGCGCGCGGTATCTGCTGTATTATCGTGCGGGCGGACGCTATCCTGGACCCGCCGGAATGAGTGCGTCCAGCGATTGGAAACTCTGCGTGATCGAATCGAATGACGGGATACACTGGACCCGGCCGTCGCTTCATATTCGTCCGGGCGGTCCCAATGTCGTGCTCGACGGTGAAATGACCCGCGAAGTCGCGCCGGACCCGATCTGTCCGGCAGTCACCACCGTGTTCAAAGACTCCAATCCGGACTGTCCGCCGGAGGAAAAATTCAAAATGATCGTCACCAGTGAAAGCAATGACGACGAACGCGGCATGTATCTTTTCGTTTCCGAAGACGGACTTCATTTCCGTTGCAGAAGCAAAAAGAAATTCGACTTGAACAGCTATTACGACTCCCAGAACCTCGCGTTTTTCGATCCGAACATCGGAAAATACCGGATCTATCACAGACACTACCGGTTCGAACCGGTCGAAATGCGGACGATCCGCACCAACCTGACGGAAGACTTCACCGTTTTCACGGATGAAAATGACGTGCAGTTCGACGACGGGCATTCCATGCAGCTTTACACCAACACGATACAGCCATACTTCCGGGCGGAGCATATCCTGCTGGGATTCCCCATGCGGTATGTCAATTACGATCTCCGGTGGGATGCTTCGCTTCTGGCGCGGCCAGGTTTCGAACACCGCGTCTTCCGGGCGTTCCAGCAGAACCCGCACGATATTCGTTACGGAACGGTTTCCACCGACACCATCATGATATCCAGCCGCGACGGAGTCAATTTCAAACGTCACCCGGAAGCGATTCTCCGTCCCGGTCCCATGACGGAAGGCTCATGGGTCTACGGAGACAGTTCGCTGTTCACCGGCATGATCCCCACCCGCTCCCAACTCGGATTCGGGGCGCCGGACGAACTTTCCTTTTATTCCAATGAAAATTACTGGGAAAACGGCCCCACGAGATTCCGCCGGTGTTCCATACGGATGGACGGTTTCGTGTCCATTCATTTTTCCGCGGATGGGGGAGAATTCCTTTCGAAGGCGTTCACCTTTTCCGGAGGACGGCTTGAGCTCAACATCGAAACCAGCGCATGGGGATTTTTCCAGGTCGAGTTTCTGGACGAAAACGCACATCCCGTTCCGGGGTTCTCCTTCGAAGACTCGCTCCCGGAATCCTGCGACGCCCTCGATGCAGCGCCGCGATGGAAAGGACACGGCGCGGATTTGCGTTCGCTTGAAGGGAAAATCGTCCGCATGAAAATCCGCGCGCGTGACGCCAACCTCTACAGTTTCCGATTCGTTCCCTTCCGGGAGGACCCGGAAGTCGGTTCTCCGGAGGATTATTCCACCCATTCAACGGAAGGAGTCTGACAATGCTCCGCTATCAGGAAAACGGGGAACTGCACATGGATTTCCATGGTACGACCAACACCACACTGAATTATATCGCGGAAAAATACGGTGTGGACGCACTGAAGACGATCCTTCGCAAAACCGGACACGATGTTTATAAGTCCATCCGCGAAAAACTGGCGAAGAGGGACGCCTCCGAACTCCTTGAGCACCTGAACTGGTTTTTCTACCGTGAAGGCGCCGAATTCAAGCTCACCGTCGGAACGGATGAAATCCGCTTCGAGGTCATGGAGTGTCCTGCGATCCGGCACCTGAAGAAGCTGGGATTGAAACCTTCCGAACATATCTGCCTCCAGACATCCGAAGTCAATGCCGGAATGTGCGAAGGAACCCCGTGGAAAAGCTCCGTGGAAAAGAAGGGGCCGTCTCATTGCGTCCAGATTTTCAGAAGGGAGGCGAAAGCATGATTCCGAGCGACCATTTTGTCCGTTTTTACAACGAAGTGTTCAAGTTCCTCGACGAAAAAGGCGGACTGGAGGATTATTACCGGGAAATCAGCCGTCATCAGGAACTGCATTGTCTCAAGGTCTTCACGGAAAACGGCCTGAAGGGAATGTACGACTACTGGGAACACATCCGGATCGAAGAGAACTGCGACATGGAACTGAAACTCGGGGAGAATCAGCTTGTTCTCCAGATGAGAAAATGTCCGAGCCTCAGCAAAGTGCTTGACAACGATGCGTCACCGTGCTTGAAATACTGCGATCACTGTCCGGGCTGGGTGCTGCCGCTCCTTGCGAAGTGCGGATATTCCTGCGTCTACGACCTGGTGGACCGCACCGTGCCGCAATGCCGCATGTCGATCTTCAACCGTCTCGAAGACGCCCGGAAATTCCTGAATGAACTGCTCGCCTCCGGACGCGATCCCTCCCTCCTGCGCAACAATTTCAATTGCCTTGAAAAAAAAGGAACGACCGTATAATTTTCCGGAGGAGTTCCGCGTCAGGTGCTTTCGCGGACGCGGAGAGACGGCAGGAGACGAAGATGCAGCGGCGCGGCCGAAGCCTTCGGAGAGGTCACCATCTCGATGACTTTCGCCGCCAGTTCCTTGTAGTCGAGAATGATCGTGGTGAGACGCGGATAGAGCTGCTCCCCCACGGGCAGACCGTCGCAGCCGCAGACCGCCACTTCCCGCGGAATCCGGACGCCGCGGCTCAGAAGCGCACGGTAAACGCCGCCCGCCATTTCGTCATTCGTGAAAACCGCATCGAAACGGACGCCGGCGTCAAGCAGATCTCCGAGTTGTTTTGCCGCGTCGTCGACTGAAAAATCCGTATGCAGAATCAGGCGGCGGTCCGGCTCGATTCCGGCATTCGAGAGAGCCTCGAGATAACCGGATTCCACTTCCCGTGAGAAAAAATGTTCCGACGGTCCCGTCACAAGGGCAATGCGTTTCCGTCCGCAATCCAACAGGTGGCTGACCGCCATTCCGGCGGCGCGTGCGTTGTCAAAGGAAAAAATGCTGTAGACGCATTCGGGAACGCTTTTGCCGGGATCGTCCAGAAGGATGGCGCCGGGGATGGCGCGAAGCAGCGACCGCAATTCCTTTTCCTGGAAGGACCCGACCAGAATCGTGGCGGCGACTTCCGCCTTTCCGGCGTGGGCGAGCATCCGGAGGAATTCACGGTAATTGCCGTCCGAAACCCGCACGATACACTCGTAGCGGCCGGCGGCGAGAAGCCGGATCAGCTCCAGCATCAGTTCGGCATGGAAGCGGGACAGGGACCCCTTGTCTTCCCGCGCGATAATCTGGATCGGATATGCCTGAAGTTCCTCATGGAGAGTGGCTTTTCGACCCGCCCGGGTGGTCGGCAGATAGCCGAGTTTCGCGGCGGCCTCGAAGATCCGGCTGCGCGTTTTTTCCGACACGGAAGGGAGCTGGCGCAGAGCCCGGCTGACCGTCATCGGACTGACGCCGCATTCCGCGGCAATCCTGTCCAGCGATATGTTTTTCTTGAAAATTCTTTTCATGGTATGTTATAAATATCATTAAAAGTAAAAAAAACAACCCTTTTTTTTGAAAAAAGACTTGTTTTTCCGCAAAAAAACATTATAATTAACAGTGTCTTGTTAAATCTAACATTCGTCGGGTCCCGAAATTCCTAAAATAAAAAGGAGGCATGACATGGGGTATCTGATTCAAAGCGAAAGCGACTGCCGTCTTGCGGCCGTGCGCAAAATCCTCGAAGACAAAAAACTCGATCTGGCGCTCGTCTATTATGATGAGTTCAACATCGGCAACGGCTGGTACCTTACCGGCTGGTGTCCCCAGTTCGAAAGCGGCGCGGTGCTGGTTCCGCGCAAGGGGACTCCGCTCCTCCTCGGCGGTCCGGAAAGCGAACCTTTCGCCAAGCAGGACAGCGCGGTCAAGGAGACCCGCAACTTCCCGGTGTTCATGGTCCCGGACGAGGAGTATCCCGCCGCCACCATCATTGATTTCCCGCATCTGTTCGAGGAACTCAACCGGAATCTCGGCGCCGTGAAACGCATCGGAATCGTCGGCGGCGACCGCATGCCCTACGGCTGCCACAAGGGAATCACGGACGGCTTCGTCGGCGTGGAAATCGTCGACATCACCGGCGAGTTCCTGAATCTCCGCTATCACAAGTCCCCGTGGGAAATCGAGCAGATCCGCGCCGCGTTCCAGCTCGCGGACATCAGTTACAAGGCCATGAAGGAAGCCGTCAAAACCGGCAACTCCGAAATCCAGGTGGCGGCCGCCGGTGAATTCGCGGCCCGCAGCCGCGGCGCGACAGGCTTCGGTTTCTCGGCCATCGTGGGCAGCGGCATCCGCGGCAACGCCGTGGTTCCCACCGCCACGACCAAGGTCATGGAAGACGGTGAAATGGTCATGATCGGAATCGCCCCGAAAGTGCGCGGTTATGCCGGCGTGGTCGGAGACGCCCTCCCGGTTAACGGCAAATACACCGCGAAGCAGATCGAATGCATGAAATATCTCCGGGAGGCTTTCTGCCTGACCAAAGATATGCTGAAGGTCGGTCTGACCGGACGCCAAATCGACGCCCCCGCACGGGCTTATTTCAAGAAACACGGATTCGAGAAATACCTCGTCTGCCCGTTCGTCCACACGATCGGACTCAACGAGGCGGAATGTCCCTTCTTCGGTCCCAACAGCAATGACGTGCTGGTTCCCGGCATGACCGTCTGCGTGGACGTCAGTTTCTTCGGACATCCCGTGTTCAACGGCGTCCGGATCGAAACCGGATACGAAATCACGGAAAAAGGCGCGGTTCCGTTCAGCCCGATGATGGACAAGCTCCACACGGACCTGAACAATTTCTGAAGACAAAGAGACCGGGGACCTTTCCCGGTTGATTGAAACGGATGCGGCACAGTTCTTTCCGGACGGGCCGCGTCCGTTCTTATTTTCCGTCGGGCTCCCGATTTACACTTGGCCGTTCCCGCATAAAAAGCGAATGTTCTCCTTGATTTTTTTCTTTTTCTGTATATATTAACAAATTACCGTTCTGAAAACAACAAAGGAGTCTCAGAAAACATGGCCATCGAATTATCTTTTGTGTTGATCACTCCGTACTCCCTGATGAAATCCAGAACCGGGGGAATCATCGCCCGACTGCTTTCGCGCACGGATCTCGATCTGGTGGGAGCCCAAATGCTTACTCCGGATCTCGAATGGGTGGAAGCCTATGCCGCTTCCATGAAGGAGCATGTCGGCCGCAGGGACGAATTTGCCGCAAAACTGTTCTGCGATTACATGCTGGACAACCTGTCTCCGCTTCCCGACGGCACCCGCGAACGTGTCCTGATGCTCCTCTTCCGCGGGGAAAACGCCTGTGAGAAACTCTCCGGGATGGTGGGTTCTCTTCCGAACGCCAAGAACCGCCGGACACCGATTTTCGGGGAAACCATCCGCGACACCTATGCCGACCTGATCTTCAACCGTGATGGGTCCCTGAACTATTTTGAACCGGCAGTATTCACGCCGCAGACCCAGGAAGCCTGTCTGGAACGTCTCGAATTTCTCATGGATTTTGCCGCGAACAGCGAAAACATCGTCACCAACATTGTCGGCAAGGAAGAAAACAGCGAACGCACGCTGGTCATCATCAAGCCGGACAACTGGCGCTGTCCGAGCACCAAGCCGGGCAACATCATCGATATGTTCAGCCGGACCGGGCTCCGCATCGTCGGATGTAAAATCTACCAGATGTCCGTGGCGGAAGCGCTCGAGTTCTACGGCCCCGTTCAGGAAGCCCTGCGCAAAAAACTGGCTCCCGTCATCGGCAAGAAGGTGATGGAGAAGCTGAGCCAGGAATTCGACCTCAAACTCCGTCCCGAATCGGAAACGCTGCTGACCCAGGCCATCGGTTACGACTTCGCCGACGACCAGTTCAACCGGATCGTGGAGTTCATGTCCGGACAGCGCCCGGATTCCTGCCCGCAGGAAGACCTCGAAAAGCCGGGCAAGGTCAAGTGCATGATCCTGATCTACGAAGGCGTCAACGCCGTTCAGAAAATCCGCGACGTTCTGGGGCCGACCGATCCGACCAAGGCGCCCGGCGGAACCATCCGCCGCGAATTCGGCCACGACGTGATGATCAATACGGCCCATGCCTCCGATTCGCGGGAAAGTTTTCTCCGTGAAACGAATATCATCAAGATCGACCGGAACCCGATGGCCTCCATCATCCGGGATTATCTTGCCGCAATAGCAACCAAGTAACAGAACTCAAGAGGGCTCGAAAAAAGATGAATGACCTGAAGTTGTCCGAATGCCCAATGGCTTTTCTTTCCCCGTCGGAAACACTTGCAATCGCAGCCAAGGCCAAAGCTCTGAAAGACGCGGGCGAAAACGTCTGCTCCATGGGCGCCGGCGAACCGGATTTCGACACTCCCGACCACATCAAACAGGCCGCCATCGACGCACTCCTCCGCGGCGAGACAAAATACACTCCGGCGACAGGAATCCCCGCCCTGAAAAACGCCATCGCGGAAAAGTTCGAAAAAGAGAACGGCTTCAAGGTCGATCCCTCTCGGATCATTGTATCTCCCGGAGCAAAATTCAGCGGTTTTGCCGCCATCTGCACGCTTTGCGGTCCCGGCGATGAAGTCATCCTCCCCGCGCCCTACTGGGTCAGCTACACGGAAATGATCAAATCAGCCGGAGCCACCGCGGTCATTCTCGAATGCTCCCCGGAAAACAACTATGAAGTGGATCTCGCCGAGCTGGAAAAAGCCGTCACGCCGCGCACAAAGCTGTTGATCCTCAACTCTCCTTCGAACCCGACGGGCGCGGTCTACCGTCCGTCCACCATCGAAAAGATCGCTGAAATCGCGGTTCGCCATAATTTCATGGTCCTTTCCGACGAAATCTACGAAAAACTCGTCTATGATCCCGAGTTCTCCCACAAGAGCATCGCGTCGGTTTCGCCTGAAATCGCGGAACTGACAATCACGGTCAACGGATTCAGCAAGGCTTACTCCATGCCCGGCTGGCGTCTCGGATATCTGGCGGCCCCCAAGTGGCTGGCCTCCCGGATCGCCGCCTTCCAGAGCCATACGACCTCCAACCCGACCAGTTTCGCCCAGTATGGCGGACTCGCCGCGCTGAAGGGACCGCAGGAGCCCGTGGAGCAGATGCGCAAGGCGTTCGCCGCCCGCCGCGACCTCATTTACTCCCTGATCTCCGCGATTCCCGGAGTGAAGACGATCCGGCCTTCCGGCGCGTTCTATCTCTTCTTCGACATCTCCAGCTTCGGCATGGATTCGGCCGCGTTCGTGGACAAACTTCTGGAAGTCGAAAAGGTCGCCGGCGTTCCCGGCAAAGCTTTCGGCAGCCCGAACTGCGTGCGCATTTCGTATGCCTGTTCGGAAGAGACCATCCGCGAAGCCTCCAAACGGATTGCCCGTTTCTGCGCTTCCCTCTGACACGGAAGAACCCAGAAAACAGCCGCGCCGTCCCGGATCGTTCCGGAATCAGCGCGGCTGTTTTTTATCCCATTCGAGGTTTATGATACGATAATTTTTCCGGGAGGGGGGAAGAACCCGCCGTCATGTAATAAAGCGAAAGTCCCCTTCCGGACGATGTGTCACATTCCGGAAACCGGTGATCCAATCCGTCGTGCGGGCTCGAAGACTGCTTTTACTGCAATGTACCCGGCACCGTCGTGAATTTACCGGCGGCTTTATTCCGGGCGTCGATTCCATCGGCTGACGGGGAGACATGGGAGGATTGCTCCTTCGGGAGAACGGTCTGATTCGAGGGGGCCCCTGTTTGTCCGCCTTTGTCCGTCTTCACAGGATTTGTCTGCGTTCCGCCAGCCGGAGCCGCGGGAACAGCACTTTTCTTTGGGGGCGAGGCTTTTCTCTGAGGTCTCGGTTTGGGAGGAGGAGGTGGTGGAGGCGGCGGCATTACCCCCAGAACCTGAAGATATCTCTCTCCTTCGGTGGAGATGGACTGGAAGGAAAAGACATTGACGACCCGGACCATCAGGAGTATGGATTTTCCCGAGGCAGCCTTCAGCGGCTCCCGTCCGGGAGATTCAACATAAGCGGAAAACGGACACTGGCAATAACAGTAGATCACCAGGGAAACAACCATCGATCCGGCAAAAAAACCGACAACGAGAGTGCCGAGTTTTTCCGCCATCAGCGGCAGATTCAGAGCCACCTCACGATTCGGGAAGATCGATTCCACGGCTTTGTACAGGACAATCATCGACACGAACATCACGCCGAAAACCGCAAATGCGATCTTATATCCGGAGTCAAGCCCGGGAACTTCCAGCATGGGAACAATCAGAGGCGCCGCAAAGAGGCCGATATACACGGACAGACACAAATTCACCAGAAACACCCACGAAAGCAGGAATGGTTTCCTGGCCGCGGAACTGGCTCCGATGAATCCGCCGATAAGTATTAGAATAGTTCCCATGTCTTTGTCTCCATCCTGTCCTCAGATATTCACCGTCACTCGTTCGAATTCGGCCCAGGAAGTCTCCCCTTTGAGAACCATTCCCATGGTCATGCTGGAGATCGTCTGGTTTCCATGATGTTCCCGGACATATTCCTGAATAGCGGAGGTCGAAGCATTCGGCGACTCCATGATGGCGCGCAATCCGGTATCCAGCAGAAGCACTTCAAACACGGCGCGACGGCCGACATAACCAGTCGAATCGCATTCCGGACATCCGGACGCTTCCTGAATCGTCTGAGGGGGGATTTTATGTTTGGTGCAAAATGCCTTCTGATCTTCCGTAAGCCGGGCCGGACGTTTGCAGCGGTTACATAGGACCCGGACGAGTCGCTGGGAAATGATGAGGTGAAGACAGGCGGAAATCGCCCGGAGCTGAAGTCCGAGGTCGGTCAGACGGATGATCGTTCCGATATTGTCGTTGCTGTGGAGAGTCGCAATAATCAGGTGTCCCGTCTGAGCCGCATGAGCGGCAATCTCGGCGGTTTCCTCGTCGCGGATTTCTCCTACGCAGATCACGTCGGGGTTCTGACGAAGGGCGTTGCGGAGAAGCGAAGCAAATGTGATGTCAGCCTTCTCGTTGACCTCCATCTGACTGATGTTTGGGACAACCCGTTCGATGGGATCTTCAATCGAGATCACATTCTTGATGCTGTAGTCGATGGAAGAAAGCATGGAATACAGGGTGGAAGTCTTTCCGCTGCCGGTCGGTCCGCACATCAGAATCATTCCGGAAGGAAGTTTGAGACAGGATTTAACGATTTTCATCTGATCCAGCGACAAGCCGATGTTGGTGAGAGTCCGCTGGCAGCTCTCGGAGGCAATCACGCGGATCGTGATTTTCTCTCCGCCGAACACCCCCACGGAGGCCACGCGGAAAGAAGAGTTCACTCCCTCGCATGCAACACTGAATGAACCGTCCTGAGGACGGCGCTTTTCCGCGATGTCCATTCCCGCGGCGACCTTGACCATGCTGACGACCGCCAATGCCTTGTCCGCCAGGACCGTGTCATACAGACGGATCATACCATCCACCCGGAAGCGGATCATATAAGCATCGTCTTTCGGATCAATGAAAATGTCACTGCACCCTTTTTCAATCGCGTCGAAAATGAACTTCTTGACATACTCGATCACATCCGAACTGGCACTATGGCTGGCAAACATATCGCAGCCCTTGCTGTCCAGAAAAATCAGATTCAGATGCTTGACCACGCGCACCGGCTCCGGTTTCCGCAAAAAGGAAAAATGTTTTTCGATGGACTTCCAGTTTTCCGTCCCGTAAAAAACTGCAAGTCCGATAGGACCGGCAAAAAACGCAGCAAAAGAAAATGCACGCCGGTATTTGCCGAGGACGGGCATTTTCTCGCCCACCTGCAGCTTCACGGTATACAAACCGAGTAAAAACCATCCATACAGTATTGCCAGGCTGACGTAATCGAAAGCCATCCGCCCTCCTCCATGAATAAGTTAATTTTTATCCTGTAATATATTGAGACAATGGGAAAAATCAAATACTCTTTACAATTAACGTCCGTATCTTACCAAATATTTGTACATTTTTTTGCAAAATAAAAAAAACTGCCTTTTCCATTTTGCGTCCGCTTCAAAATTTTTCCGCAATGAAATATTTTCAGAGATCCTTCCCATATGGCATCAGTCGGAATTTTCAAAGACTGCAAACTGATTTGCCGGGGTACAGGGAATTTTTCCCTGCCGCGGAGCTTTAGGACACGGAGTCCTCAAGTTCTTTGCATTTGCAGCGGCAATTCCCCCGCACCGGGCGGGGATAATGAAAAACGCCGGCTGACGCCATACCTTTCCCGAAAAAAAACGTTTTTTCTGTCACCGACATCTTGACAAATCAGGAATATCGTTCTATAATACATGGTATAGACCATTAAAAAAACATATCCATGCACAAAAAGAAGCAAAAAATGGATCATACCATTGAAAAGTCAGAATTGCTCCGGAATGTAAAAGAACCGATCTACGCCACGGTCGCCCATTCTCTGATACGGCAGATCCGGGGTGGAAAAATGCACCCCGGCGATCAGGTTCCCAGCGAACGGGAACTGGCCGAACGCTGGGGCATCAGCCGAGGCACGGCGCGTCTGGCGCTGAAAGAACTCGAAACGTTCGGTTATGTGGAAAGACAGGGAGCTCGCGGAACCATCATCCGGTATGACGGCGATCCGAAACGTCCGCTCCGCGTGGTGTTTGCGTTTCCGGAAAAATCCATTTCGCCCGACATCCTGTCGCCGGAATGCTGGGCCATCAGTTCCGAACTTCATCGGGGAATGCTGGCCGGCGCGGCGGAAACCGGCGTTCAAGTCTTTTTTGAACATTTTGCCGACAATGTCACCCCGGAAGAGCTTCGATCCCAGCTCAAACGTCTCCACAATTACGATGCGGCGGTCTTCACCGGCTGGCAGTTGGACAAGCTCCAGAATGAATTTGCTCAGGACCATCCGGTATTTCAAGTCTGCACCAGTCAGGAACTTCCTTCCAATCCCCGGATACTTCCGGTTTATTACCAGTCCTCTTCCGCCCTCGAAAAACTGTCGCTCCATGCAAAGGAGTGCGGATGCAAAACGGTCGGTGTCCTCTCCTTTTATCCGGCAGAACCTCCCATGACCGCACGGGCCGGACAATTTCTTCAAATATCCGACGGAAACGGACTTCAGACTACCGAAAACTTCTATTTCAAGGTGAATCTGGAGGCCGACATCGGAATTCAGCTGGACCGGATTCTGAAAGGTCCGCTGCCGGAGTTTCTGTTCCTAAACCATACGGAACAAACGATCGCTTTCTACGAAGCGGCCTTCCGAAACGGAATCCGGATCGGAAAGGACGTCAAGGTCGCCGGAATCGCCACGGGGCTGACTTTTCAGGGACTGATCCCATCTTATACGTATGTGCGCGTGCCGATGTTCGAAAGCGGAAAACGAATCATCGAAGCGCTGGCGGAAAATCCGGAACTCACCTCGGTCCCTGTGCTGGAAGTGCCGCTGATTCCGGGAAATTCCACGCTGCCCGTTCAGATAAAAAACATTTCCCATTCCCATCGGGAGAAAAGATATGATCTGTCGAAAACAACATAAGAACCAAATTCAAAGGAGAGTATCATGAGGAGAAAATTCACACTGATAGAGCTTCTGGTCGTGATTGCGATCATCGCGATTCTGGCAGGGATGCTTCTGCCGGCGCTCAACAAGGCAAAGCAGACTGCGGTAGCGACTAAATGTCTTAACCAGCAGAAAACGATCGGACTGATCCTTGCATCTTACATCAGCGACAACAAGGATTGGATTCCCATTTCGCATTATCTTGACAGTTCCGGTCAGGCCTACACGTTTCAAATCCAAATGACGATCTATAATTACGGGGTTTCGGTCGCAAATGCCTTTGCTGCGACCAATCAGACAAAATATCCGTGGATCTGTCCGGCGGAAAAAGAACAATGGCGCGACAAGGCATCCAGCATCAGCACCTGGCTCGGCAATTATTGCGTCAACGGCTCTCTTCTGGGATGGGGAGGTTCCTTTCCGGCTGCCGCCGCCAGCTACAAAAAAACCAGGCTCATAACCAAACCAACACAAAATGGCGTATTGTGGGACGGCCTCATCCGCGGAGTCAGTTCCGAACCGCGCGCAAGCAATGTCTATTTTATCATCTGGCCGGCCTCGTCCAATTATTGTTCTGTGGGATATCTCCACAACAGGAAAGCCAATGTGCTGTATTTCGACGGCCATGCCGGAGCCTCTCTTCTGCAAAGGGTTCTTCCGATCGCACGCAATGGAGAATCTCCGCTTTATGAATAAATTTTTTTGCTGCAGGACAGCGGGGGATTGAGCCCACGATTGAATAAAAATTCCAGAAGGAGTGACCATATAAAATGAAATTAAAGCTGTTTTTTTTCGGTTTTTTTTGTGCCGCCGTGCTTTCCGGAGCGGAAATTCAGAAAGATCCCGCCCTCCTTTTCGATGTGGATTTCAACGGTTATTCCGTCACGGCCAATTATTCTAAAGGCAATCCGAAAAGTACAACGTTCACGAATCCGAGTCTGCAATTGCGCATGTGGCCCGGCATAAAAGAGAAAGGCAATGCGCTTGCCCTGGAAAAAACAGAACAGTGTTCTTATCCCATCAAAGGCAATTTTGATCCGCGTCAGGGAACCGTTTCATTATGGATCTCTCCTCTGAACTGGAAACCAAGCGCAAGAACCTTTCAATGGTTTTTCACCGCTTATCAGAGCGGGTTCACGATGCATGTCTACAAATATATCTGGTCTAACTATCTGTTCTTCTACATCCAATACGACAAGGCGCCGGGTTCAACGAATACTTTCATTGCCAGCACGCGCATATATGACGCTGACTGGGGAACCGGCAAATGGCACAAGCTTGACGCGGTCTGGGACTCCAACGGCATGATGATTTATGTCGACGGCATTCTCCCGAAACCCGAAGCGGTAAAGAATTCCGCGCCGACTCATCCGCACTGGAAGTTCAATGTCCCTATGCAATTTCCGGCTCCTTCGGACACGGGCAGCATCTCGCTCGGCGGCCTCTCGAAAGGGCTCGACAAAGGAGACCGCACGGCTTTCGACAATCTGCGAATTTACAACCGCCCGCTGAGCGCAAAGGAAATCAATGACGAATATGTGAAATATTACCCGTCGACTTTCGGCGCAAAACCAGAACGGCCTTCCGTCGCCATCCCGAAAACGGATTCCGGATCATTCAAGCTGGACGGCCGTCTGGATTCCGGCGAATGGAAAAATGCCGCGGCTCTCCTCATCTGCGAGGAGGCGCCTTTCAGCAAAAACAAAGAGATGAAACTCAACGGAAAAGTGTATCTGCGGCATGACGAAACCAATCTTTACCTCGGCTTGTTCAGTGACAAACCCGCCGCACTTCAAAAGCACACCGTCCGCGATTCCAATATCTGGGAGGACGATTCTTTCGAGCTTTATTTCCTTTCCAAAAAGAACAATGCAAAAATTCAAATTGCAATCAATCCGAACGGAGCGGTTTTCGACCAGAAAAACGGCGACGTCAAATGGAATTCGAATCTTCGCACGGTCGCGTTCTCCGGCAAGGATTTCTGGAGTGCGGAAGCCATCATTCCGCTCGCGGATCTCGGCGGTTTTTCCGACGACATGCAGGGAAATTTCTACATCTCCAATCTGACCAACCATCTGGCCGCCGCCGGCTGGTCAAAGCCCGGAGGCGCGGGCTACAACTCTCCGGAATGTTTTGGCAATCTCCTTTCCCGCAACGACAATACCGCATTCCGGCTGAATGCTCTCGGCGCGCTCGAAAACGGCAGGCTGGAACTGAAAACCGGAAAAACCGGTTCGGATCCTTTGAAGTTCAACATCTTTATTGAACAGGAAAACGGGGTGAAGACCGTTTTCACCGGCGATCTTGTCAAAACAGGGTGGACCACAACACTTCCGATCGGGCGACAGCACCTCATGCTTTCCGCCGCTGACCAGAAGGGAAAAAATGTTTACACCTTCGATCACTATTATTATGTCAATTATCCTCTTGAGCTCAAATATGACTGCCGTCCTTCGGAAAAGAAAATCGTGACAAGCATCAATCTTAACAACGCTGGAATAGCTCTTGCCGAAGCCCTGGCAAAAGGGGTGTTGAAAGGGACGCTGAAACTCCTCAGCCCCGAAAACGGAACCATTTCAGAAGTCCCGTTCAGTACATCGAAAACGGTATTCGCCCTGGATTTGCCTTTGCCTGGCGGTTTGAAGGAAAGAAAATACAAAATCACCGGCGAATTGGACTTCAATGGAACAAAACTCGAAAATTCCGTCCCCTTCAGTGTGCCTGATATGACGCCGTACAAGGTCAGGGCCGGGATGGATCATTCGGTTCCCGCGCCTTGGAGCCTCGTCAAAATCAATGGAAAAAATTTCCGGGTGCTTGACCGCGAATACATCTTCGGAGAAGGACCTTTCCCGGAACAAATCCTTTCACGCGGGTCGAAGCTTTTTGTCAAACCGCCCGCCCTTTCCGTTGACGGCTTGGAAGTCGTCTGGAGCGATTTTAAAATCGGGCAGAATCACGGAGATTATGCCGAATTCTCCGGCCTGGGAAAAAATGAACGTTTTGCCTTCACGTGGAAAGGCGAACTCTGGTTCGACGGCATGTACAAAGTCGACTGGGATATGACTCCGCTCAAAGCCGGCGAAAAAATCACCGCTATGAATTTCACATATGCGATCCCTGCTGAATTCGGAAAGTATGTGTTCCGACAGGCTTACAACGAACAGCTCAACGAATGGAAAAACAACCGCATTGAAAAGTATTTTAATCCGATTCAAAAACGGGAGGACTCTCTGATCTGGCTTTCCGGAATTGAAAAAGGGCTTGCGTGGGCATGCGTTTCGAATGCGAACTGGGTCAACCATCCCAACGAAAACAACATTCTTCTTGAGCGAAAGAACGACATCATTGCATTTAGCGCAAAAATCATTTCAAAACCGTCGGAAGTGAAAAAATGCCTTTGGTACACGTTCATTTTCCAGGGAACTCCGGCACGTTCACCGCTTCAAAACTGGCGGGATACCAACTACGGCGGATATGGCGTCCCGACCCTGCAGAATCTTCAGTTCGGCGGCGGGGGCGACGTCACCTTTGCCGATTATAACCGCCCGGACACCTGGACCACCCCTTCCAACCATATGTTACGCTGGCCCGACCGCTACCGGAAATCAGTTGCGGAAAAACTTGCCCGTGACAATTCTTCCGGTTCCAATGAAGGAAAAACCAGACGGGTTCCCATCCGCGGGATCAATTATGTCATGCCCATGCATCTTGGAACCAATGAGCCGGAATTCGACTATTTCTACAATGAATGGGTCACACTCCCGACTTGCGTCTGGAGTTATAAGGTTGACGGCATGCCGCACACGATTTTCGCCTGCTGCGGGCAGACAGGCATTACTGATTTCGCGCTGTATCACCTCGAAGAGATGTTCAAAATGAATCCGGCGCACAGCGGCATCTACAACGACTGTTCCCACTCGCTCGGATGTGAAAACACGCGGCACGGGTGCGGCGGGATCGACGCTTTCGGACAGAAATACAGCACGACAACAATGCTCGGACAGCGTGAATATATGATGCGAGAATTCAAAATTATCCGCAAATATAATAAAACACTGGTCAATCATGTGCCCGCCGCAAATTTCATCCCGTTCGTGTATGACTTTTCCGATTTCATTTGGCCGGGTGAGGAATTTTACAGCGGCTTCGGAGAGAATCCCGATCATTTCTATTGCGAAGGAATCTCAAAGGAAGCCTATCAGTCGGCATTCAATCCGGCAATCTGCGGAGTCGGTGTAATTCTTCTGCCGCAGCCCGAACGTGCCGCAGGTGGAATTGCCCATCTGAAGTCCCGCCAGGAAGACTTCGCGACCAACCCGGAATGGGCTGTCCGCGTCATGACGCCAGTTCTCCTTCACGGCTTCGCAATTTCCGCGGCCTATATCGACAGAAAAACCGTCGACCGCTGGTGGATCATCAAGGACGCCATCGGGCTTGCCGATGCGAAATTTCATGGATACTGGTTCGATAATACCGTCCGGTCGGATTCGAAAGGGGTATACGCCAGCTGGTATGAACTTCCGGCGGGCGCCCCTTACAAATACCTGATCGTCGCGGCCAATCTCGGCAGGACAGAACAGCCTCTGGGAATCGTTCATAACTTCAAAGGAGTCTCGCAATATCATGAACTCTGGAACAACCGGGATTTGTCTCCGGAAAATTTGAAAACCACTCCTCTTCAGGGAAATCACTTCATGCTCATCGGCGTCAAGTAAAATCACCGGCGTTATTTTTCGGGCGGGCCTGGAAACCCGCCTTTTTTCATCTTCAGGATTTCTACGGAAAAAATCCCTTCTGAAAACAGCTTCCGCTCCTTGATTTTTCCGGCAAAGGATAGTATTGTTTCGAATTCAGGGAACCCGACTTTCCCATTCAATACTGAACCCCCACCGGGAGAACCGATATGGATCTTAATTATGCACTCACGATTCAGGCGTTTCTGATTCTCGCGTGCGCATGTGCAAGTAAAATTTCCTCATGGATCAATCTGCCGGTTCTGGTGGTGTTTCTTGCCATCGGAATGCTGGCCGGCGAACAGGGGATCGGGAAAATCCAGTTCAGCGATCCGAACATAGCCAACATCATCGGAAGCATCGCCATGGCGTTCATCCTGTTTTCCGGCGGCTTCGACACCAAATTCAGCTCGGTCCGGAAAGTCTTCCTCCGGGGAACTCTGCTCTCCACTCTCGGCGTTCTTCTGACCGCCCTCTTTGCCGGAATCCTGACCTACGTCTTCTTCCTGTTGGTTCTTCCAACCAAAGGACTTCCTTTTTCCTGGTGTCTTCTGCTGGGCTCGGTCATCTCTTCCACCGACGCGGCGGCCGTTTTCGCGGTTCTGCGCTCAAAAAAAGTCAGTCTCCGCGGCAAGATGCAGCCTCTTCTGGAATATGAATCCGGAAGCAATGATCCCATGGCCGCCTTCCTGACCATCTTCCTGATCCCCATCGCCATGGCCGACGCCAAAAACGGAACCCAGTCCGGAATCGTCACCTACCTGCCGATCTTCCACATCTTCCTGATCCGCATGATGCTGGCCGTGTTCTTCGGATGGCTCTGGGGAAAGCTCGCAACCTGGCTCTTCAATAAAATCGATCTTGAATACGACGGCCTGTATCATGTGCTCGCCTTCGGCATGGTTCTGCTGAGCTTCGGCGGAACGGAAATTCTCGGCGGAAACGGATTCATGTCGGTGTATGTCACCGGCATGGTCATGGGCAACGGAAACTTCATCTATCACAACGGCGTGGGACGTTTCTACGACGGCGTCGCCTGGCTGATGCAGGTCGTCCTGTTCACCATGCTCGGACTGCTGGCCACGCCCAGCGAGGTATGGGACGCACGTTACATCGGACTGGGCATCGCCTGCATTCTGATGTTCATTGCGCGTCCGCTGGCGGTATTCCTCTGTATGGTCCGGAGCCCCTTCACCATCAATGAAAAACTGCTGGTTTCCTGGGTCGGACTGCGCGGCGGCGCTCCCATCATGCTGGCGACATTCCCCTGGGCGGCCGGGCTCATTGAACACAACCTGATGTTCCACATCGTGTTCTTCATCGTGCTGACATCCGTCATTCTGCAGGGCATGACCATCATGCCCATAGCAAAATGGCTGAGGCTGGACAGGCCGCTTCAGGTATCCCCGCGCGTGCCGCTGGAATTTGAAAACACCGGAACGCTGGAAGGGGATACCCGCGAATTCGAGGTCCTTCCGAGCGCCGCTTTCATCGGCAAAACGCTGGCCACGCTCGGTCTGCCGCCCGGCGCGCTGGTGCTGCTCATCCGGCGGGACGGCAAATTTCTGGTTCCCTATGGAAAAACGGAAATCCAGGCCGGCGACTCCCTGATGGTATTGGGATCGTGCGAGGTTCTTGCCGAGACGGAAAAGGTGCTGGGAAATCCGGAAACGGAAGACTGAAAAAAGCCCCTGACGAATCAGTCGTTCAGGGTTTTCAGTGCGATTTTCTTGCGGTTGTAGCGCTTGGCAATGTCGATGATTTCCATCAGCTTCTGGCGCTGCACGTCTTCCGGAAGATCGTTGAAAGCGTCCAGCAGAATCTTTTCGTCCGAGGAAAGTTCAAGGGGCTTGTGATGGGTTTCTGCCTTTTTCCCCTTCGGACTATGCAGCTTGAGAAGCGGCTGGATTTTCTTCCAGGTATCCTCACGGATGGAAGCGGTTTCTCCCCGAAGGTATTTTGTCACGGTATCCGTGCTGACGTTCGCAAACTTTGCAAATTCCGACACGGAGTCAAAACCATCCTCGATGCAGCCCTGAAGGGCCTTCACAACTTCACTTGTCAGCTTCATTTTTCACGTTCCTTATTCTTCAAAAGAGGGTCCGAAATTATTGTCGATATAACGGCAGGCGTCCTCCAGCGAGGAAAGAATCTTGGTGGAAAAGCGGACGATCCAGGGACTGCATTGCTCAAACGGGAACGGGGAAAAAGCAATGACGAACTTTCCCTGGCAGAAGGCCGCATAAAACACTTCCATGGAAGTTCCGATGGACGGCTTGTTGTAGTTGACCAGAATGATGTCGGCGTCGCGGACGTCCTGAAGGTCGAATTCGACGATTTCGTTGGCGCTGTCCACCTGCCGGTCCACGAATTTACGGCGCATGGGGTCCAGCATCCGGAAATCTTTTCCGAGGATTTTCCGGGCCGTATCTCGCCACTCCCGGGCAACGCCTTCATGTTCATCCATGATCGGGCCGCTCAAATAAATGGTTTTTTTCTTGCAGGAAGTCGAAGGGATATTCATATCAGTTTTTCTTTCGCTTGGCTTTGACGGAGTCGAACAGCAGGCTTTCGGTCTCCGGTTCGACGTGATACGGGGAAACATGCCAGATTTTATCGGCGTATTCCTGAATGGAACGGTCGCTGGAGAAATAGCCCATGTTGGCAATGTTCATCACGCTGCGCTTGTTCCATTCGCGTGGCTTGCGGTAGGTGTCCGCGACCAGAAGCTGTGTTTCGCAGTAGGATTCGAAGTCGGCGGCGATCATGTAGGTGTCGGTGCGCAGGGAATCCAGAAGAGGCTTGAAGATGCCGTTTTCACCGGGCGAGAAGAAGTCGTTTTCGATCAGAGAGAAAATGCGTTTCAGCTTCTCGTTTTTCTCCACGTAAGCCATCGGATTATATCCCTCGGCGCGGACGCGCTGGGCATCCTCCACCGTCATCCCGAAAATGAAGATATTCTCCGCTCCGACGGCGTCATGAATTTCGATGTTGGCTCCGTCCATGGTGCCGATGGTGAGCGCGCCGTTGAGGGCGAACTTCATGTTTCCGGTGCCGGACGCCTCGGTTCCGGCCAGGGAAATCTGCTCGGAAAGATCTGCCGCGGGGATGATTTTTTCAGCCAGGGAAACACGGTAATTCGGAACAAAAATCACCTTAAGCCGTTCATTGACCTCCGAATCGGAATTGATGACTTCGCCGACCGCGTTGATGAACTTGATGATGAGTTTTGCGATCATATAGCCGGGAGCGGCCTTGGCGCCAAAGAGAATCGTGCGCGGCACGATGTCGGCATTGCGGTCGTCCTTGATCGAAAGATACAGGGAAATCGCATGCAGCGCGTTGAGCATCTGGCGTTTGTATTCGTGGAGACGCTTGACCTGGACATCGAAGATGGAATCCGGGTTGACGCGGACGCCGCAGACTTCCCACAGGTAATTCGCCAGCAGAAGTTTGTTGGCGCGCTTAGCCTTGCCGATCTCGTCGAGGAACGCGCCGTCGGAGGCGTATTTTTCCAGTCCCTTGAGCTGATCCAGATTCTTGACCCAGCCGTCGCCTATTTTCGAGGTGATCAGAGAAGACAAGGCGGGATTGGCCTTCTTGAGGAAACGCCGCGGGGTGATTCCGTTGGTGACATTGACGAACTTGTCCGGGTAGAAGTCGCTGAAATCCTTGAACAGCCCATGCTTGAGCAGTTCCGTGTGAAGGGCGGCCACGCCGTTGACCTTCTGGCTGGCGACAACGCACAGATATGCCATCCGGACCATTTTCTCGGGGCCTTCCTGAATCAGGGACATGCGGGCAAGCCGGTCGTTGTCGCCGATATATCGGGTGGAGACATGGCGGAGGAAGCGGAAGTTGATTTCATAAATGATTTCCAGATGCCGGGGCAGCAGAGATCCGATCAGGTCGACCGGCCATTTTTCCAGCGCCTCGCTCATCAGCGTGTGGTTGGTGTAGTTGAACGTCTCCAGAGAAACCGCCGTAGCCTCTTCCCACGTGAAATTTTCCACGTCGATCAACAGCCGCATGAGTTCCGGGACCGCGATCGCCGGGTGCGTATCGTTCAACTGGACCGTGGTGTATTTTGCAAACTCGTGCATATTCAGCTTGTAGAAGGTAATCCGCCCCATGATGTCCTGAAGGGTCGCGGAAACAAGGAAATACTGCTGTTTCAGGCGCAGTTCCTTGCCTTCGTAGTTGTTGTCGTTGGGGTAGAGCACGCGCGTGATGTTGCTGGACATGGAGGCTTCCAGATTCGCGCTGATATAGTCGCCCTGGTTGAACTTCAAAAGATTGAAACCGCACTGGGACTCGGCGGACCACAGCCGCAGCGTGTTCACGGTGTTCGTCATATAGCCGGGAATCGGCATGTCATACGGCATGGCGAGCACGTCCTGCGTATCCACCCAGCGGCGGCGCGCCTTGTTGTGGGTGCCGTTCGGATACGGCTCGACGCGTCCGCCGAACTGAACCGGACGGGACAATTCCGGACGGCGGATCTCCCACGGGTTGCCGCGGCTGAGCCAGTTGTCCGGTTCCTCCACCTGGTATCCGTTCTGGATGATCTGGCGGAAGATTCCGTAGTCGTAGCGGATTCCGTAGCCATAGGCGGGAATCTCCATGGTCGCCATGGAATCCAGGAAACAGGCGGCCAGACGTCCGAGGCCGCCGTTGCCGAGACCGGCGTCGACCTCCTCGTCCCGGAGCTGGGCAAGACTGAATCCGAGTTCCTTCATGGCGGCTTCGGCATCCTCGCAAACACCCAGATTCACCATGGCGCTTCCGAGCGTCCGTCCCATCAGGAACTCAAGGGAAATATAGTTGACGGTACGGGGCTGATCCTCTTCGTAGGCATCCTTCGTGGCGATCCAGCGTTCCACAATCAGGTCGCGGATACTGAGCGAGAGAGCGTGATAACGGTCCAGATTGCTGGCCTTGTCAGGGCGTTTTGCCAAAGACAGCGACAAGTGCTTCTTGAATGAATCCAGAATTGTATCTTTCATTGACGACATAACGTCTCCTCCAGTATCTTTGTTCCCTGACCTTCGTTTTTATTTTAAGAGAATAATATACTATGGACTCTTCCTTTTTGCAATCCGGAGGCGGCAGTTTTTTCACGCGCCTGCGACATTCCCGGAGAGCTTTTATTTTCCCCGCGCCGAAGATGGAAAAACGGCGTTTCCGGAGTATATTACAGGATCAACAGGAGAAATTGCCCATGCCGGAAGAAGAAGTCCCGCACAAACGCCGCGTCCGCTACAAGGGAACCCATCCGCGCCGTTTCGACGAGAAATACAAGGAACATCAGCCGGAAAAATACGCGGACCAGATCGAAAAGCTCATCGAACAGGGACAGACCCCTGCCGGCAGTCACCGTCCGATCTGTGTTCCGGAGATTCTGGAAATCCTGCACCCCTCCCCCGGCGAAACCGGCCTGGACGCCACCCTCGGGTTCGGCGGACACGCCCTCGAACTTCTCAAACGGATTCAGCCCGGCGGCCGTCTGTTCGCCACGGATGTGGACCCCATCGAAATGCCGAAAACAGTGGAGCGTCTGGGCAAACAGGGGTTCGGCCCGGATTCGCTTCTTCCGCGCCCCATGAACTTCGCAGGCGTCCTGAAACTCCTGCCGGAAACACAAGGCAGAGGATTCGACTTCATTCTGGCGGACCTCGGAGTCTCCTCCATGCAGCTCGACAACCCGCAGAGGGGATTCACCTTCAAGGATCACGGTCCGCTGGACATGCGCTTGAATCCGGAACGGGGCAAGCCGGTTTCCGATATGCTGCGGGAATGGAGCCGGTCCGACCTGGAAAAGATTCTGGTCAGAAATTCCGATGAACCGTTCGCAGACGTTCTTGCGGACGCTATTTTTCTTCAGCGGGAGAAAATCCGTTCGACCACGACGCTGGCGAGAATTGTGCGGGAAACGGTCGCCTCAAAAGTCTCCAGGGATACGGAACTCGTGACGGAAAAGTCGCTCCAGCGGGTTTTTCAGGCCTTCCGGATCGCGGTAAACGGGGAACTCAGCGTGCTGGAACAATTTCTTCAGGCTCTTCCCTACGTCATGGCGCCCGGCGGACGCGCGGCCATTCTGACGTTCCATTCCGGAGAAGACAACAGGGTCGCCAACTCCTTTGCGGAGGGCGTCAAAGCGGAACTTTTTCAGGAAACCAACGAGGAGCCGGTCCGACCGTCCCCGGAAGAGCGTTATTCGAATCCGCGTTCGAAATGCGCCCGTCTCCGGTGGGCCGTCCGGAAATAATCCGGTCAGTCGATTCTTTTCGCGACAACGACGCCTTCATCCGAGACGGATAAGATCCTGACCCTGCAGAATGCTCCGCTCACATCGTCTTTCGAGCGGAAACGGACGCGGACATAATTGCCGGTCAGTCCCTCATAAATGCTGTCATTGCACTGGCGTTCAACCAGAACCGTTTCTTCCGTGCCGACCAGCGAACGGGCGAAGTTGGCCGCACAGCTGTTCTTCAGTTCCTTGGCGACCTCGAGACGCCGCATCATCTCTTCGACGGGAACCCGTCCGGGCATGGTCGCCGCGGGAGTTCCCTTGCGCGGGGAAAACGGGAAGAGATGGAGGTTTGCGAAGTTCATGGATTTCACGAACTTGCAGGAGGCTTCGAAATTAGCCTCCGTTTCGCCGGGGAATCCCACGATCCAGTCGGCGCCGACATGAAGATTCGGCACTTTGGAACGGGCGTGCGAGACCATTTTCTTATATTCCTCGCAAGTGTATTTCCGCCCCATGGCCTTGAGAATGGAGTCCGTCCCGGATTGAAGCGGCAGATGAAGGAAGCGGCAAAGCTTCGGGGTTTCCGCGATCAAATCCGCGAGAGCGGGAATCATCGGGCCCGGTTCGGTCGAACTCAGACGGATCCGGTAATCTCCCGGCACGGCGAGCATTTCCTTCAGAAGGGCGGCGACATCGGTGTTTCCGCACTTGTAGTTGCAGATGTTGACGCCGGCAACGACGATCTCGCGGTATCCGGCTTCGACAAGCTGGCGGAAGTCGGCGATGAGTTCATTCTTGTCCCTGGAACGTTCCGGACCGCGCGCATACGGAACGATGCAGTAGGTGCAGAAACTCTCGCAGCCTTCCTGAATCTTGAGGTTGGCGCGGGTCTTAAATGGAAAGAAGGACATGGCGCCTTCCGTGAAAACCTTCTTGTTTTCCGAAAGAATGTTGTGGGGGGCTTTGGCGGGCTGGATGTTGAACCGGCGTTCCAGCATGGTTTCGAGAAGATGCTTGGACGTGTTGGGCAGAAGGAGATCGAAGTCCGAACTGTCGGCGGCTTCCTCCTTGTCGACCTCCGCGGCACATCCGGTGAGGACGATATAGGCATAGGGATGTTTGCGGCGGATCGCCGCGAGCGCCTGCCGTGTCTTGCGCGACGCTGTGGCAGTGACCGAGCAGGAATTCACCACGATCAGATTGGGACTGTCCTCGTAATCCTCTTCGACGATTTGAAATCCGGCTTTCCGGAGTCTGTCGCTCAATAAGGCGCTGTCCGCCTGATTCAAGCGGCAGCCAAGCGTTACAACAGCGGCCGTTATGGTAATCATAATTCTTTTTTCTTACCTCATTCTGCAGGTCAATGTCACCCATTCATTTTTTCATGCCCGACAAACATGACAAAATGATTTTCTCCAGGGGTGGTATAATACTATCATCTTTCAGAAGTTCAAGCCCGGAATTATGGAAAAAAACACCTTTCGGAAAGGTTTTTGAAAAAAAGCCGGAAAGATCGGTTTTCTCCTCTTTTTCTCCAGGAATGCGCGGACAAGGTTCACGAACGGATTTGTCCGCTTCCATAAATACGATATTTATAAGAAGTTAACTCTTTCAGTCCCATCGGGCCGCGCGCATGGAGCTTGTCCGTGCTGATTCCGATCTCCGCGCCCATTCCGAATTCTCCGCCGTCGGTAAACCGCGTGGAGGCGTTCCAGTAAACGGTGGCCGAATCGACGTGCCCCATAAAATAGTCCGCCGTAGCGGCGTTCTTCGTCACGATGCAGTCGCTGTGCCCGGAGCCGTAATGGTTGATGTGCGCCACCGCGTCCTTCACGGAGGAAACCAGCCGAACGGAAATGTTCAGGCTCAGATACTCCTCGGACAACTCCTCTTCCGTGCCGGGAACCGCCGCGGGATCCAATTTGCAGTACGCCTCGGACCCGTGCGCGCAGACGTCTTCCGCCTTGAACATTTCCGCCAGTCCCGGCACGAAATCCTTCGCGATCTTCTCATGGATCAACACCGTTTCCAGCGCATTGCAGACGCCGGGCCGCTGGCACTTGCCGTTGCGGATGATGTTCAGAGCCATGTCGAAGTCGGCTTCGGAGTCCACATAGAGATGGCACACTCCCTTATAATGTTTGATGACCGGGATCGTGGACTGTTCCACCACCGCGCGGATCAGGCGTTCGCCGCCGCGCGGAATGATCAGATCGACCCAGGAATCCATCTTCAGAAGCATGGACACTGCCGCGTGGGTGGTCCACGGCACGAACTGGACCGCCCCCTCGGGCATTCCCTTGCTCATGCCGGCGCGAAGGATACAGTCCGCGATCGCCTTGTTGGAATGGATCGCTTCGGAGCCGCCGCGCAAAATCACCGCATTGCCCGCCTTCAGGCACAAACCGGCCGCGTCGACCGTCACATTCGGACGGGATTCGTAGATAAAGCCGATGACGCCGATCGGCACGGAGACTTTTTCAATGCGGATTCCGTTCGGACGGGTCGTCACGGAAAGTTTTTCCCCGACGGGATCGGGCAGCGTGACGACATGGCGAAGGCCGTCCGCCATGGCCTTGATGCGTTTGGTATCCAGCTTCAGACGGTCCAGCATGGCGGGAGAAAGCCCCTTGGCCGCCCCGTTTTCCATGTCGGCCGCGTTGGCGCGGATCAGTTCTCCGGCGGAATTCTCCACCGCGTCGGCCATGGCCGCAAGCCATGAATTCTTCACCTCGCCCGTCACATTGGCGATCTCCAGCGCACCTTCGCGCGCCTTTCGTCCCATCTGCTCCAGGGTCGAGCGTATTTGCGTTTCGTTCATTTCCGCGGACATAACCAGCCTTTCCAAAACACGTGTTTTTCTTCTTTTCCAGGTAATCCGCAAGGAATATACATCACCCGCAAAAAAAAATCAACAGCTCTTTTTGACAAAGCCGTGCAGGAAAACTTTTTCCCGACAAACGCAACCTCCGGAACCGTTCCGGAAAGACTTCCGTTTCCTGAACCTGAATTCCCATTCACCGTTCGTCTGCTTACCATTATTTTCCCGCGGATTCCGAGAAACGAATTTGAAACGGATAAATTTCGTGCTATAGTTTCCAACTGCAGGGCCATTCGTAATGGAAGTTCTCAAAAAAAGGCCTGGACAAGTATGGATTCAGTTGACAGATCAAAAACACTTCGGAAACATTTTACATTAATAGAAATTCTTCTTGTCATATCCGTTATCATGATTCTTGCCGCATTGGGGGTTTCCTCCCTCGCCCGTTCCAAGCAGTATGCCCTCGAGACGTTCTGCGCCAACAATCTGCGCCAGCTGGGTCTGGCCGCAAACATGTATATGAACGACTACAAGAAGTATCCGTATACAGAGCGTTTCCTCGACGATTTCTCCCAGTTTTACTTCTATACGAAATCCCTTCCGGTCTTTGTCTGCAAAGGAAGCCCTTTTACCGTGTCAAGACTGACGGACAGCGCCTCCCTGATCGGAAAAACCGACTATCTTTATTGCTTCATGGGGGCTTATTTTGTCGACCTTGAAAAAAATGCAACCAAAACCAAGGGAAGCGGCAACAACAGCGGAATGGGAAACAACATCGGCCCGTATCAGATCGACCCGAGCAATCCCAAATTCCAGCGGATCGTTGCGGATAAAATTCAGGATCTCGTGATCTATGACAGGACAGGACCGGCCCACGCGGGACGGATCAATCTGTGTTTTGTATTGGACACGCGGGTAGAAACGCGGAGAGATATGTGCGACTTGTGGCTCGTGAATTCTAAAGGACGCATTATTCTGGACTCGGTGGAACCGTTCCCAAAATGAACCGCGATAACCAGACAACTCACAACATGAATTGGAAAAAATGAGCGAAGAAATCAAGCAGATTTTTGTCACAGGACACCGCAACCCGGATATCGACAGTCTGGCATCCGCCGCGGCGCTGGCCGAACTGAGACGGCGTCAGGGCGTCTCCGGCATTACCGCAATCTGTCCCGGCGTCATGCCCGAACGAGCACGCTGGCTTTTCAACCGCTTCAATCTGCCGCTTCCCGTCTCCCGGAACGATGTCTATCTGAGAATCCGTGACATCATGGACTCCGAGGTGCCGACCATCCGCCTCGGAACCTCCCTGATGGATGCCGTCCGTTTCCTGAGCGAGACCGGTTTCCAGCGCCTCCCCGTCGTCGATGAAAACCGCTCTTTCATCGGCATGCTCAGCCCCCTCAACCTCCTGTCGCGCCTGCTCGACATCGGGAATGACGCCGAAGGAAGTCTCACCGGACGCCTGATTCACAGCTCCATCCGGATGATCTCCCAGGTGATCGATGCCGAACCGCTCACCTGTTTTGACCCGGACCGCAATCAGGACTTCAAAGTCTACGTCGCGGCCATGGGACTCGACAGTTTCGAGACGCATCTGCCCGCCGGGTTCAGCCAGGAAATGGCCCTCATTACGGGCGACCGTCCCGAAATTCATCTGCGGGCTCTCCGCCGCAGACTCCGTCTGATGATCGTAACCGGAAAAAACGAGGTCGAACCCCTGATCCTCAAGGAAGCCGAAAGCCAGCAGGTCACCATCCTGAAGACTCCGCTGGATTCCGCAACCGTCATCCGCCGCCTCAAATTCAGCATGCCCGTCGAATACTTCGGCTTCGGGGAAACCTCTTTCGTCCTCGACGATCAGGACCGTCTCCGCGGCCTCGAAAACAAGATCCTCAACCAGCCTGAAGACGTGATTCCCGTCCTCGGCGCGGAAAACCGGCTCTCCGGCGTCGTCCTGAAGAAAAATGTAACCCTGACTCCCCCCTTCCGGATGATCCTTGTCGACCACAACGAACCCGACCAGAGCATCCCCGGCGTGGAGGAACTGCCCGTCATCGAGGTGGTGGACCATCACCGCATCGGCATGATGCCCACCGCCGCGCCGATCCGCTTCACCGGCGACATCGTAGGAAGCACCTGCACGCTGGTCGCCTCCATGTTCAAAAGCTCCGGCGAAAGCCTCACGCCCGAACTGGCCGGACTGCTCCTCGGCGGAATCGTTTCCGACACCCTGAACCTGAAATCCCCCACCACGGCCCCGCTTGACCGCCGGATGCTCGAATGGCTGGAAAAAATCTGTTCCGTCAAGGCCTCCGCCCTGATGGACGAGCTTTCCGCAATCGACTCCCCGCTGGCTTCGAAACCGCCCGAGGAGGTCATCAATTCCGACCGCAAGTCCTATACCGACGGCAAGTTCAAATTTACCCTGTCGCAGGTCGAGGAAACCAATCTGGAACTGCTTCACCAGCGAGAACGGGAGCTTTCCGAGGAAATGGTCCGGATTCTCACCGAAGAGGAGCTGGACTTCATCGCCCTGCTGGTCACCGACGCCGTCCGCGAGAATTCCGAACTGCTGATCTTCGGCAGCGAAAGCGTTCTCCAGAACCTCCCCTACTCCCGGATCGGCGGTCATCTATTCGCCCTGCCGGGCGTCCTGAGCCGGAAAAAACAGCTTCTGCCGCAGATCCTGTCCGTCACCGCCGCATTGAACCGGAACTGATCCGCCGTCTCCGAAAACAGGACATGGATTCTTTCTTTTCACGCTGAAAAGTGACGTTTTTCACATTTTTTCCTCCATGCGTCGCCCTTTCCCGGATTGATATTTCCCGGCGGAACATTACTGTAAGAAGCAGGAGGCAATCGGAATGGAACCACGCGCCAACGGAAAAATCAATTTCAGGGAACTCGCAAGGAGCCTCGGAATCAGCATCATGACCCTCTACCGGGTCGTGAACGACGTCCCCTCCGTGCGCCGCGAAACCCGCGCCCGTGTGGTCGACGCCCTGAACCGCCACGGCTACTACACCCACAAGCCGAAGAAGAACATCAAGGTGATGTTCGACTTCACCGACCATGACTATCTGACCTACTTCGGCTCGCTCCTGAAAAGCAACATCTCCAAACTGAATTACACCTGCTTTTCCACGGACCACCGCAAGCGTCCGCGCGAGTTTCTGGACACCGCCGCCGAATGCGAGGTCGCGGTCTTCGCCTCGATCCCGGACGAAGAAACCATCCAGTCGGCCCGCAGGGTCAATCCTGATATTTATACGATCACACTCTCCACCAGAAGCAATGCCGACGTGACGCTTTCCCCCGACAATACCCGCGGCAGCGAACTCGCCGCCCGGCATTTTCACTCCATGGGACACCGCCATATCGCCGTCCACCTTTCGGAACGCCATCCCACCCGCATGGAGCGCTACAATGGATTTTATGCGGAAATGAAGCTGCTCGATCCCGGATGCCGGATCGACATGATTCCCGAAACGCGCGGGAAACGGACGGTCGACGTCCTCGAAAACTACTTCAAAACGGTCGATCCCATGCCCACCGGACTTTTCTTTCTCGCGGGACAGTTCGCGGAAATCTTCCTGACGGAATTCCTGCCCGGCCGTCCGGGATTCCTTCAGAATCTCAGCATCATGACCTTCGACCGTCCGGAAGACCTCGAATTCCAGAAGCTCCACTACAACTTCGACCGGATCGAGTTCGTTTCCCGTGACCTTCTGGACTGGGCCGAATACTACATCACCAACCGTCCGATGATGAAGAAACGCTCTCCCATCCATACGACCATCAATGTGCATCTGGTCAAAACCGGGTCCGTCCGGAAAGTAAACTGAACTCATCCCGAACTCACAGGAATGAATATGAAAATATGGAAAAAGTTCTGTCTGCTGTTTTTAATGACCTGCCTCCCGGCAGCCCTGACGCTCACCGGAGCCCCAACGGAAAAGGAAAAGAAAATGAATGAATCCGCCCCGAAGCAAACCGTCCCTCCCCTCGAAAAGCCCGGCTGGAAACTGACCTTCCACGAAGAGTTCGACCGTCCACAGCTCAATGACATGTACTGGTATCCGGCCTACCGATCCGGACGGAAGGAATATTTCCAGCGGATCGGCGTCAAAAGCCGCTGGACGGATCACAACGCCCATTACGTAATCGAAGACGGACTGCTGAAGCTACGCATCACGGAAAACCTGCCCTTCCGTCCGGCCAAAAGCACTCAGTGCGTCAGCTGCATCACCACCTCCGACCACCGGTTCGGAGCCACACCCGCCGAATACAGAATCCTCGACAAGTTTTCCCAGAAATACGGATGGTTCGAAATGCGGTGCCGCTGTCCGCGGGGCAGCGGTCTCATGAGCGCCTTCTGGCTTCATCAGGTGAACCCGCTCCATCAGGAATACACCCCGGAAGGCGAACGCAAGGGACTGGCCGACGGCGCACTGGAAATCGACATCTTCGAACAGCAGGGACGCCATATCACCGACCATGAAACCAAGGTGGATCTGAATACGCATTTCACGGAAAAGGGACACTTCCTCCATTCGCTCCCGCTTGACCTTTCCAACGATTTTCATGTGATGGCGATGGAATGGCAGGAGGGGCGGATCGACTGGTACTGCGACGGCGTCCGCATGGAAACCTACGAGGGGCCCACCCCGCCGGAAAAAATGTTCCTTCTCGTCGCTCTGTTCCAATATTCCGGCTGGATCGGAGAGATCGATCCGGACATGGTCTATCCAAAGGATTTCGTCATCGACTACATCCGGATTTATCAGAAGGAACCCGCACGAGAGCAAAAAAAATCTCATTGAAATCGAAGGAGTTCCATGCACCGTTTTTCGATCAACTGCAAGGTGGATTCCGTCTGCAATGAACTGTCCACCCCTTCCGGACGGGCGGAAGCACTCCGGGCTTTCCGTCGGCTCGGCGTGAAAAAAGTCTGGCTGGAAACCTACCGGAACCGGAACTTCGTCCCGGCTCCCCTTCTCGCCGAAATCAAGGAAGCTCTCGTTTCAGGCGGGTTCGAAACAGGCGCGGTCATCGTCCCGACCCGGATGAGCGAACGTCCTTCCAGCGGATGGGATTCGGCGACTTGTTTCACGGACCCCGCCGCTTCCGCAAAAATGGCCGAAGTCGTGACCCGTTCGGCAACGTTGTTCGACTCTCTGCTCTTCGACGATTTCCTCTTCACCGACTGCCGCTGCACCGAATGCGAAGCCCGGCGCGGAAAACGTTCCCTTGCCGATTTCCGTTCGGAACTGCTGGCGGACGTGATCCGCGAATGCATTGTGAAACCCGCGCGCAAGACGAATCCGAAGGTCCGGCTGATCGTGAAATATCCCTGCTGGTATGAAAGTTATCATGAAAATGGCTATTCCCTGCTCACGGACAATGAACTGTTCGACGCCGTCTGGGCCGGCAACGAAACCCGTACTCCGGATGTCCCGCAAAGCAAGGCGTTCTGGATTCAGCGCTGGCTTGGAAACAGCGGGAAATGCGAAGGCGGATGGTTTGATCCGCTGAGCTGTCCGCCGGAAATCTACGTGGAACAGGCCCGCAATACGATCCTCGGCGGCGCCCGCGAATCTTTGCTGCACTGTTACGACTATCTCTACCTGAGTTCAAAAGCATTCGCTCAGGACGGCGGTTCCCTGAAAGTCGTGAACGACGGAGGCTGTGCCGAGGCGCTGGAACGGGAACTGCCCGGATTGCGGCGTCTGGCCGGACTTGTGGAGGATATGGAGCCGTATGGAGTAAAAAGCCTGAAACGCCCGGATGCCGATCCGGTGTCCGACATCGGACTTCATCCGTGGTTCAATATGGGCGGAATTCCGCTCACCGCGGAAACCCGGACGGGAACGCCGGCAAGCACCTTGTTCACCTCCCATGCAGCGGCCTTCCCGGAAATCCGGGAATATATCAAAAGCCTCCAAACAAAAAATCTGCCGTTCTTCCTCACAAGAAATGCGGCGGAAACATTGGATTTCTCCGAGGAAAGCCACCTTCTTCCGACATTCGGGTCCGGACCGGATTTCCTGAAACTTCCCGGCCTCGATTCAATCAGGAATTGTCTGCTTCGTCCGTTCGGAATTGAATTTCACGCCCCGCCGAACATATCGCTGCTGCTTTTCCGGGACACGAAACGCCGTCTGCAAGTGATCCAGAATTTCAACGATACGGAGACGATCGTGGAACTCAAAGCATCCGGAACGAGAAAAAAACACCTCTCGCTTCCCGATGAAGAACAGGCGGAAATGCTCCCGGGTGGAAAAATACGGATGGGCAAACGTTCGCTGATCGTGGTCGGAGAGGAAAAATGACTCCGGAACCGGATGCGAAACATCTCTGCGCGGAACGCCGCGCCATTCTTTCCTCCTGCTGCGGACTGACAGGGGAAGTCACTCTCACGGAAAGCGCGGTCATCATCCTGTTCGCGGGAATGCTGGGTGCGGGAGACATGCTTTCCCTGATTACGACTTCGGTTCTGCCGCTCTTCAACGGACTGCTGATCATTCCGATGGCCTACTGGGTTCCGCGCGCCGGACGCAAAAAGCTGATCCTCGGGGCCTGTTCGCTGGCTGCCTGCGCTTACTTCATGGCGGGATCGTCGCCGTTCTTCGGGCCGTACGCCGTCCCGGTGCTGATCTCGATGATCCTTCTGTTCGCGATGTCGCTTTCCGGATTCATCGCGGGCTGGTTTCCGATGCTCGACACCTTTCTCTCCGGCGAGCGGCGAACCCTGTTCCTCGGCCGGATGCGCTTCTGCCACCAGTTGACCGCCGTCGTCTTCCTGTTTCTTGTCAGTTCGCTGATCGGAAAAACACCGCCCCTCTGGAAACTCCAGACCGTTCTTTACATCGGGGCCGTCATCTTCATCGGACGCATCTTCTTCATCGCCGCAATCCCTGATTTTCCGGTGGAGAAACACGACGATCCCTTCTGGTTCAAAGGACTCCGAACCGCGGTCGGAAACCGGAAACTGCGGCGTTTTTCCGTCTATCAGTTTGTGCTGAACCTCGCCGTCTACGGTTCGGCGCCGCTCGCTCTCCTGTATCTGAAAAACGAACTCCATGCGCCGGACAACGTGATCGTCTTCATTTCGGCGGCGGCGCTTTCCGGGATGCTGCTGGGGTATCTGCTGACAACCCGGATCATCCGCGTGCTCGGACTGAAATACACGTTCCTCGTGCTGCACGCATTGTATCTGCCGGTCAACCTCGGACTTTTTTTCATTGAAAAAGGAACGCCCGCAACGTATATCCTGATGATCCTTCTCCTGATGCTTTCCAGCTTTGCCATCGCCGCAACGTCGATCGTCTGTTCGGCCGAAATGATGGCGCTGGCCACGCCCGGCAACAAGACCATGGCCATGGCTTTTTCCGGCGCACTCTATTACAGCGGAGCCGGACTCTCGCGTCTGCTGGCGTCTTTCGCGCTGGGCAGCGGACTCTTCGCGTCGGCGGAAATGTCCGGAGGAATCGCCTTCGGCCCATACCGTACGCTCTTTCTGCTCTACGCGGCGGGAACGGTTGTCGCCGCTTTCTTCCTGTTCAACGTTCCGGCAGTGCGGACGGAACAAAACCGGGCATGAGTTTCCCGTTTCTCCGTTTTCCGGTTGCGGAATCTCCTTTGATGCAGTATAGTATCCGTTTGTTCCATAAACGGAAAAGAGGAGAAACAGCATGATTCCGGATTCAAAGGTCCTTCAGAAAATATTGGACGATGCCGTCGCTTCCGGCGAAGAGTGCGGATGCCAGCTGGCCGTCTTCAAGAACGGAAAACCGATTCTCAGTCTGAGCGCCGGATTCACCTCGCCGGACCGCTCCGCTCCGGTCGATGAAAACACGCTTTATCCCATTTTCTCCTCCGGAAAAAGCATCGCGGCGACAGCAATCCACCGTCTGGTCGAAAAAGGAATTCTCCACTATGACGACCGGGTCGGGGACTATTGGACTGAATTCGCATGCAACGGCAAGGAAGACATCCGCCTCTGGCATCTGCTGTCCCACCGCGCCGCCCTCGCCGAGACGCCCCCCACGGATTCCGTTCTGCAATGGGCCGAATGGGATCTCATGTGCTCCAAACTGGCGGGAATGAAACCCGCATGGAAGCCCGGCACCAAGTCGGCTTATCACGGAATCACCTTCGCATGGCTGATCGGCGAGACCGCCAGCCGCGCCGACGGACGCCCCTTCAAACAGATCGTCGAAGAGGAGGTCCTGAATCCGCTTCACCTCAACTCGTTCTTCTTCGGAACCAACCCGGAGGCGGATGCCCGGATCGCACCCGTCGACATGACCGACGCCGCCGATCCGGACGACTGGCGGAAGGAAATGGACAACCCGGTCTACCGGCATGGCTTCATCCCCTCCTTCAACGGGATTACGAATGCCTTTTCTTTGGCGAAGTACTACGCGTCGCTCATCGGCACGGTAGACGGAGTGCGTCTTCTGAAACCGGAAACCGTGGCCCTCGCCGCCACGCTCTGCCGCTCAGCGGACGACCCGATCCCGCCGGAAGGCACCTGGGCCAAGTTCGGCCTCGGCTATGCCCTCAGCGGTCCGCCGGAAAACCTGGGCCGGATTTTCGGTCACGGAGGAGCGCTCGGGGCGGAAGGATTCGCCGACCGTGAAACAGGCCTGGCCTTCGGCTTCACAAAAAACAAGGTCAACCGGACCCATCCGGTCCATCCGGTGCGGGACCGCATTTCCGAAGCCTTCGGCCTCCCCCTCCGGCACTGGTAAAAAAGGGCTTCCGTTTGCGCGGGAGCCCCTTGATCCGTCCGTATGCTTTCGGACCGGCTTCAGTCCAGTTTGATGGTGCCGGTGATGCCTTTTTTGTGGACGTTCACAATATATTCGCAGGCTTCCTCGGCAGTGTCAACGAGGGTAAAAAGTTCCATATCCGCCCCAGTGATCGCGCCGTGTTCCAGCAGAAGGGTTTTCTTGAACCACTCCAGCAGAGGAGTCCAGAAGTCCCTTCCCACCAGCACCAGCGGGACATGATTGACCTTGTTGGTCTGGATGAGGGTCAGGGCTTCGCTGAATTCGTCTAGAGTTCCGAACCCGCCGGGATACACCACGACCGCCACCGCGTACTTGATGAAACAGACCTTCCGGATAAAGAAATAACGGAACTCCAGTTCGACGTTCTGATAGCGGTTCGGGTGCTGTTCCATCGGCAGAAGGATGTTGAGTCCCACGGAGTTGCCGCCGCTCTCGTAGGCGCCCTTGCTGGCAGCCTCCATGATGCCGGGACCGCCGCCGGTGATGATGCCGTAGCCGTGCCGGACCAGAAGGGAAGCCAGATGCTCGGCGCTCTTGTAGGATTCGCTTTCGGGGGTGATGCGGGCGGAGCCGAAAATCGGGATCAGTGGCCCCTGCCGCGACATGGTCTCGAACGATTCCACGAATTCCGCCATGATCCGGAAGATGCGCCAGGGCTCCTCCTGTGTAAAATTGATCGTTGGGGGATTGGCCGGATTGTTCTTATATTGTGAAATCGGATCGTTGCTCATTCGGAAACTCCTTATTATATGATAGACATCGAACCATGTTCAGATACAGTCTCTGAACAATAGTCCCGAAAAGAAAAAAAATCAAGCCTCCATTTGCTTTTCGGAGAAAAACAGTTATTGTACCGGATTAGTTTTACGGGCGCATGAAAGGCGGACCGCCGAGGGGATGCGCACGGCAGAATGTCTTACAGAAAGGTCTCAAGCATGCAGAGCAGAGGAATCGAGTATCTGGCTTCGCTGACCCATTCCTTTCAAGGAAAGAAAATCGCGGTTGTCGGAGACCTGATGCTGGATGCGTATACCTGGGGGAAAGTCAACCGGATTTCGCCGGAAGCCCCCGTTCCGATCGTTCAGGTGACCCGGCGTTCCCATTGTCTCGGGGGCGCGGCCAACGTGATGCGCAACATCGTTTCGCTGGGAGCGTCCGCCGCGGCGTTCGGAGTCATCGGCGACGACGGCAACGGAAAAAAACTTCTGGAGCTTCTCCAGGAGGCCGGGATCGACTCTTCCGGAGTCATCGTGGACAGGAACCGTCCGACCACCTTCAAGGAACGGATTATCGCCGGGGCTCAGCAGCTCCTCCGTCTGGACGACGAACTTCAGACCCAGGTGGAAAAAAGCATCCGGGAACAGCTTCTGGACATCTTTGAAAAATATCTGGAGAAAAATCCTCCCGACGCCGTCATCATCGAGGACTATGCCAAGGGGCTTTTCTCAAGCGAAAACGCGCAGCGCATCATTGATCTGTGCAACAAACGCGGAATCATGGTTTCGCTGGACCCGAACCCCCGGAATCCCATGCGGCTTCAGGGGCTCACCCTCATGAAACCGAACCGGGCGGAAGCATATGCGCTGGCCGCGATCCAGCCGCCGATCGGGGACTGGACGCTGGAAGGACTTCAGCAGGTCGCCCAGGCGATCCGCCGGGACTGGCATGTCAAATACCTCCTGATCTCGCTGGCGGAACACGGCATGGCGCTGTTCATGGAGAACGGTGCATGCAAGGTGATTCCGACACGCGCCCGGGAAGTGTTCGATGTTTCCGGAGCGGGTGATACCGTCATCGCCGCCAGCACACTGGTTCTCTGCGTCAAGGATGATCCGGTCTCCTCCGCGGAACTCGCCAACTACGCCGCGGGGATCGTGGTCGGCAAACTCGGAACGGCCACCGTCACGGTCAACGAACTTCTGGAATATATGAAGCTATGAAAACCAGACGGACGGAAATACTTCTGCGACCGTTCTCATGGCAGAATGTTTCCCTTACGTCATCCGAAAGCGGATTCCAGCCGAACGAAGCAGAAACGTATCTCCCTTCTGAAAAAGGAGTTACGAAATGATAGACCGTCAGCGGAAAATTCTGGAGATGCTCCTGAAAGGAAAAGTCCTCATCAAAGAGGCCGCTTCCGAATTCGGGGTTACGGAGATGACTCTGCGCCGGGATTTCCGGGCGCTGGAGGAACGCAAGCTCCTGATCCAGGTGAAGGGCGGCGCCATTCCCTCGCCGATCCGGTATGAATCGGAAACGGGAAACCGTCTTCTCAACGACTTGAAATTCACTATTGCCGAGGCCTTATATAAAAGGATCATGCCCAGCGAGACGCTTTTCATCGGCGCGGGATCGACCGCGCTGGCTTTCGCCAAGGTTCTGGCGCGGAAGAAACTGCCCGCGCTGACGGTCATAACCAACGCCCTTCCGGTGGCGTCGACCCTGTTTCAGTCCTCTTGCAAGGTGATCTTGCTGGGAGGCGAACTGCGGACGAACTCGCTGGATCTGGTGGGACCGATGGCGGAAAGGAATCTGGAGGAATATCACGTGGACTGGCTGGTTTCCGGATGCGACGGAGCCTTGGCCGGAAACGGTTTTTACACATCGGACATGAGCCTGTCCAATCTGGAAAAACGTTCCATTTCCATAGCGTCGCATGTGGCCGTCATCACGGAAAGCGGCAAATTCGGAAAAAAGGCGCTGACGTGTTTTGCCTCCATGGACGCCGTGGACCTGCTGGTCACGGACAACGGATTGCCTGACGGAGAAGCCGCCCTGCTGAAGAAGGCAGGGGTGGAGCTGATTCTGGTCCGTCCGGCGGAACAAGGAAAGGAGGGCTGAGCGCCAGGACAGCGTTCCGGAGAATTCATGAAGCTCGTTTCAGCAGGGATTTTTCGATTTTTTCAAAAGGATGGAAAAGAAAAATCTTTGCATTTTTCACAGTATATGCTATAGTATGGTTTCGATTCATACCCGGACGACTCAATCCGGGGAAAACAGGCTGAAAAACAAAACAACAACCCAAAACTTGTAACAAGGAGCAGCCAGTGAGTTATAAGATCATAGTCTTTGTGAAGCAGGTGCCCGACACGAAGAACATCACGGGCAACGCGATGAAACCGGACGGTACGGTAAACCGTCAGGCGTTGCCGGCGATTTTCAACCCGGAAGACTTGAATGCCCTTGAGCTGGCATTACAGTTGAAAGACCGCTTCGCAGCCCATGTGGTCGTAGCCACGATGGGGCCGCCAAATGCCGCGAGAGTCTTGCGGGAAGCCCTTTGCATGGGCGCGGATGAAGCGGTTCTCCTGACGGACCGCACCTTTGCTGGCGCCGATACGCTCGCAACCAGTTATGCACTCAGTTGCTGTGCTAAGAAGATCGGCAATTTCGATCTGATTCTCTGCGGAAGACAGGCGATTGACGGAGACACCGCGCAAGTGGGTCCCCAGCTTGCGGAAAAACTCCATATCCCGCAGATTTCCTATGTGGAAGACGTTCTTGCGATGGAAGGAAAAACCATCCGGGCCAAACGCGCCATCGAAGGCGGATATGAGATCCTCGAAGCGCCCATGCCGGTCATGCTGACCGTCATCGACTCCAACGAGCCGCGTCCGCAGAACGCCGCCCGCATCATGAAGTATAAGAAAGCCAAAACCCGTTCCGAATTCATGGCGGAACAAACCGACGACTACGCCGCTTCCGGCGCGGTCGCCTCCTACGAGGAAAACTACGGCAAAAAAGGCCTGATCATCAAGGAATGGTCCGCGGCCGATGCCGAAGCCGATCCGCAGCGCTGCGGTCTTGCCGGTTCCCCTACCAAGGTCAAACAGATCATGAGCGTTGTTCTGACCGCCGGGGATTTCAAGAAGATCGAACCGAATGAAAACGGCGTTTTCGATCTCGTCCGCGAACTTATTGAAGATCACACACTGGGGTAAGCCATGTCCAAAATTGGTAATGTCTGGGTTTTCGTCGAGCAGGAAGGCGGCAAAATCGCCGATGTCAGTCTCGAACTCGTCAGCAGGGGCGCTGAACTCGCCCAAAAGCTTAACGTCAAAGTCGAAGCCGTTCTTCTCGGCGACAAGGTCGCCCATTGCGCGGACACCCTCTTCAGCTACGGCTGTTCAACGGTGTTCCTTGCGGAAGACCCGCGTCTTGAACCCTTTACCGTTCTCCCGTATGCCAAGGTCATCATGGACCTCATCAAGGAGCACAAGCCCAACATCCTGCTCTTCGGAGCCACGATGAAGGGCCGTGAACTGGCTCCCCGCGTCGCTTCCGAAAAGCTGGCCGGCCTCACGGCGGACTGCACCGATCTCCAGATCGACGATTTCGACGACAAAGTCAACAAGAAATTCTATTCCAACAAGCTCATGCAGATCCGTCCCGCGTTCGGCGGCAACATCATCGCAACGATCGTGAACACCTGGGACGATCCCCAGATGGTCACCGTCCGCGAAGGCGTCATGAAGATGAGTTCTCCCGATGCTTCCCTCAAGGGCAAGGTCGTCAAGGTGGATGTCGCGCTCACCGTCAAGGAAATGGTCGTCAAGGTGATTGAACGCGTCCGTCAGGAAAAGAGCGTCAATCTCAAGGGTGCCCAGATCATCGTCGCCGGCGGGTACGGCGTCGGCGCCAAGGCCAACTTCAAGCTCATTCATGATCTTGCCGCCACCCTCGGTGGTGAAGTCGGCGCTTCCCGCGCCGCGGTCGATGCCGGCTGGATCGATCACGATCATCAGGTCGGGCAGACCGGCGTCACGGTCCGGCCCAAGCTCTACATCGCCTGCGGCATCAGCGGATCCGTCCAGCACCGTGCCGGCATGACCGAAAGCAAGAAGATCATCGCGATCAACACCGATCCCGGCGCTCCCATCTTCTCGGTCGCCCACTACGGCATCATCGGGGACCTGAACAGCATCATCCCCATGATGATCAAAGCCTACAAAGCAAAAGCCTGAGAGGAGCTGCAACATGTCCAACTTCTACACCGACAATAAAGACCTGCTCTTCACTTTGAAGAATATCGATCTGGGAGAAGTCGTCTCCATCCGCGAAAACAATTACGCCGAAGCGAAGAAATACGACGGCGCGCCGGAAAATTATGCGGACGCGCTCGACAACTTCGACCGTATTCTCTCCGTCATCGGCGATGTCACCGGCGAGCGGATCGCCCCCCGCGCCCGTCAGATCGACGAGGAAGGGCCCCACTTCGAGAACGGCGTGGTCACCTACCACCCGCTGACCGTCAAGAATCTGGAAGATCTACGTCAGGCCGGAGTCTCCGGCGTGATGCTTCCCCGGCAGTACGGCGGTCTGAACTTTCCGACCACCATCTACACCATGATGACCGAAATGGTCTCCCGTGCGGACGCCTCCCTCCAGAACCTCTTCGGGCTTCAGGACATTGCCGAAACCATCTGCGAATTCGGCGATGAGGATCAGCGTCAGCGCTATCTGCCCCGTTTCGCTTCCGGCGAAGCCGACGGCGCGATGGACCTGACCGAGCCGGATTCCGGTTCCGACCTCCAGTCCGTCCGTCTCCGCGCCACGCTGGATTCGGCCACGGGCAAGTGGTATCTCAACGGCATGAAGCGCTTCATCACCAACGGCTGCGCCAAGATTCACCTGGTTCTGGCGCGTTCCGTTGACAACAGCACGGACGGACGCGGTCTTTCCATGTTCATCTGCGAGAAGTCCCCGGAACTGCTTGTCCGCCGCATCGAGCACAAACTCGGCATCCACGGCGTCGCCACATGCGAACTGCAGTACAACAACGTCCCCGCCGAACTCTGCGGACTTCAGCGCCGCGGACTCACCAAATACGTGATGTCCCTGATGAACGGCGCCCGCGTCGCCATCAGCGCGCAGGCCGTCGGCATTGCGGAAGCCTCCTACCGGGAAGCCCGCAAATACGCCTCCGAGCGTGAACAGTTCAAGCAGAGCATCGACAAATTCCCGGCGATCTACGACATGCTCGCCCGGATGAAGACCAAGCTCACGGCGTCGCGCGTCCTCCTCTACGAAACCACCAAGATGGTGGATCTGCGCAACGTCTACGTGCACATCGAAGAACACGGCAAGCCGGAAGAAGTGACCCAGTTCATCCGCGACAACGCCAAGTATTACAGCAAGCTCTCCGCGATCCTGACTCCCATGAGCAAGGCGCTCTCCACGGAGTCCGCCAACCAGATCACCTACGACTGCATCCAGATCCACGGCGGAACCGGCTACATGCATGACTTCGACGCGGAACGTTATTACCGCGACGCCCGCATCACCAACATCTACGAAGGCACGACACAGCTCCAGTTCGTCGCGGCCATCGGCGGCGTCATGCAGCGCGTCCTCGACCCCTACATCGCCCAGCTCTTCGAGAAAATTCCCGCGGACTCCCTGATCGGACGTCTGAAAAAGTTTATCCGGGAAATGCACGAAAAGCATCTGGAAACGGTCAAGTTCGTCGCCGACAAGAAAAGCTCCGCCTATCACGACCTCCGCGCCAAGAACCTCGTCGAAAATGAAACCTTCATTTTCGTCGGGCTCCTGATGCTGCGCGACGCCTGCAAGGATGCCTCCCGCGAACCCCTCGCCGAAAGATACATCCTGGATGCGGTTCACGACTTTGAGCGTAACTACAAAACGATCCTCTGCGACGACCTCTCCACCATCGACAGGCACCGCGAGGTAATTGACTACTGAAAGGAGTCGATTCCATGAACAACGACTATCTTGCAAGAGCGCGCGAAGTCGTGCCCGATGCCAAAACCCTGATCCTTCTGGCATCCAAGCGCGCACGCATCCTTGCAACCGGCGCACCGCCCATGGTCCGCTGCAAGGATGAAAATTTCCTTGATGTGGCTCTCCTTGAAATCGCGGAAGGAAAACTCGTTCCCAATTTCAACGGCGAACCCGACGACTTCATGGCGGAAATCGCCGCGGCCAAAGCCGCAGCCGCCTCTTCCGGCCAGAAACAGGAAGAATAAGTTTTGTTTCTTTGACAGGAATGACACGGAACATGCGCAAAACCGCACGGCCGGAATTCAGAGTCCGGCCGGGAGCCTTTGTTTTGTGCGGTCCGTGTTTATCCTTTTTACTTGAGGAGTGACTCATGACCCCTAAAGTTGCCATCATCATGGGCAGCAAAAGCGATCTGCCTTCCCTCAAAGGTGCTTTTGACACGCTGCGTTCGTTCAACATTCCCTTCGAGGCCCGCATTCTCTCGGCGCACCGGACACCGGACGCCGCCGCCGAGTATGCGAAAACCGCAGAAGCGCACGGAATCCGGATTCTCATTTGTGCGGCCGGAATGGCAGCACACCTTGCCGGCGTCATCGCGGCTCACACCATCCTCCCGGTCATCGGCATTCCCATGGCCAGCGAACCCTTCAACGGACTCGATGCGCTTCTCGCCATGGTCCAGATGCCTCCGGGAATCCCGGTCGCCACGGTCACGGCCGGCCCCGCCGGCGCCAAGAACGCCGCCCTGACTGCGGTCGCGATTCTCGCTCTCTCCGATCCTGAACTCTCCCGCAAACTCAAGGAATTCAGGGCGGACCAGACCCGTAAAGTCCAGGAAGCGGACGCCTCTCTCCAAAAAGAGCTGGACTCTCTCTAACCATTCTTTTCAACCGTCAAAACACCGGAGGTTCCAGTGAAAAAATTCCTGAAATTCATTCCGGTGTCGTTGCTTGTACCCTTCCTCCTGAGCGCGGCTAACGAAAAATTCCGTGTCCTTCACGATCCCAGAGCCGGGAAAACGATGCCTTATTCGCCCATGCCCGGAGATCGCCGGAACGTGATCATTCCCCAGGATTACACAAAAAAACCGAATGAGTTCCGGGGCGTCTGGGTGGTGACCGTCGCCAATCTTGACTTTCCCCGCACCGATTCTCCCTACGCTTTCAAGCAGCAGTATCTGGATTTTATCCAGAATATCAAAAAATCCGGTTTCAATGCGGTCATCTTCCAGATCCGCCCGACCTGCGACGCCTTCTACAATTCCAGGATCAATCCGTTCTCCAGGGCAATCCGCGGAGAAGAGGGAAAGGGATATCCGCAGATGGATATGCTCGGTTTCATGATCGATGAAGCGCACAAGGCGGGGCTCGAATTCCACGCATGGCTGAATCCCTACCGGGTGACCGGCATCACCAACCTCCCGAGGACAAGTTATCTGAAGACGCTGTCGCCGCTCAACTTTGCAAGAAAGAACCCCGATGCGGTTCTGGCCGCTCCCTTCCGGAACGGGCAAACGCTCCTGCTGGACCCCGGCAACCCGATCGTCCGCAAACATCTGGTCGATACGGTCGCGGAGATCGTCGCCGGCTACAATCCGGACGCCATTCACTTCGACGATTATTTCTATCCCTATGAAGGCATCGGAAACGCCGACAGCATGTCCTACCGCAGATACAATCCATCCCGTCTTCCGCTCGATGACTGGAGGAGAAACAACGTCAATCTGCTTGTCAAGGAAGTATCGGAGACCATCCGCCGGAACAATGCGAGCCAGGGCAAGAAAATCCGTTTCGGCATCAGCCCGTTCGGCATCTGGCTGAACAAGGACTCTTCCCCATACGGCTCTCCCACCCGCGGCAACGAATCCTACAAAACGTCCTATGCGGACACCCGCCTCTGGATCATGAAAAACTGGATCGACTACATCGCCCCCCAGATATACTGGCCCTTCTCCCAGCCGAAAGCCCCCTACGCGGCTCTGGTCGACTGGTGGGCGGACACGGTCTCCAATTCGAACGTCAAGCTTTATATCGGAATCGGCGCGCACATTCCGATTTCGCCGGACAATCAGGATGAATTCAAGAATCAGATCCTTTACAACTGCCGCCGTCCGGAAGTCGCGGGCGCGGCTTTCTATTCATACAACAAAGTGTTCCGTCCGGAAAACAACACCCGGCGCAATGCCGTCAACAAGGTCATCGGGGACTGCTGGAAAAAAAATCTGCCGTCCTCTTCCGGAAATTCCCGTTGAAAAAAGATGGAGGAAAGGGATGTCATGAGAACGCAGGATGAGGTCAGAAATGCCGTCATCGAAGCAATCGACAAACGGAGGGATGAGATACTCTCACTGGGGGAATTCTTCTGGAAAAATCCCGAGCCCGGATATCGTGAATTCAAAACTTCTGGAAAAGCCGTTCGAACACTCCGGGATATGGGCCTCGATGTAAAGGAAAAACTGGCCGTGACCGGATTCCGTTCCGACATCGACACAGGAAAAGAAGGTCCCGCACTGGCCATTCTCGGAGAAATGGATTCCCTGATTCTGCCCTCCCATCCCGAAGCGGACAAGTCTACCGGCGCGGTTCATGCCTGCGGCCATCACACGCACATCACCGCTCTGCTCGGGGCGGCCATGGGACTGACCGATTCCCATGCGGCCGGAGAACTTTCCGGAAAAATCGCCCTGATCGGAGTTCCCGCCGAGGAGGGAATCGAAACGGATTACCGCCTGTCGCTGATGGAAAAAGGCCTTATTCAGTCAATGAGCGGCAAACCGCAGATGATCCGGGAAGGTGTTTTTGACGACGTGGACATGGCATTCATGAATCATGTTGGCAGTTATTATGTGGCCGACTTCAACGGATATGTGAAAAAACAGATCACGTTTCTGGGAAAGAGCTCCCATGCCGCCAGTCCCCAGAACGGCGTCAATGCGCTCAATGCTGCCAACCTCGCCATGCACGCGATCGCCCTGATGCGCGAAACCTTCGCCAACGACGACCGCATCCGGGTTCACGGCATCATCCTGAATGGCGGCGACGCCGTCAACATCATCCCGGACCGCATCGTGATGGATTACATGGTCCGCGCGGACACCGTCGAGAAAATTCTGGCGCTGAGCCAACGTTTTGACCATGCGGTTTCCCATTCCGCGCTGGCGCTCGGAGCCGACGCCGAGATCCGAACCTTCGCGGGCTCCATGCCTCTGAAAAACGACGACGGGCTCTGCGAAGTCTTCCGGGAAGTCGTGGAGTATCTGGATCCGTCCGCAAAACCGGTCGTCAAGGCTTCCTTCAATCAGGGATGCACCGACATGGGAGACCTGAGCCAGATCATGCCATCCATTCACGGCGGAGTTCCCGGCTGTTCCGGGACCTGCCACGGAATCGATTTCCGGATCTCCAATCCGGAACAGGCTTATATTACAAACGCCAAGATTCTGGCGCTCGCGGCGGTCGACCTTCTCTATGGAAACGCTGAAAAAGGGAAACGCATCGCCGCCGGAAAGTCGGATATGATGTCCATTCCGGACTATGTCGCCCGGCTGGATTCCATGACCACGGCGACCGACACCCGACGGTAGAACGGCTGATCCGGAACGGACCCTTCAGGAGACCACCGGCCGGCAACCGTCCGCGGCATATTCGACGGTCTTGACCCGGAGGAACGGAGCATCCGGATTCTCACGCCAGAGCAAGGAACCGTCTTCCGCCTCGGCGAAACAGCCGCGCGCGAAATCTTCAACCACCTTCGGATAGAGCGTCCAGTCGCCCTTCCTCTTCAGATGTTCCTGGTTGATTTCCGCAAGCGCATACAGAAGATCGAGGTTGGCGCCATGACGGTGTTCATTCTTCCGTCTTGCGAAAATTGCGCGAAGCTCCTCGAGGGAATGCCCCTCCAGATCGACGGAAACCGGTTCGGAAATGCCGAGGATGTGCCCGCTGTCCATTTCCGCCGCGCCGGGCGTGTAAGGCTGCACCAGAATCACACTGCTGCGCAAGGATGAATGTCCTTCGAGAATGGCCAGCTCCAGAGGAACGCTGTGCAATCCCACCAGATGGCGCCGGCCGTTTTTTTCAAAGGTCAGGTCGCCCGGATGGACATTCAGACAGGGAATTTCTCCCACCAGGTTGGTCAGGGGAACGAATCCGGCCAGAATGCCGAAATCGATATGGAACGGGGCGATTTTCGCGCGGAGCTCATCGGTCCAGAGATCCCGGACGCGGCGTCCCTCGTCCGTAGCGAGCGTAACGCTGTCCAGCCCGTGCGCGCGGTAGAAGGACACGATGCCGTGCTCCACCAGCGGGAGGTTGTAATTTCCGGCGATTTCCCGGGCTCTGCTGGTCTTCGGACGGTCCGTGACAATCAGGGCCGGACGCCATGCGGAAGCCGTTCCCAGACGGACATGCCAATCCAATATTTTCTCGGCGTTGGTGCCGCTCCCGCTCATAAAAATGGCCCCGCAGGGCTTTTTCGGCAAATCTTTTAAGAAAACCTTGCTCATTCCTGATACTTTCGATTTGAATTTCCACTTGACACGCTATAGAATATATGGTTAAAGGTTTTTTTCAAATCTGAAACACCGGAAAATGGATTGAAAATCCCTTTTTCGCGAGATTCTTCCCGGGAGAGCCGTTTCGCGTCGGGGAGAACAAAAATCGGAACCGCAAAAAGGAGCGAAGGAACAGATGCTTATTATCTACAAAATGGCAAGAAATACTTTCGTGGAGAGTCTCCGCCAACCGGTCTTCTACCTGATGCTGATTACCGCGATGTGCATCATCGGACTGTTTCCAACCGTCGCCATGTTCGTATTCCGCGAACAGATCAAATTCGTGGTAGACAGCTCCATGGCGATTTCCCTGGTGTTCAGCCTGGTGGTGGCGGTCGTCTCCTCCGCACACACGATCAGCCGCGAAATGAAGAACGGAACGGTGCTCCTGCTGCTTTCCAAGCCGGTGACGCGTCTGGCTTTCGTGCTTTCCAAGATTCTCGGCGTTCTGGCGGCCATCTCGGTATTCCTGTTCTTGCTGAACTGCGCCTCCATGATTTCCGTGCTGATCGCGAAAGATCAGTTCCGTCTTGAATACACGCTGATGACTGTCTATTATTCCGCGCTGGCCGTCTCCGCCGTCTACGGAGGTCTGCGCAACTATTTCAAACAGGAATCCTTCACCTCCAATTCGATCATTGCGATGCTGGTCCTGATCCCGCTCATTGCGGGGCTGTTCTATTTTCTGCGGGTATCCACATTCCATTCCGCGGCGGAAATCGACCCGGAGGAATTCATCGACGTGCGCCACCTTATGCCCGCCCTTCTGCTTCTCTTCCCCGCGGCATGGACCATGGGAACCATCGCCTCCGCACTGGCGACCCGGATCGAGCTTGTCTCCAATCTGACGGTCTGTTCGGTCATCTTCCTGATCGGCCTGATCTCCAAATATTTCGCGATCCAGTGGCTGGGCAACGGACTCGCCTCCTCGTTCGTCCGAACCCTTCTTCCCAACTGGCAGTATTTCTGGATGGCGGACGCGATCGCCGCCCGGCAGCAGATTCCCGGCGTCTATCTGTTCTGGGCGTTCCTCTATGTATTGTTCTACATCGGCTTCTGGACCTTCTGGGCCCTCGCCTTCTTCAATGAACGCGAACTGGCCAAGGACTCCCGCTGAACACGGCGTCTTTCCGCCGCCCGCACGGTTTCACTTTACGGATAACGGATGGTCCGGCGTTACGCCGGATTTCAGGGAGTTGACATGAGAATTTTCGCCGATCACCTGGTCAAGCGGTATGGGAACAAGGAATCGGTCTCCGATCTGAGTTTCACGCTGGAACACAACTGTGTTCTCGGCTTCATCGGCCCCAACGGCGCCGGGAAGACCACCACCATGCGGATGCTCTGCGGCATCATGCCCCCCTCCTCCGGCCGCGTGTTCATCAACGACATGGAACTTCTGCAGGACCCCGTCCGCGCCAAACAGCAGATCGGGTATCTCCCTGAAAACGCCCCTCTTTACGGCGGCATGACGGTCCGTTCCTTCCTTCATTATTGCGCCTCCATGCGCGGAATGGGAGGGAAAAAACGGGCGCTGGCCATGGACCGGGTCATGGAAAGCTGTTCGCTCCGCGCGGTGGCGGAGGAAGAAATCGAGGCCCTTTCCAAAGGGTACCGCCGCCGGGCATGTCTGGCGCAATCCATTCTGCATGAACCCGGCATTCTGGTGCTGGACGAACCCACCGACGGACTCGATCCGAACCAGAAGCGCGAAATCCGGACGCTCATCAGATCCATGCGGGAGCGGTGCGCCATCATCGTATCCACCCATATCCTCGAGGAAGTGGACGCGGTCTGCGACCGGGTCCTCACGATTTCCGCCGGACGCAAGGTCTTCGACGGCTGCGTGGAGGAATTCCGCGCCGTATCCGGAGGCTCTCTGGAAGACTCGTTTGCAAAACTGGCAGGGGAGGCGTTGCAATGAAGCGCTCCTCCCGAGTCGTCTGCGCCGTCTGGCGGAAAGAGTTCTTCTCCGCCGCGGCGTCTCCTGCCGCCTGGGTGTTTCTGGTCATCTTTCTGGAACTGGCGGCGTTCCTCTCGTTCATCGTCAGCGGGCTGTTCTCCTACGGTCAGGCGGATCTGGAACCTTTCTTCCGCTGGCTTCCGTGGCTGTTTCTGTTCATCGTCCCGGCGCTGGGAATGCCGCTCTGGGCGGAGGAACGGCGGACCGGCACATTCGAGCTGTCCCTTTCGTTCCCGGCCACGCTGCGGGAGCTGGTGACAGGCAAATTTCTGGCGGGTCTGACCCAGCTGGGCATCGCGCTTCTGCTGACCGCGTCGATTCCGCTGACCGCGCTGTATCTGGGCCGGCCCGACGCGGGGGCGATCTTCTGCGGATACGCCGGAGCCTTCCTGCTCGGGGGCATCTGTCTGGCGGTCTCCTGCTTCTGCTCCTCGCTGACTCACAGCCAGACCGCCAGTTTCCTGCTGTCGCTCGTGATCTGCACCCTGTTCATGACCGCCGGGGCGCCGGAAGTGCTGGAGGCAGCAAGCCTGTATCTGCCGGACACCCTCGTCAACGTGCTTGCCTACATGGCGTTCCTTCCGCACTATCAGTCTTTCCAGCGGGGCTTCATCGACTCCTCCGATCTGGTGTATTTCTTCAGCACCACCCTTTTCTTTCTGTATCTGGCGGAACGTTCGCTGGCCTTCGCCGCGGCCGGAACGGGAAACCTCTTTGCACCGGGCGCTCTCGCCGAACGTTCCACGCGGCGCGCGATCCGTTCGCTCCTTGCGGGAATTCTGCTGGCGCTGTATGCGCTGGTCTGCCTGAATCTGGGAGGGTCCGCCTTCCAGTTCAAGGCGGACATGAGCACGGACGGCGCATATTCGCTCTCCCCGGAAACGAAGGCATTCGCGGCAAACCTCAAGACTCCGGCGGTGATCCGCTTCTACGCCTCGACCTCCAGTTCCCAGATGCCGGCAGGGTTCAAACACTACGCGGAACGGATTCAATGGCTGCTGCGTTCCCTGTGCGAGGCTTCGCACGGCAAGCTGACGCTTCAGGTGCTGGACCCCGAACCCGATTCCGAAGACGAGCAGGCCGCGTATCTGGAAGGGATCACGCCGGTCAGCATCAACACCGGCGACCGCGTCTATATGGGCCTGTCGGTTTCCTCCGGGGACAAGTGCCTCGCGATTCCGTTCCTCTCGCTTCAGGGGGAAAGACTGCTGGAATATGAAGTCATCCGGACGATTCTGAACACGACCAGCCGGGAACGTCCGAAAATCGGCGTCATGAGCGCCTTCAACGTGATGGGAACGCCGGTCGCCTCCGGGCTCCAGCATTTCGACGCCGACAAGCCCAAGGTGTTCGAGCACTCATGGTATGTGATCTCCGAACTGGCGGCGGACTACGATCTGGTCCGCGTCCCGCTCGACGCGGCGGAAATCCCAACGGACCTTTCGGCCCTGCTGGTGATCCATCCCGCCGGAATCACCGAGCGCGGACTGTATGCGCTGGACCAGTACCTGATGCGGGGCGGCAAGATGGCGGTCTTCCTCGATCCCCGCTCGTTCTACGCGGTGCTGAAACTGAAGCAGGACTTTTCCATGTCGGAAAAAATCACGTCGTCGCTGGAGCCGCTGACCAAGGCATGGGGCATCTCCTGGAATCCCGACATCATCGTCGCCGACCTTGTCTACGCGCACCGGCGCATGCTCCCGGACCGCATGGTCTCCAATCCTTCCGCGATGGAACTCAGCGGCGACGCCATTTCCCGTGAGACGCCGCTGACCTCCATGCTTCAGTCGCTGGCCATGTGGTTCACGGCTCCGCTCGAAATCAACCCGCCGCCCGGACTCAAGGCGGAGGTTCTCCTTGCCACCTCGCCCAGCTCCCAGCTGGTGAGCTCCTACATCGCCGAACGGCCCGAGCTGGTCCTGCGGAACTTCAAGCCGTCGGGCAAGGCGATCCCGCTGGCGCTGCGTCTTTCCGGAAAGTTCCCGAGCGCCTATCCGAAGGGAGCCCCGCTGATCACGGGCAAACCGCATCAGGCAAGCTCCTCCGGCGACGGCGTCGTCTTCCTCTTCGGCGACAGCGACATGCTGTTCAACGACCTCTGCGTCCGCACGGTAAACGACGCCTACGGACAGAAGACGCTGGTCCGTCTGAACGACAACGCCGCGCTCCTTCAGAACATCATTGAACAGCTTTCCCGCACGGGCAACTCCCTCGCGAAAATCAGCGGACGCAACCCGATGAGCCGTCCGCTGACCAAATACAACGAAATCCGCGCCCGCGCCGAACTGGCCTACAAAAACAGGATTCAGGACCTCGAGCGTGACCTGAGGCTTTCCGAACAGAAAGTCAAGATGATCCAGAACGAGGTCAAGACGTCCGCTTCCGGAACCGTGGAACTCACGCCCGAACAACGGGCCCAACTCCGCGACTATTCCTTCAAGCTGTCCCAGATCAAGCGCGAACTCAAGGAAGTGCGGCTGAAACTGCGGACTGACATGAACCGGATCGACACGATTCTGCGGATCGTCAACATGGTCTTCGTGCCGCTTCTGGTCGCGCTGACGGGCATCGTCTGGGCATTCGTGCGTTTCTCGAAATGGAGGAAACGTTCATGACAAGAAAACAGTCGTCTATCCTTACCGCTATCTTTTTCCTTGCGCTCACGCTTCTGGCGGCCGCGTCGCTCACATACGGCAATATGGCGTCCCGGCGCTACTCCGCGCGGAACATCCGGGGGAGCATTCCGTCGTTCAGACCGGAGGACGTGGCGGGCATCACCGTTTCGTGGCGGAACATCCACACGAATCTTGTCATGAAGAACGGCCGGTGGCAGATCGAGGAACGCGACGGACGTCCCGCCTCGGTGCCGAAGATCACCGAACTGCTCAATTCCCTGTCCTCTCTGTATCCGGTGAAAGTCCTCCAGCCGTGCAGCGATGAAATCCTTGCCGGACTGCGTCTGGTCGATGACGATCCGAAGCAGATTCCGGGCGTGCGTGTCGTCCTGCGGAACGCTTCCGGACGCGAGCTCTTCAATATCCTTCTCGGCAAGGGACATTTCGTGCGTCCGGAGCCCGGACTTCCCCCTTCACAGAACGCCGAAGGACGCTATGTGAAGATCGGGAAAAACGCCTATCTGATCCCGAAAGTATTCGAGAACTGTCATCCAGTGCCCGGCGCGTGGGTGGAACCCCTCCGTCTGGGAGACCTTCGCGGCGCCCTTCAGATCACAGCCTCCTCGGAGAAGGACGGCAAGACCTCGATTCTCTGGTCGGTCGCACGCAGCAAAACGAACCAGCCCTTCGAATTCGGGTTCCCGCTGGAGAAAAAAATCGACAACCGGCTTCTTTCCGCGCTGGCGGAAAAACTGATGAAACCGTTCAGCTCGGACTTCTGCATGGAACCATCCGTCCGCATCCGCTATACGCTGCGTCTGCGGATCGTCTGTTCGGATGGCTTCCGCTACACGCTGCACATGGCCGACGGCGGTGAAAAGCAGGACATCGCTTCGCTGGAAGTCGTCTTCAAGCCGGAATCGGTCATCGATGTTCCGGGTGAAACACCGGAACGGAAAAAACAGAGGCTCCAGGCGCTTCAGTCCCGTTTCGACTACGAAAGCCGCTACTGCAACGGACATGCCTTCCTGATCTCCAAGGAAATCATGCCGCTGATCGCCAATTTGTCCGGGCAGACCGCCCCCTGAACCGGCGTCAGAGTTTTCCCTGAAGAAAGCGCGTAAACATCTTGAAGGCGGACGGAATGGAATATTCCTCGCTCAGTTCCCGCCCCGTAACCCAGGTAAAACGCGCGGACTCGTTCCGGCAGGAAACCAGCCATGCGTTCATGTGCCATTCCAGATGGGTGAAAATATGCTTGCCCTGTCCGGCGTTCCGGACCAATGACGCGTCAACGTCCCATTCCTTCAGGACAGCCCCGAGTTCCTCTTCCTTCAGGAAGCCCGGCGCGGCCGGATACTCCCACATTCCGGCCAGAACGCCTTTGCCGGGACGCCTGACCAGCGCGGTGCGCCCATTCGGGGAAATCAGGAAAAGCAGAGTCCGTTCTTCGCGCTTCCGGGCGCTCTTCTGTTTTTTCACAGGCAGATCCGGAGCCGTCCCCAGCTCCCTGCCCCGGCAGAGCGCGGACAGCGGACAGACATCGCACCGCAGAGCGGCGCCCGGCAGACACACCAGCGCTCCGAGCTCCATCAGGCTCTGCGTGAAATCGCCGCACCGTCCGGGCGGATAGGCTTCTTTCAGAGCGGAAGCGACATGGTCACGGAACGAAACGTCGGCAATATCCTCATGACAATCCAGCAGGCGGGAACAGACCCGGAGAACGTTTCCGTCGACAGCGGGCGTCGGCAGTCCGAAGGCGATCGATCCGATCGCGCCCGCGGTGTATTCCCCGATCCCCGGCAGCGACAGCAGTTCCTCATGGCCGGAGGGAATTTTTCCGCCGAACGCCTCCATCACTTTCCGGGCTGCCTTCTGAAGATTTCTCGCACGGGAATAATAGCCGAGTCCTTCCCACAGCTTCAGCAGACGGTCTTCCGGAACATCCGCCAGAGCGGCGGTATCGGGGAGTTCTGCGATGAACCGTTCGAAGTAGGGCTTGACCGTCTCGACGCGCGTCTGCTGGAGCATGATTTCGGAAACAAGGGTCTTATAGGGGTCGCTCTCGGAAAGCCGCCACGGAAGGATCCGGGCGGAACGGTCGTACCACTCCAGCAGAGGAAGCGGAACCTTCCCGAGGAGCTCCTTTGATTTTACATCATCGGATTTCATGCGCGGATCACTTCCGTCCCATCAGGCGCAGAATTGCCTCCAGAAGAGTCGCGGGATGCGGCGGGCATCCGGGCACATACAGATCGACCTTGAGGATATTTTCCAGACCGCCGCGCGTTTCAGGATTCGAAGCGTAAATGCCGCCCGAAATGGCGCAGGCGCCGCAGGCGATCACCATGGAAGGCTTCGGCGCGGCCGCATAGGTTTTCTCCAGCGCCAGAAGCATGTGCTCCGAAACCGGTCCGGTCACGAGCAGACAGTCCGCATGACGCGGAGACGCCACCGCCTGAATTCCAAAACGTCCCATGTCCCACGCCAGCGTATTGAGCACGTTGAAATCGAGCTCGCACGCACCGCAGCCGCCCGCGGAAACCTGACGTATCTTGAGGGAATTTCCAAAAAGCCGTCTGACTTCGGGATTCTCCTGAACATCCAGCGGGAACTCCTGTCCGCGAAGCAGGAGCGTTTCGCGTTTCATCGCGCCCATACGGTAGGAATCCGTGAACTCCACGACTCCGTCGCCGCAGGCCTTGGCGCATTGGCCGCAGAAGATGCATTTGCCGAGATCCAGCACGGGCTTGCCATCCTCCAGGCAGAGCGCGCCGGACGGACAGACATCTCCGCAGGGAGCTCCGCAGGAGCCGGAACATTTTTCCGGGTGGAGCCGGGGCAATCCCCGGAAACGGTCCGGAAGCACGGGAGGGGCGTGGGTCGGGAACTTTCCCGTGCGGTATCCCTGAATAAACCGGGCTTTCAACGCTTTGAACATGACGCCGCCTCCTTAAAGATCGTGTCCGCAGTAGGACAGGTTGAAACTTTTGTTGCAGATGGGGAAGTTGGAAATCTGCTCCCCGCGGAGGGCGACGGCCAGACCGAACCAGTTGTGGAACGAGGGATCGACGATCTTGTAACGGAGGAAACGGCCGTCCGGACCGGTGATCGCCGTATGGCAGGTCTCCCCGCGCCAGGCCTCGACCAGGGAAACCGCGATGGAGTCGGGAGCGCAAACAGGTTTCTTCACAACATCGGCAGCGGGTTCCGGTTCCATCCGGGAGAGGGATTCCAGCATGGACCGGATCAGGGCGTCCGAGTCCTTGATTTCCTTGCGCCGGACCAGCGCCCGGCCGAAGGCGTCGCCGCTTTCCGCAGTCGCAATCTCGGGAAAATGACGACGGTAAGCGCCCCACGGGAAGAACTTGCGCGCATCCACTTCGATCCCGCAAGCGCGGGCGGCAACACCGACCATACCAATCTCGCGCGCAACCGCTGAAGCGACATGGCCAGTATTTTCCAGACGGTCCAGCACGGAAGGCTCGTCGAACATCAGGTCGAGGGCGTTTTCCAGTTCCGCCCCGTTCCTGCCCAGCCGTTTCAGGAGTTCCCCGATCCGTTCCTGATCCATGTCGAAGGAGGTGGAGCCGGGAACCACGAAACCGCGTCCGAACCGATTGCCGCAGAGAAGCGCGGTCATATTCAGGTAATCGCCGCGGATCCGTCCGCAGAAGGACTGCGTCGGCAGGAAGGCGACATCCCCGGCCAGCGCGCCGAGATCGCCGATGTGGTTCGCCATCCGCTCGAGTTCCAGAGAAATGCCCCGGAGAAGATGGGTCCGTTCCGATGCGGCGAACCTCGGATCAAGCGCTTCCAGAATCGAACAATAGGCGGTCGCGGAGGCAATCGAGGAATCGCCCGAGGCCGTCTCCATGTAGTGAATCGTACGCGCGCTGGGTCCGCCGATAAGAGCCTTTTCGATCCCGCGGTATTGGTAACCCAGAGAAATTTCAAGGAAATAGACATCCTCGCCCATGCACTGGAAACGGAAATGTCCTGGTTCGATCACGCCCGCGTGAACCGGACCGACCGCCACTTCGTGAACGGCGTCGCCCTCCATGCGGAACCCCTCCGGAACACCGGGCAGGATCGCTTCGCCGCTCTTGCGGTTCCATGCATCTGCCGAACCGCAGAGAGGACGGTGGAAGCGGATCGGCTTGAGCCACGGATGACCGGCCGGAAGCAATCCGTACTGTTCCGCGATCTCCCGCTCGAACCAGTGGAACTGGGGACAGTCCTTGGTCAGGGACTCGAAACGTCCGCTCACACGGGAAGAGGTCAGATGCAGCACGGCTTTTTCCGGATCGGCGAGAACCGCGACCAGGAGAAATTCCTCCGGCGTCTTCCAGGGAACCCCAAAGAAGGAAAGGACCCGGAATCCTTTGTTCACCCGGCTCAGCAGGAAATCCCTGAAATCGGAAAAGAGAAGACAGGGCAGTTCCGCCAGAGGCGCGCTTGAAGCATTTTTCAGTTCCAGAAAGAGTTTCATGATTTCATCCAGAAGTTCATCAGTTCATACGAGAAGAGAAGATAGGAACCGGCCAGAAGGGCCGTCAGCAGAAGCAGGGCGGGAATGAACCAGAGACGCTCCGCCTGCCGGGCGGAAAAATCCGTCGTCTTCAGGACGCCGCCCTTGCCCATCGCCATTTTCAGGAAGCCGGAGACCATGCCGCAGAAGACCGCGAAAAGCAGGACGAGCACCGTCACGCCGAGCCAGAGCGGAGCCGAGCTGACCAGCAGGAACTCCGTCACGAACAGGGGAGAAGGCGGCATGCCGCCGATCAGCATCAGACCGATCAGCCAGAGGACGGTGTTGCGCGGGACGGTTCCCAGCATTCCGCCCACCTCGCTGATGGAACGGGTTCCGTACGCCATGAGGATGTTCCCCGCGACAAGGAACAGTGCGACCTTGATGAAGGAATGTCCGCAGAGATGCAGAATCGCCAGCGGTTCGCTGCCCATTCCGAGCCCCAGGAAAATGGCGGCGATCCCCATGTGCTCCACGCTGGAATAAGCCAGCATCCGCTTGTAGTCGGTCTGGCGGATGATGAAGAACGCGGCCACGGCCAGCGAGATCAATCCAAGCACAAGCATAAGACCGTCGCAGAAGGGACGCAGCGCGGAAGGGGAAAGATTCAGAAAACGGTAAATCGCCACGAATGAACAGTTCAGGAGCGAACCGGAAAGAAGGGCGGAAACCGTTCCCGGCGCTTCACTGTGCGCGTCCGGAAGCCAGGTATGGAACGGAGCCAGACCCATTTTCGTGCCGTAGCCGGCCAGAATGAAAATGAAGGCCGCCTTGAACCAGCCGGGATGCAGACGCTCCATGTGGAAGGACAGCGAATCCATTCCCAGCGAGGACGACGGCAGGTTCTGCGCGGCCAGCGTCAGAAGCAGCGTACCGAACAGCGCCAGCGCAATTCCCACGGAACAGATCAGCAGATATTTCCACATGGCCTCCAGCGAATGAGCTCCCTTGTGGAAACAGATCAGGGGAGCGCTGGCCAGCGTCGTAGCCTCCACCGCCACCCAGAGCAGACCGAAGTTGCGCGAAGCCAGCACCAGCGTCATCATGGAAAGGAACGCCAAAAGGCAGGCCGAGAAAGTATGGTCACGCATCAGGGGAGCCCCGGAAGGATCATGCCGGGATGACACCTTTTCCTCCGGCGGCAGCCAGAACACCGTATGGATCGCGACCGCCAGAAAAAGAAGACTCGTCAGCGCCAGAAAAATTCCGCCGACATCGTCGAAGGCCAGCCATTGGGAGGTCACCTTGTAGATGGGGTCCTGATCCTTTCCGGCAAAGAAAAGCATCCCGGTCAGCAGAGTATGGGTCACGGCTCCCAGCAGAAGAGTGAAACGTACCAGACGGTGGCGTCCCCTGGCGCAGAACGCCATGAGTCCGGCCAGAAGCGGCAGCAGGATCAGCGCCGCGATGATTGGAAAATCGGCAAACAAGAACGAACCTTGCGTCATTTGTCATCTCCTGTCCGCGGCGTAACCTCCGCCGGAAAATCGCCCAGACGGTTGAGCCGGTCCGAATCGATATGGTCGAATTCCCGGCTGATGCGGAAAACGGCGATCCCCATGATGAAGACCAGCACGAACACGTCGAGCAGAATGCCCAGCTCCACGATCAGCCCGTATTGAAGCATCATTCCGGCTCCGAAGATTCCGATTCCGTTTTCGAAGACCAGAAAACCGATGACCTGCGTGATTGCCTTGCGGCGTCCGACGATCATCAGGATTCCCGCCCCCATCGTCGTAAAGGCAACCGGCGACACCAGCGGGGAAACCGAGAAGTTCGTGACCGGCAGGTTGGAACCGAAAATGAAAGCGCAGACCATCCCGCACAGCAGGATCAGCAGGGAAATGGAATAGCCGACCAGCGGTTCCAGCTCCCGTTTGACGTTCGCCGAATGCATGGTGCGCCTCAGCAGATACGGAAGGAGGAAGCATTTGACCGCGATGTTCACCGCCGAAACCACCAGCAGTTCCGCATGGGGAAGCGATTCATCCCACTGCCACAGGACCAGAGGCAGGATTCCCAGCAGGAACCCCTGGATCGCCACGATCCGGATGCAATGCAGAAGGCGGCTCGCCGACACCAGAATCAGGTCCGTGGCAAGAATCGCGGCCAGTATGATTTCAGGAAACCCCGTCATTGGACACCTCCGTCGAAAACCAGCATCAGGATGATTCCGGCCAGAGCGATGCAGAAGGCTCCGATCAGCAACTGCGGAATTTTCAGGAACCGGAACCGCGCCATAATGGACTCCAGAACTCCAATCCCGACCGCCGTCAGCATCATGCCGCTGAAATACGCGAGCACATTGGAAAGGATGTCGCCGCTGCTCACGGGAAGAACCAGCATCACGAAGAAGGAGGCCAGCATCCACAATTTCAGGTAAGACGAATACAGGATGATTCCGAGGTCGGGTCCGCCGTAGTCCAGAATCATGGCCTCATGGATCATCGTCAGTTCCAGATGCGTCTCCGGATCATCGAAGGGGACCCGGCAGGCCTCCGTCAGCATCACCAGGAAAAACGCTCCGGCGACAAAAAGCATCGAGGTTCCGCTGACAATCCACGCGCCCACATCGAAGCCGTTCAAGACTCCCGTCAGGTGAAGGCGTCCGGTCAGCAGGACCAGAAACGCGAGGATGCAGAAGATTACGGCTTCGGCGAACGCGGAAAACTGCATTTCACGGCTGGATCCCATTCCTTCGAAACTGGAACCGGTGTCCAGTGCCCCCAGAACCAGCATCACCCGGGCCAGTCCGAGAAGGTAGAAGAACAGGATGAAATCCCCGCAGAAAGCCAGCGGCGATTCCGTCATTCCGAACGGAAACAGCAGGGCCGCCGTCAGGAGCGCTCCCAGAACGGCCATGGGGGCCAGCCGCAGAACATCCGTCGCGGTCCGGCTGTAGACGCTTCCTTTCCGGAGCAGTTTGAAGATATCGTAGTAAACCTGAAGGTAACGGGGACCGTGCCGTCCGGCGAAGAAGGCCTTCGTCCGGTTGATGACGGCGGGAAACAGCGGGCACAGGACCAGCGAAAGCAGAAAACAGATGATCCAGACGGATTGGGACTGACTCATGACCGGTCTCCTCCGGCTTGCGCCGTTTGAACTTCAAGATAGCCGTTGTCCTCCGATGTTCCGGGAACCGAAGTCTCCGGATGGAAGGCGAATCCCCATACCAGCATCAGAATCAGGGCGACGATCATCACCAGAATGTAAAGATGAAGGTATCCTGACTGCAATATGCGGACTTTATCGGAGATTTTTCCGGTCAGACGGAAGAGGGGGTCCCACAGAAAACGTCCGGCGCCGTCGGGAGTCTCCACTTCCAGAGAGGCCTCCTCCGGAAAGAGCTTTTCCGGCTTGCGGACCCGCTTCACGGAATGGAGCAGGAACGAAAAGAAATCGACCGTCGGCTGGACGAAGGCGCTGCCGGTATATTCCATCCGGGCGTCCGGCGCGGCATATCCGCAGTCCCATGTACCCTCGGTCCGCTCTTCACGTCCTCGGGAAAGGAAGGCCCGGAACAGTGCGGCCAGCCCGAACAGGACCAATGCCGCACAGGAAAGAATCCCGATTTTATTCAGGTAGCCGGAGATCGTGATGAGCTGGCTGTTGATGTCTTCCGGGGGAAGGTCCGTGAAATACCGTATCAGCGGAGAAGCATTCTGGCAGATGGCCGGCGACCACAGGGCGATCGCCAGACAAAGGATTGCGAAAATTCCGATCGGAATGACCATTCCGGGTTTTTCGCTTTTCGCATCCGCGGCCTCGGGACTCCGGGGCTCGCCAAGGAAAACCGCCGAAACGGCTTTCACAAAGACGCCCGCCGCGATTCCGCCGGTCAGCGCCAGCACCAGAATACAGAACAGCGAAGCGGCAAACATCGGTCCCGTGGCGGTGACGATTCCAGTAAATGCCGCCAGATAGATCAGAAATTCGCCCAGAAATCCGTTGAACGGCGGAAGTGCACTGATGGAAAGGGAAAACAAGGTGAACAGGGTGCCCGTCCAGGGCATCCGCTTCAGGAGCCCCCCGAGACGATCCATCCGGAGGGTGTCGGCGGCTTTGTAGACCGATCCGGCACAGAGGAAAAGACCGCCTTTCAGCACGGCATGATTGAACAGATGCAGAATCGCACCGGAAAAACCGAGGGAGGCGATAATCACGTCATCGTCGGCCCCGCCCAGGAATCCGAGACCGAGCCCCAGTGCGATCACACCCATGTTCTCGATGCTCGAGTAGGCGAGGAGACGCTTGAGGTTGTCCTGTCCGGCCGCGAAGAGAATTCCGCCGAGCGCCCCGATCGCTCCGAGCGTCAGGAAACACCAGCCGTATACTTCCAGCGGTCCGGAGGGCTGGATCACCAGACGCATCAGCCCGTAGAACCCCAGATTCAGCATAGCGCCGGACATCAGGGCCGACACCGGAGCGGGCGCCGCCGGATGGGCTTCCGGAAGCCATACATGGAGGGGGAAGAGGCCGATTTTCAGTCCGAATCCGGCCAGTCCGAGGAAAAACACTGTCAGCCCCATGATTCCGGTAAGGGGATCGCCATCCAGCAGAACGATCAGCAGGATCAGGAACGCCGCGCCCGCATGGCAGGCATACAGGTATGTCCGGGCGGCGCGCATCGTCTCCGCCGATTTGTATTCAAACGCCACCAGGGCGAAGCTCATGAGTCCCATCATTTCCCATGCGACCAGGAAAAACAGCGGATTCGGAGTCAGCGTCACCAGCGTCATGGACGCCAGCGTCATATTGAAAAAGAACCAGTAGACACCGCCTTTGCCGTTGGTGTCATGCCCCTTCAGGTAACATGGGGAAAACAACGCCGCAGGAATGGCAACCATCACAACCGGCAGAAGAAAGATCGCCGAGAGAAGGTCAAACGAGAACGGGAGCATCTTCGAGGAAACCGGACCAGCCGATCCGAAAAAGATTCCGGCAACCGGAACCAGAAGGCAGATACAGCCGGACAGAACGCCCAGACATCCCGCAAGTCCTGCAAGAAAGTTCTCCCGTCTTGTCCATAAGGCAAGGAACCCTCCGCACATGAACAGGAGGTTCGCCGCATACAGCAGTTTCACAATGACATTTCTCCCTTATTCCTTATCCGGAAATCGAAAAGGCCTGTAATATACTCCGTGATCAGATAAAAATCAATACGGAAACCCGCCCGACCGGCAACGAAGCGGCGTCCTCCGCGTAAGAAAATCCTCCGGGAACTCCGGAGCGGTGGAAAAAAGCGCATTCCCGGTGGAGAGAATGCGCTTTCAGATTTACCGGAAAAACCGGCTTACTTCATGATTTCGCCGATATTCCGGAAGAATTCCATACGCTTGGCGGCGTCTTTTTCCGCCTGTGCGAAAAGTTCTTCCGCCTCGGCGGGATTGGTCTTCAGCAGGGAGGTGTAACGACCTTCGCTGCGGATGAATTCCTGGAAGTTTCCGGTCGCCTCCTTGGCGTCCCAGGAGAACGGCTTCTCCGCGGTCGGATTGTAGCGGTAGAGCGGCCAGTAACCGGCTTCGACGGCGCGTTTCTGCTCGGTCTGTGTCTTGCTCATATCGATTCCGTGCGCGATACAGGGCGAGTAGGCGAAGATAATGGAAGGTCCTTTATACGCCTCCGCCTCCTGGAAGGCCTTCAGCACCTGATTGCGGTCGGCGCCGAGAGCCACGGACGCCACATACACGTAGCCGTAGCTCATGCACATGAAGCCCATGTTCTTCTTGTAGGTTCTCTTGCCGCCCGTGGCGAACTTGGCGACCGCGGCCGTCGGAGTGGCCTTGGAGGCCTGACCGCCGGTGTTGGAGTAGACTTCGGTGTCAAGGACGAGGATGTTGACATCCTTGCCCATGGCAACCACGTGGTCGATGCCGCCGTAGCCGATGTCGTTGGCCCAGCCGTCGCCGCCGAGAATCCAGACGGACTTGTCAACGAAATAGTCCTGCAGTTCCTGAACCTTGACAAGGCAGTTTTTCTGGCAATCGTTCGAAACGGACTTGATCGCATCGGGAAGCAAACTCTTGATGAGGTCCTGGTTCGCGACCGCTTCCGTATCCTTGGAATCCCAGAGAGTAAGGGCTTTGGCAAAAGCGTCTTTCAGGGCGCTGTTGTCCACACCGTGCTCAAGCAGACAGTTAACGTTCAGTTTGAGGAGCTCGCGGTTGGAGTCAACGGCCATACGCATGCCGAAACCGAATTCCGCATTGTCTTCAAACAGGGAGTTCGCCCACGCCGGGCCTCTGCCGTTTTTCGCCTTCGTATAAGGAATGGTCGGGAAGGTTCCGCCATAGATCGAGGAACAGCCGGTGGCGTTCGCGATGATGACGTTTTCGCCGAAGAGCTGGCTCATCAGCTTGACATACGGAGTCTCGCCGCAGCCGGCACACGCGCCGGAGAACTCGAACAGCGGCTTGCGGAGCATGGCTCCTTTGACCGAGGTGGGAGAGTTTTTGCCAAGAACATTGTCTGGAAGCTCGTCAAAGAATTTTTCGTTGGCGTTCTGTCCGGCGGCGCGTTCGGCCTCGATGGTGGACCAGACCAGCGCGCGTTTTTCGGGCTTGGTCGGACACTGGTCGAGGCAGACGCCGCAGCCGGTGCAATCTTCGATGTAAACCTGGACGCGGAACTGATGTCCGTCCTTGGGCATGGCTTCCTTGGTCTTGAACTCTGCGGGCGCGCCCGTCAGGTTTTCCGGAGTCATGAGCTTGGCGCGGATGGCGGCGTGCGGACAGGCCAGCGAACAGATGTTGCACTGGATGCAGTTTTCAACGTTCCAGTGCGGGACGCGCGGGGCGATGCCGCGTTTTTCGAGGCAGGCGGTGCCGGTGGGCAGCGTGCCGTCCACGCTCATGGCGGAAACGGGCACCGTGTCGCCCAGCTGGTGCATCAGGGGCTCGATGACGGACTTCGCGAAGGGAATCGCGTCGTCGGCGATCAGCTTGGAGGGAGTGTAACAGGCAACCCCGTCGAGGGAGGCCGGAACGGCGACTTCCTTGCAGGAGTTCGCGGCGGCGTCGATGAGCGCAAGGTTCATGTTGACCACATCATCGCCTTTTTTCTTGAAGGTCTTGATGGTCATGGTCTTCATGCCTTCATAGGCTTTTTCCCAGGGAACGATGCCGGAAACCTTGAAGTAAGCAACCATCATGACCGTATTGGCGCCCTTGCCGCGAAGGCCGGGCTGGCTCTTGATGATGCCTTCGGCGTTGATGTTGTAGAATTTGATCTTCTTGGCAATGATGGTTTCCTGCATATCGCGGGTCAGCTTGGAGAAGACCTCGTCGTTGCTGTAATGGCTGTTCAGCAGGAACGTGCCGCCTTCCTTGATTCCCTGAAGGAGCTCGTAGCGGCCGACATAGGCGAAGCTGGAGCAGGAAACGAAGTCGGGACTGGTGATCAGGTAGGTGCTCTTGATGGGCTTGTCGCCGAAACGCAGATGGGAGACCGTCACGCCGTAGGACTTCTTGGAGTCGTAGGAGAAGTAGGCCTGCGCGAACTTGTCGGTGTTTTCGCCGATGATCTTGATGGAGCTCTTGTTCGCTCCGACGGTTCCGTCGCCGCCGAGTCCCCAGAACATGCAGTTGGTGGTGCCTTCCGGCTCGGTCGTGATCACTTCGTCGATCGGGAGGGAGAGGTGTGTGACATCGTCCTCGATACCGACCGTGAAACCGTGGAAACCGTCCTTGGCAAGATGCTTGTATACGGCGAGGACCATCGAGGGCGTGAACTCCTTGGAGGAAAGTCCGTACCGTCCGCCGATGATGCGGGCCTTGAGGTCCTGAAGGGCCACCTTGACGTCGAGGTAGAGCGGCTCGCCGAGAGCGCCCGGCTCTTTGGTGCGGTCGAGAACGGCGATGCGCTTGACCGTGGCGGGCACCGCGGACTTGAGGGCCTCGATGGAGAAAGGACGATAAAGGCGGACTTTGACCAGACCGTATTTCGTACCGCGCTTGGCGTTGAGGAACTCGATGGTCTCCTCGATGGTCTCGCAGCTGGAGCCCATGGAGATGATGATGTCCGTGGCATCGGGCGCGCCGACATAATCGAAAAGGTGCATCGGACGGCCGGTCACGGCTGCAACCTTGTCCATGTATTCCTGGACGATGGCGGGAACGGCTTCATAGAACTTGTTGACCGTTTCACGGCCCTGGAAGTAAACGTCGGGGTTCTGTGCGCCGACTTTGCAGATGGGCTTTTCGGGACGGAGCGCGCGGTCGCGGAATTCGGCGATATATTTGTTTTCGACCAGCTTTGCGATGTCTTCGTAGGAGATCTCATCGATCTTGTGAAGTTCGTGGGAGGTGCGGAAACCGTCGAAGAACGAGAGGAAGGGAATTTTGCTCTTGAGGGTGGCCAGATGGGCCACGAGGGCCATGTCCATTTCTTCCTGAACGGAAGCGGCGGCGGTCAGGGCGAAACCGGTGTTGCGGCAGGCCATCACGTCGGAGTGGTCGCCGAAGATCGCGAGAGACTGGCAGGCGAGAGAGCGGGCGGTCACGTGGAAAACGGTGGGAAGGAGCTCGCCGGCGATCTTATACATATTCGGAATCATCAGGAGGAGGCCCTGCGAGGCGGTGTAGGTGCTGGTCAGGGAGCCGGCGGCAAGGGAGCCGTGAACCGCGCCGGCCGCACCGGCTTCGGACTGCATTTCGACAACGGAGACTTCTTTGTTCCAGATGTTCTTCTTGTGCTGGCTGGCCCATTCATCCACCCATTCGCCCATGGTGGAAGAGGGAGTGATGGGGTAAATGGCGGCTACTTCGCTGAGGGCGTAAGCCACATGCGCCGCGGCATAGTTGCCGTCGACCGTGATTTTTTTAGGCATCGGTTTGACTCCTTCAAATTATTGTTAATGGATAAAAATTAAGAAAAACTTTTATGAAAAACACAAATACCATGCAAGATACACCTCAACTGGCGTTTTGTCAATCCCCCCTATCGAATTATTTTCCATTTTTCACATTCTGTGATTTTTTTCACATTACACTCGTTTCAAACTCATGCATTCAGGAGTGCGACTGGAAAAAACCTGATGAAACTCAAAAAAAGCCGGGGATGTAATCTGTCACACGAAAGTTCTCAAACCTTCGTATTGGGCGGCTCACTGTTTTTACATAATTTGTGAACCGTTTCACAACAAAAAGACCTCCAATTCGTTCGTGAGAGTGACTTCTCCGCCCGGAAGAATTGTCCGGAATCCGGCGTCCTCCGGCGGGAAAGGACCGTCGGGGGCGTTGACGACGCACGTCTGCGGTTCGGCGCAGAAAAAATCTTCCCGTCCGGTCGCGTTCCACAGCATCCAGAAACGGAATTGTTCATCCAGCGTATAACGCAGCCCGATTCCCTTTTCCGGAATGCGGAGAATCATTCCCCGGAAACCGTCCACCGAGCCGACCGGCAGATGAAGACTCACGGCCCCCAGATCGGCGATCCGCCGGGGGGCAAACCATTCAGGGGAAGTCGGAACCTTTTTCCCGGTCGGCCTCTTGGACTCGTCGTCCAGCTCCAGCGATTCCCGTCCCGGAGTCAGAAAAACCGTGGATTCGCCGGTCACATGAAACGCGGAATGGTAGCCGAAAAGAAAGGGCATCTCCGAATCCGAATGATTGACGAAACGGATCGTCTGGCGAAGCCGGTCCGGCAGAAAATCGTATCGGAGTTCCGCTGTGAAATCATAAGGCCAGCTTTCGTCCGCGGCATGGGAATGACTCATGACCGCCCCGCTCTCCATCCGGCGGAATGTCCAGGGAACCCGGAGAAGAATTCCGTGAATGTGATTGCGCCGGGCGGGTTCGTTGAGCGGAAGGCGGCAGGTTTTTCCGCCGAAGGAAAACACGCCTTCCGCAATCCGGTTCGGGGGAAAAAGCACGGGAAAGCCCCACAGCATGGGACGTTCCAGCATCGACGGAACATCGGGAGGTGTCCGCAGAAGTTCGAAGTCGGAGGACGCGTGCCGGAGACTGTAAAGAAGAGCGCCGCAGCCGGGATTGATTTCCGCATGCCACGGAGCGAGATCGATCGACTGTCTCATGCCGGACACTCCTTACTTCCGCGAGGAAACCGGCTCGACAAGGCCTTCTTCCAGAGAAGAGAAATCATTATAGTGCGCGGCTATCCGCATCCGTTTGGAATAAATGCACTCCCGGGGAGTCAGTTCGCATTCGCCTCCGGCACGGGCGGAACCACAGGGACCGTTCGCCATTCCCTTCGGGCAGGTCTCGGGACAGACGAAGTCGGTTTTCGGCAGGCGGCAGGCCGGACACGAGCGGCAGGAAACCAGCAGTTTTTTCGTGAGTCTCTTTTCGGAGGCCGGCATGGTGTCGGCACGGGCGAAAAGGCGTCTGGCAAGACGGTGCTTGAACCGTTCCAGCCCCTCAAAGGGGAAAATGTCGGCGGGGGTCATCACCGGGGAATCCGACGGCATGGCGGAGGCGAAAAGCCCCTCGAACTCGTAGAAGCGGTAGGGATAGGGAGCCATGTCCAGACGCGCGTAATAATCGGAATACGCGCTGCGCCACTCTTCGAAAGAGCTGAACTCCTCGAGCGCTTCGGAAATGCGGTTGAGAAGGATGTTCACATGATCCGCCCGGTCCGCGCCGGCGATCTGGATCCCGCTGTAGCCCAGGAACCGTGCGCCCGCGGCATGAATCTGAATCCGCCGCCACTGGGCCGCTTCGAACTGGGCCAGGGAGTGGGTCATCTCCCGCCGGAGCATGGCCTCGAGGTCGGGGGAAATATGGACGCCCGGCACTTTTCCGGAACAGATTTCCTCCGCACGGTCCGGAGTCAGCATCAGGAAGCGTGCGATCGAAGGCAGATGCATGGAACGCCTCGCCAGAGACCACCGCAGTTCCTGAAGTTTGAGCATGTCCCATCCGAACTGCGTAATGATGAAGGAGGCGCCCGCCCCGATCTTCCGCATCAGCTTGAAATACTGGGGAAACACCGTGCCCGGAGTGTAGCGGTAGGGATTGACGGCACAACCGGCCATCAGAAGGGAATTGAATCTTTCGTTGACCGAACGGATCGTGTGGACGCTCTCCGTATAGAGACGGGACTGCACCTCTTTGAGCGTGTCGCCGGGCAGACTTCCCCCGGAGACGGCCAGAATGTTCCGGAATCCTTCATGGGAGGCATGGGACAGAATCTTTTCGATTTCCTCCATATTCCGGTCGCGTCCGCTGACACAAAGCAGATGCTTGTCGCGGTCGGTTTTGCACAGGGCGGAGGCGAAACGGACGGTGTCCATTCCGTCGCCGGACGCCGCAAGACGATCGGTAAAAGCCAGTGCGGCGGGGAAATCCTGTTTTGCGGAGACCACGTATTCGATTTCGGCGAAACGGGCCACGGCGTCGTCCAGGGAAAGATTATTCTGCGGAGGATTGATCTCGATCAGCAGTTGAAAAACGCCGTTGTCCAGTTTCTCCTTGAAACGGTTACCGCGGGGGCCGTCGAAATTCATTTCCAGCTGTATTCCGGATTGTTTCATGAATGATTCTCAAAGGTTGTTGCGTTCTAAAAATTCGCGCATGATTTTTATAAGTTCGTCCGGGGCGTCTTCCTGAAGGTAGCGTCCGGCTTTTGGCAAAGTTCTCACTTCCGCATTCGGCAGATATCGGCACCATGCTTTGAGGACGCGTCCGGTATAAAGCCAGTCCCGCATCCCCCAGATCAGAGTAACCGGTTTCATTCGGAACATCCACAGACTGGCTTCGATTTCCAGCATGACCAGAGCGGAATCCGCTTCGGGAACCATGGGGATGTCCTTGACGAATTGGTAAATGGCCAACCGGGCATTCCAGTCCTGGAGAGGATACTTGTATGCCTCGGCCACTTCCTTTTTATACTTCGTGAGATTTCCCTGAAGAAAAACGTGCCAGTCCATCACCAGCTTTGCACCCAGCCAAGGAATGCGGCAGAACCGCAGGCGGAACGGAATCGAGTAGTCGGAAAACGCCATGCTGTTGAGGATGACCAGTCCGGAGACATGCTTCGGATGCCGGACCGCGTATCCCATGGCGGCCGTCCCCCCCCAGCCGTGGATCACAAACGTCATGTCCGTCAGGTTCAGCGCGGCGAGAAAACTCTCCGTGATATTGATATAACCGTTCAGGGTATAGTCGAAACGGGAGGGCTTGTCGGAAAGTCCGAAGCCGGGAAGGTCGAAAGCAATGACCCGGTGCGTGGCGGAAAACTCCCGGATCACTTCGCGATAGGCGAAAGACCACATCGGACAAGCATGAAAAAGGACAAGGGGGCGCCCCTCGCCTTCGTCCACATAATGGATCCTGCATTTTTCCAGTTCGATGTAGTTGCGCTTGAACGGAAAAAGTTTTTCAAGGGTTTCCTCTGTCATTCTTTCTCCGCTCCGTTTCCTGGCTTTATCATAAGAATGGATTATATAGTAGCATGAAAAGGAAGGATTCTCAAGCCGCTTTGATGGTTTTTTTCATAAAACGGCAAAAAATTGCATGGCGTCTGTTTCCCACGATCCCGGACGGTCACAGGCTTTTTCCCGCGGTGGCGACGGTCGCCTCAAGTTTCTTGAGAAACTCTTTCGGCGTGACTTCCCGGAATCCGACCTGTTTTGCAAGGAGTCCGCCGCCGCTGGGCTCCACGATCACGACGGCGGGAAAACTGTAAATCCCGTAGCGTGCAGCAAGACTCCGGTTCCGTTCCTCTTTTTCCTGTCCAAGACGTGTATATTTCGGAAAATCGGCATTATACAGCACATATTTCTGGTCCGCGAGCTTTTTGAATTCGGAAGTCTTGAACAAATCGCGCTCCAGCTGCCTCCCTGGTTCGCACCAGTCCGAGCCGGAAAAAAAGATCAGGATCTTCTTTTTTCCCTTCATCGCGTCCGCCCGTGCCGTCCGGTAGTTGTCATACCACTCGCCCGCGGAAACGGCCAGACAGAGGAACAGGAAAAAGAATATCGCCGACAGGATTTTCATGCGTCCTTTTTCCAATTCTTATACGGATTCCGGAGCAGGGCCGAATTGAAGTATCGGAAGTCTCCGGTCACCTCAAGCCCCAGCCAGGAGGGTTTCTGGAAAGCCTGATCGGGAGTCTGAAGCTCCAGTTCGGCAACAACCAGCCCCCGGTTGTCGCCGTCGAACTCATCGATTTCCCAGCGGTTTCCCGCATGGAACACGATGCTGCGGTATTTTTCGACCCGGCCCGAGGAACAGAACTCCGACAGCATGGACTCCGCGTCGGCCAGGGGGATTTCGTATTCAAACTCGCTTCTGGAACAACCGGAGACCGGCCCCTTCAGAGAAAGGAAGCCTTTCTTTCCGACGATCCGGATCCGGAATGTGGCGTCTGGATGCTCCGTAAAATGGGCGTATGACTGGCTGTAGAAAGCTCGGGAAGAGACAGAGGACCGCCAGGAATCGTCCTTCAACAGAAACTTGCGCTCGATTTCAACCGCCATAAACGCCGTCCCCTCTCCCGGTCTTTCAGGAAATACAGATGTCGACCTCGGTCCGATACATGAGAAGTCCGGACATCTCCTTCTTCAGAAATGCGGCGAACTCCTCGATTTTCCCCGGCTGGTCCACCACTTCCACAATGATCGGATGGGACATCCGGATATTGAAGAATTCCGGTGCGACCACCGGATCGTTCATATAGTATCCGCCGATCCCGCGAAGCACCGAAGCGCCTGCCAGACCGTGTTCGCACGCCCGGCATAGGATCCATTCGGCCGCCCCCTGACCCTCTTTCATCCGGCCTTCCGGGACGTAGATTTTCAGGAGTTGTGCTTTCGAATCAAAGACAGACGCCATTTCACACCTCCGCTCTTAGAAGGATTCGCGTTCGGAAGCCCATCGGGTGATTTTGTCCAGAACCGTTTTTTCTCCGGAAAGGATGTCGGTTGCGAACTTCCTGAAGTATTCCTCGAACGCCTGCTGAAGAATGTTCAGGAAGATGACCCTTTCCTCGAAACGGGTGTTGAGTTCCATCGACTCGGTTTCGGGCAACTTCAGGCCGCTCATGGTGAACATGTCCGCGTCGAAGGCGAAAGTCCACTTGTCGGCATCGCCGCGCGCCAGAAGGATCTTGGCTTTCTTGAGTTTCTTGCCGACGGACAGCGCGGCCTTGGCTTCGGCGGACATCTGCGGGCAGCCTTTCTTGACCACGCTCTCGGAGGCGCCGGGGGCATCGTCCGAAGCGCACGCGAACGTCAGCGGGCCTTCGATGATCAGGTTGAAAGTGCCCAGGTCGCCGACCTTGATCTTTCCTTCGGCGGTTTCGGAATGATACCACAGCCATGTCAGGAAATCGCGCCCGGGGACGGCTTCCCCGCCCGGCCGACCGTTGAAGGCAAGCAGCGGCAGATCGGTCTCGCTCCGTTTGAGAAGTTTCAGCATCAGTTCGCCGACAGTCATGGGAATCGGTTCGATCTCCACGGCCTTCAGGAATTCCGCGGCCACCAGGTCGACGGCGTTGCGGGAGGCGCTTCCGATATACATCACGTTCTGCGCCATATCCACCACAATCGGGGTGGCGCCGATGGTCGGCGGCATTTTCATGAGGTTGCGCTCGATGGCGTCCTCCTTGATCCGGCGGCGTTCCGCCTTCGGAACCGAAATGGTGTTGTTGGCCTGCATGTAGGCCAGCTCTTCCCGGCGGCAGATCGCCTTCAGGAGCTGGGCGGGAATCTTCCGCTCCGCTTTCCGGAGATTCACATACAGATGGCCCCCGCAAACGGAGGTCGTGTCGTTGATTTCGCTTTCCAGAAGATGACGGCCGCTGACCCAGCCGATTACCGGCTCATCACGGACGTCATCCAGTTTTCCGGCGTTGTATTTCGCCAGGCGTTCGAGAAAATCTTTCGGCATTTTCTCGCTCAGGGAACAAATGGTCAAAGCTGTACTGCCGCTTTCAAAAGGCATGATTCGTCTCCTTCGGTCAAGATCAAGCACCCCGTGCGGAAATTAAGTGGCTGAAACACGGGATTTCTCCGCTAATATAGCCGATTCTTTCCGCTTTGCAAGTTTCCGGAAAAATGAATTTTCCGAGGATTTTTCCTCCTCTTTCCACGGCTGAATCATCTTCCCTTGAATAATAATATTATATGGTGGATAACGCCACCCGCGGAAAATCCGTGAATTCGATCTCTGCCATGTTCCGTTTTCAGGATGCGCTTCCGCCCTGCAAAAAAATTTCAGTTTTTTCTCCAAAAAATTTTTTTTCAAGATTGTAATTTGTCCATACAAGACTAAATTGAATGATTTCCGACAATGAAAACCAAATTAATTTAAGGAAAGTCAAAGAGTCATGCTGGATTTCAAAAGATTCATGAATGTACCCGGGACGTTTGAAGCCGGGGGTTTTCAAAGTGCGACGCCGGGAGTGAAGGCTGTATTCCTTGCCGGTCCCGAATATCAAGGGAAAGAAACTCGTATTTTTGCATGGTATGGTCTTCCGGAAGGCGCTTCAAAAGAAGCCAAAGTTCCCGGAATTGTGCTGGTTCACGGCGGACTCGGAACCGCATATGCCCCGTGGGTGAAAAAATGGACGGACCGCGGATTCGCCGCAATCGCTATCGACATGTTCGGCGGAGTGCCCGAAAAAGACGGCTCCTACAAGAGCTTTTCCCCGGAATCTCCACGTCATGAGTTCTCCGGCCCCGGACATGCCGGACAGTTCTCCGCCGTGGACGAGGCTCCCGAAAACCAGTGGCCTTACCACGCGGTCGCCGCGATCATGACCGCCAACAGTTTTCTCGGTTCCCTTGAAGAAGTCGACGGCGCGAAAATCGGACTGACCGGCATCTCCTGGGGCGGTTTCGCAACCACGCTCACGGCCGGATACGATTCCCGCTTCAAATTCGTTGTGCCCGTCTACGGCTGCGGCGGATTCGATTCCCTTGCCCTGGTTCCCGGCAACACCTCCGCGAAGAACCTCCGCAAGTGGGTTTCCCTCTGGGATCCGAACAATACCCTTGCCAATGCAAAAATGCCGATCCTCTGGATCGACGGCACGTCCGACGCCGCCTTCGATGTCTGGAACTGGAACAATTCCGCGAACCTCGCGCCCGACTCCTATCGCGCCATGCGACTGAACATGCCTCACGGACAGCTCGACGGGGAAGCTCCCGCCGAAATCCTGCCGTTCGCGAAAGCCGTTCTTTCCGGTGCGGAGTTCCCCGGTTTCAAGAAGATCAAGTTCAACGACGAGACCGAACAGCTCGGCGCAAAATGGAGCTCCGGCGTCAAGATCAAGGACGCCGCGATTGTCTGGACCCGCGCCTCCGGCTGCTGGAACGACTGCTTTTTCCGTACCGCTCCGGCCAAGCTGAACCGTGAAAACGGCACAGTCATCGGTGATCTTCCCGCGAACTGGACCGCCGCCTATCTCTCGCTGGAAAGCGAAGACGGCTGCGTCTATACGTCGGAAATCTTCTTCAACGAGTAAGCCATGGCGGCCCTCCCGATCACCAGCGCCAAAAACCCGAAGGTGAAGTATGCTTTTTCCCTTCGGGAGCGGCGCGAACGCGACAGGGAGGGCGTTACTCTTCTCGAGGGCTACCGGGAACTTTCCCGCGCCCATGCGCTCGGAGTCAAAATCCGCGAATGCTTCTGCTGTCCGGCGCTCTATCTGGGCGAGAACGAGGACTCTCTTCTCGCCTCGATCGAAGCCTCCGGCGCAACCCTTTACGAGACCACGCCCGAAATTCTGACGAAACTGGCCTATCGCGAACGTCCCGAAGGACTGATCGCCGTCGCCGAAATGAAGAAGAAAGGGCTGGAGTCCATTCCCGTCCGTGAAAACGGCCTCTATCTGGTGGCGGAAACCATTGAAAAGCCCGGCAATCTGGGTTCGATTCTCCGCAGCGCCGATGCCGTCGACGCGACCGGCGTCATCATCTGCAACCGTCAGACGGACATCTTCAATCCGAACGTGATCCGGGCCAGCACGGGGGCGATCTTCTCGGTTCCGCTGGCGGAAACCTCCTCGGAGGAAGCCGTCGAATGGCTGCGGAAAAACCATATCCGTTCCCTCGCGGCCACCCCGCACACCGATCTCGTTTATACTGAAACTGATATGACGTGCGCCACGGCGATCGTGGTCGGCGCGGAACAGTACGGACTCTCCGACTTCTGGATGAACGCGGCCGACACGAAAGTCGTCATTCCCATGCTGGGCAAGATGGACTCCCTGAACGTCGCCACGGCGGCCACCCTCCTTCTGTATGAAGCGGCCCGCCAGCGCAAGTGGAAACACTGATCCCCTTTGTCATTATCTCCTTGCAGTAGAATTGGCCGGATCGCAAGCCAAAGCTTATATGGAGGAACCTATGAAAGTCAAGATTGCACTGGCTAAATTACTTCTGCTGCTTTCTTTATTTTCAAGCAACATTTATGCTGTGGAAAAACTTGAGCTGGATGAACGGCAAACCATAGGTCTTACCAATTGTGATTTGTTCGATATTTGGAATGCTTATCATGGAGCAGACAAAAAGGCTTTGCCGACAGTCAGGAAAATAATAGCCAGAGGCACAGACATCAATACGGACTCCACCTGCAAGCTTCTCGGAATGATTGGAACAAAGGAGGACTTTCCTTTTATTGAACAAAGGATCATTGACGGGAAGGCAAAGTTTTATACAAACCTGTGGATTGCCGCAGGGTTTATGTCAAGAAGGAATATTAAGGAAGCGGAGCACCTGATAAATCAAGCTCTTACAACAGAATTCTGGGACAAGATCGGGATATATAAATATTCTGATGATGTCCTCAGAAAGCGTCCGGAATTAAAATATGACTGTTTTTACGATGTCTTTGTTGCATATCTTATTTCAGGGAAAGGAGACCCTGAAAAATTGAAGAAGCAACTTCTGGAACGCATTGAAGACGATAAAATAAAAAATCATATGCAACGCATTTTGAACAGCGACTCCATGAAAGAGTTTGTTTCCGGAATTCTTGACGGAAGGCGCATGTCTTCACCAGAAGAGTCAAGCGGACGGCCTTCCAACGCTGATCTTCTGAAAATATTGGATCACATAGGCCGTATGCAGTTGGAACTTTATGAACAGAAAACCTCAGGAAAATGAGGTTTCCGGAATTTTTTGGGTGAAAGTTGCTTCCGGCACCGGGACCACTCCGAATTCAGCGGACGGCCAACCGTTCATACAATTCATTGTACAGCAATGCGCGTTCCACCGGCACATCGGCGGGAAGGTGGTTCCCTACCGACAGAATGAACCCGGGATAGCGTTGTCCGTATGCCATCACCCGGCTCATTTCATGCTCGATTTCCTCCTGAGTCCCGAAGGTGAGCGTCCGGCAGTCCATGCCGCCGACAAACCCCACACGGTCCCCGTAGCGTTCGGCAAACAAAGCCATGTTCGAGGACGGCTCCATCACCACCGAATCCGCACCGAGTCCGACAATGTCAGGGAAGAATTCGTCGATTGTCCCGTCGGAAGTGAACATGACTTTCTTCCCGGAAGCCTTGACCGGCTCGATCAATTTCTTCAGATACGGAAAAATATACCTCCGGTACCAGGCGGGCGCGGCGGCCGGTCCGGAAGTCCAGCAAAGATCGTCATGCATCATCATCACCGGAACCGAACAGGCGGCGTATGCGTCGAAAAACTGTTTCACCCACTGGTAATATCCCTCGATCACTTTTCCGAACTTGTTCTCGTCGTATGCGATAGCCTCCAGAAGGAGCTCCCACCCGAAAATCTCGATCAGTCCGGAAAACATGGAAACGTAAACCCCGCCCATATTGACCGTATCCGAAAGCATCTGTTGCGCGTCGGCATATCTCTCTTCGAAAAAGCGAACCAGTTCCGCCCGGTCGAATTCCCGGTATTCCCGGCAGGGGTCCAGTGCGTAGACATCCTCGACGTCGCCAAACGGGCAGATGACTTCCGGGTTGAAATCGCCCTTCCCGACGTTATTTTCTCCATACACGGCATGCCCCATGGTGGTAGTGCGTCCGCCGTTCGCGGAAAGCTGTCCGCGGCCGATGTCGGTGCGCCACATGATGGAATAGTCCCACGCCTGCAAGAACTTCCGCTGTGCGGCCGGGCGCAATTCCAGCGGATCGGTGTCGATCCCGGTCACCGCCTTCATCAATGCCCAGTGATAATTCTGGACCGAATATTCGGTCCGGGGAATTTTGGACGAAAAACGCAGATTCAACGCATCCCAGCCATTCGCATACGACATTTTGTTTCTCCTCTTGACAGATTGGTTTCAGCCTCTTATATTATATCCGCTATTTTTGAATTATGTTATGATTTATTTACAGAAAAAGATGCACTTTTTACAGATTCAGGAGAAATGAAAAGATGACCGGAGACCTTTTCAGGAAAATTCAGGTCGAACTGCTGGACGGCCGCGACTGGAGTTACGATCAGACATGGGGCGGAGCCGGAAAGATTGCAATCAGGGACGATTTTTCCCGGCTTTACCTGCTGAAAAGCGGACGGTCGGAAGTCAGCTTCGGCAATCAGACGCTTTCTCTCTCGCCGGGAATGCTCTATCTGTTTCCCGCCGGACTGACCGCCTGGTATCAGTGTCTGGAGCCGATGCGGCTGTGCTGGGTTCATTTCCGTCTGGAATATCTGCCGGGAATCGAGTTCTTTTCCCGTTCCGGCTCCGCGCATGAAGCACTGCCGCCGAAAACGGCGGAAACCGATTTTTCGCTCATTCTGAACGGACTCAACGCACGCGGCCCGACGGAATTTCTCGACGCGACCCAGGCACTGCTGCGTCTGATCGGTCCGTTTCTTCCGGAAGAATGGGAAAAACCGGAAAATCCCTCTCCGGCGGCCCAGCGTCTGAAACCGGTCCTGTCCTACCTCGACGCCAACTTTGCCAATCCGGAGCTGTCCCTGAAAAAACTGGCCGGAGTGATCCATCTGCAGCCGACTTATTTCTCCAACCTCTTCAGAAAAATTTTCGGGATCGCCCCGATCCAGCTCCTCACGGAATTACGCTTGAGACATGCCAGAGTCCTGCTTCTCAACACGGACAAGACGCTGAATGAAATCAGCTTCTGCTGCGGCTACCGCGACCAGTTCTATTTTTCCCGTGTGTTCAAGAAAAACACCGGACAGAACCCGAAGCAATTCCGAAAGTCCGCCGCCTTGTTCGATCCCCGGGGAAATCGCGTTTGAATTTTTCCGGGACCTCTTTGACCCGGATGGATTTCTTCCGATGACATCTATCGATTTTCAGCGGAATCTCCACCGTTTCTTTGATTAATCCGGGTTCCTGTGCTATATTAATGACTCGGTTCCAATTACGTAACAGACGGAGCTATTTATGTTGAATCCACTCATTGAAAACGCTTACAAGGTGCTGGAAGGCAAATCACTCTCCCGGAAGGAAGCGCTCGAAATCGCGGAAAAAGTCTCCGGCGAAGATATTCTCGATCTGGTTTCGCTGGCCAACAAAATCCGCAAAAAATATGCCGGAAAAATCGTCCCCTGCTCGATTCTGAATGCGAAGTCAGGACTCTGCCGTCAGAACTGCCGTTTCTGCGCCCAGGCGGCGGACCATCATACGGGAATCGAAACCTATCCGCTGCTGGACAAGAAGGATGTGCTGGAAGCCGTCCGGAAAGTCTATGAAACGGGAGTCCGCACGTTCGGCTACGTCACCAGCGGCTACGGCTACAAGACCGTCACGAAGGAATTTCAGGCGATCATCGACACGCTGGACGCGATCCATGAGGAATATCCGGACCTGAAAATCTGCGTCTCCAGCGGAATTTTGAGCAAGAAAACCGCCGGACTGCTGGCGAAGCATCACACATGGCGCTACAACATGAATCTCCAGACGGCGCCCTCGCGCTACGCCGAACTGATCTCGAAGGAACACACCATCGAAGAAAAAATCCAGACCATCCGCTATCTTCAGGAGTCGGGAGTGACCATCTGCTGCGGCGGCATTTTCGGGCTCGGGGAAAACTGGAAGGACCGCGTCGAAATGGCGTTTGCGGTCCGCGAACTGGGCGTGGACGGCTGTCCTTTGAACGTCCTTCTTCCGATTCCGGGAACCCCGCTTGCGAAACAGCCCGTGATGTCGCCCGCCGACGTCGCCAAGGCCTTCGCGCTCTTCCGGATCGTCAACCCGAAAATCATGATCAAGTTCGCCGCCGGACGCGAAACCACGATGAAGGATTTTCAGGGACTTCTGATGCTGGCCGGACTCAACAGCATGATCACGGGCGGGTATCTGACCACCCGCGGCCGGAGCGTCGAGGACGACAAGGCTTTCCTCGCGCGTCTGGACGAGTTCTAACGGAAAGGAGCGTTTCATGTCTTTTCAGGAAGAATTGTCCGCGGAACTCGCGGAACTGCGGGAACTCGGACGTTTCCGGTCCCTGCGGACCATCGCGCCCCTGCCCGGCGGCCATGCGGAATTCGAGGGCAAAACTTACTGCAACCTTTCCAGCAACGACTATATGGGAATCGCCTGCGACCCGGATCTCCGGAAGACGTTTTACGTACAATATCCAGACACCGCATCCCCCGAATTGGCCCAGTCGAGCGCGTCGAGCCGTCTGCTGACGGGCAACACGCCGTCGTACGAACGGCTGGAGGAAACGCTCTCGTCCCTCTACCACCGCCGCGCCGCGCTGGTCTTCAACAGCGGCTACCACGCCAACATCGGAATCCTCCCGGCGCTCTCCGGGGAGAAGGACCTGATCCTCTCCGACAAGCTCAACCACGCCAGCATCATCGACGGAATGCGTCTGGCCGACGCCGAGTTCAAGCGGTACCGTCATCTCGACATGGAACAGCTCGAAACGATGCTTCAGAACCTCCGCGGGAAATACCGCCGGGTTTTCCTCGTGACCGAATCGATCTTCAGCATGGACGGCGACGCGGCCGACCTCGCGAAAATGGTCGAGCTCAAGAAAAAATACGACGCAGTGCTGGTGGTCGACGAGGCCCACGCGGTGGGCGTGCGCGGACCCGCCGGAACGGGGCTTGCCGCGGAAGCGGGCGTGGCGGACGACGTGGACATTCTGATCGGAACCTTCGGCAAAGCATTCGGCTCCACCGGGGCGTATGCCGTCATGTCCCCTGAATTGCGCTCCTATCTTGTCAACCGGATGCGTCCGCTGATTTTCACGACCGGACTGCCGCCCGTGATCCTGAACTGGAGCCGTTTCGTGCTGGAACGCTGCGCCGTCATGGACGTCCGCCGCGAAAAGCTCGCCCGGATGGGGAACCGTCTGCGGGAACTCTTCCGGAACGCGGGACTCGTCACCGGCGGAGAATCTCAGATCGTCCCGCTCGTAGTCGGCGAAGACCGCCCCTCCCTCGAAACGGCGGAAAAATTCCAGAAAAACGGCTTCCTGGTCTTTGCGATCCGTCCGCCGACCGTGCCGCAGGGAACCTGCCGTCTGCGCTTTTCGCTGTCGGCGGCGCTGGAGGAAAGCGACATCGAAGACATGGGAAAGATTCTGTGAAAACAACGTTTCTCCATCAAACCGGCGGAGAACGTCTGCTGGTATTCTTCAACGGCTGGAGCCGCGACGCGCAATCCGCGCCCCGTCTCGACGCCGGAGGCTTCGACGTGCTGGAGGTCAGCGACTACACGACCCCGGACAGCGATCTGAAGGAGAAACTCCGCCCCTATTCCCGCATTCATCTTGTCGCCTGGTCGCTGGGCGTCTGGGCCGCGGCACGTGCCTTCCGCGACCTTCCCGTCCGGCTGGAAAGCGCACTTGCGATCAACGGAACCCTGCGCCCGGTCGACGCCGCATTCGGAATCGCCCCGGACATCTTCGCGGGCACCATCGAGAACTGGGACGACGAGGGCGCACGGTCCCGTTTTCTCCGGCGCATGGCCGGGTCCGCCTCGGAACTGGCCGCCCTTCCCGTTCCGGACAGAACCCCGGAGAGCCAGAAAAACGAACTGGCCGCGCTTCAGGACGCGATCCTTGCGGAGTCGTCCCTCCCCGCTCTTTTCACCCGCGCCGTTGTCGGAAGCCGGGACCGCATTTTCCCCGCGTCGGCGCAGAAGGCCTTCTGGGAAACCGAAGGAATTCCCTTTGCTGAACTCGATCTGCCGCATTATCCGTTCGCCGGACTGTCGGCCTGGCCGGAGGTAACCGATCTTGGAAAAAGTTGACAAAAAACTGGTGGAAAAGCGTTTTTCGCGCGGACTTCCGACCTATTCCCGGGCGGCCTCGATCCAGCCGAAAATGGCGCGCGGGCTTCTTGACGGACTCCTCCGCGTCACGGGCTCCGACCATTTCCCGCACATTCTGGAAATCGGCGCGGGCTCCGGCATCCTGACCGACCTTCTCGAAAAACAACTGGTCCGCGACAAGCTGGTCCTGCTGGACATCGTCCCGGAATGCGAGAAATACCATCAGCGCCGGCCCGACGCCGAATTTCTATCGGGCGACGCCGAAACCGTCGATCTGAACGGTCCCTACGACCTGATTCTCTCAAACGCGGCGTTCCAGTGGTTCCACGACCTGCGAACCTTCTTCCCGAAACTCCGGAACTGCCTGCGTCCCAACGGGATTCTCGCCTTCACCACGTTCGGCCCCGAAAATTTGCGCGAACTCCGGGAACTCACCGGAAACGCCCTGCCCTACCGGACGCTCGACGAACTGACCGAACTTCTCCGCGATCCGGGCGGATTCGACGTCCTCGATGCTTCGGAACGGATCGAGGCAGTCCCGTTCAAGGACCCGCTTTCGATTCTCCGGCACATGAAACAGACCGGCGTCACGGCGCCGGTCCGGAAACAGCCTCTCTGGACCCCCGGGCGTCTCGCGAACTTCGAACGGGAATACCGGGACCGTTTCTCCACGCCGGACGGCAAAGTCCGTCTGACCTACCACCCCATCACCGTGATTGCGAAAGGAAGATGAATCATGAGCGTCTTTTTCATCAGCGGCATCGACACGGGCATCGGCAAGACCGTCGTGACCGGACTGATTGCGCGCTTTCTCCGGAAAAACGGAAAAAAAGTCATCACCCATAAAATGGTGCAGACCGGGAACACCGGGCATTCGGAGGACATCGACCTCCACCGCGAAATCATGGAAGTCAAACCGTTCCCGGAAGACTGGGAATTCCTCACGGCTCCGCAGATTTTCACCTTTCCGGCGTCGCCCCACCTTGCCGCCGCAATCGACCGGCGTCCGCTGGACCTGAACCGGATCACGGATTCCGTCAAGGAACTGGAAAAACGTTTCGATTTCGTGCTCGTCGAAGGCGCGGGCGGACTGGCCGTTCCCCTGACGGAAGACCTCCTGACCGTCGATTTCGCCGCTCAGCAGGGGTGGCCGCTGATCCTGATTACTTCCGGACGCCTCGGCAGTCTCAACCACACGATCCTTTCCATCGAAGCGGCGACCTCGCGGAAAATGCGCATCGCGGGAGTCGTCTACAACCATTCGCCCGGCGCCGATCCGCTCATTGAAAACGATTCCGAACGGATGATCCGCAAATATCTTCTCCGCTACGGACAGCCGGACATAGTCGTCCGGACGCCTTTTGCGGAAAAGCCGTGGCCGGACGTCGATTTTTCGCCCATTTTCGGGAGGCTCACATGAAGACGGACACACAAGCCGAACTTCTCCGGATCGACCGTGCCCATCTCTGGCACCCGTATGCGTCCATGACACAGCCGCCCCCGGTCAATCTGGCGGTCTCCGCCTCCGGAACGCACATCCGGCTGGCCGACGGCAGGGAACTGATCGACGCCATTTCGAGCTGGTGGTGCGTATGTCACGGACACAATCATCCGAAGATCGTGGAGGCGGTCCGGGAACAGGCCGGAAAACTCGCGCAGGTCATGTTCGCCGGATTCACGCACGAACCGGCTGTCCGCCTCGCCGAAAAACTGGTCCGCAGACTGCCGGACGGCCTGAACAAGGTCTTCTTCGCGGACTCCGGATCGGTCTGCGTGGAGTGCGCCGTGAAAATGGCGGTCCAGTATCAGCTCGCCGCCGGACGCCGCGCCCGGAAACGTCTCGCGACCGTTCTGGGCGGATACCACGGCGACACCGCCGGCGCCATGTCTCTCAGCGATCCCGGCGGAATGCACGAAATGTTCCGCGGGATTCTCCCGAAACACTATTTTGCGCCGCGTCCGGAAACCCCTTTCGGCGAAGAATGGAATCCGGACGATTTCGCCCCGATGAAACAGCTCCTGGAAGAGAAATCGCGGGACATCGCGGCGGTCATCCTTGAACCGGTGTTTCAGGGCGCCGGAGGAATGCGCTTCTACCATCCGCAATACCTGCGGGAGCTCCGCGCGGAATGCGACCGGCACGGGATTCTCCTGATCCTCGACGAGGTCGCCACCGGATTCGGACGGACCGGAAAATTCTTCGCGATGGAACACGCCGGAGTCGTTCCGGACATTGTGTGCATCGGCAAGGGACTCACGGGCGGAGCCATCACGCTGGCGGCGGCGGTTGCCTCGGAAAAAGTGGCGGAAACGATCTCCGGAACCGCGCCGGGCAAGTTCATGCACGGCCCCACTTTCATGGCCAATCCGCTGGCTTGCGCCGCGGGCTGCGCCTCGCTCGATCTCTTCGACGAATACGACTGGGCCGGACGGGTCGAATCCATCCGGAGCCAGCTCCGCCGCGAACTGGAACCCCTTCGCGCCCTTCCGAACGTGAAGGACGTCCGGGCGCTGGGGGCGGTCGGCGTGGTCGAACTCCGGAAAACGCCCTCCCCGGAAACCATCCAGAAACTCGTGCTGGAAACAGGCGTATGGCTGCGGCCGTTCGGGCCGTGGCTCTACACGATGCCGCCGTTCATCACTCCGCCGGACGAAATCACGGCCATCACCGAAGCCATGCGGAAAATGGCCCTTCTTTACGATTGACAAGGATATTCCCCATAATGCAACGCTCCGGTAAAACAACTTTTTTGGGATGGTTCCGGTCTTCCCCGGGACGCCTCTGGAAAGCGGGGCTGGCATGTCTGCTCCTGCTTCTCTTCTTCGCGCTGGCGGGGAGCGCGTATTATGCCTTCGAGATCGAACCCGCGACGCTCATTCTCCGTCACCGGACCCTTTTCCTGAAGAACTGGCGTCCGGAGCACGACGGACTCCGGGTCATGCTGATCAGCGACATTCATCAGGGGAAAACCCCCGACGCGTTTTCCCGTCTCGAAAAGGTGGTGGAACTGTCGAACGGACAGGACCCGGATCTGGTTTTCCTGCTGGGCGACTTCATCGGAGAGGCCGGACGGCGCGCCACGCCGGAAGACACCGCGGAAGTGCTGTCCGGGCTGAAAAGCCGCCACGGAGTCTATGCGGTCCTCGGCAACCACGACTGGTGGTATGACGGCATGCGGGTCCGCCGCGCTCTGGAAAAATACCATATTCCGGTGCTCGAAAACGAAAACGCCGTGCGTGAAATCAACGGAAAGAAATTGAACATACTCGGCCTGCCGGACAGAGAAACGCGTCCGTGGCTGGTCCAGAAAGGACTCGTCCGGACCGATGAAAACCATCCGACGCTTATTCTTTCCCACTCCCCGGACTATTTCCGGGAATTGCGGATTCCCTTTGAACTGATGCTTTCCGGACACACCCACGGCGGCCAGATCGCCCTGCCTTTTTTCGGGCCGCTGGCCGTGCCGTCGGACTATGGCAAGGAACACGCGAAGGGCCTGCTCGACGCCGGACAGCAGAAGCTGTTCATCACGGTCGGAGTGGGGATGTCCCTGCTCCCGGCCCGGTTCATGTGTCCGCCGGAGATCGTTCTGCTGACACTCCGCAGGGCAGCCGAATGAGTTCCCCTTCCCGCCCTCCGGAACTCATCCGAAACAATTAGACATTTCTAAAACCGCCCCTTGAAAACAGGGGGTTTCGGGTGTATCTTATCCCGACAAGAAAAGCTCAACCCCTGAAAAGCCTTAAAAATGCAGAACGAACCGATTTCAAGCAGTCTTGAGGACTATCTCGAAGCCATTGCCGAGATCATTGAAAACAAAGGGCATGCGCATACCAAGGATATCGCGGACCGGATGAATGTCAAGATGCCGTCCGTGACCAACGCCATTCAGATGCTCGCGGCCAAGGGACTGATCCGTTATCAGTCCCACACGCCCGTCACGCTGACCGTCCGGGGAACGGAACGGGCGGCGGTGATCCGGCTCCGGCACGCCGCGCTGAAGAATTTTTTCCGCACGCTTCTGAAACTCGAAGAGGATGAATCAAACCAGACCGCCTGCAAGGTGGAACACATCGTCGGCGAAAAAGTCATGTCGAGGTTCGTCACCCTGACGGAAGCCATCATGAACCGGACGGACTGCGAGGGGCTCCGCGATTACCTGAATACGACCATGCCGACCATTTCCGCCGACTCGCAGGAGGATGTGGTGGCGCTGGACACGCTGGAAGTCGGACAGTCCGGCATCGTCGCACACGTCAGCAGCAACCTCCGCGGCATCAAGAAGTTCGCCGACCTCGGGCTGGTGTCCGGAACGCTCCTGACCCTGGAGGGGCACGCCCCCTTCGGCGACCTTCTCCGGGTCCGCGTCATGGGGAGCAGTCTTTCCATGCGATCGCGCGACGCCGCCCAGATCTGGGTCCATCCCGCCAGGGGAATCCCCGAAGACCATTCCCGGGAAATCATTCTATAAAGGATTTCAAGATACATCATGAAACAAACTTTCCGTGTTGCCCTTGCCGGAAACCCGAATTGCGGTAAAACCACAATCTTCAATCTTCTGACAGGCGCGCGTCAGCACGTCGGGAACTATCCGGGCGTCACCGTGGAACGGAAAAGCGGAATTGTCCATGTCGGCGTCCTGGAAGTGGAAGTCATCGATCTGCCTGGCATTTACAGCCTTTCCTCCTCTTCCCCCGAGGAAAAGGTCGCCTTCAAGGAACTGATGGACACCCCCGTCGACCTGATCCTGAACATCGTGGACGCCTCCAACCCCCAGCGGAACCTTTATCTCACCACGCAGCTGGCGGAACTCGGAATTCCCATGATGCTGGTCTTCAACATGGCGGACGACGCCTACCGGCGGGGGCTCAAATTCAACCTCCCGGTTCTGGAACACTATTTCGGCATCCCGATCGTCCGCACGGTCGGCGCAAAAGGGATCGGCACCGAACACCTCAAGCACGTGATGGGCAATTTGCTTTCCGCTCCGGAACGCAAACTCCCCAATTCCCTCCGTTACGGTACGCATCTGGACCAGGCGATACAGGAACTGACCGCCCGGATCGAATCGCTCAATCCGCCGTTCTCCTCCAGGATTCCCGCCCGCTACTTCGCCATCAAACTGCTGGAGGGCGACGATGGCGTCTGCCGGATGAAACCGTTCACCCCACTGATGGAAGAGACGGTCACCCTCCGTGAAAAACTGGCAATCCGTCTGGGCGCGGAAATCGAAACTCTTCTGCCGGACAGCCGTTACGGCATGATCTCGGGCGCCTGCCGCGAGGCCGTCCGCATCACCAACGAACGCCGACGCCAGATCTCCGACGACATCGACCGTTTCATCACCAACCGCTACCTCGGCCTTCCCATCTTCCTCGGGGTGATGTTCCTGATTTTCTTCCTGACCTTTTTCTGCTCCCAGCCGCTGGTGAACTTCCTCGAATGGTTCTTCGGCGCGCTCGCGGACGTCATCAACCGCTTCTGGCCGACGGGACAACTGGACTTTGTCCGCTCCCTCCTCACCGAAGGCATCATCGGAGGCGTCGGCGGCGTGCTGGTATTCCTGCCCAACATCGTGTTCCTGTTCCTCGGAATCGCCTTTCTGGAAGGAACCGGCTACATGGCCCGCGCGGCGTATGTCATGGACGGTTTCATGCACCGTTTCGGACTCCACGGCAAAAGCTTCATCCCCATGCTTCTCGGATTCGGATGCACCGTCCCGGCGGTCATGGCAACCCGGAGCATCGAATCCGAAAAGGACCGTCTGACCACCATCATGATCCTGCCGCTGATGAGCTGCGGTGCGCGTCTGCCGATCTATTCGCTGCTGATCCCGATCTTCTTCGCCGAAAAATTCCAGGCGCTCGTCATGTGGACCATCTACCTCATCGGCGTCCTGCTGGCTCTGGCGGGAGCACGGCTTCTCAAGTCCACCCTCTTCAAGGGCGGCGACGAAGTGTATGTGATGGAACTCCCGCCCTACCGGATGCCGACCTTCCGGAGTCTCCTGCTTCACATGTGGGAACGCACCCTCCTGTATCTGAGGAAAGCCGGAACCCTGATTCTGGCGGCCTCGATCGTGCTGTATCTCCTCAACACGCTGCCCGTCAAGACACAGTTCTCGAAGGACTACGAAGGGAAGATCGCGGCGCTGGAAAAAAAGATGCCCTCCCAGGAAGCAAAGAAGGAAATCCGCTCGCTCGAGGCGGAACGGAATTTCGAAAAGCTCGAATACTCCATGGCCGGACGCATCGGACGGGGGCTTTCCTATGTCCTCCACCCGCTCGGGTTCGACTGGCGCGTGAGTTCTGCCCTGATCGGGGCGTTCGCCGCCAAGGAACTGTTCGTCTCTCAGCTGGGGATCCTGTTTTCCGTGGCGGACAGCGGCGATGGGGACGCCTCCTCGCTTCAGGCCCAGATGAAGGGACAGTATACCCCGCTTCAGGCCTTCTGCATCATGCTGTTCTGTCTGATTTCGATTCCCTGCATCGGAACGGTGGCGGTGGTCCGGCGCGAAACGGGGTCCAACTTCCTGACCTTCCTTCAGTTCGCGGGGCTGACCCTGACAGCCTATCTCGTGACCCTGATCGTCTATCAGGCGGGCAGACTCTTTTTCTGACGGAGCCTTCGGTTTTTTCATAAAAAAACACTTTTTTCATGAAAAAAAGAGTTGACTATGGTCCTTCATGAAGTATATTAAAAGGCTTTCGGACAGAAAATTCAACCATTGAAAACAAATAACGAAACATCAGGAGCTACTCATGTATGCAGTCATCGCCAGCGGCGGAAAACAGTTGAAAGTTCAGGAACAGGACATCGTGACGGTCGAACGCCTCGAAGGCGAAGCCGGAACGAAAGTCGCGTTCAGCGAAGTGCTCGCCATCGGCGAAGGCACCGATCTCAAGGTCGGAACCCCGACTGTGGCCGGCGCGAAAGTCGAAGCTGAAATCGTCGAACAGTTCCGCGGTCCCAAACTCATCACCTTCAAGATCAAACGCCGCAAAGGCGAACGCAAGCGCAAGGGACACCGCCAGGAACTCACCAAGGTGAAAATCACATCCATTGCCTGAGGTGCACCCGATGAAGTATGATTCCAACGGAGCATTGCTTTCCACGGAGATCCCCGGACTTCCGGCGCCTCACCGCGGCAAAGTACGCGACATCTACGACCTGGGCGACTCCCTTCTTTTCATCGCGACCGACCGCATCAGCGCGTTCGACTGCGTGATGCCCAACGGGATTCCCGACAAGGGCCGCGTCCTCACTTCCATGTCGCTCTTCTGGTTCGAACTCCTCTCGTGGATGCCGAACCATCTGCTCTGTTGGGACGTCGCCGACTTCCCCGCCTCCCTCAAAGGCGTCGCGAAGGATCTGGCCGGACGCTCCATGATCGTCAAAAAAGCCAAGACCATTCCGCTGGAATGCATCGTCCGCGGCTACCTCATCGGCAGCGGCTGGAAAGATTATCAGAAGACCGGCAAAGTCTGCGGAATCTCCCTTCCCGCCGGTTATCAGCAGGCTCAGAAACTGGCCGAGCCGCTCTTCACGCCGTCCACCAAGGCGGAATCCGGACACGATGAAAACATCAGTTTCGAGGAAGCCTGCAAACATATCGGCAAGGAAAAGGCGCAGAAAATCTCCGACTACACGCTCCGCATCTACAAGGAAGCGGCCGCGCATGCGGAAAAATGCGGAATCATTCTGGCGGACACCAAGTTCGAATTCGGCGATCTCAACGGCGAAGTCATTCTGATCGACGAAGTTCTGACCCCGGATTCCAGCCGGTTCTGGCCCAGGAGCGAATATCGCATCGGATGCAGTCCGCCGAGTCTGGACAAGCAGTTCGTCCGGGACTATCTGGAAGGGCTGGACTGGGACAAGACGCCGCCCGCGCCGGAGCTCCCGCAGGAGATCGTCATGAAAACCCGCGACAAATATTTGAGCGCCCTCAAGTCGCTGAGCGGGAAGACCCTTTCCTGACATTTTCAATTTTCAGAATTTCATCCGGAGCTTGAGGTAAAATCCAACTCCGGTTCTTTTTTTCAATAACGAAAGGAAAATCCGGCCATGAACCAGGAAGACAAAGCATCGCCCGAATCGGGTGTCGGGCTCGTGTCCTCGCAGGATTTTCACTTCGGCGACACCCCGGAGGACGTCCTCCACCTCGACTGCGGCAAGACTCTCCGCGAAGTCAACATCCGCTATGAAACCTACGGCAAGCTCAACGCCGCTAAGTCCAACGCGATTCTGGTGGAACACGCCCTGACCGGCGACGCCCATCTGGCCGGCTATCATTCGGAAAAGGACAAGAAGCCCGGCTGGTGGGACAACATGGTCGGCCCGGGACGTCCCCTCGACACCAACAAGTACTTCATCATCTGCAGCAACATTCTCGGCGGATGCTCCGGCTCGACCGGCCCCAGTTCCATCAATCCGGACACCGGCGAACCCTACCGCATGAGCTTTCCGGTCATCACCATCGCGGACATGGTCCGGGCGCAGAAGCGTCTGATCGATCATCTCGGCATCAAAAAACTGCTGACCGTCATGGGCGGATCCATGGGCGGAATGCTCGCCGTCCAGTGGCCCGTTCTGTATCCGGACGCCGTGCAGAGCGTGACTCCGATCGCCACCGCGATTCAGATCACGGCGCAGTCCATCGCCTTCAACTGGGTCGGACGCGAAGCCATCATGGCCGATCCCGGCTGGAACCACGGCGACTACACCGAACAGCCTCAGAAGGGACTGGCGATCGCACGGATGCTCGCACACATCACATATCTGAGCGACGAGTCCATGAGCAACAAATTCGGACGCGAACTCCAGTCGGCCGAGGACTATTCGTTCAATTTCAATATGGACTTCCGGGTGGAAAGCTACCTGAACTATCAGGGCAGCCGTTTCGTGGAGCGTTTCGACGCGAATTCCTATCTTTACATCACTCGCGCCATCGATTATTTCGATGTGTCGGACGGCTCCGGCGGAGATTATCAGAAGGCTTTCCGGAATGTGAAGTGTCCATTCCTCATCGTGTCGTTCTCCAGCGACTGGCTCTTCCCGGAATACCAATCCAGGAGCCTCGCCCGCATCCTGCTCGAAAACGGCAACGACATCACCCTGTGCAACATCAAATCCGGCTACGGCCACGACGCGTTTCTCCTGGAATACGAAACGCTCGGAAAACTCGTCACCGGATTCCTGAACAACATCCCGCAGGAGGTGTCCTCATGACCATGAACGTCAAATTTCAGGAAGCAGACGCTCTGATCACCCGTTCCGACCTGGTCGCCATCGCCCAGATGATTCCCCGGGAAGCCAAGATTCTCGACCTCGGCTGCGGCTCGGGGCGCCTTCTGAAAGCGCTCAAAACCCTCCGCAGCGCCAAAGTCATGGGCGTGGAGCGCGATCAGGATAAGATCATCGAATGCGTCCAGCGCGGCGTCCCCGTGGTCGAAGCGGATCTCAATGAGGACCTCTCCGAATTTCCGGACCGCAGTTTCGATTATGTGATTCTGAGCCGGACCCTTCAGACGGTCACCTACCCGGACCGCCTCCTCAACGAAATGCTCCGGATCGGCACTCACGGAATCATCAGCATCATGAACTTCGGCCAGATCGAGGCCCGTATCCAGATGCTGTTCGGCAACATGCCCGTCACGAAGAGTCTGCCGGTAAAGTGGTATGAGACCGAAAACATCCATCCCGGCACCCTCGGCGACTTCCGGAGTCTCTGCCGTGACCGCGACATCCGGATCCTCAAGGAAATACCGATCTCCCAGGAAGGCGACTTCCTGCGTTTCCTCACGCCCCTGTGGCCGAACCTCTTCGCCTCCAACTGCATCTTCGTCATCTCAAAATGACGGCGATCCGTTCATTTCCTCCTTCGGCGGGGCCGGGTGCGCGCGTCCTGATCCTCGGTTCCATGCCCGGAGAGGAATCCCAGCGCAGACAGCAGTATTACGCCCATCCGAGAAACGCCTTCTGGCGGATCATGGGCGAACTGTTCGGCTTCTCCCCCGACCTACCCTACCCCGAACGGCTCGAATGCCTGAAACGGGGCGGAGTCGCACTATGGGACACGCTGGCAAGCTGCGAGCGCAAGGGAAGCCTTGACTCCGACATCCGCGAGCCCGTCCCCAACGACATCGCGGGGCTTCTGGCGGAACAGCCTTCGATCACGCACATTTTCTGCAACGGGACGGCGGCCTTTCAGTTTCTGAAACGCTGTCACGCGCCGCTGTTCCGCGGGAAGCAGACCATTCTGCGTCTGCCTTCGACCAGCCCGGCGGCGGCCCGTTTCACGTATGAGGAAAAACTGAAAATGTGGAAAGTCGTCCGGAAGGCCGTCAAAGGTCTTTCCTGACCCGCACTTTTTCGAAAACCGCCTCGCATTTCCCGCAATGGGTGCAGGTGACGGCGCAATTCGCGGGGCAATCCTCGAACCAGTTTTCCGGGAACCGGGAATTGTCGATGATGTACGGCGCGAAAATCCGGGAAAGGTCGGGCTCCATGAGGTTCAGAAGGTTGCCGTCGAACTTCCGTTTGATGTATGCTTCGATCAGGCGTCCCGGCTGCGCGTTGACGCGGGTCGCCAGCTTGACGACCTGAAAATAAGGCTCGTAATGGTGAAGGTCTTCCGGCCGGATCCACGATCCCTTCAGGAATTCGATGTGATTCTTCGGATCGGCAAACGTTTTCCAGCAGAGATGCGGGGTGTAATCTTTGGCGTTTTCTTTTCCGGAGAGCTTCGTGTCATGCGCGATCATGTTGTCGTGGAAAATCTGTCCGGGGCAATACCGGAGACATCCGCTGTTGGCGAGCATGCAGAGTTTCCGGCCGTTTTTCCGGCACCACTCATGGAAGGCGGCGACGGTCGGAATATCCCGCTGAATATCCCTCCGGATATGGAAGGAGTCGAAAATGTCCGCCAGATATTCCATCGCAGGGACAGAATCGATCCGCATGTTCACGGAGGCGCGGCGTTCGATCTTCGGAAAGTGTTTTTTGAGACGGTCCGCCGCAAAGGGAGAAGTCGTGGTGACGATGTCCGGCAGAATCCCGCGAGAATCCAGATGCTCCAGAATGGCGCAGAGCTGCTTTTCGAAATCCACGCTGATGGCGTCCTCTCCGAAGCAGTTGGCGTTGAAAAGGATGTCCAGCTTGATTCCCATGCCCCGAATCGCCAGAAGTTCCTGCTCCAGCTGTCTCTGCAAATCTTCTCCGGTCATTTTTCCATCGTAAGGCTTTCCATACAGGGAAAGGGAAAAGGCGGACCCCAGCATGGCCCGTCCGGAAGGGACTCCGATCCACGGAAAATAGACTTCATCGATGTGTTCCCGGTATTTTGCAACGACATGGACGAACGGTTCGACTCCGGGATGCTGCTGGTATCCGACGGCAAACTTCATCATGGGCTCCTTTCAATTCAGAGGATCGTTTTCAGCACAAACTTCCGGATGCTCCCGGCCGACGACGTACGTGACCGCCTGCAGATGGAGGAGAAGAGGATATCTGCCTATTTCAAAGCGATAACCAGGAAACTCCTTTTCGACTTTTTTCGTGATCGCTTCGATCTCCGAGGGTTTGTATGCCTTCAGTCGGGAAAGGACTCCGTCGATCAGAATCAGGACCGGCACGACCGGAATCAGGTAAGTGAAGAAAAATCGGCTGAAACGCCACGGGCGGATGAAGGGAGTGAAGACAAAAAGCAGAAAAGGAAGCCCGGCATTCGAGAGAACGTCCCGGAAGAAGCGGCGCTGGGAAACGTCGAAAAAAGCGATCGGACGCCCGCACTGCGCGGCGGTCCGGAAGATCCGCTCCAGATCTTCCTCATTGAAATGGTGAAGCGCGGAAAACATCACCGAGACGCCGTCGAATTTCCGGATGGCGTCCTCGGCGCACAGGCTCTCCCGGCAGTATTCGACGCCTTCGACCGGCGCTTCGAACGCAATATGATGCGGATACAGGTCCGTCTGAACCGCATGAAGGTCGGCGCACTCGTTTTTCTTGCGGATTTTCCGGAGGAATACGGGCACGTATTCCCCGCGTCCGGAACAGAGGTCGACCATCTGTTTCCGTCCGGTCTTTTTCATCAGGTCGGCGATCATGTCCAGTGCGTTGGTATACACGCCGGACTTCCAGACGCAGCTCAGGAAGTCCGTCAGATAATCGCGGAAAACGGGAGGGCACCAGGCCCTTTCATGCAACTCCCGGCACCGGATGCGCTTCATCATAATGTCATTCCTTTCCCCAGAACCGACAGGTCCTCTTCCAATCCGGCAAAGAACCGGTTCCATTCTTCTTCCGGCAGATTGCCTTCCCGGAAGGATATGGTCAGATTCAAACGTCCGTTCAAAGAATTGGCGAAAACGCCCAGCGGATTCAGCGGCGGCATGAGCGGCAAGTGGTAAAGGTTCCGGACAGGATGCCCGCAGAGCATCCCCGGCGCGGTGAGAACGCTGTCCAGATACGAGAACATCATCGACCCGGTCAAGGCGGCCCCTTTCTTGCGGAACACACGGGCGAATATCGGGAACGGGACCAGACGCGCAAGACGCGGAGCCACCCGGTAGGCGTGCGGAAATTTTCCCGCGATGGCCCGGAAAATCTGGGCACGGAGAGTCATGACACAATTCCGGAACTCCACGCAGTCCCGGCGCGCCGGCTTGACGGGCAGGATGCTCCACTGGTTGAAGAAATACGGATTCGCCGGGACATCCGGGGAATTGCGCATGTCCACCGACATCGGAACCATGAGACCGTCTCCCTCCGTTCCCAGACGCTCCAGCAGAAGGTGGTAACGGCGCAGGAGTCCGGCGAGGAGGAACGGGGTCAGCATATAGGGACCGAAAAGCCGTTCCGCGGTAGCGGTCAGGTTCGAATATTCCTCCGGACACAGGAATATCCGGCGAAAACAGTTCCGTCCGGGACTTCTGGACGGAGGCGAGGCCGTGGTTTCTTCCGCCAGCGTCGTATTGGTGAAGTGCTGTACGATCCTTCCGCCGCCGAACTGTTTTCCCCATTCGTTGAGGAGAGGATGGGAATAGCCGGGTTCCACGGCGGCAAAATCACCGGAACCGGAAAGCAGGCTGTCGATCACAAGTTCGCCGCCGCGTCCGTCGAACAGAAGATGACTGAACTTGAAAATGAGCAGGGAGACAGGTTCGCTCCGGAGGAGCTTCACCGCCATGCGGGAATCGCCGGGCAGAGGTTCCGTCGCAAAGGTTTCCGCGGCGGCGGACAGTGAACCTGGCTGTAGTTCCGCTGTGAATGGAACGGGAACGGGTTTCCCTTTGACCCAGCACGGCGCCCATGTCCAGAAATTGTTGGAAAGATGTCCGTTGAGGAGAGGCAGGACCGGCGCGAGCCGGCGTTCCAGCAGTTCGCGGACGGCGGATTCTTCCGGCATCCCATCCACCTCGAGAACGATGGAGAAAAGGTTTCCTTTTTCGGGCGTGGCGGAGGCCATGTAATTCAGGAAGGCGGCCATCCAGTCGAGGCCGTCGACATACATTCCATCCAGACGGAACACCATGATTTATTTGTCCATTTCCTGCCGGATCCGTCCGGCCAGCGCGTTGACGGTCCGGACGTCGGCCATGGTCAGGCCCGCGTCGACCAGCTTGACGTTCCAGAGGCGTTCCACGGAGAGAAGCAGTTCAATAAAGCCCATGGAGTTGATGCCGTTGGAGGCAAGCGAGCCCTCCGGATCGATTTTCGATACATCCCGCGAAGTGATCACGGAAATCTCCTTCCGCAGAGCGCGGACGATTTCTTCCACGGATACATCCGTCATTTTGAAAGACTCCTTTTCCTTATTTTATTGTTGTAACAAACGTTCAAAAATATCAGCCGTATTGTCGGCGGCGCAATCGCAGAAGACCTCGCCGCGCCGGTTCTCCTCCGGTCGCGGGGACAGCAGAAAAGCCGCCGAACCGTCCTCGATCCGGGTGCATCCCTTTTCATTTGAAAAAACCGTGAACGGAATCAGTTCGTCGACAAAGATCAGCAGAACGCGCGGACAATAGGCGCACCGGAGCCAGGTGTCCGCCGCCGACCACGCCTCCCGGCGGAGGCCGGAAAACCCCGCAAGGGAAATCTCCGGTCCGCAGGCGCCCAGACAGTTCGCGACATATGACGCGGCCGCGTTATGGACCGAATGGGAAAATTTCCCCGGAACCAGCTGGTCCGGAGGAAAGTCGAACATGTCGTACACATAATCGAGAATGATCCTTGCGGGTCCGAAGGAACTCGCAAGAATGATGCCTGTCTCCGGGACAAGTTTCCGTTCGCCGGAAAAATCCTCGGCGGCGCTCGCGGCGGAAGCCAGCGCAAGCAGCGTGAAACGGTCGATCCTCCGCAGCTGGAACTCCTTGCGGACGCCGGCAAGACAGGACTCTCCGGCATCCGGCGCACGGGCCGTCATCAAGGAAGAAAAACCAGCGACATACATGCCCATCAGAACCTCCCCGCGATCAAAGCCGCGTTGCAGCCGCCGAATGCCAGCGAGGTGGACATCGCAAAGGAGCCGCGGATCGAAGAGGCTTCCAGCATCGGCGGCACGGGAAGGCGCGGATCCGGAACGGCGCAGTTCCAATTGGGCGGGATGCGCTGTTCGTCCAGCATGATCAGCGTAAAAATCAACTCAAGAACTCCCGCCGCGCCCAAGGTGTGACCGGTGATCGATTTCGTGGAAAAATACCGGAGTCTCTCCCCGAAAATCCGGGCAAGAACCGTTCCTTCGCAAAGATCGTTGGCTTCGGTCCCCGTTCCGTGGGCATTGACGAACGAGATGTCGTCCGGCCCGATTCCGGCGCGGGAAAGCGCCATGCGGACGGCTTTCTCAAGCCCCCGGCCTTCCGCGTGGGGAGCCGTAATGTGGTATGCGTCTCCGGCGGCTCCGAAACCGGCCAGAAAGAAGGGACTTTTGTGTCCGCGCGCGGCGGCGGAACGCACGCTCTCCAGAACGACGATTCCGGCGCCCTCCCCGAGATTCAGCCCGGAACGGTCGCGGTCGAACGGACGGCAGGCGCCTTCGGAAGTCACCCCCAGCGCATGGAATCCGGTCAGCGGCATTTTGGAAATCCGGTCGACTCCGCCCGCCAGCGCGATGTCGCACTTTCCCGACTGAATCCACATGGCGGCCAGGGAAACGGCGTCCGCGCTGGAGACGCACGCGTTGGAAATGGTCGCGACGGGACCGCCGATTCCGAGTTCCTTTGCGCATTTTTCCGCAATGCTCCCGCTCGTGAAGTTCCGGAGAAGCGTTTCATCCCGGACGGCGTTATTACGGAAATCATTGAGAAAATAGAGGTCGTTGAACTGGACGTCTCCGGAAGATCCCAGACAGAGCCCGACGCGGCGCATCCGCTCTTCCCCGGACGTCAGACCGGCATCCGCCAGAGCTTCCCGCAGGGCAATGCCCAGCAGACTTTCGCTTTTGTTCCGCCCCTTCGGAACCGGCACGATCAACAGGCGGAACGGCATTTTCAGTGCCGGATACATCCGGTTCGGGGGAAGCGGCGGAAGATAGAGGTTCCGCCGTGTTTCGGCACAGTCCTGCCCGGCCGGGGAAATCCCGCCCATTCCGGAAATCACAATCGTATTGGAATCGGAAGAACTCATTTTTTCCAGATGTCCTCGAAAATATAACATTCATAGGGATGCTTCATGCACATCTCCTCCAGACGCGACGCATATTCCTGCACATACCTGCGGAGAGACTCGCGGCTGCGGCCCTCCATGACCGGATGGATCAGCGGTCCGAACTCCGCGGCAAGGAGATCGTGGCGCTTCATCCGGTATGGAAAAATGCAGATCACCGGACAGTTGCAGCGAGCCGCGATGAAAAATCCGGCGGTCGGGAACATCGCCTCCTCCCCCAGGAACATCACGGGAACGCCCTTCTCCTCGACACAGCGGTCGGCCATGATTCCGATGGCCTCGCCCTTGTCCATCACATCGACCGCTTCGAGGATTCCCCCCATGGGATCCTCCACGGAAATAACCTTGATCTTGGACTTTTCCGGGTCTTTCGAAACAGCGGAAAACTTGTCCACATTGCGGTTGAGGTCGGGCTTCATCATGATGTTCACCGGCTTCCAAGAGACATCCACCCCGGACAGCATGGCCTGCCACGGCCCGAAGTGTGAAAACGCCACCATGTGTGCGCGGTAATCCGTCTCAGCCTTCCGGTAGAGTTCGAAGTTGATCCGCTCCAGACGGAGCTTGCCCAGATGCATGGCATACTGCTCCACTATGGCCTGCCCCTGACTGGTGAACAGCGCCCAGACATGGTAAAAACGCCGGAAAAAACCCGCGTCCGGGAAACGGTGCCGGATGTACGGCATCGCCGAACGGCGCGCACGGGCGTCGAAAGCCGCATAGAAGAAGGAAATCATCCAGACCATTCCGCAGGCGTGATTGATGCCGAAGAGTTTCAGCATTCCAATGAAAAACAGGATTCCGGGGGAACTCCCCCGGGTATCGCTCAGATTTTTCGCCTCAGGCATGTTCCGCCTCCTTCCCGAAGAAAGCGCGGAAGGCCTTTGCCGTAAAATAGACGGCCACGCCCATGACGACGCCCCAGAACGGCGCGAGGATCAGGCTCCCCAGCAGCCATTCGAACGCACGGAGATGGAATTCATTCACAAGAGTGTTCCAGTTCACTTCGGTCCAGAACCGGCCGTAGCGCAGATAATATCCCAGTTCGATGCAAAGGAACGGCGAAAGGGGCGGCATGAAAAGGTTCTGAATGGCCAGCGCCATCAGCTTGTTCAAGTGCAGACGCTCGGTCACGTAGAGGATCACCACCATGTGGAAGCCGAAAATCGGCAGGACCGCCAGAAAGGAGCCGACCGCCGCGGAGGCCGCCAGCCCCCCGTTCGAGGAGTTCTCCTTCAGCAGATAAAGGAACAGTTCCTTCGGACGGAAAATAGAGAAATCCATGGGTTTGCGGCGCAGTTTCTTCTTCGGGAACGGCATCAGGCGCAGCATCACCAGATGCGTATGAATCAGCGTCAGACGGAGATTGTCCAGAAACGGCTTGAAGTGGGAAATCCGTTCCGTGGCGGGCGGGTAGAAGGAACGGATCGGGACATCATGGAATTCCAGATTGCCCCAGCCGGCCCGGGCCAGGACTTCCGCCTCGAAATCGAAGTGCCGGGAAAGGAAGCGCAGACGCGAAACATACCGCAGGGGATAGGCGCGGAACCCGCTCTGGCAGTCCGCGACGTCGATTCCGGTTTCGACCTTCATCCAGAAATTGGAGAAGGAGCGTCCGAACTTGGAGGAGCCGGGCACATGTTCGCCGGAGAAGTCGCGGCACCCGATGAGCATGGAGTAGTCGTTGACCTCCATGAACGGAAAAAACAGCGGAATGTCCTCCGGGTAGTGCTGACCGTCCGCGTCGAGCGTGAGCATGTAATCGAGTCCGGGATCGTCCTTCAGCAGGGAGATCGCCGTCAGGAGCGCGGCGCCTTTCCCGAGGTTGCGTTCATGACGGTGAATCCGGACCGGAAGCCCAGCGAGAAGTTCCGCCGGATCGCAGTCCGTGCTGCCGTCGTCGATGACCAGCACCCGGTCGAGCTCTTTCAGACAGCGCGAAACGATGTCCCGCAGAGTGGCGGCGTTGTTGTAGACGGGAATCACGCAGCAGACCTTGTCCCGGAGTCCGGCCATAGTTCAGTCCTTCCCCATGAATTCGCGGTATTTGACATACCCGATCCGGTGAATGGTGCGCAGGGCGCGGTTGAAACGGTCCGGGGGATACACGCAGTATTCGTTTCCGTTGAACCCCTTTTCCAGCATGGCGTTGACCGTTTCCGGATCGAGGCCGGGTTCGAAATAGAAGAGTTCATCGATGCCGTTCCAATTGTCCGGCACCAGTTTTTTCTCTTTTGCGATGGTGTAGAGCGGGGTTCCGGGCAGAATCCGTATTCCGGAAAAGACGGCGGAGTAGGCCGGAATCAGCGAAAGGATGTTGTCGATGCCTTCCCGGATGGTTTCGTAAGTCTCTCCCGGACCGCAGAACATGAGGTTGGCGTTGACTCCAACCTTGCGTTCCATCAGCGCCTTTGTGACATGACGGGCCTCCTCGAACGTGAAGTTCTTCTGAAGTCCGCGCAAGGCGATGTCGGAAGCGCCGTCCAGCCCCAGTTCTGTGGAGATCAGGCCGCATTCCGTCATCAGGTCGATTTCGGCTTCGGAAAGGTTTCCCGGCGAAATGAATGCGGCATACGGAAAACGAAGCCCGCGTTCTTTCATACGGTTCAGAAGTTTCAGGTATTGGCCGCCGGGATCGTTGAACACCGAATCCACGAAGAAGAACATCGCGTCCGGCATTTTTGCAGACAGTTCCGTCATCTGGTCGAGAACCGGGTCCGCGTCGCGCTGACGGATCCGGTGTCCTTCCAGAAGCGGATACGTGCAGTACACGCATTTGAACGGACACCCCCGTTTGGTCTGAATCGGGATCATGTGGACATTCTTATAATAATACGCCATGAGTTCGTCGGAATAGAGGGGGACAACCTGATTCAGGGGTTCGCCAACCCGGAGTCTCGGGATATCCGGCCGCCCGGACTGAATTTCCGAGACCAGATCGGCGACCGCTTTCTCGCCTTCCCCCACGACTCCGTAATCCGCGCCGGAAACCTGCATGATTTCCCCGGGCAGCAGGGAGAAGCCGGGACCTCCGAGCATGATCGGAGCGCCGGAGAGTTTCCGGCAGAGTTCGATCACCCGGAGCGGAGTGCGGATGATCTCATGGGTGATTTTGCGGCTGTTCACGGTATCGATATTGCGGATGCTGAGCCCGATCAGGTCGAAAGACTCTTCCTTCAGGCGCTTTTCGAGTCCCTCCATCCCGTCGGGCAGGATGTCGAACTGGGTCACGCGGTGCCCTTCCTTCGTCAATACGGCGGCAATCACGCTCATGCCGATCGGATAGACGGGAAAAGGCTCGACGCAGATATTGGAGGAGATCAGCAGAATGTTCATGAGCCGCCCTCCCCGGATGGAAGGGAAAGAAAAGGATCTCCGGGAGCCATTGCGCCGCGGACCAGACAGAAGGCCCGGGTCTCCGATCCGTCGTTGAGCAGAAGGAGAACCGCTTCCAGTTCCGGATCGTCGAAAAGCGACTCGATTTCCAGCGCGATGCGGGAAGGATCGCCCAGAGTGTCAATATAATAGGAGGGACCGTGGAGATTCAATGCGATCGCGGTTTCGCTCGGCGGAGTGGAGGGAAGCGTCCCCACGAAAAGATGCCCCCGCCCGCCGCTTCTGCCGTTTTGCACATAGTCATCCCAGTAAAGAAGATTTTCCTGATGGGAGCCGTCACGCCCCGCGCCGATGACGGCGGTCTTCCCGGAGAGCGGCGTCATTCCGGCGTCGGCCGCGGCAAGGATCGCGGCGATAACGGCCATTTTGGAACGCTCGCCCGCGCGTTTGAATTTGGGCAGGTCGTATTCCGGGACAAAGTCCAGCATCAGCACCTCGTCCAGAAGATCGTACAGGTTTTCCGCCTGAATCCGGACCCTCCGGGAAGGCGCTTCCGCCCGGAATTCATGAATTTTCGCATAACCGGCCGTATGAAAATCAGGCATGGGAATCCTCCAGCATCAGAACCGCGTTGCAGCCGCCGAATCCGGCGTTCAGGGAAAGAACCCGGGACTTTTTCAGAGGCCGGACCTCATCGGACACCAGACGTTCCGCGCCGGGCGCGGGTGTCTGAAGGTTGGTCTGCGGAAAAATTCCGCCCCGTTTCAGGACTTCCAGCGCGGCGATCGCCTGGATCAGTCCGGCGCCCGCCAGCGTATGCCCGACGGCGCCCTTCGTGGAAACCATCGGAACCCCTTCCGGGAAAACCGTATTGACCGCCCTGATTTCCATTTCATCGTTGAACGTGGTACCCGTTCCGTGGGCGATCACCAGCCCGATGTCGCCGGGTGCGCGATCCCCCATCGCAATGCGTATGGCGCGGGCCATCTGACGGCCCTCCGTATCCGGCGCGGTCACGTGGAGTGCGTCCGTGGTGATTCCCCAGCCTCCCACTTTTCCGAGGACGGGCAGAGAATGTTTTTCCACCGTCTCCTCCGAGGCGAGCACCAGCAGTCCGGCGGCATCGCCGAGAATCAGCCCGCGCCGGTTGAGGTCAAACGGACGCGCGGGCTCCGGGGACATGGCGGAAAGCGAGGCGAACCCCGAATAGACGAACTCGCTGACATAGTCGCAGGCGACCACCAGCGCCGCCGGAATCCGGCGGTGGCGGATCATGGAGGCGGCACGGGCAAGCGCAATATTCGAAGAGGAGCACGCACCCGAGTAGAGGATGCCGTTCCTCCTGCGGAAAATCCTCAGCGATTTTTCAAACAGGGTGTCGGCGGTCCAGCGGTTTCCGGAATTGTCCAGACAGTCGGCTTCTCCGATGGTCGCGGCAAAAAAGAATTCCGCTTCCTCCGGGGAGGAGGTCAGCGTTCCTGCCAGATATTCCAGCACCGGTTCCAGAAAGGAACGTCCGTCCGGCGGGGCGTAGTCCGGGATCGTCGCCGCGAGGGAACAGCCGAACTGTTCCGTCGGAAATCTCGTGATGGTCCGGAAGGCATGTTTCCCGGCAAAAAGTCCGTCCATGCAGGAGGCCATGCCGAAACCGTATCCTGTGACCAGTTCCGCCGCGGTGATATAGACGTCATTCTTCACGGTGGAAATCTCCCGCAAGCCAGCGTTTTTTGCAATTTTCCCAGAGATCGGGGGAACAGAAAAGCGGCTCGCGGGTCGTCAAATCCACAAAAAGCTGGATGCTGTATGCGGTACATGCGACTTCGCCCCGGGAATTGCGTATGACGTATTCCGTATTCAGCCGGGCGCCTTCATTCCAGTAAAGGAAAGCGCCGACCTCGACCACTTCGTCCAGATACAGCGGGGACCGGTAATCCACATGCAGCCGGGACAGAGGCGCCCCGATGGAAGCGTCCCGGTAAGCCGCGTACGTCAGGCCGCATTTATAGCCGAGTTCGGTGGCGGCCTTCTCGAAGAGGAGCGGATAATTGCCGTGCCACACGATGCCCAGAGCATCCACCTCCCCGATCGTGATCCGGTAGGAAACGAAGGACTTCACCGGAGGAGGCGCTCCCGGAACCGGTTCAAAATAGGGTTTTCTCCGGCTCATTCCAGCACCCGGAATCTGCATTTGACCACGGACGCCCGGTTCTCGCCGCTCATCAGCGTGATCTCGGCGGAGAGACGGTCTTCCGTGCGCTCGAATTTGCCGGAGACCGTCAGCGGAGTATCCGGCTTGACCGGAAGGAAAAACTTTGTCTTGTGAAGTTCGGCCAGCTCCAGACGGAGGGAGGTCGCCCTGGCGGCAAACACCTCCGCGACCGCGATATGACAGACGCCCGGCAACGTCGGATTGCCGGGAAAATGTCCCTGAAAGCCGGGGAAGTCCGCGTCCAGAGTCACCCGGCCGGTTGCAGTCCCGCTTTCGGAGGATGCATCCAGAATCAGTTTCTTTTCGATTGCACTTCGCACACTCATGGTTTCTCTCCATCCCGAAAAACAGCCCGCGTCCGGAGAATCAGCCGGTAACCGAGCCGATGATCTTCAAAAACGATGTCCCGGGGAAACAGCGTTCCGCCATAGAGCTCGTAACGATAGTAAAATACCTCCCATCGGCACGAACCATCCTCCAGAAATCGTTTCCGGATCAGCGACGGAACTTTTCCAGCGTAAATATATTCCATTTCGGCGGTGTTGTCAAGACGGAACGACTCTATGAAACGCCCCTTTTCCATACGGATTGCTCCGCTTCGGGGGAGAATGTCGTTCCGGTATGCCCGGCAGAGTCCGTAGTAGATCATTTCCGTGGCCGTTTTCCGGTATTCCTCATCCAGAAACGGCATCCAGCTGAAAGTTTCCAGCTTCTCCGGCGTTCCGGAGGCTTCGAATACTTTTCCTCCGCCCGGACTGGCGGCGTAAAGCTCCACATTTCCCTTCGCACCATCCAGCCGGAGCAGCACCAGAAACGTAATCTTGTAGAACCATTTTTCCAACACCACGCTCACTTCCGCCACGCCCTTGAATTCCGGACGGGACGCCGGCTTGAAATCCGCGGGAACCGGCTCGAACGCAGGGTATGCGAAAGGTTCCGTCCGGCATCCGGCCAGAATCATGACCGCCGCGAGAAGCACCGGCAGAAGCAGTTTTTTGCCATGGCCGGGCGAATCCAGCACCGGGATCAGAAACACACCGGCCGCCCATGCCGCGGCAATTCCCGTAACCAGCGTCAATCCGGCCGAACGCAGCATCAGGTGATTTGCGAAAAGAACCGTTATGCCTCCGGCGATCGAAGTCACCGCGGAAAAAGTCACCGCGTTGAAAATACTCTCCCGCGTCCGGTCCGAAACACCCGTCATGATGATTCCGTAATTCACGGAAAGCCCTACCACCACGATTCCCGCCACCATCACGGAAAGATTCAACTCGCGCCAGAAAAAAGAATGGATTCCGCCCATGACCGCCAGCGAGGCCAGAACGGGGGACAGCGCCACCAGCGTTTTCCGCAAATTCCGGAAAAAGATCAGAACCGTCAGGAAAACGAAGAAACAGACGCAGAATCCGATTCCGAAAATTCCGGCCGTGACATCGGCGGACATCTGTTCGGGCGTCCGGGTGCCCGACAGCAACACCGCATGGGTCAGGGAATGAATTTTTTCCGTCAGGTCCCGATTGCCGTCCGGAATCATGACCGCCACGGTAACCCCGTTTTTTCCCGTATGAATCATCTCTTCCGTAATCGAGGAAAAAAATGACGGGATTTCCATGGAAGGATTTTTCAGTCCTTCCCGAACACGATTGAAAAACGGATCGAAAAATTCGCGGTCGATCCCTTTTTTCTCTCCGGCGCGGCACAAATTTTCCTGAAGGCGGTCCAGACCGCCGGCACGTTCCCAGCGCCGCCAGGAATCCAGATTCTTTTCCCGGAATGCCTCCGTCCCCAGCATGTCGGCCGGAGAAAAGAAATCGCAATTCAATTTCGAGCGTAGAAAACGGACCTCGCGATCCGCGTTCTCCAGCGCTTCCGCCCGCGTTTTTCCCGTAATCAGAAGAAACCCGGAACGGGGTCCCTTCTGAAACACCCGGTTGAAGAGCGCTTCCCGTTCAGCGAACTGGCGGTCAGCCACGTCGAACTGCCGGATATCCGAATTGAAGCGCAGCCGGAGAGCGGAAGCGCCCAGCGTCAGAATCAGAACCGTCCCGATCAGCAGAGTCCAGCCCGGATGTTTCTTCTGGAAACTGGGCGGAGAAAAGCGGAAAACGACCTTTTTACGGTTCTGCGCAAAAACGCCAGGCAGAAGTATCAGCATCAGGAAAAATGTGAAGAACAGCGTTGCGGCGGCAAAGAAACCGAACTGGACAAATGCCTCCACACGGGAAATCATGAACATGCAGAAAGCCAGCACCGAAGTCAGCATCGCCATGAAAAGAGACGGCAAAAGCCGGGTCAGGCTGCGGTAGGGCTGATCCCCGGTCATCGCGGAGAAAATATAAATTCCGTAGTCGACCCCCAACCCCACGATCACGCCTCCCATCCCGACCGTGAACAGCAGGACTTCCTTGAAAATCAGCGTCATGACGGCCAGCGCCGGGATCGATGCAAGAAAAGGAATCAGCGGAATCAGCAGCGTCCGGAAATTGCTTTTGTAAAAGAGAATGAAAAGCAGCAGAAAAATGACCAGTGAAACCACTCCGAGCCGCTGCACATCCGCTTTCAGAACCTCCTCATTGGCAATGGAATGCAGATGGCTTGCAATCAGGCTGCACTGCACATCTCTGGGTGCGCCGGACAGCGTTCTGTCGATGAATGCCACCAGTGCGCGGCTCTCCCGAGGATTGGCGATCGGGACCGACGTGCGCAAAATCATCAGAGCATGTTTCCCGTCCGTGGAAACCAGATATGGAGACTGAAATTGGAATTCCAGTCCGGAAAGGCTCCGGAACCCTTCCAGTTTCCGGAGACAAGGCAGATTCAGGGAAAACGGATCCTCCCGGATCATATCCGTCTGACCGACTCCCGAAAGCATCAGCCTGGAGTGAAGTTTTTCGACCAGCCGGTCCAGCTCGCGCTCCGTGCGGGGAAATACATCGGGCGAAACCAGACGCGTCTGAAAGGAAGTCAGTTCCGACATTCCCTGCGCCAGAGGCGCCGACAAGGTTCTGTATGTCACGGAACGGATCATCGGGCTGGCCTTGAATTCCGCGGCCGCCCTGTCCAGAAACGCGGGCAGCGCCGAATCCGCAAACGTTCCCTTTTTCAGGGTGAAGACGAGCACGATCCGGTTGAACATTCCGCTGTCGGAAAGACAGGCGAACGTCCGTGCCGATTCAGAGTTGGCCGGAAGAATTTTCAACGCGTCATAGGTAAACGTCCCCCGGAGAATCAGACCGAGCGAGAGCAGCAGGAGCCCCCCCGTCAGAATCCGCATCCAACCGACATGCCGGAGTGCAAAAAACAGTATTTTCCGGAGGTATTTCTTCATCACGGACCCGCCTGCCAGACTTTTTCAGGCTGCGGCGTATTGATCCTGAACCCGGAAAATACGATATGGGTCAAATCCCCGTTGCGCTCCTCGATCCGGACCTCCGAAACGTGGCGCAGGTCTTTGGAAAGAGTCACCGTCATCGAGGTAATGAACTCCACGGCAATGTTTCCTTTGCGCGGAACCATCTTCAGCATGCAGGGACCCGGGAAGGTAATGTCAAAGGAATCCGCCATCTTCATGAATGCGCCGGAAAAATACAGTCCCATGGAATCGACCAGGGATTTGAGCATCTGGTTTCTGGCCGTGTCGATGCTGATGACCCGGTTCGAATCGGCGTCCCATTGAGTAAGGCGGTCCTTCTCGATGACGCAGCAATACTGGATGGGAGTGTTCACGCGCCACGCCATACGCCCCGCCTTATCCAGATGAAACGTCCCCTTGATGACCAGATTGTGCCGCAGGAATTTGATTTTCTTCTCCTGCACGAAATCGGCGGAAAGGGTGGATACCGTTTTCATCGCCGCTTCGATTCCGGACAGGCGGTCCCCGGCGTTCTCCGCGGAAAAAAGCGGCAGCAGCGTCAGCGTCAGAACTGCGGAAACTGCGCAAGCATGGATTCGTCCAGCTGACATACTTTCAATTCTCCTTCCGAAATGGGATTCCCGTCGAGGTCCGTGATCGAAAACAGGGCGATATGCCACGGCTCGAAATCGTATTTGCGCATCGTCCGGACCCGGATACGGTCTCCGGCACGCACTTTCCGCCCGGTATAGAGGAAACGGTTGACCTCCACCAGCATCCCCTTCAGATACTTGTCGGCCCGCATGAAGGAGTCCAGGAAGGCGAGTCCCTGAGCACCGATCTCAATGAATCCCGCCGGGTCCATCTCCCCGTTTTTCTCCAGAAAGACATTGTCGTCTGTAATCATGCATTCCAGATCGCTGTCGTTGTTCCCGACCCGGCAAAGCGATGTGATCATCCGCATCGGTTTCCGGTGCGGGATAAAGTTTTCCGGGGAAGAATGCGGCAGAATACTCACCTTGCCGAGCTGCCCCGCGATCCTGTCGCACCCGGGATCGGAGGCATTGTAGTCTCCGGAATATTTCCAGGCGCGGCCGCGGCATCCGGCACATTCCGAAAAGGAATCGCATCCTCTGCACGGCGCCTTGACCTCCGTGCGCCAGGCACGGACCTTCTGCAGCATGTAGCTGTCACCCAGAATCGCATTCAGAGACTTTTCCCGGATGCTTCCCAGTTCCACGCGTAGACCGTAGCAGGGATACACCGTGCCGTCCGCGGCGACAAAACAAGAATAGCGGAACTTGAAACAGGCGCCGCCCACAAACGGGGTGCCGGAATTCTGCGCGTTTCCGGCTTCCTCTTCCACCCGCTTGAGTTCCGCGCGAACCGCCCGGGCGCAGTCGTCCGGCAAGGGCTCGGACAGAGCAGTGCATCCCAGGCGCGGCGCAATTCCGGACGCACGCAGAAAACGCCAGTCCGACGCCAGCGCGCCCGGTTCCGTTTCCGGCAGGGAGAACGAAACTTCCACCGGTCTCGCACCGGCTTCATGCAGCAGACGGGCCGCCGTGGCAATTTTTTCCGAGGAAGTCCCGGCAGACATCTCAAATACGACACTCCAGCCGTATTTCGCGATCAAGGCGCATGCTTCCGGGGTCGGCGACGCATCCCGGAGAAAAAGTTCCACCTGAAATCCCTTCTCTTTGCAGAAATCGAAGAGGTTTTCCGGATCGGGACGGTTCAGAAGCCTTTCCCCCTCCCGGAAAACCGCTTTCCGGGCGCCGCAGAGAGCCGCCTGCGAGAGCAAATCCTTGAATTTCTCCACGGAGAGATGGTTTCCGGCAGTTCCGGGAAATTCCGCTTCCAGCACAAAAAACTGATCCGGCTTCAATCCCGCCAGATTCTCTTCCGAAAGATTCAACTGTGCCATTTCCCGCATGAGGATTCCCTTTCCCGGCTTGCCGTTATTTTCTGCGGTCGAAAAAATGCTGCGGCTTCCGGTTGATTCCGAAAACCAGCTCCCTTGCTTCATTCAGCGGCACTTCCCGGACCGGGATTTTCAGACGGCATTTCGCCTGAAGACTTTCCTCGACGATCCGGAGATCCCCGCCGGGCGTGTTGAACGCCACGAAAACCTCGACCGTGTCCGAAAGGTCCTCGCCACCGGCAACCACATAATATTCCGCGATCTGCGGAATGGACATCAGCACATTGAAAATCACCTGCGGGTAGATGGAGGTGCCCTTGCACTTGAGCATCTGGGCCTTGCGCCCGAGAATCGGCCCCAGCCGGGGCGTATAACGCCCGCAGTCACAGCGTTCCGTCATCATGAATCCGACATCGCCCGTCCGGTAACGGACCAGCGGCAGCCCGGTCGCCCCCAGCGGGGTCACCACAATTTCGCCGACTTCCCCCGGCCCCAGATTGTTTCCCTGTTCATCGACAATTTCCAGACAGGCAAGATCCGCCAGCAGGTGTCCTCCGCATCCGGCGGGACATTCGCAGAAGCTCGTGGCGATCTCCGAGGAAGCATAGGTCGCCGCAAGACGCGCTCCTTTCCAGCGGTCCTGAAGCTGTCGGCCGATGCTGTTCAGGCGAAGGGTCTCATCCCGGAGCGGTTCGCCCACACATACCAGCAGGCGGACGTTGGAGTTGTCCACGCCGCGCTTCAGAAGTTCCTCGCCCAGATTGCGAAGGAACGACGCAACGCCGATAATGACGGTCGGCTTCAGACGCTGAATCACGCCCAAATGGCTCTCGATGGAACAGAGTCCGTTCCGGATGGCCGCCGCGCCGATCTTCCGGAGCCCCATGAAATACGCCATGCCCGCAATGAAACAGCGGTCCAGCGTGCAAGTCAGCAGAACCCGGTCCGATTTCGTGATTCCTGCCGCCGAAAGACAGCGGTGTTCGTTGAATCCGGTCCGTTCCATGTCCGATCCCGTGTATACGATCCGGCAGGGTTCGCCGGTCGTGCCGGAGGAAAACACGATATCCTGAATCTCATCCGGGGAACATGCGATGAAATCGTCCTGCCGTGCGGAAATGTCCTGCTTGGTCGTGAACGGGATTTCCCTGAGCGTTTCCGGCGTCACTCCGCCAACCGGGATATTCCGGAGAAGTTTCCTGTAGAACGGGGAGTGCCTCTTGCAATAAAGCAGATGGGCTCGCAGATACTTCGTCTGAAGCGCGCGGATTTCATCCGGCTTCAGGAAATCGGTTTCCGGAGAAAATACGAATCTATTTTTGTTCATGTCCGAGCTTTCTGTCCATCCGGACGGTTTCTTCGCAGAGGATCCGGTGAACGTGATTCTTCAGCGGATAGGGTTTCAGGCGCTGAACCGTTTCCGGCGGAATCGCGGGCAGACGGTGAATCAGGATCCGGCCGCAGTGCATTTTGAAACTTCGGGTCGGGATGCGCTCGTTCCCGGCGATGGCGACGGGAATCAGCGGGCAGTTCAGCTCCTTCGCGATCCGGAAAAACGCCCCGTGAAACGGATTCATGTGATGTCCGCCCGAACGGGTTCCCTCCGGAAACACCATCAGCGGAACGTTCTTTCCGATCAGATACCGCGCTTTCGCAAGAGCTTCCTCAAATGGCATGGATTTGATGTCGATGTATTCGCCGATCCGGGCGAAAAAACCGAAAAAGAAAAGTTTCATCGGCCAGTCGTTCACCACCTGGGCCACCGGCAGATTCGTCACGGCGCTGACCAGAAACGGATCCGACGAAGAACGGTGATTGAATATGTAGATTCCCGCGACGGATTTCTCCCCGGACAGATTTTCGAACCGGACCCAGACGTATGGTTTCAAAGCAACGTAAATCACGAATTTCCCATACCAGAGGATGAAAAACCGGGCCACCTTCGCGACGTTTTCCTTTTTGAATCCGGTCAGGAAAAGCACCCCGGACAGAAAAAAGGGAATTGCGCAAACCGCATACAGAACAGTGCACAGAAACACCTGCCCATAAATGATGAATGAAAGCACCATTCCTGAAAGGTTCCTCCCGACGTTTTGAACATTCGTAAAAACAACGGAATCAGGCGGGTTTGTCCGGAGTGCTTCCGGAAGACTCCTCCCTCTTTTCCATTTCCCTGGCGGCTGCCCCGAGTCCTTTGCTGGTGTCGATCCCCTGCTCCCGCATTTTCTCTTCCATATTCACAAAGAAATCATAGACATCCCCCAGCGTAACGATCTTGCGGATCTCCTCGTTCTGGCGCAGCGAAACGCCGAACCGGCGCTGGAGCCCGATCATCAGGTCAACCATATCCAGACTGTCCAGACCTAGATCCTTGAAAATTGCCTTTTCCGGTTTCAGCTCCTCTTCAGGCACTTCCAGCATCTCCACAAAGGTGGCGTTGACGGCCTCAACGATTTCTTCTCTTGTCATCTTCTTTTTTCTCCGTTTTTTTCTATTCCACGCTATCTGTTTCAATCATTATCATCAATAACTTATTCAACTTTCGCACACAGAAGCCCGGCATTGATCCCGCCGAACGCAAAACTGTTCTTCAAAAACATTTTCATCTCATGCGGAATTCTTTCCGTAACATGGAAAATGCCGGAACACTCCTCCGAGGGTTTTTCCAGATTCAGCGTCGGAATCAGTTCCGAATGCTCCATCATCTTCAGCGCAGCGATCAGCTCCAATGAACCGGAGGCTCCCAGTGTATGCCCCATGTGTCCCTTCAGACTGCTGACCGGCACTTTGCCCCCGAAGAATTCCCGGATCGCAATCGCCTCCTCCATATCCCCCTGAACCGTCGACGTTGCGTGGGCATTGACGTAATCCGTTCCGGACGGTTCCACTCCGGCATCCTTGTAGACCAGGTCGAAACAGCGGAGAATCGCCTGATGGTCGGACTGGCTGATCTGGTTTCCGCATCCGCAAGTGGCGTATCCCAGAATTTCGGCATAGATTTTCGCCCCGCGGGCCACGGCGTGTTCATATTCTTCCAGCACTACAATCCCGGCCCCCTCGCCGCAGACAAGTCCTGTCCGGGCGGCGTCAAACGGCCGGGAACAGGTTTTCGGATCGCGTTCCGAACGCTTGACTCCGGCGAAAATAATCTCAAAGGAACCGGAGACCTCCGGGGCAAGCTCCTCGGCCCCGCCGCAGATCACCATGTCCTGCACCCCGTTTGCAATCAGGTCGCGTCCCTGTCCGATCGCCTGGACCGCCGACGCACAGGCCGCCGCGGGAGACTGGACCACACCCGTTACGCTGAACAGATGCGACACGTTGAACGCGGCCGTATGCGAAACACATTTAAAGAATTGCATGGAGGACATTTCCTCCATTCCCTTCCCCGAAATATAGATGCGGTAAGCCTCCTCGATCGCGCTCGACCCGCCCATCGTCGAACCGACGATGCAGCCGCAGCGGCCTCCGGCGACTTCTTCCAGCGCAAGGCCGGAGTCGAACACCGCCTGCTGGGCGGCGTAGGCCGCATACAGCGAAATGCTGCTCATGGAGCGCCGGACGGAACGCGGCAGGGATTTCGCATAGTCGGGAGGAAGGGAAACCGGCGATCCGAAAAAATGATTGTTCTTCATATTGTTGACGTCCCATTCGGAAATCTCGCGAATGCTGCACTTTCCGGCTTTCAGCCCTTCGTACATCTCGTCCGGTGAATTCCCGAGAGGAGACGTCAACCCGATTCCAGTAATAACGACACGGCGTCTCTGATTCATATTCATGATATGCGGCTCCTCTCCGCTTCCAGGTGTTTTTTCAGCATGCTCCGGTAAAGGTCTTCTCCGGCCAGTTTCCGCCAGACGATAAAGGCGGAAAGCATCGCGCCCATGGCTCCGGGAAGCAGGGCATTCTGTCCGATGACGTAAAAATTGCGGATCGGCAGACGGCCGAAAAGATTCTGCTGTCCGAGTTTCTGCCGGATCCCGTAGGCCGAACCGTAGGGCGACAGATAATCCCTGTAGGTCAGCATGGTGGAAGAATCGAGAATCCTGACCCGCCCCTCCAGTTCGGGATGAACCTTGAGGGCTTTCCGGAACAGGTCCTGCGTCTTCGTCTTCTTATATTCCGCGTAGTCCGGTGGACGGTTCGCATGAGTTGTATTCTTCCAGCGCTCCGTCTCCTTTTCATATACATTTTCGAAAGCGGTCATCGTCTGGTAGGTTTTCCCGTCCTGACCGGTCTCTTCCGCCAGGATGATGCCGGTGGCGGTCACGTCCGGACGGTCCGGAGACATGAGGACATCCAGATCGGTGTCCGTAAGATAAGAGGTCAGCTGCTGTTGGAAGACCTCCAGTTTCGGCTCGATCACACCGAACACAGTGAAGAATCCGCAGCTTTCCTCGAATTCGTCCACCCGGTCGATGAAGTCCGGCGTTTTTCCTTCCGGCGGGAGAGACCTTTCGATTTCCCGCGGATGCATGGTCATGATGCAGTCCTTGAATTCCAGCTCCGTTCCGTCGCTCAGGCGCATCCGGTGACAGCGTTTCTTCTCGATGTCCATGCATTCCGCCACCGTGCAGCGGGTCCGGATCTGAATGCCAAGCTCCTTCGCCTGTTTCAGAAAGTTCCGGACCACTTCCTCGCCGCCGCCCATGAAGCGGACCAGCCGGTCATCCAGCCCATAACTGATCCGGCAGTGCGTGGCAAACGACATTTCCGTGGCCGGCGTGCCGCAGCAGCAGATGGCGAAAGAGGCCAGCAGCATTTTCAGCTCTTCGGAAAAACCCTCCTTCCGCATGTATTCGGAAAGACTGATGAAGTCGTCGTCCGTCAGCAGGGTATCGGTGAATCCGACGCCTTCGCGGATGTTGAACAGGGGAGTCTTCCAGTAGATTTCGGACTCCTTCCGGAAAAAGTTTTCGATCCGGGCCGATTCCTCCGGGAAGAGTTTCTGATAATATTCCTTCATTTCCGCATGGCCGTGGGGAATATGAAACATTCTGTCGCGGTCGGCCAGATAGACATTCTTTCCGATCACGACCTCCCGGATGGAGTCGCGCATTCCCAGCATCTCGAACATGTCTCCGAAACATCCAGACAGACCTGTGGTGAAGTGAAATCCCGTGTCGAACGGAATTCCATGGGATAGAAACCGCTGCATGCTGCCGCCGACCCGGGCCGATTTTTCCACGAGGACGACCTTTGCACCGCCGAAAGCCAGCAGCAGGGATAGAGTCATCCCTGCCGCACCGCTGCCGACAACCACAAAATCGCAGGTCTCTTTTGACATATTCGCCTTCCCGCAGCCCTTAAATAATCAATCCGCCGTTGACGGCGATCACCTGCCCGTGAATGTAAAGGCTGTCAGGACCGCAAAGGAAACCGACCACATTCGCGACTTCCTCCGCCGTTCCGGCGCGGTTGAGCGGAATCATCGGCAATATTTTTTCCTTCGGCAAATCCCGGGTCATATCCGTCTCAATGAACCCGGGAGCGACAACGTTCACCAGAATGTTCTTGCGTCCGATTTCGCGCGCCAGCGCCTTGGCCGCGCCGATCAGCGCAGCTTTCGAGGCGGAATAATTCACCTGTCCGGACTGCCCGGACTGCCCCGAGGCGCTGCTGATTACCACAATCCGCCCCGTCTTCCGGGCCATCATATTCATCATGAGAGGCTGCACCGTGTTAAAAAAGCCGTCCGTATTTGTCCGCATCACGCTGTCCCACTCTTCGCCGGACATGAACACGAAGAAATTGTCTTTCGCGATCCCGGCATTATATATGATCACATCGGGGGCGGACATTCCGAAGGTTCTGTCGATTTCACGGGCAGCCCCCTTGCGGTCGGTCACATCGAAAACCGCCATGGTGAAGGAACGCCCATATGATTTCACAAGACGTTCCGTTTCGGCAATCGGACCGGTCGTCTCGCGGCAGGCTGCAATAATATCAAAACCGTCTTTCGCCAGACGGCACGCAATCGCACGGCCGATCCCCCGGCTGGCGCCAATCACAAACGCACTTTTCTGCTCCATGATTCTTCCAATCAGCGGGTCATGGCAGAATGCAGAGAAAGCACTTCACGGAACCCGACGTTCTTTTTGGCCGTTTTATTCAGATAACTCAAGTCACAGGCAACCAGAGAGGAGGCAAAACCGTTCGGGTTGAAACTGGTCTTGGAACTGCAGGAGGCCTTCCCCGTCCAGACCCTGGTTTTTTCTTTGTTATTCAAAACAACATCCATGGTATAAAAAGTCTCCAGCCGCTTTCTGGATGTAATTTCAGCAGTAAAGGTATATTCCACGACAAATGACGCGGCCTCTTTGGAAGGCGCTTTCGGATAACCAAGAAAAATCAGCCCCTTTTCAAGAAAAATCTGACACTGCGGACTCTGGGGATTCGGAACCACCCAGAAGGGGCCGGTCACATTGGCAACGGCAAGGACGGTCGCATCCAGATGCATCAAGGTAGCCGTCGTCATCAGCGTTCCCGGAAAACTCTGGGGAGACGCCTGAGCCACCGGCTGCGGGGCGGCCTCACCGACCAGACCACAGAAAAAAACAAATGAAAATGCCAGCACGGCCCAATTTTTTTTCATGACCTTTTCTCCTTTTATTTTGATAAGCAAGGCATTACTCCGACAATGCTTCTTTGCCATCATAATGTAGTTGCTTCAAAAAAAAAGTCAATCATGTAAAATAAATTATTCATACTTTTTCATTCAGGCAGAACACAACGCCACGCCCGTTGTCTCACCGGGAAATCAGAGAGTTGAACGTCCTTCCGGGCCCGGAGCCGATGCACACGGTTTCCGGAAGGATTCCACTCACAGGACAATCGCATCATACAAACCATACAGGAAGGCACACAGCATGGCCGCCCCCGTAACCCAGAAATTCCCCGCATAAAATACGATCAGGAACAAGCACAGAAACAGAGGAACCCGCAGAGCCTCCCGCAAACGCTCTCCCTCTTTCCGCGCCCGGAGAATATCCCCCGCAAATGTCGCCAGGACCAATACAGAGATTACGACCACCGCCCAGCGCACCGCATCCATCGTTTCCGGACGCACACCATACCACTCCAGTCCCCAGGGCAGAAACCGACGGATCGCCGGAGCATCGCCCGGAGCGGTCAGCAGCACTCCCGACAGCAGAATTCCGAGACTGCGCAGCACCACGGAAAGTCGTTGTTTCCAGATCCCATTCAGAAAAATCGCAGCCATGAATGCGGGATAGACCGGCAGAATAAAACGGGAATAATTGTTGTAGACCACCGGATATCCCGTGAAGAAAAACACAACCGGATAAATCCATAGCGCCAGAATCGCACGGTTCCTTCTGTCCGGAATAAAAAACAGAGACAGGGTCCCCAATACGAAAATCGCATGGTTGCTCGCAGACAAATAATACAATCCGTACGGCACCAGTTTCAGCACAAATCCTTTTGCCGAATCATTGGCCGTATGCAGCACATAAGGCATGGTGAAGGGAGAGCCAAACTGATGAAAATTCACAATCAGCTGAAGCGAAAAAACCGCCAGAAAAGCAAACAATCCGTAGAAGACGAGACGCCGTCGGTTTGGAGGAACTTTCAGCAAATCTGCATAATTCAGATATAGGATGTACCCCAGAAGCGGCGCATAAAAAATACTGTTGATCCGGATCAGGCAGGTCGTTGCGAACAGGATTGAAACAATGATCAGATTCCGGGTCGAAGCCGTCAGCGACAATGCGCAGAAAAGGGTCAGGAACAAGAATGTCATGCAGAGCGCGTCGCTGAAGCTGTTCCAGCCACAGGCGGTATATACCTCGAAAAGAGAGGTGTCGAATCCGGTGGAGGGAAGCACCGGAACCGCTTTCTGCACATAGGTATCCGCCACATAGGTATGAGCGGAATACAACCTCTGATGGTAAAGCAGTATAAAGCCGTACCACAGAAAAAGAGACCATGCCGGGAGCGTTTCCGAACGGAAAAGTTTTTTCAGAAACAGATACACCAAAAGCAGGCAGAGCGGCACAACCAGAAAACAATTGACCGCCGGTGCCAGATAGGATACCTGCTGATATTTCGCAGCCGTTCCGGTAAACAGCAACAGCGGAATATAGAAAATGGCGGGATGACCGATTGTATACTTATAAGGACTTGAGAAATCAAAAGTGAGAATTTTTTTGGCAATTTCAAAATACCAGACCTCATCCGAAGGTTTGATGAGAATTCCTCCGGAACAGCCGATTATATAAAGACAAACACCGAAATGAAAAAAAAGGATCGAGGCCGGAAGCAGGCTGTTCCGGAACCGGAAAGCTTTGTCCTTGAAAAAAAAGAAAAGGGACAGTAAACATAAAAAAAGAAAAAAATTCCCGAAAAACATGGGAACAGGAAGCCGGGCGAACCGGAAGGAATGCTTTTTTGGATCCCCCTTTTGGACAACGCTTTCCACCTCTGGAAAAGTCCAGAATTCTCCCAATTTTGGAATTAAAACCCTCCAGATGGGCGTTTCAACAACCAGATAATCCAGAAAGGCGACATTCAGGTTCTCTTTCTTCAGCACATACGCCGAAGTTTCTTTCTCAACGGTATATGCCAAATCCAGTTTCTCCTGAGAACGATAAAGCGGAGCTCCTTTCTGAAGAACCATCACCTCTTCCGAAAAAGCCGCGCAACTCAGGAAAACCAAACAGAACAACACATGGATTCTTTTTAGATTCATATACATCCCCAACATGTTACATCAAGCCACAACAATAAAACATTGCACCTTTCTGACCGTTTTTCAAGCTGCCGGCACCACAGAGACATTATGGAATGGCACGTCCTTCCGGGCCCGGAGCCGACGCGCGCGGTTTCCGCAAAGCTTCCAGACACATTCCAATCGCATCATACAAACCATACAGGAAGGCACACAGCATGGCCGCCCCCGTAACCCAGAAATTCCCCGCATAAAATACGATCAGGAACAAGCACAGAAACAAAGGAACCCGCAGAGCCTCCCGCAAACGCACTCCCTCTTTCCGCGCCCGGAGAATATCCCCCGCAAATGTCGCCAGGACCAATACAGAGATTACGACCACCGCCCAGCGCACCGCATCCATCGTTTCCGGACGCACACCATACCACTCCAGTCCCCA